>Ga0247611_10002469_pt1 | contig 29739 bp, 23 predicted proteins | sample 177DNAGHGhighgp2_FD_192422 | JGI IMG/M metagenome (GOLD analysis project Ga0247611, IMG submission 192422) | Sheep rumen microbial communities from Palmerston North, Manawatu-Wanganui, New Zealand - 1770 DNA GHGhigh gp2 | ecosystem: Host-associated > Mammals > Digestive system > Stomach > Rumen... | reverse complement strand
ATGGCGCAATCCTCGTTGTTGCAGCTACAGATGGTGTTATGCCACAAACCCGTGAACACATTCTTCTTGCTCGTCAAGTTGGTGTTCCATACATCGTTGTCTTCTTAAACAAATGTGATTTAGTTGACGACCCAGAACTTATCGACTTAGTCGAAATGGATGTTCGTGATCTCTTAACTTCCTATGGCTTCCCAGGTGATGAAGTCCCAGTCATTCGTGGTTCCGCGAAAGTGGCCCTCGATGGTGGTGATACCAAATGCATCGAAGAACTCATGGAAGCTGTTGATACCTACATTCCACTTCCACAACACGATAAAGACAAACCATTCTTAATGCCAATCGAAGACGTTCTCACCATTACTGGTCGTGGAACAGTCGTCACTGGTAGAGTCGAACGTGGTATCGTTAAAGTTAACGACGAAGTCGAAATCGTTGGTATTAAAGATACTCAAAAGACAGTTGTTACTGGTCTTGAAATGTTCCGTAAGATCCTTGATTACGCTGAACCAGGCGATAACGTTGGTGCGTTACTCCGCGGTATCAACCGTGACCAAGTCGTTCGTGGACAAGTTCTTGCTAAACCAGGATCAATTACCCCACATACCAAATTCACCGCTTCCGTCTACGTTTTGAAGAAAGAAGAAGGTGGCCGTCACACTGCTTTCTTAAGCAACTACCGTCCACAATTCTACTTCAACACAACAGATATTACTGGTGTGATTACACTTCCAGCTGGCGTTGAAATGGTTATGCCAGGTGATAACGTCGAATTAACAGTCGAACTCATCCACCCAGTCGCCATCGAAAAAGGAACCAAGTTCTCCATTCGTGAAGGTGGCCGTACAGTCGGATCTGGCTCTGTTACCGAAATTATCAAATAATTGTTTATAACAATTACAAATATAGACCTCTTCGGAGGTCTTTTTTGTTGTCTTTCTTTCTTATTTAATAAATAATTATTGTAATATGAACGAGGCAAGAAGAATTCGTCAACAAACACTTCCAAGACACACTCTTTTAGCGCCTTTAAGTAAAAGGATTGTTGCTTTTATTATTGATGTGGCAATTGTTTTAGTGATGACGATTGCTCTTTATTTTGGAGCTTCACAATTCGCTTTTTCTAAATCAATTTATTCTAATTATGATAAACTCTTCAAAGAAGATTTCAATTCCCATTTATTTTATTATGATGAATCGAGTAAGACTCGTAAGCAATATAAAGAGGAAGGCGATTATCAACTATATCTGGATATTCTTTCCTATTATTATTTAAATTATTTAACTGGAGAAAATATTGAAGTTCCGGAAGGATCATCAGTGGATGTTGAATTTTTCAAAGCTCCAAATTATAACGAGGTCGTTCCTGGAACAGAAATTCTTCCAAAAGACTACTATACTGTTGCGTGGTTTAATGAAAACATCCTCGAAATTAAGGTTGATGAACCAGTTGATTCAACGGTTGGTTATTTTGAATACGCTAAAACAGATGGAGTGATTGATAAAACTAAAATAGGTGTTCGTCGCACTCAACATTGGTCAACAAAGGTTAATGCGGTGGTTGAAGTAACGGAAGGTGAAACAGCCGCAGTTTTATACGAAAAATATAAGAGTGCTTATTTTAGTAATTTGATGACTCAAAGTTTTTATGCGCCATATTACGAAAATATTAGTCTTTTAACTGCAATTTCCTGGTTAATTCCGGCAGTTTTAGCGTCAATTATTGTTTATATAATCATTCCATTATTTTTGAAAAACTATGCTACTCTGGGCAAGAAATTTCAGAAACTTGGTTTGTGCTCAATTGATGGATATAAAATGTCCAAATTTCAACTAATTTTCCGTGCAATTCCTTTACTTTTAACTTTAGTATTAGTGTTTTTACTTCCTGTGCCTAGTTACTATATTTGCTTTGCAATTGGAGCAGTTATCTTTATGATTTCTGTTGGACTTGCTGCAGCATCTCCAAAACATGCATCGTTACATGATTATTGCGGAAGAACAATCGTCATTGACGCAGAATCAAGTATCATTTTTACTGATGAGATTGATGAAAAAGAATTTATTGATGCAGAGGATCTTGAACAATAATGAAAAAGATTGAAACAGCTCCTCTATTTAGAAGAATCATGTCTGCGTTTATGGATGGGCTTTTCGGGTTTTTTCTATATTTTCTTTTAGTCACTTATGTAACAACACCAATAGCTCGTAAAGCATCGAAATACGATGATTATGTCGTGGAGATATATCAATATGATGTCGCTTCACATTTATTTGTTTGGATGCAACAAGACGACACAAGTAAATATAACCCTATTGAAGTCAGAGACTTCACAGAAAAGATTAATAACGAATATCTTCAACGTGTTGAAGAAGTTCGTAGTGTCTCTGATTACTCTTTAGCCCAAAAAATTGAGCATTTACAGTATTATTATACTGTCTATTTAACTGGTGATCTTTCTCGTGTAGAGATGCCGAACAATACCGAAACAAAAACTTATGATGCGGTTAACGATAAATTTGTTTCGCCTCATTATTTAGATAAGATTGACGGTAAGCTACCAAGCGAGATATATACTAAGGTGTATTTTAATACAAAAATTATGGGCCTTGCTCCAGAGGGAGAGGAAAATACATCAGCTTACTTTGTTTATCGTGTTGTCGACGAAGTGGTTGATTATGAGGGGTTACCAGTTTTAAAAGAGGGAGCCGATGAGACCGAGGCAACAAAATTTGTAAACCAGCTTCTTTATGACGCAACTAAAGAATTCTATTATAGTGATTACGTTTCTGTTTTACAGAAAAATGTCCGTGTAATTCAATTATGGACTTATATTCCAACGTATTTATTTGTTGTTGGAACTTTATATATCTTAATTCCTATGTTAATTAAAGATGGTTCAACATTGGGTAAACTTTCACTTAGCTTATGTGTAATTAGTAATAATGGTTATAAAGCCAAAAAGCGCCAAATTCTTTTTCGCCAATTGGTTTTCCTTGCCGAAGTTTCCTTGTCTTTATTTATTATTGGCTTCGGATTAACATCAATCGCCACACTTGGTATTGGTGCAGTTATTATGCTTGTCGTTGTTTTGTGCAATAAAGGAAGAAAAGCTCCTCACGATTTTGCTGCTATGACGGTGGTTGTTGATAGAAAAACATCCGTCTTTTTTGATGATGCAAAAGAAGAAGAAATGAAGGTTAAACAGGTCCAAGAGAATCTCGATCGACTTCATTCTTACGAACCAGAAAACAAGAATATTATCCAGGTCGGATCCGAGATTATTGATAAAGATTTGAAACAAAAAATTAATAAAAAATCGAGGGAAGAAAAAGAGGAAAAATAGCCAGCAATTGCTGGTTTTTTTCTTGCAAAACCCTAATATTTTTATTTCAAGAAATAATTGTCATTTTATCTTCTTTTTTACTCTAATGAATAACTATGTTATTATTTACGTGTAGTTACAGCTACGATTAATACCATAGGAGGTACAATATGGAAGTAAGAATTGAAAATCTTACGAAAACCTTCATCGGTCGGAAAGGTGTTGAGACAACTGCTGTAAATCATATGAACTTTACGATACCTGACGGAAAACTCGTCGGGCTTTTAGGTCCATCTGGTTGTGGTAAATCAACAACGCTTTATATGATCGCTGGTTTACACAAACCAACAGATGGTCATATTTGGTTCGGTGATGAGGATGTAACAAACTTACCTCCAGAAAACCGTGGTATTGGCTTAGTTTTCCAAAACTATGCTCTTTATCCACATCTTTCTGTGAGACAAAACATCCAATTCCCTCTCGACAATGTGCGTTTTGCTGGCGCATGTGGCGAGGAACAAAATGCCGTGATTGATGCCAAACACGACATTAAACAAACCGAACACGATATTGATGAAAGTAAAAAGGCCATTAAAAAGGCCCAAGCCGCAATTGTTAAAGCAAAGGCAAAGAAAGAAAGAGCTGAAAAAGCCGAAGATGCTCTCGGCGTTGAAGAGTGTGAAGATGCAATTAAGCATAACGAAGCAGTCATCAAGAGTTCCGAGGGACGCATCCCAGGTCTCGAAGCTCACCTAGCTGATGCACACAAGAAGCTTGAAGAATGCGAGAAAGCTTTAGAGAAAGCCAAAGCGGATTTTGCTGAACTTAAGCAAAAGGATCCAGCTGCCGCAAAAGAAAAAGGCAAAACAAAATTATCTAAAGCTGACAAGGATGCCATTGCGTTAGAAATGGCTAAAATTGTTGATATTGATCAATATCTCGATCGTAAACCAAAAGAACTTTCTGGTGGTCAGCAACAACGTGTTGCTATTGCGCGTGCTTTAGCGAAGACTCCAAGAGTTCTACTACTTGACGAACCACTTTCAAACCTTGATGCTCGTTTAAGACTTCAAACTCGTGAAGAAATTAAACGTATTCAACGTGAAACTGGTATTACAACTGTGTTCGTCACTCACGACCAAGAAGAAGCGATGTCTATTTCAGACGTTATTGTCGTTATGAAACTTGGCGTCGTTCAACAGATTGACGAACCACAAAGAGTTTACGAAGAACCAGCAAACTTATTCGTTGCTAAATTCCTGGGTTCCCCAGCGATTAACGTATTCGATGGTGAAATCAAAGGTGGCAAACTCTTACTTAATGGCAAAGCCATTGATACAGATAAAGCCTATGGCAAAGCTGACCGAAAGGTCAAGATTGCTGTTCGTCCAGAATCATTCTCCTTTAGCGGAAAAGGTGGATCAATTCCAGTTGTTGTGAAAATTGTCGAACAAATTGGACGTGATATTAACGTCGTTGGACATGTTGAAGATCAACCGGAAAACCACATGAAGATCATTATTCCAAGTGAACTTAGGGATAAGATTCTGGGTAAGGACAAATTGGCATTTGATCCAAAACGTATCTACGTTTTTGAAGAAGACGGTTCTAGAATCAAATAAAAATTCATGTTCATTACTTTAAAAACAAAGAAAGGAGAAAATTGATGACGAAAGCAGTCAAAAACCCACAAGTGACTTATGATGACATCAAAGGCAAAACCATTATTGGTAAACGCCGTCGTGTCAATCTTCCACAATGGGCTGTCGCTTGGTTAGTTCTTATCCCAGCATTATTCTTCATTTTGCTGTTTATGTTCTACCCAATTATTAATGCGTTCTTTATGGCGTTTATTAACGACTTTGAATTCGTTGAAGGCGCTGGATCATTTGCATTGGGTAGTTTCTTTAAAGCACTAAGCACCCCATGTATTAACTGGTCAATTTTTGACGATACCGTATGTAACACATACAGAAATATGCCGTCATTTGGTTTCAATAACTTTGCGTTCTTGTTCCAATCTGGTTCGGTTTTCCCGATGACCATTTTGAATACTTTAATCCTTGTTGTTGTTGAAGTTCCATTAACTATTCTCGTAGCTCTAGTTATTGCTTCCTTCTTAAATAACATCAAGGCTTTACGTGGTTTATATCAAACCATCTTCTTCCTCCCATACGTTACTAACGCCATCGCTCTTGGCTTAGTGTTTAATATGTTGTTCTCCCACACTCCTGGTGGAATTATCAACATCATCATCACAAAATTGGGTGGAAAGCCAGTTAACTTCTTATATCCGTTCGCTGATTATAAATATATTGTAGATGGAGTAGAAATTACACAGTACGCTCCGGCGACTAAATTCCATCAAGCGATTGTTATTGTTACATCAGCTATTTGGAACGGTATTGCCTTTAAGATTCTTGTCTTTATGGCAGGCTTGGCCACAATTGATAAACAGTACTCTGATGCTGCTAAGATTGACGGATCAAGCGGATTTACAATTTGGAGAAGAATTACATTACCTCTTCTCTCTCCACAAATTCTCTACATTACGATTACATCGTTTATCGGTGCATTCAAAATGTATACCGGTGTTATGTCTGTTTACACCAACTCGAAACTCGCCTCTGGTGGTTTCTACTTCGGTGGTACCGACGGAACAGACTGGATGCCAGTCGTCGGTTGGATTTATAAACAAATGGACCCAACATCAGGAAATTTATCTAAACCAGGTATTGCCGCGGCAGGTTCGCTTGTCCTTTTAGCAATTATTATGGTGATTACGGTCGTGCAATTTGCTGTAAGCAAAAAGCGCGTCCATTATTAGGAAGGAGGTTAAATAATGGCTGAATTATATTTTGCTGATGAAGGCGCCTTAAGACGATACAAAGCTAAACGTATTGTTTCGCGTATCTTCTTATATGCTTTTATCACATTCTTTGCATTGTTTATGCTTCTTCCATTCGTGTTCATGCTTGTCGGTTCTCTGACCGATGCCGATAGCTTCGAACTATTCAAAGCTAGTGCTGATTTCAAATATATCGGTTTCGATAAATGGAATTTCAAAAACTTTGAAGCAATCTTCTCTACCAAAATCTTTAACAAGATTACTGGTAAAGAAATTGCCCGACCAAGCTTTGCTCAATATTATTTAAATACATTGATCTCAGCTGTCGGTTCAACAACTGTCACAGTTGTTACTGCTGTTTTAGCAGCGTTCGCCTTCGCTCGTCTTGAGTTCAAAGGCAAAAACTTATTATTTACCTTCCTCCTTGCCACAATGATGATTCCTGGTGAATTAATGGTTCTTACAAACTATAAGACCACTAAGACACTGGATTGGGAATACACATTCTCGGCTTTGATCTTCGTTCATGGTGTGTCTGTCTTCTATATCTTCTATTTAAGACAAACATTCCAACAAATTCCGAACGAATTATACTTGGCGGCTAAGGTGGACGGTGTCGGTGATGTTGGATACCTCTGGAAAGTTATGATTCCAATCGCTATGCCAACAATCGTGACAATTATCATCTTATCACTGATGGGTGCTTGGAACTCATACGTGTGGCCGTTACTTGTTGCAAACGGTGGATGGAAATTCGACAAATCTTATAGCATGCAACTCGTCTCCAACGGTTTGATGTCATTGTTTACATCTGAAATCGCTGACGGACAAGACGCGGTTAAGATTGCAGGCTCAATGGTTGTTACCTTCCCATTGTTTATCTTCTTCTTAATCTTCCGTAAGTACATTATGAGAGGAGTCTCTCGTAGTGGTATTAAAGGATAAAAGGTAAGAAAGGACACTTATGAAAAAAGTTTCTAAACTCATTACTGCAGCCAGCGTTCTTGGAATGGCTGTTGTTGCAGCATCATGTTCCAAATCTAGCGGCGGAAGTAGTCAAAAACTTGAAATGTGGGTTGGATTTGGTAACGACTATACCGGTGAAATTACCCGTGTTGTCGAAGAGTATAATGCATCTGCTAGTAACTACAAAGTTAACTTAACAACAAAAGGTGCTTATACCAAGCTTGAAACAGCTATTGTTAACTCAATTGGTGATACTTCGTATCCGAATATTGCTAATGGTTATCCAGATCACTTCGCTGAATACGTACACGCCGGTATTATGGTTCCACTTAATAAATATATTAAGGCCTGGAACGAAAAGAACGGTAAAAACCTTATGGATGATTTCTATGATGCCTACGAAAAAGAAAATGAAAACATTTACTTTGACCAAACTTCATCAGAAAAAGTCATTATGGGTTTACCATTCAACAAATCAACCGAAGTTATGATTGCCAATGGTCACCTTTGGGATTATGTTCGTTCTGTTGATTCAGTGAACATTCCTGATCATTATCCACAATCCTGGCAAGAACTCAGAGATGTTGGTCCACATATTGTTACAGCAATGTCTGCAGCAATGAATACAACAAACAACTACCTCTGGGGTGTTGTTGATCCAGCAACAAATGTTGCAAGCGGATTTGAATTTACATCTACTAATTCCGCTCCAAGTGGAAAAGTCTTAATTCAAGACTTCAGCCAGGTTCAATCAGCAAATGACTTCCGTGTCTTAGGTTATGATGATGGTGGTAATGCCTTCACAACAATCTTACGTCAATGGGGTGTCACTTATACTGATTTCTCCCGTGAAATCTATTTCGAAGCTCCTGCTGAATATGGCCGTGCCACTTTCTGGAGAGACAGCTACAATGATGTCAATCAAAAAGAAAGAACACTTGATGCAATGATGTTCTTCAAAGATCTATTCAATAAGAAAATCTTTGGTTTACCAGCCGCATTCGGTGAATCACAATACTGCACCAAGCCATTCAAAGCTGGTAAATGTATGTTTACAATTGGATCATCCGGTGGTTTATCCAACTCAGTTGATGCCTCTAACCGTATCGATCTTAATCACATTCCATACTACGATGATGGTGCTACCGTTCGTAAGGCTGTTATTTCCCAAGGCACATCCTTAGGATTATTCAACCAATTCTCCTCTAAGGAAAATGCTGAAGCCGAAAGACAAGCCGCATTTGATGCAATGGTTGCCATTTGTACAGGCGAATTACAAGGTTCTTGGGTTAGCGCCACAGGTTATTTCCCAAGCTCTGAAAGTGCAATGAATTCCACTTCATACAAGGCCCTTTTAGAAAAACCAGATAGCGATGCTTCACCACTTCAAAAGATGTACAAAGCTGCTGCTAAATTAAATAAGGAAGTCTATGATAAAGCTGAAGAAAATAAATGGGATAAGTTTGTTGACCACGGCTTCTTAGGCTCCAGTGCTATTCGTACTGAATGTGGTAGTATTATTCAAAACATCTGTGCTGCCGAAGGAATTAACACTCAAGCTGATGTTGAAAACTATCTCAACACCGTTTGGGCTAAAACAACATTTAATACAGTGAGGTCTAAATAATGAAGAAAACAGCATTTCTTGCTATAGCATTATTTGCCGCTACACTTGTTTTAGGTGCTTGTCGAAAAAGCGGTGGTAAAAAAGGAAGCAAGACTCCGACCGGTCCAGAACCAAGCGAAGCTGCTTGGACATATGCTTTCAATAACGCCGTTCACGTTGGTTCCAACGTCGCTAGTAGCGAAGTTGACAACGATGTTAAACCAGAAGACAAAACTCCAACTCCATTCATTTCATTAATGAAGGGCGCGACAGTTCGTCCAATGGGTGAAACTGATGACTATACATTCGAATTTGAATACAAGTATTCAGTCACAGTTAATGGAGAAGAAAAACAAGCTTCCGATTATATTGAAGATGAAATTTATTCTGAAGCAATGAACGTTACCGCTGTCCAATTTAAGAATTGGCCAGCCAATGGTAGCGATCAAGCAACATGGCCAAAATTCAAAGTTGAAACAACTGCCAAATGTAATGGCCATGAACAATCAAAGAGCTATACCATGGTTCTTAACCCAACATTGTATGAATTCAGAAAGATGAGTCTTGCTGATATCTATGCTAAACATGATTCATTAAATTGTTTGAAATGTTTAAAAGCCGATTCTGTAGCTGATTCATTCAAGGCCGATTGTGAAGATAATGAATTTTACAACATTGAAACACAAGGCAAACTTGTTTATGCGACTGAAGATGGCAACTGGGGAATTCTCCAAGATGGAGATAAATTTATACAAATTTATCAAATCTCCATGTCGCCAATCTATGAGATTATTAAAGATAAACTCATCGGTCAAAATGTTTGGTTAAAAGCTTCTGTTTCTCCAGCTTATGGAAATATTCAAATTTCCTATGTGAAATCAATTCTTCCAATCAAAGAAGGTGATTCTTCTCACCCAGTTACAGCTGGAAGTGAAAAGAATTTCTCCGCTAGTGACTTAAGCAACGTTGAATGGTGGAACAATCCAATCTTCAACGCTATTGGTTCTGTTTCTGGAGCCACAGTTGTTGATGGCAAGATTTATGAAATCAAGAACGCTCAGGGTGGTTCTGCCACAACTGATACTCTTGTTTCCGATAAATCCAAGATTAAATCTGAATCAGCACGTTATGAATTTGACATTCAAGTCGGTTCACACGTGATGCGCTATGCTACTGATTACCACGCTTGCTGTGGTCCAGATAGCAAAGGTGATTCTACAGAATTTAGTGCTCAAATGAACACATTCTTACAAGGAATTACTGCTGGTGCTTCAATCAAGGTTCAAGGAACTGTTCGTTGGTTAAATACTCGTAGTGTTGTCAGCGGAAACGATTACACAATCCGTGTATCTGGAAACTGGACTATCACTCCATTCTTATCTAGCCACATCGCTTAAGATAAAAAAACAAATTAAGAGCTCGTGTAAACGGGCTCTTTTTTTGTTTTTCATTAAGGTTTTGCTGGTAAATTATGCAATAAAAGATACAATAAACAAAAGGAAAAATTATGAAGAAATTCGGTTTTCTTATTATTCCATTAATCAGTCTCCTTTTACTCGGAGCGTGCTCTGAAAAAGAGAAAGAAAAGAACTACATTGAAAAAGAAGTTCAGATTTATCGAAAGGCTAGTGAAGCGGATAAGAATTTTACCCTTCGTTTTTATAACGACCAACCAAATGTGCCATATGTTGAAGTAAATAAATACTTCCAGGAATTCTTTCACACAGCACTTACTAGTAGAGCTGAGAATGGTGTCTATAAATATTATAATAGTGCGAATAAATACATTGGATTTGACGTTGAAAACGGTGTTTTCTCATCAAATGATTTGAAATCATTTAACAATCACCCTGATTTTAAGATTTCAAGCGGAAAGAATTTTATTAAAGGAGTGTCCACTAAACAAACCGCCAAACAAGAACGTCATGTTTCTTTAAAAAACTATCATATTCCTCTTTATGCAGAAACGAATAGTGCTTATGTGCCTTTTACATTCTTATCGAAGTTTATGGGTGGTTCGGTAATGTATAATATCGCATATAATGGAAGGGACATTTATGTCATTGATCGTGGTGGTCAACTTGGCGATCCAGTTGATTATTCGACCTTTGGAGATGCTTATTATTCTTTATTAAACGATGTCAATACTCCACGCCCAGCTGATTTGGCTGCTTATTCATATAATGAATTATGCTTCGTTTGGGATAATATGCGTGGATTAACATCCCAGCTTGTTATGGGCGACAATAACCTTTTATCAATTGGATTAAACGCGACAATTGAAAAGAACGCTCCAAAATTAAAGGAATATTTATTATCAACAAATAAACAAGAATATTATCAAGGATATTTTACTTTGTTTAATGCCCTTTATGATGGCGGTCACACAGGTGGTTTAGCAAACTTCGGAGCATATTCAATGGACCTAAGAAACCAAGCTAAACTAGTAGAAGAATTTCAATCTTATAACGATGCTTCAGCATTAGCACAAGCCACTAGGACTGTTAATCTATTGGCTTATACTCAACAAAAAACGATGCATTTTGATTATGCATATAATACTGGGCCGCATAACTATTATAGTTATGATAGTTCATCAAAAACTTCTTATATTGGTTTTGATAGCTTTGAATTCGATTTTAATGGGTGGGATGATTACTATAATGGAAAAGCTGGAATACCTGTTGAAACAGATTCATATGCGTATGTTCGTAATAAACTATATCAAGCAAAAAGTGATGGCGCCGAGAACATTGTTCTCGATTTAACCACAAATGGTGGTGGCGCCGTCGCTGCTTTAATAGGTCTAGTTGGTTTATTTAATGAAGGCAAATCCTATTATAACATGGGTGAAATCTTCAATCATTCTGTTGATACCGACGAATATGTTATTGATGTTAATTTAGACGGAAAGTTTGATGATGCGGATAATGAAGAACTCAAACAATTTAATTTTAATGTCGGTGTTTTAACATCAGAATGCGCATTCTCTTGTGGAAACCTTTTCCCATCAGTTATGAAGGAACTTGGTTACAAGATTCTTGGAGCAAAAAGCGGTGGAGGAAGTTGTGCAATTTCATATGAATCAACTGCTGACGGAATGCCATATGTTAGATCTTCAATGAGCTTCTTAAGTAACAACAAAGGAGATAACATTGATGATGGAGTAAAAGTTGATCTAGAAATAGAAAAACTTCCACACGCTACATTACCAAACCCAATGTTTAATTCTTCTAATTTTTACGACGCAAGTATTACTGGTGGTTATTTGTCTACTGCTTATAGTGCTTAATTCTTTAATAATTAAAGAGAGCCCGATTTTCTGGGCTCTTTTTTGTTGTAATTTAAGTTTACTTATAATATATTATTTAAGCACAACGCGCCATTAGCTCAGCTGGTAGAGCAACTGACTCTTAATCAGTGGGTCGTGAGTTCGAATCCTACATGGCGCACCAAAACGAATTAACCACTCTTTGAGTGGTTTTTTCTTTAACTCACGACCTGATTAAGATAAAATAAAAAACATGAGAACGCTCATTGTTTTATCGGCTCTACCAGGAAGCGGAAAATCAACTTGGTCAGAACAATATCGTTTGACAAATAAGTATGTCAAAATTGTTTCATCTGACGCGATTCGTAAAGAGCTTACTGGGCAATATCAAGATTTGACTCACGAGAAAGACGTTTGGGAAATTTACTTCAACAGAATTAATGAGATTTTTGATAAATATGATGATGTCACGGTTATCGCCGATTCAACAAATATCACCAACAATTTTCGGTTAATTCCTCTTGAAAAGTGCCCAAATTACGATCGTTGTGTGCTCGTTGTTTTAAAGAAAAAACTTGATAAAATTCTTGAACAAAACCTTGTTCGAAATAAGGCGAAATATGTTCCAGAAGAAGTAATCAAATCCATGTGGAAACGCTGGGAAGATCCAACCGATGAAGTGAAATCTGTTTTTGATGAAGTGATTGAAATTAACGGGTGGTTTGAATCGCCAAAAGTGAAAGAATCATTCCATTATAAGGATTGAGTTTTGTTTATTTAAATAAATAGGGTTATAATAACTACATGAATAAAACGACTGCTAAGAAATATTTATCCGCCATTAACGGGAGTAAGAGAAAACACTTAACCTGCGAAGGACTTTCTTTATACATGGGCATTTACCCTGAGATTATTGCCAGTGAATTAAGTGAGTTCGAACCAATGCTAGCAATGGATCCAAGTTTCAATTTAAGAGAACTTATTCCAGCGCTTGAAGCCTACATCGAAGAACAGTCCAAAGAGAAAAAAGAACCGAGAATTGCGGTGAAAAAAGCCGAAATTTCCCAATATAAATCAGTCGCCGACTTTGTTTATAACAAGATGACCATCGGTGGTCTTGTTGATCGAAATATCTCTTTAAGTGAGAAGGATTTAAAACTTCTCCGCCATCTTGTTAATCAAGAATTAGACGCACTTAAGGGCGCAAAACCTAATAAAAAGAAAAGAAAATAAACGCTTACGCGAATAATCAATGAAATCGGTTTCATCCGATTTTTTTATTATTCCTACATACGTACCTGTATAATATACACGCATACAAAAGGAGTTTTCGAAATGGAAATTAAAAAATCATTTCTCTCGGTTGATGGAAATACCGCAGCAGCAATTGGCTCCTACTACTTTACGGAAGTTGCTGGTATTTATCCAATCACACCAAGTTCCCCAATGGCTGAATTAGTTGATGTTTATGCTTCTCAAGGAAAGAAGAATTTCTTCAACACTCCAGTCAAAGTTGTCGAAATGCAATCTGAAGCTGGTGCCTCTGGTACTGTCCACGGCGCACTTCAAGCTGGTGCATTAGCTACAACTTATACCGCATCACAAGGTTTGTTACTCATGATTCCAAACATCTACAAGTGGTGTGGTGAATTGCTTCCAGCTGTTCTTCATGTTTCAGCTCGAAGTTTAGCAACCAGATCGTTATCCATCTTTGGCGATCACCAAGACATCTACGCTTGTCGTCAAACTGGTATTACAATGATTTGCTCGCATTCTGTCCAAGAAATCGCTGACTTAGCACCAATGGCTCACTTAATTGCTATTGAATCAAGCGCACCAGTCATGCACTTCTTTGATGGATTTAGAACATCACACGAAATCCAAAACGTTGAATTCGTTGATGAAGCCGAATACAAGAAACTTCTTCCAATGGAAAAAGTGGAAGAATTCCGTGCCCGCGCACTCAACCCACACACTCACCCAGTTACACGAGGTGGCGCCGAAAACGACGACGTTTACTTCCAAGGCCGTGAAGCACAAAACGCTCACTACAACAAAGTTGTAGAGATTGCTGAAAAGTACTTCAAAGAAGCTGAAAGACTTACCGGACGTCACTACGCACCATTCACCTATTACGGTGATCCAAAGGCTGAACGCGTGATTATCGCGATGGGTTCAGTTACCGAAACCGCGATTGAAGTTATCGACGAACTTGCTAAGGAAGGCGAAAAAGTCGGTGTTGTGAAAGTTCACCTCTACCGTCCATTCTCCTCTAAACACTTAGTTAGTGTTATTCCAGCTAGCGCCAAAAAGATTGCTGTATTAGACAGAACCAAAGAAATGGGTGCTTCTGGCGAACCACTCTATCTTGATGTTGTGGCTGCCTTAAAACAAGAAGGCCGTGACATTGAAGTTGTTGGTGGTCGTTATGGTTTATCCTCTAAAGACGTTCAGCCAAAACACGTTAAAGCCGTCTATGATTTCCTCAAAGGAAAAACATTCCACGGATTTACCGTTGGTATTAACGATGACGTCACACACTTATCCATCCCAGTTGATGAGAAATTCCATGTGAAAGCCAATTACACATCCTGTCTCTTCTATGGTCTTGGATCTGATGGAACAGTTTCCGCTAATAAATCTTCCATTAAGATTATTGGTGATGCCACACACCAATACGCTCAAGCATACTTCGCGTATGACTCACGTAAAGCTGGTGGTGTGACTCGTTCCCACTTACGCTTTGGAAAATATCCAATTCACTCAACATATTATGTTGAAAATGCTGATTTTATTTCCTGCTCTCTTGATACATACGTGTTCAAATTCGACATGGTCAAGAATTTAAAAGAAGGTGGAACCTTCCTCTTAAATACTGACATGTCTGATGAACAACTCGTGAAGTCACTTCCAAACCGCATGAAACATCAACTTGCGGCCAAGAAAGCAAAATTCTACGTCATTGACGCCAACAAGATTGCTTCTGAAATTGGAATGGGACGTCACACCAACACTATTCTTCAAGCCAGCTTCTTCTATCTCAACCAAGACATTATGCCTTACGAAGAAGCAAATAAATGGATGAAGAAATTTGCTGAAAAATCCTACGCAAAGAAAGGCCAAGAAGTTGTGGAACTCAACTGGAAGGCCATTGACGCTGGTACAGAAGGACTTCGTGAAGTCAAAGTCGATCCAAAATGGGCTGAACTTGATGACTCCCGTGTCCGTGCCACAACAGGTGACGAATACTTTGATACTTACGTTAACGTTATGGGTACCCTTGATGGTGATACTCTTCCAGTTAGCAAATTCACTGAATTCGAGCTCCTTGATGGCACAATGAAAAACGACATTACATACAAGGAACAACGTTCCATTGCTGACCGTGTTCCTGTATGGAACAAAGCGGATTGTATCCAATGTAACCAATGTGCCTTTGTCTGTCCACACGCCACATTACGTCCATTCTTAATTAATGAAGAAGAAATGAAGAACGCTCCAGAAATCGTTAAAAACGATGTCGCTGAGCCAACCTTCCCAACATTAAAAGGCAAAGGACTTAAATACCGTCTCCAAGTTTCTCCAAAGAACTGTGTCGGTTGTGGTCTCTGTGTTGCTGAATGTACAGCAAACAAGATGGGTAAGAAAGCCCTTGTCATGAGTGAAGCTAAAGAACAATTTGCTCAAGAAGAAGGCGCAACTTACTTATTCAAACATACCGAATATAAAGCTGGTCTTGTTCCAACAAACACCGTTAACGGTGTTGGCTACCTCATGCCATACATGGAAATCTCTGGCGCCTGTGCTGGATGTGGTGAAACTCCATACTATAGACTTGCTTCCCAATTATTTGGTAAAGACATGTTAATTGCTAACGCTACCGGATGTTCATCCATCTATTCTGGATCAACTCCATTAACTCCATTCTGCACTGATAAAAATGGTCAAGGTATTGCCTGGGCTAACTCCTTATTCGAAGACAACGCTGAATTTGGTTATGGTATGCGTACCGCTGTTGACTACCGTTTAAGTCAAATCGTCGACATCTTAGAACCAGCATTAGCTCGTGAAAGTGTCGAAGAAGAACTTAAAGCAATTATCAAACAATATTTAGAAAATATTAAGAACAAAGATGTTGCTCGTAAAATTATTCCAGAACTCGTCAAACTCGTTAAAGCCAGTAAAGATGAAGAAGTTAAAGCCGTTCTTACCTATGAACGTGACCTCCTTGATAAATCCGTTTGGATCATCGGTGGTGATGGATGGTCCTACGACATCGGTTACGGTGGCGTTGACCACGTCATAGCTAATGACCAAGACGTCAATATCATGGTTCTTGATACTGAAGTTTACTCCAATACTGGTGGCCAATCTTCCAAGTCCTCTCAAACAGGATCGATCGCGAAGTTTACCGCTAGCGGTAAGACTGGAGAAAAGAAGAACCTTGCTCTCATCGCGATGAGCTATGGACACTGCTATGTGGCCCAAATCTCATTAGGTGCTAACCCAATGAAAGCTATTCAAGCAATGAAAGAAGCTGAATCTTATCCAGGACCATCCCTCATTATCTGCTATGCACCATGTGCTAACCACGGTATTAAGGGTGGATTATCTAACTCCATGAAGGTTGAAAAAGCCGCTGTTGAATGTGGTTACTTCACAACATTCCGCTATGACCCACGTCTTGCGGCTCAAGGAAAGCCAGCTTTACAACTTGATTGTAAAGAACCAGACTTCTCCAAGTTCCGTGACTTCGTCATGGGAGAAACTCGTTTCTCACAACTTCCAAAGGTCAACCCAGCTCATGCTGAAGAACTCTTACAAAAGAGCGAACGTTGTGCTAAGGAACGTTGGGAACGTATTAAAAAATTCGGTTTATAATCAAAACATAAATCAAAATCTAAAAATAGTTGCACTTTGTTGTAACTATTTTTTTCGTCTATAATATACATACGCGTATGGAACCAAAGACTATTTTCATTAAAGGGGCTCGTGAAAACAACCTCAAGAATATTGACCTAGAGATTCCTAAAAATGCTCTAGTTGTTTTCACTGGTCTGAGCGGTAGTGGTAAAACCACTCTCGCTTTTGACACGATCTTTAATGAAGGTCAAAGACGTTTCGTCGAATCTCTTTCTAGCTATGCTAGACAGTTCCTTGGCGGAATGGAGAAACCTGATGTCGATAGTATTACTGGACTAAGTCCAGCTATTTCGATTGACCAAAAAACCACGTCACACAACCCACGTTCAACAGTTGGCACAGTGACTGAGATTTATGACTATCTCCGTCTTTTATTCGCGCGCGTTGGCGTGCCTTATTGTCCAAAACACAATATTCCAATTGTCTCGTTCTCTGTTTCAAAAATGGCAGATATTGCTATGCAATACGAAGCTGGAACGAAGTTACAAATCCTTTCTCCAGTTGTTCATAACGAAAAGGGAACACATAAAGATTTATTAGCTAAACTCAAGCAAAATGGTTTTGAACGTGTTCGCATTGATGGAGAAATTTATCGAATTGATGAAGCTCCAGAACTCGAGAAAAACAAACGTCATAATGTTCACATTGTTGTGGACCGAGTTGTAATTAAACCAGAAATTCGTGGACGAATTGCCGAAGCTTGCGAGCTCGCATGTGACTGGTCTAAAGGCTATTGTGTTTTCTTAACTGATAAAGAAGAACGTCTTTTCTCACAGCATCATTCTTGTCCAGAATGCGGTTTCTCGGTTCCTAAACTTGAACCACGTTTGTTCTCATTTAATGCTCCTTTGGGATGCTGCCCAGATTGTAAGGGTTTAGGCATGCGTCGCGAAGCATCGAGAGAAGTTTTGGTGCCTGACGAGTCACTTTCAATTAACCAAGGTGGGATTCGTTGGTTTAGAAATATGATTGGTTCAAAAAACATTGAGTGGCAAGAGTTCGCTTACCTATGTAAGCAGTATAAGATTGACCTTGATAAACCAATTAAAGATTTCACTGAAAAAGAAAAAGAAATCATTTTTGATGGTTCTGATCGAGAGTTTAAATATGAGATTACTTCCGTGAATGGAAATGTTATGCATCGTCAAGGGTTCATAGAAGGTATTCAAAGAAGAATTACCCGTTTATATAACGATACTAATTCTCCAATGATGAGGGAATGGTACGAGTATTATATGCGTGATACTGAATGCCCAACTTGTCATGGCGCAAGACTTTCTCAAGAAGCTTTAAGCGTCAAAGTTCACGGATTAAATATTTATGAAGTAACATGCTTATCGATTGATAAATTAGTGCAATATATCCATGAATTGCCGGATGTTTTAAACCCAACAGAAATGGAAATTGCTCGTTTAATTATTAAAGAAATTGATTCTAGAGCAACCTTCCTTGCTAACGTTGGTTTGAACTATTTAACACTCAGCCGTATGGCAATGACCCTTTCTGGCGGTGAAGCTCAACGTATTCGTTTAGCAACTCAAATTGGATCAAAACTTTCTGGTATTTTATATGTTCTTGATGAGCCATCAATTGGTTTGCATCAACGCGACAATGCCAAATTAATCGCAACCATGAAAGATATGGTTAATTTAGGTAACACCTTAATAGTCGTGGAACACGACGAAGAAACAATGCGTGCTGCTGATTTCCTTGTTGATATCGGCCCAGGTCCAGGTGTTCATGGTGGCGAAGTTGTTGCAACAGGTTCTGTTAAGGACTTAGAAAAAGAACCACGTTCAATCACTGGACAATATCTGTCTGGTAAAAAGAAGATTGATATTCCATCTTTTCGAAGAGAAGGAAATGGAAAATATCTCACAATTCGCGGAGCGGAATGCAACAACTTAAAAAAGATTGATGTGAATATTCCATTAGGAAAATTTGTAGCGATTACTGGTGTTTCTGGTTCTGGAAAGTCTTCCTTAATCAATCAAACACTTTATCCAATTCTTGCTAAAGCAATTAACCATAATGATGATATCCAAATTGGTAAGTATAAATCCTTTGATGGGTTAGAGTTTGTAGATAAAGTTGTAAATATTACGCAAGAGCCAATTGGGAGAACTCCACGTTCTAACCCAGCAACTTACGTTGGTGTTTTTGATGATATTCGTGCTTTGTTTGCTGAAACCATTGAAGCACGTTCACGTGGATTTGATAAAGGGCGTTTCTCGTTTAACGTTCCTGGCGGTCGCTGTGAAACTTGCCAAGGCGCAGGCGTAACACGTATTCCAATGAACTTCCTACCAGATGTTTATGTTAAATGTGATGACTGTGGTGGAAAACGTTATAACGAAGAAACATTAGAAGTTACATATAAAGGTAAGAATATTTATGAAATCTTAGAAATGACCATTGAAGATGCTTGTAAGTTCTTTGAAAATCGCCCATCGATTATGAGAAAACTTCAAACATTAAATGATGTCGGTCTTGGCTATATTAAACTTGGTCAACAAGCGACAACGCTTTCTGGTGGCGAAGCTCAACGTGTTAAGCTAGCTTACGAATTACAAAAGCGTCCAACAGGTAAATCAATTTTTATTCTTGATGAACCAACAACCGGCTTGCATAGTGACGACGTTTCTCGTTTGATTAAGATTCTCAATCGAATCGTTGATCACGGAGATACTGTTGTGGTGATTGAACATAACCTTGATGTAATTAAAGTTGCTGACCACATTATTGATTTAGGACCAGAAGGTGGAGACCATGGTGGAACAATCGTTGCAGAAGGAACTCCGGAAGAAGTTAGTAATGTTAAAGAGTCCTACACTGGTCAATATCTCAAGCATATTTTAGGAGGACAACAATGATTCTCTTAATTGTTTCAATCGTTTTAGGAGTGTTCTGGTTTGGATACACAATCTACCAGGTTTTACGCTTAAATAAAATGTCCGTGATTGGCGGTCAAAAATTCGTATTTAACCGTGAATTGCTGGTTAAATTCCTTCCATTCTTACTTGCGCAAGGTATGTTTACAATTGCGTCTAGTTATGGTTTGGTTCTTAATGGTGGATGGTATTTAGAAGTCTATGAGCACTTCCTTTTAATCTTTGGTTCCTACTTCTTTGGAACAGGCTTTTCTGTTGCTGTTTCTGCATTTATTGTTCGTTATTACAACATCGGTGTTGAAGCCTTAGAACGTCGAATTTTAAAAGATGTTTTATTACTAGGTGTTGTTGCCCTTGTTCTTGGTATTTATCTTTTATCAACTGGCGTTGCTGATTATTTGACATATCCATTAGCAAATGGTTTAGGATTCAAAAGTGGAATTGGATATATTGAACCAGGCAGAGAAGGCGCAATTCTGTGGTATGGCTTACTTATTGTTGGTGGAACCATTATTGCTTATTTTGTGGCCGATCACATTATGTATAAGAAATACAAAAAGCATGGATTGCTTGAAACAATTGCAGTCGTTGCATTCATCTCTGGTATTCTTGGTGCTCGCTTATGGTCATGTTTGGTTCTTGAATTTGATTACTATAGTAAAAACGTTGGTGAAATCTTTAAAATCTGGGAAGGCGGATTGGCTGTTCAAGGCGGTATTTTTCTTGGCGCCGCAGTAACAGTTCCATTTATTCTCCTTCATAAGAAGGAACTTAATGTTCGTCACGTGATGGATGTTGTTTTGCCATGTATCATCATTGCCCAAGCAATTGGAAGATGGGGCAACTTCTTTAACCGAGAAGTTTATGGTCAGATTGTTAGTGCTGATGTAATGAAGATTTTCCCAAAAATCATTGTTAATAATATGTATATCGATGGTAATTACCACTTACCTTTGTTCTTTATTGAAAGTGTGATTGATTTGGCCGGATTCTTTGTCCTTCGCTATGCGATTGGCAGAGGATTAAAGAAATATATTGGATTAGGTGATATTGGGGCTTCCTACGTTATTTGGTATGGCTTGACTCGTGTTGCTCTTGAACCGCTACGTGAAGGCTTTACTCTCGGAAGTCACGAAGAAGGTTATGGATACTTACAATCGTGGATTATTGCCTTCGTGATGATTGGTATTGGAATTCTCCTAATTGCTGGATTCCATCTTTATGATGCTTGGCGCAAAAAGAAAGGATTGCCTCCAAAAACATTGGAGACCATTTGATGTACGATTTAATCTTGTTTGATTTAGATGGAACTCTCCTCGATAGCGACCAAATGATTATCGAGACTTTTAAGGAGTTGTATCCGCTTTATCGACCAGGTTACAATCCTAGTGTTGAACATATCCTTTCGTTCTCTGGTCCGCAGATTACTGAGACTCTTAAAAAAGAATTTCCTGATGGTGACCAAGCTCTATTGTTAAAAGAGTTTCGTGAAAGATCGACAAAAAACTATGTCAAATATTCCAAACTCTATCCTGGAGTTGTGGAAATGCTTAAAGAGTTGAACAATCGTAAAATCCCTTTTGCTGTTGTAACAAATAAACATCGATATGCAACTGACTACACTTATAAGCTTTTCAATGTCGATAGCTTAATTCCTTTTACCGTTTGTGCTGATGAGGTTGAACATCTTAAACCAGCTAGTGATGGAGTGCTTCAATGTATGGAACATTTTGGAGTAAAAGATCCTCAAAAAGTTATATATGTTGGAGATGGGCAAATTGACTATCTAACTGCAAAAAATGCTGGTGTGAAATTTGCATATGTCGATTGGTCAACACGTAAACTTGAAGGTGGTGCACAAATTGACCTTCACATCAAAAATTACCAGCAATTCTTGGAGGAAATCGCATGAAAAAGACTGATATTGTTGTAATTGGAGCAGGAATTGCTGGCTTAACTGCAGCGATTTATTTAAAGCGTGCAAACGCTGATTTTGTCATCCTTGAAAACTCTCTTCCTGGTGGTCTTTTGAATAAGCTCCATAAGATTGAGAATTATCCAGGCGTTCCAAACACAACCGGTAGCGATATTCTCATTTCTTTAATGGATCAAATCCGTCATTTAGGAATCGAAATAAAATACGGAAGCGTTCAAACAATTCTTAAAGAGGAGGATGGTTTTGAGGTCGTGACTGATCAGGATAGTTACGATACTCAAGCAGTAATTGTTGCAACCGGAAGAAAAATTGAAGGTGTGACAATTAAAGGCGAAAAAGGATTTGTTGGTCGAGGTGTTTCATATTGCGCGACATGTGATGGAAACTTCTTCAAAGGAGCAGATGTTGCTGTTATCGGTAATAACGATATCGTTTTAGAAGAGAGTCTCTACTTAGCAAATCTAGTAAAAGATTTATACCTATGTGTTCCAAATGAAGAACTTGAAGGCTCTCAATCTTTACTTTTAAAAGTAAAAGAGAAGAAAAACATTCATGTTTTGCTTAATTCACCTGTTGATGAAATTGTTGGAGATGAAGTTGGCGTAACTGCAATTAAAGTTAATGGAAAAGAGATCCCTGTTTGGGGAGTTTTCCCATTTGTTGGAACTAAATCTTCAGATGAATTCTTAGCAAACTTAAAACCAGAACAAGATCAATTTGGCATAAAAGTGAACGAAGAAATGATGTCCAATATTCCTGGACTTTTCTTTGTTGGAGATATTGTTTCCAAAAAACTTAAACAACTTGTGACTGCCGCAAGTGATGGCGCAATTGCTGCAACAGCTGCTGGAAGATATATCAAATAAGGAGATACCGAAATGATTGAAATAGACATTATTACTGGTATTGGTGGAGCTGGTAAAAGTTCTGCTCTCTACACATTTGAAGAGAACGGATTTTTTGTGACGGATAACGTTCCTTTTGAAGTCGTTGAAAAACTATTTGAAACATACCGAGCAAACCCAAAGAAATATGGAAAAGTCGCCTTGGCTGTTTCTTTGGATATTGCGCTTAAAACCTATGAATTAGCCAAGAATTACGGTGAATTTCACATTAACTTCATTGGCTTATATTGCGAAAAAGCTGAACTTCTTTCTAGATATCGTTTGTCTCGTAGAAAACATCCAAAAGAGTCTAACGGATTAGCTCTTGAAGAAGCGTTAGATTTAGAAATTAAACAGCTTAATGAAATGCGTCTTGCTTTCACTCATTTTATTGATACATCCAAACTTTCGAAAAATGAATTTAGAAAGCAACTCATTTTTGTTGCTCTAGGTTCCCATCAAAACGATTTTATTGTTTCTTTCGTTTCGTTTGGATACAAGCGTAGTGTTCCACAAGACGTTGAGACCGTTTTTGATGTCCGCCTCCTACCAAATCCATATTGGGTGCCAGAATTACGTGAACTAACTGGCCTTGATGAAAAGATTGTCCGTTATGTTTTAGATAACGAAGTAACGCAACAGTTCCTTACTCACGTTATTTCCTATTTAGATTATTATCTTCCGCGTTTAAAAGAATCCGAACGCACACACGCTACAATCGGTGTGGCGTGTAGTGGTGGTCAGCATCGTTCAGTTGTTATCGCTGAATACCTGAATAAATATTATTCAAAGAAATATAAAACAAGAGTTATTCATAAGGAATTGATGCAATAATGCAAGCTAAAGTCTCGTTTACTCAGAAAGTTAAAGAAGAGATCTGCACTCTTACTTTTTCTGATGAACATTTACGAGCTTTATTATCTGCGTTTATCCGAATAAATGGTTCGTTGATTTTAGGTAATAAACGTCCACAAATTATCGTCAAAACTGAGTCCGCAAAAACAGCCAAATTCATCTATTATTCTGTTGAAAGAGTTTATGGTTTAACATGTCGTTTTTCATACTCGAAAACAATGAATTTTAGGAAGAGGTTAACATACAATGTTATCATTGACGAAGGCGAGTATCTTTTGGATGATTTAGAGATCTCGTTTTTAGAAGGAAAAATCTCTAAAAATATCGTCTACACTGATGACATGCTTTCTGGCTACATTTCTGGAGCATTTTTAGCCTCTGGGTCTTGCAATTCTCCAAAGAATTCTAACTATCATTTAGAGTTTTGCTTAAGAGACGAAAACTTTGCAAAATGGTTCTCCAAATTATTAATTAGATGTAAATTAACGGAGTTTTCTCCAAAAGTGGTGGAAAGACGTGGTAAATACGTCGTTTATTTGAAAAAGAGCCAGCAAATTGTGGATCTTTTATCTTTGATGGGTGCAACTAATACAACATTAGAGTTTGAATCTATAAGGATTGATCGTGATTTTTCAGCGATTGGAAATCGTCTGCAAAACCTTGATTACGCTAACTACAATAAGACCACTTCTTCTAGCAAAAAACAGATTAAAGACATCAAAATTATTGATCAAGTTTTAGGCATTGATCATGTCCAAAATTTAAAGCAAAAAACTCTGATGAGAATTCGTCTGGAACACGATGACGCTTCGCTAAACGAACTTGCTCAATTAATGAGTGATGAACTTGGTGAAAATATCTCTCGTTCAAATATTAATCATCTCTTTAGAGCAATCCATGTTAGCGCCGAAAAATACAAAGGAGCACTGAAATGAAAGCAGTTATGCAACTTGGAATGAGGATTCGTTATTTGCGTTCCCTTCGCAAGTGGTCGCAGGAAGATTTGGCATTAGAAGCGAACATAAATCGTAATTATATTTGTGATTTAGAGAATGGAAGAAGAAATCCATCGCTTGATATCCTTGAAAGAATCAGCTATGCCTTTGGCATCACCCTCTCAGAATTGTTCCGTGGAATTGAGACAATCGAAGGTCTATAATTCTCAATTTTTGTAATACTAAAATTGTTTGAAACCACTTTCATTGAGGTGGTTCTTTTTTTATTAAATAAAAGTAGGGTATAATAACCCCGGCAATTTAAAAAGGAGGACATTTTATGTCAGTTAAAGTTGCAATTAACGGATTTGGACGTATCGGACGTTTAGCTTTCCGCCAAATGTTCGGTGCTGAAGGTTATGAAATCGTCGCTATTAATGATTTAACCAGCCCAAAGATGTTAGCTAATTTATTAAAATATGACACCGCTCAAGGTGGCTATGCTGGTCATATTGGTGAAGGTTTACACACTGTTAGCAGCAAAGAACCAGAATTAGCCGAAGACGGAAAGACCGTTGTCAAGCCAGGTTCAATCACTGTTGATGGTAAAGAAATCACTATTTATGCCAAACCAAACGCAGCCGATCTTCCATGGAAAGAACTCAAAGTTGATGTTGTTTTAGAATGTACAGGTTTCTACTGCTCTAAAGAAAAATCCATGGCTCACATCAACGCCGGTGCTCGTAAAGTCGTCATTTCTGCTCCAGCAGGAAAAGACCTCCCAACCATTGTCTATGGTGTTAACGAAAAGAGTTTAACCAAAGAAGACAACGTCATCTCAGCAGCCAGCTGTACAACCAACTGCTTAGCTCCAATGGCCAAAGCTCTTCATGAACTCGCACCAATTCAATCTGGTATCATGAGCACAATTCACGCTTACACTGGTGACCAAATGATTCTTGATGGACCACACCGCAAAGGCGATCTCCGCCGTGCCCGTGCTGGTGCAGCAAACATTGTTCCAAACAGCACTGGTGCTGCTAAAGCAATCGGCTTAGTTATTCCAGAATTAAATGGAAAACTTATTGGTAGTGCACAACGTGTTCCAGTTCCAACTGGTTCAACAACCATTCTTACAGCTGTTGTGAAATATGATGGCGAATTAACCCCAGAAGTCATTAACGCTTACATGAAGAAAGTTGCTAATGAATCCTATGGTTATAATGAAGACCCAATCGTCTCCTCTGATGTTATCGGAATGAGATTCGGTTCCCTCTTCGATGCCACACAAACAATGGTTGCCAAAATTGGTGAAGGTCTCTACGAAGTTCAAGTTGTCTCTTGGTACGACAATGAAAACTCCTACACTTCACAAATGGTTCGCACCATTAAGTACTTTGCTGAAAAGTGCTAATTAAACTCATATAAGACGATTGAGACGCAACTATGTTGCGCCTCTTTGTTCCAAATGAAGGAGAAAATTTATGCTTACTGTTGATCAATTAAAAGGTCTCAAAGGCAAAGTTGTCATTGTTCGTGTTGACTTTAACGTCCCACTCAAAGATGGCAAAGTACGTGACGACAATCGTGTCCGTGCTGCCTTACCAACAATTCAAAAACTCCTTTCTGAAGGTGCTCGTGTAGTTTTACTTTCCCACTTAGGCAAAGTGAAACACAAAGAAGCCCCAGAAGTCGTTGAAGCCCAAAAAGCCAAAAACAATATGGAAATCGTTGTTTCCACACTTGCTGGCTTATTAGGTAAAGAAGTTGCTTTTTCGAAAGCAACACGTGGTCCAGAATTTGAAGCTGCTGTCAAAGCACTCAAAGACGGTGAAGTTCTCTTAGTTCAAAACACCCGCTATGAAAAGGGCGAAGAAAAGAACGATCCAGAACTCTCTAAAGATTGGGCCAAAGTTGCTGATGCTTATGTCATGGACGCATTCGGTAGTGCTCACAGAGCACACGCCTCTACTTATGGCATTCCAGAACTCTTAAAAGCAGAAGGTAAACCAGTTGCTTGTGGCTACCTTGTCGAAAAAGAAATCGCTAACTTAATGCGTTGTGTTGACGTCAAGAAAGAAGATCGTCCATACGTCGCTATTCTTGGTGGTTTAAAAGTTTCCGACAAGATTAAAGTTATTGATTCACTTCTCAAGAAGTGTGACAAGATTCTTATCGGTGGAGCCATGGCTTACACCTTTAAGAAAGCTCTTGGATTTGAAACTGGAAACTCTCCAGTTGAACTCGACCAACTCGACTATGCACGCAAGTGCTTAGACGAAGCCAAAGGAAAAATCGTTTTACCAGTTGACGCTGTTGTCACTGATGCCTTTGAAGGTTGGACCAAGAAGGAAGTTGTCAAAGACAACGTCCCAGAAAATTATCAAGGTATGGACATTGGCCCAGAAACCGAAAAACTCTTTGCTAGCGAAATTGCTAAAGCAAAAATGGTGTTCTGGAACGGACCAATGGGTGTCTTTGAACAAAAAGACTTTGCTAGCGGTACAGTTTCCATCTGTAAAGCAGTTGCTTCCTTGAAAGGATGCTTCTCTGTTTGTGGTGGTGGTGACTCCGCTGCAGCCATTAAAGAATTTGGTTATAAGGAGAGCTTCAGCCACGTTTCTACTGGCGGTGGTGCTTCCTTAGAAATGATCGAAAACGACGGACACTTACCAGGTGTCGACATTTTGAAGTAATATGAGACGCAAATTATTATTTGGCAACTGGAAAATGAACAAGAGCATCGAGGAAGCTCGTGCTTTTGCCAAGGAAAGTCATGAATTACAAAAATTTGCTGACTCACTTAATGTTGAAATTGGTGTTGCCCCAACATATTTATCGCTTTCCGCTGTAAAAGAAGAAAACCCATCTTTAAATGTGGCCGCGCAAAACTGCCACTTTGAAGATCATGGAGCTTTTACCGGGGAAATTTCTATTCCAATGCTGAAAGAGCTTGGAATTGAATGGGTGATTATTGGTCACTCCGAAAGGAGAAGTTACTTCGGAGAGACTAATGTCGCTTGTAACAAAAAGCTACATGCTTTATGTCAAAACAACATGTTCTCCATCTACTGCGTTGGTGAAACTCTCGAACAATTTGAAAAGGGTTTAACCAAAAAGGTTATTGAAGAACAAGCTGTTGAAGGCTTAAAAGGATTAAGTCCAGAAGAACTCAAGAAAGTCGTCGTGGCTTACGAACCAGTCTGGGCGATTGGTACCGGAAAGAACGCTTCTAAAGAAATCGCGGAAGATATCTGCGGATATATCCGTTCACTTATTAAGCGTGAATTCGGTGAAGTCGCGGAAGAAATCCGTATTTTATACGGTGGTTCTGTTAAACCAGAAAACGTGCATGATTATTTAATGCAAGAGAATGTCGACGGAGCTCTTGTTGGCGGTGCATCCTTAAAAGTCGATTCTTTCCATCAATTAATAGCAAATATTGCTAAGTAAGGAGGTGCTTATGATCGCTGATTCGATTAAACAATCAGAAGTCAAACACTATACGACGACCAAATGGGCGTCGAAAGTTTTCCTCTACATGTTTATGGCGATCGGCATTACCGCGATCGTCAGCGCAGTGATTGGATTAATCTTTACCCAATTCTTCCCAATTGCCTATGGCAATGAACTCAATGAAGATGCTGCCACAGCCTACATTGTACTCTTTGTTGTCGCGTTTATTATGTACATTCCGCTAATCCTATGGATCCACTTTTCTGTTTTTAAACAGAATTCACGTCCAATGATTCCTTATGTCCTCTATTCAATTGTCATGGGCGTATTCATCTCTGGATTTACGATGTTTGTACCATTCCATCTGATCGCGATTTCCTTTGGTTTAACTTGTCTTACCTTTGGTATTATGTTCTGCATTGGATGGTTCACGAAACGCGATCTTTCCATTTTAGGAATGATTGGCTTTGGCATGATAATTGGTCTCATCTTTATTGGATTATTCAATCTCATCTGGATGCTTTTTTTCCCAGGATTTGAAACTATTTACTGGCTCATTTCCTATGGAATGTTTGCTGCAATGTTATTAATTACCATCTTTGACATCAATCGTGTGAAACGTGTCGCTGACCAAGGAGAACAATCAAATAACACAGCAATCTTATGTGCATTCAACTTATATGTAGATTTTATCTACATTTTCATCCGTATTCTCGTGATTGTTGTTCGCCTCTATGGAAATAACAAGTAGGCGTGTACGCGATATTTATAAAGGAAAAGAATTATGTATTTTTACAAATGTAACCACTGTGGCAAAGTGGTGATGATGCTAGAAGACAAAGGAATCCCAACAATTTGTTGTGGAGAACCTATGGTTCTTTTAAGCGCCAACACTGTTGATGCCGCCTTTGAAAAACACATTCCAGTTGTCGAGGAAAAAGAAAACCTTGTTCAAGTCCGTGTCGGAGAAGTCATTCACCCAATGACCAATGAGCATTTCATTGAGTTTATTGTTTTACACACTGATCAGGGATATAAAATTAAGCACCTTTATCCACAAGATGTGCCAGCTGCAGAATTTGCACTCAAAGAGAATGAAATTGTTTTCAGTGCTTATGCCTACTGCAATCTCCACGGCCTTTGGAAAAAGAACATCGAATAAAATCTCTAAAATCGTTGATTTTATATGATAAATGAAGCCTCTCGTTTCGAGGGGCTTTTATTTTTGAAAAAAATTTTCGAAAAAGTGTTTGACTTAATTATTCCATAATGGTAATCTATAAAAGCGCACGTTCCAAGGGAACTAGAGATATACGAAAGTATATAGTGCGTCACTGATCTTTGAAAACTAAACAGATGTACAAGAAACATTAACGTCAATTTTTTATATACAATAACCAGATTATAATTTTGAACTAAGATAAAACTTTTTGAGAGTTTGATCCTGGCTCAGGATGAACGCTGGCGGCGTGCCTAATACATGCAAGTCGAACGAGGTTAGCAATAACCGAGTGGCGAACGGGTGAGTAACACGTAGGTAACCTGCCTTACAGTTTGGGATACCCGAGGGAAACCTTGGCTAATACCGAATAATTCTTCGAGAGGCATCTCTTGAAGCTAAAAGGGGCCTTTAAAGCCTCGCTGAATGATGGACCTGCGGCGCATTAGCTAGTTGGTGAGATAACAGCCCACCAAGGCGAGGATGCGTAGCCGACCTGAGAGGGTGAACGGCCACACTGGAACTGAGACACGGTCCAGACTCCTACGGGAGGCAGCAGTAGGGAGTTTTCGGCAATGGGGGAAACCCTGACCGAGCAACGCCGCGTGAACGATGAAGGTCTTCGG
>Ga0247611_10002468_pt1 | contig 29763 bp, 17 predicted proteins | sample 177DNAGHGhighgp2_FD_192422 | JGI IMG/M metagenome (GOLD analysis project Ga0247611, IMG submission 192422) | Sheep rumen microbial communities from Palmerston North, Manawatu-Wanganui, New Zealand - 1770 DNA GHGhigh gp2 | ecosystem: Host-associated > Mammals > Digestive system > Stomach > Rumen... | reverse complement strand
TAATCAGGTTGCCGTAAAGTTAATAATAACTTTAAATTAAACTTGAACGGCTTAAAGATTAAAAAAGTAATTTAATCAGGTTGCCGTAAAGTTAATAATAACTTTAAATTAAACTTGAACGGCTTAACTATTAAAAAAGTAATTTAATCAGGTTGCCGTAAAGTTAATAATTAAAACTTATTAACATTTAAAATATTTATATTTATTTAGTTAATTTTAAAATAAAAAATAATAATAAATAAATTTATTATTATCAAAATTAGATTAATAATAATTACTTTTAAAATATTTGTAATAATAAAATTTAAAAATATTAATTTTTATTTTCAATATGCCAAATAGTTTGAGAAATTGGTTTTGTATGTGCTTCATTATCATTTAAATGGTTAAACGTATTAATAGCGTTTAATACAATATCAATAAAACCAGTTTGAATATTTCCTGTGCTAAAATCAATATTTTTATCATCAGAAATAATTTTTGATTCAGGTTGTGCTACTAAATATGTGTTAATTCCAGTATGTAGATTTTTATTTAATTGTATATTGTCATTAATATTTATTTTTTCATTTTCATCTATAGAATTAATATTATTTGTAAATATATTATTACATTCAACTACACCATCTGATATTAAGCTATTTTCAATTTCTATATCTTTAACTTTTAATTTATCAAGAGTTAATTCAGTTGGTAAATCTATGTTATTTAACACTAAATTATTATACTTATTTTCTAATTTAGTAAAATTAGTTTTTAATAAAGAAATATTATAAAAAGAATATAATACTATACAAATTAATATTAATATTATAAATAATAATAAAAAACTATTCATTTTTTTATTTTATATAAAGTTTCTTTATAAAATGATAAATTATTAAAAAACATAAAAAGTTTTTAATAAAAATATTTTTAATAAAAATCAAGAAAATTTACAAGATAATTTTATGATAATTTTTACATTTTTTATGATAATTTTAATTTTAAAATCAAGAAAATTTACAAGATAATTTTATGATAATTTTTACATTTTTTATGATAATTTTAATTTTAAAATCAAGAAAATTTACAAGATAATTTTATTTTAATTTTAAAATCAAGAAAATTTACAAGATAATTTTATTTTAATTTTAAGAATCAAGAAAATTTTACAAGATAATTTTATTTTAATTTTTATATTTTTTATGATAATTTTAAAATTATTTTAAAAATAGTTTTATTAACATTTAATAATTTAATAATTAATTTACAAAATTAAATAACTTTTTTTAAAATTAATTCTTAAATTAAACAATTTATAATCAAAATTTTTAAATCATATATAATTAAAAATTTATTCATAAATAAAATAAATCAGTGAAATTTTCTATATTATTTTCTTCTTTTAAAAAATTAGATGATTTACTTTTTTTAGTTTGATTTTCAGAATTATTAATATATGTAATAAATTGATCAGTAGAATTTCCATTATGTAATTTATTATTATCTACATGAAATAAATATGTTAAATCTCTCATTATCATATCATCAAACGATATTTTATAATCAGTAGTAATATTTTTTAATTCAAATGATTTATCTTTATTGCCTATATATGGTTTATTAAACCCATCTCCTAAATCCAATTTAACTTTTATACCTGCTTTTGGATTTACATTAACATCATTATTAACATAAATATCATTATTAATATTAATTTTATCAATAATAGAATTTAAATTATCAGTATTAATATTAGGTGAAATTAAACTATTCTCAACTTCGATATCTTTAACTTTTAATTTATCTAATGTTAATTGTTTTATATCAGATATTTCTTTTGATACATTTGGATTAATATCTTTTAAGATATGATTAATTAAAGTTTTATTTATATTGTTTATTTTAATGTATAAAAATATAATTATTATTAACAATATTATAATTATAATACTAAATATTATAGTTGATAAATTCATTATTATATATTATAAAATTAATTTTATTAAAAATAGTTTTAAAAACTTAATTTTAATAAGTTATGTCTAACAAGATAATTTTATATTTAGACGTTATTGTTTAAAATCTATACTTTAAAAAATACTATTAAAATAAATATTATTTTAAAAATAATATTTACTTCTTTTTTGTAAAATCAATTATTAATTTTTTTTGTTTAATAACTTTTGGAAGTTTCTTTTTTGGAGGTTTTTTATTTTTAGGTTTTTTAATTGGTTCTTCTATTTCTACAGGTTTTGGTTTTGGCTTAGGAACATTTTTAGGTTTTGGATTATTTTGTTTTTCAATCTTTTTTAATTCTTTTTCTTTTTCTTTTTTCATTTGTTCTACTAATGGAATTTGTTTAGTTATTTTTTTATAATGGTCTAAAACATTATTATCAATTTCTGTTAAATCATCAGTTTCAGAATTTAATTTTAAAATATTAAATGTATTAAAATCTTTTTTTGACATTACTATTAATTATATAAAATCTGAAATAAAATATATTTAAATAAATATTTTAAACAGTTTAAAAATATATAATAAAAATCTTTAATATATGTTTTTAAACAATTTTAGATAAATTATAAGTAAAATTGATAAAAATATTGTTTATTATTAGTTAATTTAACAATAATATAACAATTTTAAAGAAAAAAATTTTAAAAATTATATTTTTTATTATTTTTTAGTTTAGTTAAGTTTAAAAAAAATGTATAATAATTTTTGGTAAATATTCTTATATTATTTTTATTACAAAATTATAAAAATTTTTAATAAAAACTAATAAAAATATTAAAATTAAAAATTTTAATTTAAATAAATATTTAATTATGATTAATTTTAATGATACTTAATTTGATCAGAAATATCTTTTTGTTTTAATTTTTGTTGTTGTCTAATATATTTATTTTTTAGTGTTGAAGTTAAAAATTTATAATTTGTATTGATCCTTACGTTTGAATGTTCTGATATATCAGTATAACATTGTTTTGTATTTTTGTCTTCATCATAGTTTTCATCATAGTCTTCATCATAGTTTTCATCAGGATTTTTATCAATAGGATTATTAACAAAATTTTCATCTTGATACTTATAATAATCTGGATAATATTTTAAATATTCTTTAGGAATTATACGTTTAAATATTTCTTCTGAAGTCATATTTTCACATTTATAATTATACAATAATTCATAATAATCATCACATATAATATTATACTTTTTATCATGTATATACATAATATATGATTTATAAGAATTAAGCTTATCAACTACTTCAATAACTTCAGAATTATTTTCAATATATCTATTATATGTAGTCATTTTAATTTATTTAAATTTATTAATTAAAAGGTTATATTTTAATATATAATAAAATAATATAATTAATTTATTATTATAAATTTTATTAAAAGTTTTAATTAAAATTTACAATTAAAAAAGTTTTAATAAAAGATTTTATTAAGAAGCTTTCATTTTTAAAATCTTTATTAATAAATAAAATTTATTAATAATCTAATAAATGTATAACATTCTTGTTAATATTCTAACTGGTTTATTTAATGGTTATAATAACATTTTCATATGATTATAACCATTATTAAAACTTATATAAGTTTATCTTTAAACAGTTCATAATTATTCATAATTATTATAATTATAACCATTTATAAAACTAAAATCATTTCTTCTATTTTTAAAAAATATATTATTTGTAAAATCATCATTATTTTTAGATTTTAAAGGCTTTTCTGTAGAACCTTGTTTTTTTGATTCATAATATATTAAATTACTTAAATCATCAGGAAAATAATTTTCAATTGCATATTTATAAGGTGTATCTTTTGAATTTTTAAAAACTAATTGACATCCTCTACTTATTACTGCTTTAATTAAATTAATTCTATCAAAAGTTAACTTTTTACAAGGACAATTTCCAACACATAAACAAGGTTCAATATACATTATTTCATAAATTAAAGATTTTTCAAACGAATTAAATTTATAATTAACTTTAGCGCCTTTAGAAACTAATATTAAAGCAATATAATAATTTTTATCCAATAAAGCTTTATGAATGTATGATTTATAATAATCGTTTTTATCTCCATTAATATTAAAACCGGCTTGTATTAAATTATTAATAGTTTGTTCATTATTAAAATGTAATGCTGTAAAAAATATATCTTCTAAAGTTTGCTTGTTAGATTTATTAGAATTATTATAATTAACTCTAACAAAATTATCTTCTTCATTAATTGGCTGAAACATCATTTTAAAGATTTTTATAAATAGTTTTAATAATTATAATAATTATTATTAAACGTAATAATTATAAATATAAAAAAAATAAATTTTAATATTAAAGTTAATTACAAAAACAAAAATATATTAAAAACTGTAATATTGTTTAAAATTAATTTTTATTAATTTAAACTATTTAGTATTTTATTGTTTATAATTTTTATAATAAATTTAATAATAACCCTTTAAATATTATTATAATTTAAAATATAGTTAGATAAAAAACTTTAATTTAAATAATTAAAAAAAATATAATATTATATAAAAATATGTTTCTAAGTTAAATTTTAACCGTTAAAATAATTTTAATTTTAAAAATCTTTGAAAATTTTAAATTTTTAGCCTAAAATTTTCAAAACTAAAATATTTTAATAAACGAACCCGATTTAAAAAAAGTTTTGTCCATTTTTAAAATATATTTTTATCATTTTTTCAGAAAAGTTTTTATCATTTTTTCAAAACTTATTTTCATCATTTTTTCAAAATATATTTTCATCATTTTTTCAGAAAAGTTTTTGTCATTTTTTCAAAACTTATTTTTATCATTTTTTCAAAACTTATTTTCATCATTTTTTCAGAAAAGTTTTTGTCATTTTTTCAAAACTTATTTTTATCATTTTTTCAAAAAAAAGTTTTTGTCCATTTTTAAAATATATTTTTATCATTTTTTCAAAAAAAAGTTTTTGTCATTTTTTCAAAACTTATTTTCATCATTTTTTCAAAAAAAAGTTTTTGTCATTTTTAATTAAACTTTTTAAAATTTTTTAATAATTTTTATAAAAAAAATTTTTTTAATTCTTTCTTTAATATTGTTTATATTAATAAAAAGTTCTTTCTTTTTATTTAACTTAATAATTTATTTAACTTAATAATTTATTTAACTTAATAATTTATTTAACTTAATAAAATTTTATTTTTAAAATTTATTTCTTTTAATATTATTTAATCTAAAAAATAAAAATAATAAATAAAAATTAACATTTTTAATTTATTTTCAATATCTTATTTCAATATCATCTTCTTAAAAGTATTATTTTTATTAAAATAAAAAATTAAGAAAATTTAAAAAAAATATATTTAAACGTACTCATAATTAATTATAAAAAATTATGTGATAAAATCAGTATAATTCAATATAAATTTAAAAAAAAAATATTAATTTTTAATAAAATTAATTTATTTTTTTATTTAATTTTTTTATTTTGTATAAATATAGATTGAAATTAAAAAATGTCAGGACTTATGCAGTTAGTAGCTTATGGTGCGCAAGACGTGTACCTTACCGGAAACCCTCAAATTACATTCTTCAAGGTTGTTTATCGTCGTCATACCAACTTTGCTGTTGAAGGTATTGCAGTTCCTCTTACAGGATCTATCAACTTTGGCAGCAAAGCAACCGTTACAATTCAGCGTAATGGTGATCTTATGCTTCAGACTTATCTCCGTGTAGTTATGAAGGAAGTTAAGGATGATCATTACACTGGACGTTTTGCCTGGGTTAGACGTCTTGGACACGCCCTTATTGAAGATGTTTCTCTTCTTATTGGTGGTTCTCAAATTGATAAGCACTATGGCACCTGGATGGATATTTGGTATGAACTTACCCACGATATCAGCCAGGAGCGTGGTTATGCTCAAATGATTGGTGATACTCCTGAAATTACTGAACTTAGCACTGCAGGAACTAACGGACTTATTAAGCCTCGTTTTGAAATGTTCATTCCTCTTCAGTTCTGGTTCTGCCGTAATCCTGGTCTTGCACTTCCTCTTATCGCCCTTCAGTATCACGAAGTAAGAATGGACTTCACAATTGCTAATAAGGATCATCTCTTTATTGCATCTGAAGGAAACGTTGTTGATAATAACCTTGATAAGGATTCACAGTTTAAGACTTCTGATGCTTATCGTTCTCTTGGAATTGAATCTGCTGAAGTTCTTGTTAATTATGTCTATCTTGATTCTGAAGAACGTAGACGCTTTGCACAGGTTGGACACGAATACCTTATTGAACAGCTTCAGTTTACTGGTGCTCAGACAATTAATGGTACAACTTCAACTAACAGAACACAAAGCCAATATGATCTTAACTTCAATCATCCTAGCAAAGAACTTATCTGGGCTCTTAAGTCTGGAAGCTTTACAACTGGTGAATCGTTCCTTGCTTATTCATCTGGTCTTACACCTAATGCTTGGAATGATGCTCTTGCAGATGCAGCAAACAATATTGCTAATGGTATGATCGTTGTTTCTAAGGAAGAAATTACTGATAGACCTGATTACTTTGAATTAAAGAGCATCGATGGAACTGCACCAACATCAATGGTTACTGGTTCACACGAACTTAACTATAACGTTATGGTTATTACAAACGTTATTTCAGAAGAAGAACAAACTGAACAAGGTGATACACCCCCAATTGGAGAAGCCTTCCACGTTTATCTTATCAGAGATGTACTTAAATGCGAGCATCCTGTTTATAACCTTGGAGATAAGATTGAACATATTGATATCCACGTTGTTTGCACTGAATCTACTACAGAAGGTGTTACAACAGACACTTATGAACTTGATGAAGTCATTTGCCTTAAACATAGCCTTACAATGAGAGATCTTTCCCTTCCTGTCCGTTTCTTCCCTGTTGATAAGCGTGTTAATAAGCAGGATGTTGTTGTTTATCAGCACCATAACTATGGTCTATTTATGGATGGCAGCGTTAATCCTGTTGAATCTGGTAAGATTCAGCTTAACGGTATGGATCGTTTCAGCACTCGCAGCGGCAAGTACTTTAACTATGTCCAGCCTTATGAACACCATACTCGTACCCCTGCAGACGGTATCAATTGTTATTCATTTGCCCTTAAGCCTGAAGAACACCAGCCTTCTGGAAGTGCCAACCTTTCTCGTATTGATAAGACTACTCTTAACATCGCCTTTAATGATCCTACATTCTATCCAGGCCTTATTCCAATTGGTGCATTTGGCAATACTTCTAACCTTTATATCTTTGACTTCAACTACAACGTTCTCCGTATCATGAGCGGTATGGGTGGTATTGCTTACAGCAACTAAATAGTAGAAGTTTTTTTAAATGGATTTTTAATTTATTTGAATGTTTTAAAAGTTTTAGAATTAATGTTTTAATAAAAAGTCATTTTAAATATTTTAAAAAAATATTTAAAGAAAAATGATTTAATTAATTAATAGTATTCAATGAAATAAATTTTAGTTTATTAATGAATTTATTATTTATTTCTTTAAGAATTCTTGAATAAATTTATTAATAAAATATTGATTATTATTAATAAATTAATTTTTCTAAAAAATATTTATTTGAAATATTGATTTTTTTTTAAATTAATAATTTAAAACTTTAAATTTTATTTAATAAATTTAAATAAAATATTTGTTTTAAATTGTATATCTAAAAATATAAAACCTTAAACTTAAAAATTTTTATAAAAATCTTTCTTCAAATATAAAAATATTCTCCAATCAAATGCCATTGTTCCATAATAAAATCCATTTTTAATAATATTATTAAATTTATCAGAAGTAATACATTTATATAGTTGTTTTCCTTCTTCAATTGTATTATATGGTATTGCCATACATAATTCAGTCATCCCATATTGTCCTTTATCATCATTTAAAGCATATTTACAAGTAATTTTATTAAAAATAATTTTTTTAATTCCAAAAAATCCATTTGTATTAATACTAGAATAATAATATTTTATTCCAGTGTTATTAATTGAATGAATTAAAGGATATTTAAATTCATTTGATTTTGTTTTTGATGTATATTTTCTTCTTGTTTCATAAGCAGAACAAGAATATAATATATTAGTTTTATCTTCTGTATTATTAATTATTTTTTTAATTTCATTAAAATATGCATTTGGCAAAAATTTCCATTCATTACAATTTATTGTATAAATTTCATTTAATTCATCTTTAATTAAAGAATTTTTATTATTAGTATTTTTATTAATAATATACCAATCATATCTAGTTCCAGCATTAAATGTTCTCATTCCATCTTTAGCATTATGTATTTCAAGATAACATAAATGATTATTTTTAGTCATTAATTCAAATAATCCATAATTTCTACATTTATTAGTATTAGGTTTTCTCCAGCAAGGTGGATTAATAAATGAAAAATATTTATTATATTGATTAATGAATTTTTTAATAAAATCTTGATAAATTGTATTTCCTGTGTTTTTAGTTCCTGAATTATATGGTGGATTACCAATAATAATATCATACTTTAAATCGTTAGATAGTTTTAAAGAATCCCCACAATTAATATTAGAATTTTCACCAAAAATCATTTTATATAAAAATACATTCTTTTTATTAATTTCATTAGCATAAAGCATATTATTAATTATATCTTCTTTCTTATGATACTTAATTAACCTTTTATAAATTTCAATATGAAAATTACCCATTCCAGCACAAGGATCAAACCAAGTATAATTCTTTTTGAAAATATCTTTGTCAATCTCTTCAAACTTATCAAGAATATCATTAATTAACCAAGGCGGGGTCATTACTTCACCGTGTTTTATAATTTCTAATTTTTTAATTTTAGTAAACTTTTGAATAAATTCATCTAATTTATTTTTACTTTTTATTAAAGGTATAAATTTATAATACTCTTTTATTATTTTTATTTCTTCTTTATTAAATAATTTCATTTTATATTTATTTTAAGTAAATATAAAATAATCTGTTAAATAATTTATATAAAATCTTAAAAATAATTATATTAATTATTAATTTAAATAAAATATTTATTTAAAATTTTTTAAAGTTTATTATTAAATTTTAAAAATATTTGTAAAAATCCTTTTTAAAATAAGTAAATATTCTCCATTCTAATCTAAAAATAGAAAACATAAATGATTGTAAAAATTGTTTAAATTTATTACTTTCTATTGCTTTAATTATATTATTAATTTCATTTATTGAATAGCTTGTTATATCAATTCCTATACATCCATTAGTTAATCCATATTTACCTTCTTTATCTAAAATAATTTTATTAATTCCGGATTCTCCAAATATTAATTTAGATATTCCAAATCCACATTTATTATTATTTGATGTATATTTATAAATAGGCCCTGTTTTTGGTGTTGAATGTATTAAAGTATATTTGAAATTTTTATCTTTTGTATTAGAAACATATTCTTTTTTATAATCATAATCTGTTCGACTATATAAAACATTTAAAGTATTCTTTTTATTAAAATCAAAAATATTATTAACTAAATCTATATTTCCATTAGGAATAAATAACCATTCATTACAATTAATATTATAAAGTTTGTTATCAAGTCCTTTAATTATTGAATTTTTATTTTTAATATCCTTATCAATAATATACCAATCATATCTTGTTCCAGCATTAAAAGTTTTCATTCCATCTTTTGTATCGTGAATTTCTAAGTAGATTAAATGATTTTCTTTTGTCATTAATTTATATAAATCTTGTTTTAAACAGTTTTCATTCATTGGTTTTCGCCACCCTGGTGGGTTAATAAAACTAAAATATTTATTATACTGGTTAATGAATTTTTTAATAAATTCTTGATAAATTGTATTACCAGAATTTTTAGTACCTGAATTATACGGTGGATTACCTATAATAATATCATACTTTAAATCGTTAGATAGTTTCAAAGAATCTCCGCAATTTATGTTAGAATTTTCACCAAAAATCATTTTATATAAGAATACATTCTTTTTATTAATTTCATTAGCATAAAACAAGTTTTTAATTATATCTTCTTTAGTATGGTACTTAATTAATCTTTTATAAATTTCAATATGAAAATTACCCATACCAGCACACGGATCAAACCAAGTATAATTCTTTTTGAAAATATCTTTGTCAATCTCTTCAAACTTATCAAGAATATCATTAATTAACCAAGGCGGGGTCATTACTTCACCGTGTTTAACAACTTCACAACTTTTAATAATCATACACTCATTAATATACTTAGTTAATTTATCGGGGGTATCAATTAAAGAATTGATATTATACTTAATATTATTAATCCAATTAGAAGGGTTAATATTTAAATCATTAACTAAACTAATAACAAAGTTTAAAAACTCTGACTTATCCCAAATCATTTCACATTGATTATTAAAAATATCTTTTAAAGTTTCATTATTCTTTATTAATTCTAAACATTTTATTAGTTTATTTTCAGGATCTTTGTAAGTTAATATACAAGATAAAGGAATAATATAAGGAATAATTTCTTTGGATATTTTCTTTTTTTGTTCAATTTGTTTTAAAACGTTTTCGTTTTCTTTTATTATTTTTTGTTTAGTATTCTTAAGATCTTGCTTTGGTATATTCTTATCTTTTATTAATTCTTCAGTTATTTTATTTTGTTCATTTTCAATAGATTTTTTAGTTTTATCATCAGTTATTTTTAATTCTTCTAATATTTTCATTAATTCTTTATTCATTATTAAATCAATATTATTATATTCTTCTTCAATTTGCTTTTTAAATATTCTTAACTGATTAACAGGGTTTTTATTCCATATTTCTTCTAAGTTTTTAATAGATTGTTCTCCATCAAAATGATAAGTTTCAAAATAATCAGGGTCAATATTTATTAAATTATTATTAATCATTACTTTTATTTTATCATTTATTGGCATATTGATTGGAATATTTTTATCAGAATAATTAATAACAATAGATAATATTCTATTAATGTTAAAATCTACAATTACACCATACTTTTTATTTTTAGAACTTGATAAACACCTATAAGTTGATTGAATATACTTTTCATAAGATTCTGAATTATTTAAAAAGAATACAGCAGCACAATTTTCTAAAGTTATACCTCTTTGAAGCATTCCACCAGCAAGAATAATTAAACCTTGTTTGTCGTTATGTTTAACGTTATCTTCTAACTTATTAATATATTCTTTTAAATCGTTATCTTTTAATTTTTCTTTAGAATTTATACAAACAATTTCATAATACTTGTAATAACTATTTTGTTCTAAGATTTTCTTTAAATTGTTAGAAATAAACTTAACATTATCTTGGGGAATAAACCATATTTGAGTGGATTTATTTGGAATATATCGTGTTAATCTGCTTAAAATAGAATGTTTGTTTAATAAATTATCACTTAAATACTTATCAACAAAATGAACAACTTCTGCATAATGATTAAACTCGTGTTTCTTATTAATTGAAAATAATTCTGTAAAATCATAAGTTTCATTATCTTCTGAATTATTAAGATATTCTTCAACTTTATCATAATACTTTTTATTTAATCTTGAAGTTAAAAATATTCTTTCTGGATATTCTGGCTTATATTGTCTTAATTCAGAATATTCTAACTTTATAACGTTTAATTTAGAAATATTACAAATAGATTTAAAGTATGTTGCTGTTAAGTAAACGTTATATTTTGCTTTCTTTGAATAAGTTTTAATAATATCTTTAGATAAATTTGAAGTACCATGAAAGTCGTGTTCATCAAAAACTATAAGTTCTGGATTAAAAATAAATTGCTTGTAAGAAGATTTTAATTGATTTATTTTTGGATTAATTGAATTAATTAATAAATTAATTTGTTTATTTTCAGGATCAGAATCTTGATTATCTTCAGAATCAAAATCTTGATTATTATTAGTATCTTCTTCTTGATTATTTTCTTTTTCAATCAAGTCTTTATATTTATCTTCAAAACTTAGATAATTTTCTTGTAATAATTGTTTTGAAATAACAATTATATTTTTATCTTTTAATTCTAATTTATTTAATTCTTTACTTGATTGTGGATTTTGAATATTATAACTATTAAAGTCAGAATATTTATTAAAAATATCATCTATCCATTGTGTTTTAGTTTCTTTTATAATCGGTGTTAAAATTAAAACATTTTTAATTTTATTTTGTGCAATAAATCCGCCAATCATATAAGATTTACCTGACCTTGGACAAGCACCAATAAGATTATTACCTGGCTTAATTTGATTAATAATATTCTGTTGATAATCATAAGGTTTTATACTTGGTTTATTTTTTGTTATTAACATGCCTTTATTAAACTTAAAATTATTTATGATATTCAAAAAATAATTATAATCAAAAACATAATCTAAATCTATTAAATTTTTATTAGAAGTATCTCGTGAACTATTATATTTTTTAATAAAATCTTCTTTGTTTTTTACACATAAACCTAATTTATACTTTTTAAAATTAGTATTTAAATTAATTTCATCTCTAATTTCTTTTAATTCATAATATTTTAATAGTTTTTCTTTAGTAAAATATTTACAAGATAAAAATAAAAGTTGTTTAGTATATTTATTATAAAGTTTTATATCAATTTTTCCATCTTTACAAGAATCGTTTATTTTAGTTTGTTTTAAATAATTTTCTTTATTAACAATTACTTTATAATTATTATTTAAAAGACTAAACCCATTAAATTGATTACATATAATAAGAAGTTTAATAAACTTTTCATATAAATTTCCTCTATATGATAAATCTGTAATTTTATCTAAATTTTTATATAAATCCAAATTATCAATTAAATCATAAATACATTGAATTGAATTTTGATTATTATCTTGATTATTCATTTATATAATAAATATTATAATTAATTTATTTTATATTTAACTTATTAAATGTAAAATTCAATTTTTAAAAATTCAATTTTAAGAATGATTTTAAACCTTGAAACTTTTATGAATAAATCTAATAAAAATAAAAATTAATTTTTCTAAACAAAATCATCTAAAAAATAAATACTTAATACTATCGCCCTAAGTATTTATTTTTTGTAATTATTATTGTTAATAATAAATATTAATTTAGATATAAATTAATATTAATATTAATATTAATATTAATATTAATATTATTTTATTATTTTATTATTTTATTATTTTATTATTTTATTATTTTATTATTTTATTATTTTATTATTTTTAATCATATTTTTTAATTTTAAAATAAAATTTATTTTATTACAAAATAAATTATTTATATAATTTAATTATATATTAATATGACTAATACTTATCAAATTCTAGAATCAAATATATATAAATCAATAGAACAATCAAAAAATAAATCAGAACTTGAATTAATAAAAAAAGGAAAATATTATTTAGATATAACAACATTTAAATTATATGATGAATATATACTATATTCTGTAACAATAGATGTTTCAAAAGATGATATACATAATTATTATATATTTTATCTTTTACAATTAATACAAATTGATCATAATAATAAACAAATATTAAAAACAGGTAAAATATTTTTACAAAATCATATTTTATCACCGGATAAATTAACTGATGATAAAACAAAAAATTCAACGATAGATATTACAAATATGTCATTATCTGGACACATAAATTCTAATTTATTTTTAAAATGTTCAAAAAATGGTGAATATGATACATTAGATTTCTCTAAATTTACAACATATGAATTATTAGATATATATTATGAAAAACTTATTTTAAAAGAAGAATATATATCTAAATTAACAGTATTATTAAATGTTATATATACTTATAAAAATTATGCATCAGTTTTTAATAAAATAGGTATTAAAAAAGAAATATTTGAAAATTTAATAAAATCGTCATTTGCATTAAAGTGTTTATTTAATATAATAAATAATATTGAATCTAATATAGATAAAACAGATGTTAATGGTTATATTGATAATACTATAAAATTATTAAATCTTAAAAGTTTAAAAGAAACTGAAGAATTAATAAAAAATACAATTCCAGAAAATTTAATAGATATACATCAATTAAATCCATATTATTTAAATTTAACTACTTATCATAAGAAAATGATACCACTAATTTGTAATGAAATAAAAAAATGTATTATAAATGATTATATAAATCATTATATATCTGAAACGAATAAAGCATATTATGAATATTTAAAAACAAATAATATAACTTATGGTTTATATAATATAAATTATATTTATGAACATACTATTAATCCAATTTTTGATAATTTTAAATCTGATATTTTATCAAATTATGATTTTATATATGATTTACAAGAATATAAACAAATATTTTATATACAAGATACAGATTATTATACATCTGTATTATATTGTATTAAATTAAAAGATGAATTACAAGAAGATAATACATATAAAACATTTGTTGATAATATTCGTCAAAGAGATGAATGTAAACTTTTAGGTGTTCCTAAATTAGGTTGTAATAATACTGATTTTATGTTTACATTATTATATTATGTATTAAATTATATTGATTTTAAATATCCTCTTTATATCTTTGATGCATCTAATTTTAATACAAAGAATTTACCTTATAAACATTGTATTAATAATACATATAGATCTGTTTTATATTATTCTGTTTTAAATGTTCCAACATTTTATAATAAATATGGATTTAAAAATGATTATTCTTCTGAAAAAATTGATTTAATATCAATATATAATATTTGTGATTATTTATCAAGAATAGTTGAAAATTTATCAAAAATTATTAAAAATAAAGAAGATATTAACAAGGTATTAAACTTAAATACTTATTGGTATGTAATAAATGAATGGTTTATTAATACTTATAGAGATAAATTAATAAAAAATTATATGATATATTATAAAAAAGATGAAATGGATTCAACAATTACTAGTTATATAGATAATATAAGGTATGCAAATTTAATACTTGAGTTAGAACGTTATTCAAGATATTTTAATCATATTAAGAAAATAATAATAAATATATCATTAACAGATACATTTAATAAAGACGTATTTGAAACAATATTAAGAAGTATTAAGTTTATATATCAAATATATTTTATTATGTATAATAATACATCAATTAAAGATAATATATTATTAAATAAAACACGTTTATCAAACGAAAAAAAATATGATTGTGTAGTTTTTAGGTTCTTTTTTGATAATTTTTTACATATAATATATACTTTATATGATGGTTATATAAATTATGATAATCATATTTTAAAAAACTTTTTATCAATAAATTCATATATTATTAGACAACGTGTAGATCATTATAAATCATTTATTTCAAAAACTAATTGCTATAAAATATATTCATTTAAAGTAATTAACTATTTTATTACAACTGATATAAATCCAGAAATACCTTTAAAAATGGATTCACCTGATTATGTATTATTTAATAAAATAAGAACAAATTTAGTTGGAGGAAGTTTGAATGAAAAATACAATTCATTATTATTAAAATATAATCTAAAAAATTGAAATATTAATTTTAAGTAAATTGTTTAAAAATAATGATTGATTTAAATTGATTTTATTTTAGTGTTTTTATTTGATTAATATATAATTATCTATTTATTAATATAAGAATGTCTACTAAATTATTGAATTATATTAAATTGTATGATACTTCTTATTTTATTGATAATGTAAGGTATCATACTTTTTATTTGTATAATAACCATGATAATACTTTTAGATATGAAAAATATTTAAAAGATGATCTTATTGAAAAATATGTTATTAATTTTGAAGATATACCTAAATTGATTGAAGACAGATATGTATATGTTTATTTTAATAATGAATTGTTATTTGATATTTTCAATGATGATTTTGAATATTAAGAAAAATATTAATAAAAAATAAAGATTTATAAAAGATAAGATTAATTAAAAATTAAATAATTTTATTTATAATATTTAAAAAATATTATAAATATTTTTTTGGTTTAAGTATTAAATAAGAAATTAATAATTATTAGTTTTATTTTTATTATTTTTTTTTAAATTAATCGTTTGTTCGCCTTCAAGATTAAAATTTTAATAAAAATAATAATTCTTTAAGAATTCAAGATTTTATTATTTAATTTATTTAGTAAAGCGGTCAAGAATTAATTTATTTTTTTCTATAAAAATTTTTCTAGGTATCAGCCCCAAATAATTAAATCAAAAAATTTCTTTAAAATTTTTCATAAAATAATTTGTTTAAATTTAATAAAATTTAATAAAATTAAATATTATTAAATTTGATAATAATAATTATTTAATTAAATTGTATTTAAAATTTAATAATTAAGATTTAATAAAATTAATAATATATAAGTGTTCAAACACTTAGAAAACAAACATTTTTTAAATATTATATGTTTATAATATAATCAAATTAAAAAAAAAATTAATAAAATAAATATTAAAAATATATTTAATCCTTTATTAAAAATCAGTTATATTTTAAATCATTAAAAAATGAATTAACTTTTATTTAAAATAAAAATTAAAACTTTTATTATAACAAAATCGTTTATTAAAATATTATCATCTGATATTATTAATGCTTTAAATAATGATACTTTAACTTAATTAAATTTAAGAAATAAAAATTTTGGTTATATCAATATATTAAAATATTTAGAAAATAATCATTCTTTAACTAAATTAGATTTAAGTTATAATAACATTAATAATATCGATGTATTAAAATGTTTAGAAAATAATCATTCTTTAACTAAATTAAAATTAAGAGAAACTACAATTAATAAAAAAGATATAAAAAATATATTTAATAAAGTATTAAAAAATAATTATTCTTTAATTTGTTTAAAATATTAAAAAAATGAAATAATTATGTATTAAAATAAAAATTAAATTTAATAAATAAATATAACAAAATGACAAAACCCAATATTATTAATTAATTAAATAACAATACTTTAATTGAATTAGATTTAAGTGGTAATAAAATTAATAATATTGATATATTTAAATATTTAAAAAATAATAATACTTTATTTAAATTATATTTAAGTTGTATTCAAATTAATAATATTGATGTATTTAAATGCTTAAAAAATAATAGTTCATTAACTTTATTAAATTTAGGTTATAATAAAAAAATTAAAAATATCAATATATTTAAATGTTTAGAAAATAATCATTCTTTAAATTATTTAGATATATTAGATAATAAAATTAATAAAAATATTATAGAAAATATATTAAATCAAATATTAGAAAAAATTATTCTTTAATTTATTTATATTATTAAAAATAAAATAATATTAAAATTAAAGATTATTTTAAATTATTTTAATAATATATGTTTATAGTTATATTATTAATAAATTAAATAATATTTCAGTAATTTAAATAAAAATTACATTAATAATATAAAAATAATTAAATAAATAAAAAATTTAAGTTTAATATTAGTAAATTATATCATTATAATTTATTAAAAATAATACAATAATTGTTATAAATAATATTTAGCGTGCACTTGACCGTGAATCAAGTTTAAAATTAAATCAAGCTCAAAAATAAAAGAAAATAATTTGAATATTGTAAACTTGGAATGTTTAAAAATCTGAAAGATTTCTGAATTTATCTTAGTTATAATTTATGAATTTATATTTTCCTAATTTCATTGTCCAATAATTATCAGCTCACTACAAATACAATAAAACGTATTATTTTTTTTAATAAATTAATATTTTTAATTAAAATTGTTAATGGAATATAGAAAAATTCTCAAAAAATTTATCAAAAATAAAAGTAATTAATAAAATCGTTTGACCACCATCAAGAATAAAATAATTGATACAATTAATATTTATTTCATAAAAATAATTATTGATTGTATTTTTATTTTATTTAATAAGGTGATTAAAAATTTAATAATTTTTTTCTATAAAAAATTTTTTTAAGTTTTAATATACAAAAATAAAATTAATAAAATCAAATTAAATCATTTATTCGCCATCAAAATTAAAATTATTAATATAATTAATATATATTTCATAAAAATAATAATACATAATTATAGTTTTTATTTTATTTAATAAGGCGATCAAGAATTTAATAAATTTTTTTCTATTAAAAAAAATCCAAGTATCGGCCCAAAAGAATAAAATTATTAAAATATATTTTCTATATTTTTTTGATTTCAAATAATTAATTCTAAAAAATTCAAAAAATAATAAATTGATCTTATTAAAGATATTATTAATTTAATTACAAAAAATAAATATGTTTATTTTAATATAAAAATGAATAATTAAAAATAATAAATTGATTTTATTTATAATATTTTATAAATATTATAAAAAATGTTCAATAAATAATAAATTCATAAATAAATTATTTTATTTTAAATAAAACTTTAAAAATATTAATTATTAATCATCTTCATTTTTGTTTTTATTTTTGTCTTCATTCTCTTTTTGTTATTCATTCTCATCTTCATTCTCATCTTCATTCTCATCTTCATTCTCGTCTTCATTCTCGTCTTCATTCTCGTCTTCTTTTTCATTATATTTTTTTACTTCTTCTATTTCAAAAATTTCGATATCATTTAATAGTTTGTAAAAAATATAAATGTTCCTTTTATGACAACTATATTCACCATATTCATCTTTTTTAATACAATTATAATTTTCAGGTATTGATTCTAAAAATTTTTTATTAAAATCATGAACTCCATCCATTTCACTATATAAATAATAATCCATTCTAATATATGAAAATGTTTGTTCATAATCACCATTGCTACTATCTATATAAAATCTATCTAAATCTTTTATATATTTTTTATATTTATCACCTAAACATTCATAATATTTATTTGTATATTCTTCAAATATATCTGTAAATTGTCGATAAAATTCTTCATCACAATCAGGACTATAACCTTCAACTACAACTTTATATATTGCATAATATTCTTCATAATTAATAAAAGAAGTATAAATTGTAAATCTTATATTATCTAAAATGTGTGTAAGATAATTGCATTTATCAAAATTATTATCTTTTTTATTTAAATTTTCAATTAATTCTTCATTAGAAATAAAATTAAAATATTCTGCTTTTCTTGTTTGTTCAAAATATTTATCATTTGAACTTAAATATTTCTTATAAATTTTATTTATATCATTTTTATAAAAATCAACAAAATGATTAATGAATAAAGTAATTAATTCTTGTAATTCTTTTTTATTTAGATTATTTAACTTATAATATTTGTTATATTCTTCTTTTGATATTAATAAAATGTAAAAATCAACATTATAACAAAAATATAACACTATAAATACATAATTAATGTCAAAATGTTCTATTGAAATTTTGATTATTCTTGTAAGTTCTTCTTTAAAATAATTTACATAATCTATGTTATTAATTTGTTCTTTTAAGTTATTTATTTGATTTATTATAGACATTATCTTATAATTATTTAAATGTAATGTTATAAATTAAATTTTTATTCATTTTTTACTAAAAAAATGAATAAAAATTTAATAAATATAATTTTATTAAAATAATTATAAAAAATGTATCGTATAACTACAAATTCAGAAACAGGAAAAGTTAATAAAAATCAATTAATTAAGCCAATAAGTTTAATATATATTCAAAACTATTATGAATATATTGATAATATTTTTAGTGAAAATATTATTAAAGATCTTGGCCCTAATGATTGGCTATGTAAAAAATGCAAACAATGTAATTATTGTAATCATTGTTGTTTTTGTAAATTATATATGCAAATTTTAATAATAAATATTTTTTTTGAAAAAATGAGAGATAAAGATAATTTTAAACTTTTAAATAATATAGATTTTAAAAAATTTACTTTAAGAAATGTAACAGAAAATATGTTATTATCTTTTAATTATATTTTTTCAAATAAAGAAAAAGACGTAAATTTAAGTATTGAAGAAGGAAAAGACGAAAAAGAACAAGATGAATTATTTAATAATAGTAAATTTTTATATAATTCATTTAATGAAATATTTGTAAATGATTTATTAACATTATGTGTAAATATATTATCTAAAAAATATATTAATAATAAATATATAAATGTTTTTGTTGATTTTGAAGATATATTTGATAAATTTAAAAAATCAACTGATATAATCTTTGATAACATATTTAATAGTTTAATTGATAAAATTATAAAATGTTATTCAGTGTTATTTACAAACAGATTTATATATGATATTAAAAATAATAATAATGCTAATTATGTAAGTTATAATTTAATAAACTATATAATTGACACATTTAAAGATGCTTTTGAAGGAAAAATAGATAATTTTTATGATTTTATAAATAATCCAGAAAAATATACTTCATTTTTAAAATATATATGGTTTGAAAATTTTAAAAATAATACTAATGATACTATTATAAAGTTAAGTAAAAATGAAGATAATGATGAAGAAAATGAAAGTGATGATGAAAATGATGATGAAGAAGATGAAAATGATGATGATAATGAGGATGAAAACGAGAATGAAGAAGATGAAAATGATGATGAAAATGATGATGAAAATGAAGATGAAAATGATGATGAAAATGATGATGAAAATGATGATGAAAATGAAGATGAAAATGATGATGAAAATGATGATGAAAATGATGATGAAAATGAAGATGAAAATGAAGATGATTGGATACAATTACCTATTTATATAAAAAGTATCATCTAAAGATGATACAAAATAATAAAAATTAAACTTTTAATAAAAATTATTATTATTTTAATATTATTATTTAAATAATGAAAAAATAATAATAAATAATTTTTTTAATCAACATTATATTTAAAAATGAGTTCAATCATAAATAAATGTTTTAATATTATGAATGAAATAAATACATTAACATAATCAATAAATGAAATTGATTATAATTAGTATTTTTAAACAATAATTTACAAGAATAATTAATTAGGCTATTGAAAATTATAATATAGAAGATGTATTTAAAATTTTATATAATACATTTGATTATAATATTTTTATTATATTAATTAAATAATAAATCTAATAAAAAATATTATAATTTAATTAGTTTATATGAGCAATATACAAGAGAATTAATAAATAAATTTATTAATTTTTATTGTAATTTTTATTAATCAAATATTGAAAATAATTTTAATTCAATTTTCGCCTTTAATATTAATATACTTTATATTAATCTTTAAGGCGGTCTAAGAAAAATAAATAATTTTAATTCAACTTTCACTTTCAATATTAATACTTTAAAATAAAAAAATATAATTTATAATAATTAAGATTTCAATATAATTATTTTAAAAATTTTTATGTTATTAAACTTAAATTAAAATAGATTTTTTATATTTATGTTTAATTTTAATATAATTTTATTAAAATTTTAATTTAAAAATTAATTAAATTAATTTAATCAATTATTAATAAAATATTTTTAAAATAACATTTTAAAAAATAAACAATTAATTATATTTTAAATTATATACTTTTAATACTTTACTTTTATTCAATTGAATTTTAATTTACTTATATAGTAATTATTAATATCGAAGTTATTATCATTATAAAATCAATAAATAAAAATATTATATTTCATTCAATTTAAAAAAACTTTGAATATTTTATTTATTATATAAAACCTTCAAATCTTCAATAAATAATGGTTGTAATTTTATATTTTAATTAATATTTATAAACATTTCATTTACTTTAATAAGATGTTTTAATATTTCATTTGAAGTTTTATATTTTTCAATTATATTTTTTGTATACTCTATTACATCTACATAAGCAACAATAAAATTATCATCATTTATATCTGGCACAATTTTTATAATTTGTTTATTTGTTTTATTATTAATAATTGTATCACTATTTGCTAATCCAAATTCAAAGAATGGTAATATTTCCCAATGAACATCAACTAATATAAAATCTTTTGGTTTTCCAACATAATTAAGATGTAATGATACTAATTTAAATAATTCATATATTCTAAATTGTTTCCATATATATAAAGTAGTATTATCATGCTTAATTTCTGTATATCTAAAAGATTTAAATTCTTCTAGTGGCATACTAATTTTTTTCATACATTCTATTAATATATTATGTTTATCATCTAAAATTGTATTATCTATTCTTCTGTCAGTTATTCTTCTTCTTTTTTGTTTATTAAATGATAATAATTTTAGATGATCTGGATTATATTGTTCAATTATATAATCATAAATAGATAAATTATTTAATTGTATCTCATTTTCTGTTTCATTATATTTTGGATAAATAACATGATTAAAATACCAACTTTTTTCTGCATTTCTAAAATCTTCTATATACCAGTGTATATCGTTGTTATCCATAATTTATTTATAATATATAAAATTTATTTTTAATAATATATATTGTTTTTTTCATTTTTTTTTAATTACATTTTTTAATACTATATTATTTATTTTATTTATAATAAAATAAATAAAATTAAGATTATTTTAATTTAATTCTTAATTATAATAAAATAATTAAATACTATTAAATTTTAATTAAATTTAATTCTATTAAAATATAAATAATGAAAATATTTTTATATTAAAATTTATATGTTTCAGTTAAAATATAATATTATCAATTAAATATTTTTTATTAATAATAATCTTATTTATTAATTGAAAATATTAAAATTTAATATATTATTATTCTTTGAATGCGAATTTTAAATTTCTAAAGAATAATTTTATAACGCCATAAAAGGTTAATATACTGTATATTATTCTTGAAGGCGATTTTAAACAATTAGGATACCAAAGGCATCCTAATTGTTTAAAAGCTTTTCAAAAAATAAAACGGAGTTTTATTTTTTGAAAAAACTTGATAAAAATATTTTTTCTAAAATAAAAATTTTATCTTATAACGCCTTAAGGATTAATATACTGTATATTATTCTTGGAAGCAAACAATTAAATAAAAAATAATTTTCTATAAAAATAATTTTATATTATAACGCTATAAAAGATTAATAAAAATGATATTATTCTTGAAGGCATTATAAGATAAAATAAATTTTAGAAAAAAATATTTTTCTAAAAAATTAATTTTATATTATAATAACGCCTTAAAAGATTAATATATTTTATATTATTCTTAATAAATGATACTTAAAAAATTAAGTTTAATAAAAATTATTTTTTAGAGGCTTTGCCTTAAAAAATAATTATATTTTACAATGTCTTATTGAATATCATTAATTTTATTACTTTTAAAGGCGAAATTTAAATAAAAATATTTTTTCTAAAAATATTTTTAAATTTAAAATATAAATTTTTACTTTAAATGCAATATTATATATATTGTAATAAAAATAATAATATAAACAATAATTTTTTCAATATTCATTATTTTTTTATTTATTGTAATAATATCATTTTTATTTATAATATTTTCATTATTATTTATTTTTAATAATTTTTTATGTATATAACGTTTTATATCTTTTTTTAATTTAGTTTCATCATTATTTATAATTATATTATTTTTATCTTCTTTTTTTAATTCTTTTGAATAATCATCATAAAATATATATGACATACAATTTTTAAATATTTCAATATTATTAAAATTATAATTAATATCAATATATTTATTAAAATAAATATTATTGATAATTGGAATTAATGGAATTAATAAATTATTATTTTTATAATTTTTATCATCAATATTAAAATTATAAGATAAATTAACATATTTAATGTTTGTTAGATAATTATTAATTTTATTTTGATAACTAATATGAAAATATTCTTGATTATTTTCTGTATTTAATTTTATTGATTTAAATATAATTGAATCGTTATTATAAAACCATATATAAATATTATTAATAAAATTATTTTTTAAAACAACTCCATTAATAATTTTAGTAATATATTTATAAGGAATATAATCATTATTATTTTTTTCTGATTTTTTATATTTTTTATTAATATCTAATTGTTGTTTACATAATATTTTTGGATTATCACCTTTATAATATTCTATTTCAATATTAATATTATTCATAATAATCTATTTATATTAATATTAATTATATATGAGATTATTAATAATTTTATTCATTTTTTATTAAGATTTTATTATAATATTTTAAAAGATTAATAATATATTCTTGAAGGCGAACAATTATATAAAAAATATTTTTCTTTAAAAATAATTTTATCTTTTACCGCCATAAAAGATTAATAAATTTTATATTATTCTTGAAGGCGAACACTGAAAATAAAAATATTTTAATTAATTTTATCTTATAATACCGCCATAAAAGATTAATAAAAATAATATTATTCTTAAAAGCGATCAATTAAATAAAAAATATTTTTCTTTAAAAATAATTTTATCTTTTACCGCCATAAAAGATTAATAAAAATAATATTATTCTTGAAGGCGAAACTTGATTAAAAAATATTTTTTAAAAAAGAATTTTAAAACATAACGCCTTAAAAGATTAATAAACTTTTATTATTCTTGAAGGCGAAACTTGATTAAAAAATATTTTCTAAAAAAGAATTTTAAAACATACCACCATAAAAGATTAATAAACTTTTATTATTCTTGAAGGCGAACAATTATATAAAAAATAATTTTCTTTAAAAATAATTTTATATTATAATACCACCATAAAAGAATAATAGATTTAATATTATTCTTGAAAAATGATACTAAAAAATAACACTTTAAAAACAGATTTTATAATATCTATTAATAATATCTATTAATAGATTATCAATTAATACACTTTTTAAAATTAGTGTATTTTTATTGTTTAAAATTTTTAACAAAAATAAATAAATATTGAACCTTTTAAATGATTAAATGTTAATCATTTTATTGTAATAAATAACTTTAATAAGTTATTAAAAGTTTTAAAAATAATCAATTGTTTTAATCGTTTCATTTGGATTAATTAAACGTTTTAATATTTCATCTGAAATCTTATATTTTTCAATTGTATCTTTTGTATATTTCATCATATCTACATATGCAATAACATAACAATCACACTTTATTCCTTCATCTCCTGTAATTTTATCACCAAATCTAATAATATACTTATTAGAAGTATTATTAATAAATGTATAAGTATTACTTAAACTAAATTCAATATATGGTATAAGTTCATTTTTGATTTCAACAAATATAAAATCGTATGTACCAATACAATTATTTCCTACTGAATAGTTTGATAAAGTCTTAAATAGTTTAATTATTCTTTCATCAGTCCAAACATATAAATTATTTGGAAAATTATCAAATTTAATTTCTTGATAAGAAATATTTTTAAATTCTTCTAATGTCATAATTGATTTCATATTTTCTAATAAAATATTTTTATCACCATCTAAAGACATTATATTATTATATTTACTTAAAATTGTATCTTCTGGCATATCTGATAAATTTTCTTTTAACATATCAAATGATTGTTTTAAAGCACGTATATGTTCTGGATCATATTTTTTAATTAAATCCTCATAAACAGTATCAGTTCTTAATTCATCATAATCATCAGAATCTTCATCATATTTTGAATATCCAGTATAAATAACAAATTGCTTAGACATTTTTAATAGTATAATTATTTATTTTTAATATTTTATGTTAAACATTATTTTTTTCATTTTTTTATAACTTTCATTTTAATTTTATATAAAAAATTGAAAAATATTTTTTAATTAAACTATTTATAATATTAAACATAAAATAAAGATTAAAATCATTTTTATTAAATATTTAAGATTTTAATCAAATTTTTATTACTTATAATATTATTTATTTAATTATATTTTTATGAAAAATAAATTAAAAATTAAAAAAAAGAATTTTTTAAAACTATTTTTATCTTATTGTTAAAAAACTTATATTAATATTTTAATTTTAATTTTTCAAATTACATTCTTTTAACACTTTATTATAATTTAGTGCTTTTTTAAGTTGATCAATATATTTTTTATCAAGATTAAACCGATAATCAAAAACATTGTATTCATCTGTATATAAAGTTTGTAATTTTCTATTTTGATTAATCATTTTACATAAACTATTAATAGTTTTATTAATTATTACGTTATCTTCATCAAAGTTTTTATCGTAATGTTTTTCATAATTATCAAAACAATCTAAATAAGTTAAAGTTTTATTATTAATTAAACTATCATACAAAATTGAAATATCAGGTATATGATTATGTGAAATTTTTAACTTTGTTAAAGTTGTGTTAACTTGTAAAGCTTCTATTAATTCTTTAATATTTTCTCTTAGTTCATTTTCACAATATTTTAAAGTTTTTAATCCCGTATTATACTTTAACATATCACAAAACGCTAAATTATTTGTTTTAATCTCATCTTTAGTCAAAGTTTCATCAAAACATTCAGATAAAATTAAAGTTTGTAAAGTATCATTTATTTTTAATGAATTACAAATTTCTGTTAAATCCTTTAAGTTATTACATCTTAAATTTAAAAATTCTAAAGTTTTATTACTTTTTATAATTTCTGCTAATTTATCTGAATTCTTAATATTACATGCTTTTAAATTTATTGATTTTAAAGTTGAATTACATTTTAAAGCATCAAGAATTTTATCAGATTCTTCAAACCATTGTTGATACATATTAAGATAAGTTAAAGTTTTATTACTTTTTATTAAACTACATATTGAATTAACAGATTTTAATTTTGTATCTGCTATAGTTAAAGATTGTAAAGAATTATTATTTTGTAAAGAAGAAATTAATTCATCCATTCCTTCAAAATTATAACATCTATAAATCTCTAATTCTTTTAAAGATTTATTAACTTGTAAGGCATCAATTAACGGTAAAACGTTATTATTCTTTAACCTTAAAATTAATAACGTTTCTAAATTTGTATTAATTTTTAACGCTTCTGCTAATAAATTAAAATCAATATATTTAACGCTTAAATCTAATTTAGTTAAAGTTTCAGTATTTTTTAAATATTTATAAAATGTATCAAACGATTTTTTGTTTGTTATTTTCATTTCTTGAAACCAAATAGTTGTAATAGAATTATTTAATTTCATTGAATTTGTAATATATGTAAAGTCATCAATTTCACACGCTGCAAAATATAACTTTTTAATATGATTTGATTTAATTACATTACAAATATATGATTTAATGTCTGTTAAATTATTCTGATTAATTCTTAAAGTTTGAATAAACTTATTATTAGATATTCCATTTAAAATAGGTTTAAAGTCAAAATTATATTTATAAGTATGATCTTTAATTGTAGAATTTAATGAAATATCAATTTTTTTTAAAGATTTATTACTTTTAATTGCTTTTCCTAATAATTCAAAACTTGATTTATCAAAATATTTTATTTTATGATTATCATAAGTAAAAGATTTATTTTTAATATCTATATCATTAAGTTTTAAACTTTGTAAATTTGTAGAATTTTGAATAATATTACATAAAGGGACTATATTATAAATTGTAGAATAAGATAAATCTAATAACTTCAACCTTAATGCTTTATTATAATATATTATACTTTTTTCTTTATTATACTTATAATAAACTAAATTATTATTCATTTTATTATAATAAAAAGATTAAAAATATTTTTAAGATTAATTTTATTCATTTTTTAATTTAAATTAAATTTTATTTTCTAAAAATATTTTTAACATTGAACCGCCTTAAAGATTAATAAAATTAATATTGAAGGCGGAACTTATAAAATTTATTTTATTAGACTGCTTAAATGATTAATAAAAAATAAATTAATATTAAAGGCGGAACTTATAAAGTTTATTTTATTAGACTGCTTAAATGATTAATATAACAATAATATTATTAATTTAATACATAATAATAACTTTTAATATATTCAATAATTATTGATTTTAATTCAAATAATAATCTTATTGAAAATATTAATATAACTTTATAACATAAAAATAATATACAATATTTAAATCTTTGTTATAATATAAAGATAAAAAATATTTCATCATTAATAGATAATTTTACAAGATTATAATACAAACTTATATTTAGATTTATCTATGAATAATTTAAATAATTATGAAATTTCTAAATTAAAATTATTAAATAATATTACATTTATTATTTAAAAGTGTTATTAATAAAAATTATTAATAAAAATGAAATATTAAAAAGTTATTGAATGTCATTTTATATAAATTTTAGTTGAACAATATTTTTTTTAAATTTTATGAGATTTTTGTTTAAATTGATTCATTGTAATTTAACTGATAATTTAATTGATAATTTATTTATCAAAAATAAGTTTATAAAAAATTAAGTCTAATTTATTCATTTAGTTAATTATATTATTTATTAAATAGTTAACTAAAACTAAATTTTATTAACTTAGTTATTATATTGTCTATTAAACATTTTAATATAAAATATTATTTTATAGTTTTGTTTATTATTATTTTATTTTATAAATTATTTTTTATTAATATTATTTTTAATATAAAAAATGTTTACAACATTAGACTTAATTAAAGATATTATTAATAATAATTTTATTAATACTAATAAAATAACAAAAACTTTTATAAGAGGAACAATAAAATAAGAAAAATTAAGACCAGTATCAGAGCAGTAATTAAATCAACATCAAGATTATTGTATAAAAAAGTAATTTAATATTTTTAATATAAATAAATTAAACGTTATAAAAAAAACAAATAAAAATATTTGATGAAATCAATAAATTATATTATATTAATATGTTTTTATATGAAAATGATATACACAATATTATATTTGGGCCTAGTGGATTTTTCAAAGTTAATTTTGTAAATTTCTTTAATATTAAAAAATATGATACATCTAATGAAATTAAATATACAATATATTGTAGATATTGGATAACTTTATCTGGGGATAGTTGGCATGATACTTATAAATTATCTTTTGTTATTAATAAAAATATTAAAGATTTAAACAAAGTTTTACAAATTGATGAATTATATTTAATAAAAAGAGATAATCATTTTGATGAATTACCACCTTCTAGATATATGTTAAATGAATTTTCTTTTTTATAAAATTATTTTAATATGTATTAAATTTTTAATAAAAATAAGTATTATAATAAAAAATATTAATATAGTATTTTTTTAGTTATTTTAAGTTGATTAAAAAAGTTTATGAAAAAAGTTTATGAAAAAAGTTTATGAAAATTATTTTTGTTATTATTTTTAAGTAGTAAAGTTTTAAAAAAGTTTTTTATCAAAGTTTTAGAACAAATTTAAAAAAAAAGTTTTTATCAAAGTTTTAGAGCAAATTTAAAAAAAGTTTTTAATTACATTTTATTAATTTTATATTAGTATTTATTAATTTATATTATAAAATATAATTAATAATTTTATATTATAAGATTTTATTTATATATTATCAGTAAATTATCAATTAATTATCAGTAAATTATCAATTAATTATCAGTAAATTATCAATTTTAATTATCAGTAAATTATCAATTAATTATCAGTAAATTATCAATTTTAATTATCAGTAAATTATCAATT
>Ga0247611_10002467_pt1 | contig 29773 bp, 9 predicted proteins | sample 177DNAGHGhighgp2_FD_192422 | JGI IMG/M metagenome (GOLD analysis project Ga0247611, IMG submission 192422) | Sheep rumen microbial communities from Palmerston North, Manawatu-Wanganui, New Zealand - 1770 DNA GHGhigh gp2 | ecosystem: Host-associated > Mammals > Digestive system > Stomach > Rumen ... | reverse complement strand
TGCGATACATGGCCGCACGCGGGCACAACAATATGGCGGAGAAGCCGATTGGACGCTGATAGGGGAGGTGAAACGCAACCCGCGGATGACCATCCCGGTGATCGGGAACGGCGACATCAACAGTGCGGAGCGGGCTGTCCTCTTCCGGGAACGCTACGGCGTTGACGCGGTGATGGTGGGACGCGCCGCCATCGGAAATCCATGGATCTTTCGACAAATCAAAGCATTACGTAATAATGAAACGTTGCCGGAACCCACATACGAAGAACGAGTCGACTTGGTGATGCGGCATCTGCGCGAGAATGTCGAAGCCAAAGGAGAACGCGCCGCCGTGCTGGAAATGCGCACTCAATACTCGGGATATTTTCGCGGCGTGTTCAATTTCAAGCCTAAAAAAATCCAGCTGATGGGAGCCACCACAGTGGATGCTTGCGAAAATATTTTGCGCGGCTGAAAAATTGTTTTTTTTTCGTCCAACTTTCGATTTTTTTTGTATCTTTGCCCCCTTAATTGTATATTAGTGCAAAACGGGTTTTGTCAGGAAACCATCTTGCGAATATACAAGAGAGGAAAGGATGTGGGGTTGGTTTGTAAAATGTTGAATATGAGTTATATAGAATAATAAAAAAAGTCCAAAAATATGAAAAAACTGCTATTTGTTTTGATGGCTGTTGTGATGCCTGTCCTGTTGTTCGCCCAACCGATGGACACCACAACCATTTATCAAGAAAATTTCGATGGAGCCAGCAACTCGTTCGTGACCTCCACCGCATTGGGTGGCCAGGCAAACGGAGACTGGCGTCTTGCCGGTGTCGGAATCTCCTACCCCGACTGGGCGCACAATTACGAGTTGTATAAGTCGTCGCCAAAGTGTTTCCACACGCCGGTGTACAACACAACAGGTAACTCCATGGCAACCAGTGGAATTATTCCTTTGAACACGACGGGCTTCGCGGTCAACCATGTGTACCTCGATTTCGACCACATTTGCAAGGTGCACGAGTTGGATAACGCCACGATTTTCTACCAGGTCGCCCAAGGTATGGATAACGACGGCAACTACAACTGGGGCCAGTGGAAACAGCTCATCGTGAGCAGTAACAGCGATTTCTATTACGGAGACGCGAAAAGCACGACCAATGCCGCGTTTTCGGGCGGTAAATTTAAAGACGGTATGTATTCCATCTGGAATGCAAACCAGATTACAGCCGTGCCGAACAACACCTGGTGGCGCCATGAGATGATAGACCTGTCTTCCTTCATCTTCGCGAACGGTACGACGCCCACCCATTTCCGCGTCCAGTTCCGTGAGGCCAAACAGTCCCCGTCAACGTCCGGCACGCACGACTGCGCCGGCTGGTATGTGGACAACGTGAAGGTGCGCCTTTCCAACTGCGAGCTTATTCCTCCGCGCATCACCATGGTCGCCCCGTTCTACTATAACGTGGGCAACAACTTCACCAACAATGTCGGCCCTTACACGATCAAGGCGAAACTGACCGATAACGACACCATCGCCGTGAACTTGGTGCAGTTCAGCTATGAGATCAACAGCGGTCCCACAGTGGTGGTGCCCAACACCAATGCTTTCTCCAACGTCGGTTTCACTACAAACGGCCACAATATTGACGCGCAGTGGGAGCTGCCGGCCATCTGTTATGCGGATACGATCTACTACCACATCTACATGGAGGACACCCACGGGAGCAAGGCTCGGTTCGACACGTTCTTAGTGGCGCACCACAACTACCCGAACATCAACCAGAATGACGTGCGCATGGACAGCTTGAGTTCGATGCCGCACTGTCTGATCACCGGTGTCCCGCAGCCGATAAGCGCCTACTTCACCAACCGAAGCGACGCGGCCCACTCTCCGGCAACTAACGGAATGACTTCCGGTACCTTCAAACTGGAGGTGCGCAACGAGAACGGCACGGTGACCCACACCAGCACCCACAACTGGACGGGCGACATCTGCTTCGACATCCCGTCGTCCTTGTCGTTGGGCACGTTCACGCCGACCCATGGCTACAACTACGTGACTGTCTATGTGCAAACCCGTAACGGCCAAAACGACGGTTTCCACACCAATGACACGTTGCGGATTTCCCCGTACGCGTGCGACAGCTTGATGCAAGGCCATTACACCATCGGCGGCACCAACCCGGACTTTGTCGATATCGAAGCTGCGAGAGTGTCTCTGAACTATTGCGGTTTGGGCGGTCCCGTGGTCTTCCACCTCCGTCCGGGCACTTATACGGACTTTGACTTCACGGAGACCTATATCGGACAATCGTCGGTGAACACCATCACCTTCCAGGGCGATGATGTGAACTCGGTCATCATCACGAACTCGAACACGGACGCCGGTGCCAGCATCTTCGGTGCGGTGACGTTGGTCAACGTGAAAGACTACATTTTCAAGAACCTGACCATTCAGGGACGCAACGTCGCGACGGCCTCGAGAGGCGTGGTGGTGCGCGGAAACGGCAGCACCAACATCCTTTTCGACGGTTGTAAGATCACGTCTTACAACCTCAATTCCACCGACGCGGTGAGCAGCTGTGTGGTCCGTTCGACGGCCGCCACCGCCTATCCCGACACTATTGCGTTCCGCAACTGTGTGTTCCAGGGCGGTAACTTCGGCATTAACTATGTGGGTTCCGCCACTCGGAGAAACAACATCTTGGTGGACAGCTGTAGCTTCGTTTCCTGCTATCGCGCCATCAACACGAGTTTCACCAACGGCCAGATTTCCCACAACAATATCCACCAGCATTCCACGACGAATCCGCAGAATTTCTCGGGTATTTATGTTGGAAATGTGGCTGGTATGGATATTAACGGCAACACTATCGACTCTATCGTCAAGCTGGATTACGGTATCTACGTGACGAATGCGGCCACGCAGAACTATTACATCCGTAACAACCATATTAAAACAGCCAGCGGTACTGCCGGTATCTATGTGAACTCCAGCGCGTCCACGCATAACAACACGGTCAACATGGACGGTTACATCGCCAACAACGAGGTGATTCTCTACCCGGTGACGTCCAACAACAGCTACGCCATCCAGATCAACAACAGCGCTGGACTTTATGTGATCAACAACAGTGTGTTGGTGAAATCCGACGCACCGTACAGCAACACCGCAGCGTTGTATGTGTCGAACAGCGGTAATACAAATACTAATATATACAACAATATTTTCATTAATAAGACGGTGACGCCCGACAACACGGACTACCCGTTGTACTTGAATGGTAATGCCACGGCGACGGGTACATTCAACGACTTCTACTCCGGTTCCGGTGTGGTTGCTTTCAAGACTGTTGCGCGTAACTCCATTGCCGAATTGGAAGGCGCCATCACCACGCTGACCGACAACATCTCCATGATGCCTCCCATCGCCAATGAGAACCAGATGCTGCTGCCTAACCCCATGGCGGGTTTGGAATGCTGGCGTCATGCTTCCGTTCTGACGGATATCCGCAACATCAACCGTTCGGAATTGACCTACATGGGCGCATACGCGAATGTCATCCCCAATGTGGATGCCGCTCTGACCGCCATGGTCAGCCCTGCGCTCGGTGAATGTCCGCAGACTTCATACGAGGTTACAGTCAGAATCACCAACAAGGGCGGTGCCACGTTGAATTTCGCCTCTAATCCCGGTACCATCCAACTGGTTTCCACTGCGTTGAACCTCAACCAGACAGTGAATGTGAACAATGGCACGCTCGCTCCGATGGCGTCCATGAACAAGGTGATCACCTCCGGTGTGGTCATCCCCAGCAACCAACAGGTGGATCTCACCATGATTATCAACGTGCAGGGCGACAACCAGCACCTCAACGACACGTTGCGCCAGAACTTCACGCTGGAGTACATCATCCCCGACTATGAGGAGGACTTCAGCAATGGTACTGGAATGACCTGGACGATCGAGCAACTCAGCGGTGCCGGTAACTGGACGTTCCAAAACGGCGAGGGCGCCAACCCGGCTATCATGCCTGTTTACGGTACCGGTCGTTTGTTCTTCAATTCCAAGAACTTCGCCGCCGGTACGACCTCCCGCGCCATCCTGCCGGTGACGGTGCTGAACTCCGCCACCAACCCCATCCTCGAGCTGTGGTTTGCGCATGACAATGCCAACTCCGCCAGCAACAAAAACGACTCGTTGGTGGTGAAGATTTCCACCGACGGCGGAAATACCTATACGAGACTGGTTCCGGTGGGTCAAACGAATGCGCAGATCAAGCGTTACAAACAAAGCGCTACCACCCCTGAGTGGCAGCTCTACACCTTCAATCTTTCCAACTACGCCTCCTCCAACTGCGTCTATATCGCCTTTGACGCCTACTCCAGAGGAGGTAACAACCTCAACGTGGACCGTATCCGCGTGAGAAACCTCTATCCGAACGACATTGCCGTTTCCAAGATTTATGCCGCTGGTGAGAATCCTACCGAATACAGCATGCGTGGTTTGGTGAGTGCACTTGTGAAAAACGAGGGTGCCCAGGCCCAGAACAATGTCAAGGTTTACCTCAATGTGGTCGGTGCGGCGGAACAGTGGCACGACTCGTTGACCATCCCGAGCATTCCTTACCAGGGTGAAGTGTACATCACCTTCCCTGACCACGACTACAACGTGGCGGAGGTCAAGGATGTCGAGGTGCGTTGCGCCAACGACCAGCATAATATCAACAACGCCCAGCACTGGCGTATGGTGACCACCCCGAATGTGGTCAACTATGCCGACACCACTCAAGACATCCTGTTGTTGGGTGACTACAATACGATCATCCGTCCGTGTGTGCGTTACAAGACCAACGAGGAACTGGCAGTGACCGCTGTGAAGTACTTCTATCCTCAGTCTTCCTACATCGCCGATCCGGAGAACGGATTCAAAGCTTTTGTGGCGGATGCTTCCGGCAATATTCTGGCTACCTCCGAAACTGTGGAGTTCAACACGTTGCAGCCGGATGCGTGGAACATTATCCCGATTCACAACTTCGCACTGACGAACACCACTGGCGAGTTCTATGTGGGCTTGGAGATGCTTTCTCACGGTAACTACCTCTGCGCCCAGACGGAGTCCCCGCTGCGCGATTCCACCTTCTACTATCTGGTCAACGGCACTTACGAGCCGCAGCTGACCGGCCGTTTAATGATCGGTGCGGTGGTTGACACCCCGTTCGTGCATGATGTCGCATTGCTTGAACTGGTTCAGCCCGTGTCGGGTTGTGACCTCGGCCATGAGCATCTGAACGTGATGATCACGAACAACGGTACCACGGACATTCTGCCGCCCATTCAACTGCACTATACCGTCAATGGCGGCAGTGTGGTGACGGAGAATTTCACCGACACGCTGCACAGTCACGAGACTACGGTGTTCACTTTCAACAATATCTATGATTTCACGAACAACCAGATCAACGTGGACAACAACTACGCAATCAAGGTTTGGGCCACTAAACTGGCTCAAGACCGTCTGACGTTCAACGACACGTTGGGTCTCACGTTGGTGTCGATGGGCAAGGCGATGACGCCGACGGCTCCCGACACGGTTATCGTGAACTACCACACCTCTTCCACGCTGTCGGCTCAGCTGCCCGCCTCCATCCCGCAGGGTGTGATTGGCTGGTACACCAGCACCGGCTACGAGACATGGAACCTCCTGGGTTATAACGACACTTATACGACCCCGCTCATCTATTTCGACACCACGTACTATGTCACAGCAAATCCTGGCACCGTTGACGATGTGATTGTGGGCACGGGCACGGGCTCCGGTACCGATCCGTTCACCTTCACCAATGGTTATTCCCGCGGCCGTATACTTTACCTGGAGCAGGAAGTCGGTCACGGCACCATCACCTCTTTCGCGGTGAGTGTGAAGACGGCCTCCAACGCCAACGCTTCCGCAGGTATCCCGATGAAGATCTACATGAAGTGCACGGACAACAATGTCTATACGTCCACCGCTGTGAACTGGGAAGATGAAATCCTCGGCGCCACCTTGGTGCTGGACGACCGCGTTTACTTCGACCACAACGGATGGTTCTATTTCGACCTTCTGACTCCGTTCGATTTCAACAGCGGCAACCTTGAAATCTTCATGGAAACCAATTGTGCCGACTACTGCACGGGCACGGGCACGCAGTGCAACAACTGCGGTCAGTATGTGTCGGGTGCGGCAAGTTATCCTCAGTTCAACATGACGAACACCACGACGGTGATGTGCCAGAAAAAAGCCGCCAACACAACGGCTCAGCTCACCAGTGCCTACACCAATGTGTCGAAACGTATCAACGCCCGCTTCACGGTGGCCAACCTCGACTGCGGTAGCTTGAAAGTGCCGATCCACGTTCATGTCCCGGACATTCCGAGCTACGATGTGGAGACTCAGGAACTTCTCTATCCGCAAGCAGGATGCGCCCTCTATAACGAGCACATTCAGGTGCAGCTCAAGAACATGCTGAACACGCCCATTCCCGCCAACAAGGTTGTGGTTCACGCTGTCTTCAACGGCTCCGCCATCACGCACACGGTGGCAGAACCTTTCGCACCCGAAGAGGTCAAAGTGGTGGAATTCACTACCCCGTTCAACTTCAGCGCGCCTACGGCTAACATCACGTTCAACTATACTATATATACTACCTTAAATAATGAAACGATTGTCTATGGCGGTAACGACACCATCACTGGCAGCTTCCAATCGACCCGCACGGCGCATCTGCCTGACAGCATCGTTTATATCGGTAGTTACACTCAGCCTTACACGATTCTGCAACCGGCCGACAGACCTTCTGACATCACGCAATATTACTTCTATGACGCCCAGGATGCCGCAACCCCGGTTCACACCACGACCACGGCTGCACCGTATATGACCACGGCTCCGTTGTATGACACCATCGTTTACTGGGTGTCCGGCAAGACACAGCAGAGTAACTGTGTTACCAAACGTATCCCTGTGATTATCAATGTCTTCAGACCGCAATACGATCTGAGCACGGACGAGTTGGTGTACCCGATTTCCTATCAGTGCGCTTCCTCGATGAATCCGCAACTGCAGGTGAAGGTCACCAATCAGGACACCACGTCCAATTCCGTGATTCCTGCGGGCACGTTCAAGTTGAATGCCAACTTCACAGGATCGGCTACCGTGAACGGAATGAGCACCATCAGCACTCCGATTTCCTCGTTGCAACAGCAGACTATCACGTTCGACAACGGAATGAACCTCGGTTCCGCCACGCAGAACCGCACTTACCAATATTTGATCTACACCACTCCGGTGAATGCTTCGATGCCGGTATATACGGCCAACGACACCATTTCCGGTACCTTGTACTTCCCGGCACAACCTGTTGCCCCGCAAGCGCTGACCTACACGGTGCCTTACGGCGGCACGCAGACGGTGACCCCGAGCTCCGCTCCGCTGAACTACTACTATTTCTACGAGAACGCCAACGACAATCAGGCTATGGCGGAAGGTAGCAGCTTCACCACCGAACAGATTTTCGCCCCGACCACCTATTACTATAGCGGTCGTATCGAGTCTGCCGGATTCAGCGCTCCTGTGGTCGCCGGTACCGGTAACATCACCAACCAGACGAATGCGGCTCCGTTCACGCTCACGAACGGCCACTCTTACGCCAAGATCCTCTTCAACAAAGAGGATATGAATGGAGCAGCAGGCCGTATCGACAGTATCTATTTCAATGTCTGTGGAGCAGAAAACAACGGCGTGGGCATCCCGATGAAGTTCTGGTTAGCCAACACCGCTGACGCACAGGCTATCGCCACGGGCAACAGCAGTGTCAACTGGCCGACCGAAACCGCTGCCGCTACGCTGGTGTATGACGGTGACATTTTCCTCGATCACACCGGTTGGGTGGGATTTGCCGTCCAAGGCGGATTCGACTACAATGGCGAGGGTTTGTATCTCTATGCCGAGCATGACTGCGGAAACGCCAGCTGCGCCACCACTTACGGTATCAACCCGGTGCCGAAGTTCGCGAACAACCAGATGGCCAACAACGCCAAGAAGGTGTTGACCAAGGGACAGAACACCGCTTTGACGGGTGCAAGCAGCTTCACGCTTTCCACCTATCGTGTCCATACGAAATTCAAGATGAACTACACCTGCGAGTCTCCGAAGGCCACCATCACCATCAACACCAATGTGCCGCAGCACGATGTGGGTGTGACGGCCATCACCGCCCCGGTGTCGCAGAGCAACAACTTCAGTGCTAACGAAACGGTGACGGTCACTGTCCAGAACTTCGGTACGCAGGCCGCTACCATCTTCTCGGTGTCTTACAAGCTGGGCAACAACGCGCCTGTGACGCAGAACTACTCCGGCTCCCTGGCCGTCGGTGCTACCGCCAACATGACGTTCACCACCAACTGCGACCTCACCGGTGTCTATTTGGCAACTCCGTTCAAGGCTTACACGGGCCTCACGACCGATACCTATCACAATAACGACACGGTGACCATTATCCTGAGCAAGGAGGATCCTTGCGAGTCCCGTCCGTTGTCGCTGAACACCGGTGCCCACATCACGAATGTGACCTTGGGCTCCCTGAATAACGGTGTCGGTGCACCTTACACGAACCATTCCGCCGCTCCCGGCAACGGTATGTACACCGACTACACACAGACGGTCGCTCCTGTGGGGCTGATCTTGGGTCAGGAATACACCTTCAGCGTCACGCACGCCTTCACGGCTACTTCCACCAAGACGGTGTATAAACGTGCCTATATCGATTACAACCGCAACGGCGAATTTGAGGCCAGCGAAGTTATTCTCACCAGTGGAGCCATCCCGGCCGGCGATGCCAACGCGGTGACCTCCCAAAACATCAACATCCCCACCACGGCTGACACCGGTTTGACCCGTATGCGTGTGATTTGCGCCACGGTCAATGTTACCGATCCGTGTTCCTTCTACAACAACTCCGCCACGGCTGAGGGTGAAACGGAAGACTATGCCGTGCTGCTCAGCTCCCCGATGCAGGTTGACTTGGGCGTTTCCGGCGTGTTGCATCCTGTGGGTGACATTTGCGCTGACCATGATGCTATCCTGAGAGTGCAGCTGCGCAACTACGGCACGGAGCCGCAGACCTTGAGCATGAGCAATCCCGCCACGATTACCGCCACGGTGACTGGCGCTGCGCCGGGTGTCTATACGCAGACGGTAGAGTCGGGTACAATCGCTCCTAACACGGAGATGACGGTGAAAATCCCGAATGTCAATCTCAGCGCTTTGGGCACCTACCACGTGAGCTTCCAGCTGAACTATGACGGAGACCAGTATCTGACGAACAACACTCGTAGCAGCGATGCCGAGGTGTCAGACACTACGGTGGAACAGCTTCCGTTTGTGGAACCGTTCATCCCTGTCGGAACCGATGGCAACTACCAGCTGCCGACTGACTGGACGGTGACCTCCTCCAATGCGAACAACTACGTCTGGATTGCCAAGACCGGTGCGTCGGCTAACAATGCGACCGGCGGTGGTCCGGCTCACGACCACACCTCCGCTGGCACCAGCCTCGAGGCATTCGGCGGCTATGCGACCATCCCTGGCGTGAACGGCACGGGCAACCAGAACAAGTGGACATCGCTCACCAGCGGCTGTGTCAATATGCACTACACCACAATCTATCCTGCTGAGCTCAACTTCTACAAGTTCTTCATGGGACCGACCAACGCTGACTTCAATATGCGTATCGAAGTGGGCTCTGGCTCCTACTATCAGACGGTTGACGAACTGACCAAGGCAGACGGTGGCAATGTCTGGATGAACCATCTCACCGTTCTGCAGAATGTGGATGAGGTGGCGCGTCTGCGTTTCACTGTGACCAACCAGCGCAACAAAATCGATCCCAGCATTGATGACATCAACTTGGTGATCGGTCAGCCTGACATGGCGGTCAACCGCGTGATTTATCCGGAAGACAAGTCCACGTCCACGGAGTGCTTGCAGGTGAACAGCATCGTGTCCCCGATTATCGCGCTCTACAACGAGGGTAATTCCGCAGTGGAAGAGTTCGATGTGATCTTCAATGTGGGTGTAGGTAGCGACATTGTTACGGAAACCGAGCATATTGTCCAACACCTCGAACCCGGTGATTCCTTGATTTACACCTCCACGAACGAGTTTGTGGTGACCAATATCACCCAAAACTGGGAAGTGAAGGCGACGGTGGTCATCGACAACGACAAGAAACCGTCCAACAACACCAGACGTTCGCTCTCTTGCACGAATGTCTCCATCGACGACTACGAAATGGAGAACAGCGTCTATCTCGGACAGAACGAGCCGAACCCGGCCATCTCCTCTACCCGTGTCCCGTACTCTGTGCCTGAGCCGGGCAAGGTGACGCTGGAACTGACTGACGCGAATGGTCAGGTGCTTTACACGACCGTCCAGGAGGCGGAACAGGGAGTCAATTACATTGAGTTGAATACCAACAACTTCGCCGCTGGAGTGTATTACTACACCATCCATTATAAGGATATAGTTTTAACCAAGAAGATGGTTGTTGAGAAATAACCGCTTCTTAACAGAAGAGGCTACCCTTCGGGGTAGCTTTCTTTTTCTAATTGTGATACGATGAAAAGACATTTGTGGACAGCGTTTTGTATGATGTTTTTGCTGGCGGCTTGTGTGCAAGGCAAGCCGAGCAAGGACACGTTGGCTCCGGTGCCGGAATCACCCGGCACGGTGTTGCGTACTGGCGCTGAGTGCATGGAACGCTACCTGCCGTTTTTGGAAGGCAAGCGTGTGGCCGTGTGCGGCAACCAAACCTCCGTGGTCGGGAAAACCCATCTGGTGGATACGCTGCTGTCTCGAAACGTCAACATCGTGAAACTGTTCTGCCCGGAACACGGATTCCGTGGTCAGGCCGAGGCTGGCGCGACCATCGCCTCCGGCAAGGACCCGCTCACCGGACTGCCCGTGGTCTCCCTCTACGGCAAAAACAAGAAGCCGACGGCCGAGCAACTGCAAAATGTGGACATCGTGCTCTTCGATTTGCAGGATGTGGGGTGCCGTTTCTACACGTACATCTCCACACTTCACTACGTGATGGAGGCCGCCGCCGAGAACGGGGTCAATGTCATCGTGCTCGACCGTCCGAACCCGAACGGATTCTACGTCGATGGACCCGTGTTGGACCCGCAGTACAAGTCGTTCGTGGGCATGCACCCGGTGCCGGTGGTCTATGGCATGACGATAGGGGAGTATGCCCGGATGATCAACGGCGAGAAATGGTTGGCGAACGGAGTGCAGTGTGACCTGACGGTGATTCTGCTGGAGGGTTACACGCATGAAACCCGCTACGTCTTGCCGGTCGCCCCGTCGCCGAATTTGCAGACCGTGGAGGCTGTCTATCTCTACCCTTCACTTTGCTTTTTCGAAGGCACGAACGTCAGCGTGGGCCGTGGCACCGATCATCCGTTCGAAATGTACGGCGCGCCCGGGATGCGGGCTGGTGACTATCGGTTCACCCCGCATGCCATCCCTGGAGTTTCGGAAAACCCTCCCTTCAAGGATGTGGAATGTGCTGGCTTTTTGCTGTCGGAAATTGCTTCTTATGAATTTTACAAGCTTGTTCCCGGAGAACTGGATCTGTCGTATCTGATGACTGCTTACCAGAACTGCCCTGATAAGGCGAGTTTCTTTCTCAAAAACAACTTTTTCGACAAGCTTGCCGGCACTGCCCAATTGCGAAAGCAGATTGTTGAGGGTGCTACTGACGAGGAGATTCGCGCCTCATGGCAACCGGGATTGGACGCTTTCAAGGCGGTTAGGGCGAAGTATTTGTTGTATGAATAAGAAAGAAATTGTTGTAAAATTTTGATAATCAGTATTTTGAGTGATTTGTTGATTATAAATATCTGATTTTCAACAATATAAAAATAAAAGAGAAAAAAGTTGGATTTTGATGTGACAAAATGTGAGGAGTGTGCGACACGCAAAATGAGGGGAGATATTTGGAAGTTTATGAATTTAGAAGTTTAGAATAAAAATTATACGTTATGAAAAAGTTCTTTTTTACTACGATGATGATGGGTGTGCTGTTCTTCGGTTTCTCGCAGCGCACCATACCGATGAGTGAGTACTATGTGACTCCCCAGTTGGCGGAGGAGATTACTTCTGCGAAGGTGGAGGAATTGCGTGCCAACAATCCGGCCGAGTTGGTCCGTGTGAACTACACGATGTTCAACTACGCCTTGGTGGTAAGCAAACTGTGGGACGGCAATTTCCAGGAAATGGGCATGTTGGAGAAATATCTCCCCGAAGGGATGACCTATTTGGAGGAAGATATCATCCAAAAGGGCTATGTGAATCCCTACAAATGGAACCTTCCGCAGGACACTTATCGTTACAACCTCTTCAAACTGCGTCGTAGCGGTTATTATGTGATCGTGCTGCCCAAAGTGACGTGGGAGGAGCGCCTGAACGCGCATTTGCACCAGTACGGATTCTAATATTCAAAACCAATACTTGGAACGATGAAAAAGTTTTTTACTCTTCTGACTTTATTGTGCGGAGTGCTTGCCGTGAACGCCCAGGTCATTACCTTGGGTGTGAGCACGCAGACCTCCGTGAACGGGTGCTCCGTGTCCGTCTATGACAACGGCGGGCTTAACGGGGATTACAGCCCAAACATGGACAACTACGTGACCATCTGTTCCAACGACCCGAATAACCACTCTGTGCGAGTGAACTTCAACTTGGCGTCTTTCGATGTCGATTGTTCGGACACGTTGTTCATCTACGATGGTACCTCTATCAACGACCCGCTGTTGGTCGCACTGACAAACTGTATCACCGATTCCATCTCTTCGCCCACATTGTCGTATGCCGCCACCGTGTATAACACGACGGGTTGTCTGACCATCCGTTTCAAGACGGACGGGCAGGACGAAGGTGCCGGCTTTGCGCTCACCACCGACTGTGTGCGCCCGTGCCAGCGCATCAATGTGACGCTGGACTCGCTGCTCAGCAACAAGTATCCTCATTTGGAGGATGACGGTTATTTCTATTTGGATGTTTGTCCTTATGACACGATTCATCTTGTGGCAAAGGGCGAATATATCGACAACGACTACAGCTACCATCAGGATGATGCTCACAGCACGTTCCATTGGGATATGAGCTGGGAGACGATTGACACCCTGGGAGGCAATATCTTGGACTATATTTTCCCCGAGGGTCGCGGTTACGATGTGGCTATTTCCATCTCCGACAGTGCGGGGTGCGAGTCCTACATCCCTTATACGTTCCGTGTGCGGACCTCCTCCAACCCTATCCGCGACGTGCTTGATTTCCCGGCGGTATGCGCCGGCACGGAAGTGGAGCTTAACGTGGGCTACGACTTTCTTTCGACATTGCAGGTCGACACCGTGGGTAGCCAGCAAATCACCGCTCTTTCTGTCTTGGACACCATCTTCCTGCCCGACGGAGTGCCGTGCAATGACGGAGTGTCGATGCCGGGACAGCTCCAATATTGTTCATACGTCTCCCCGGTCACGTTCACCAGTTTCTCCCCTGCGGCCACCATTCAGTCGGCCAATGACATTCTGTTCGTCAGAATTAATCTCGAACACTCTTATATCGGAGATATTTGGATTCGATTGACTTGTCCGAATCAACAATACGTCTCCATCATGAAGAAATATAACGGAGGTTCTTCCTCCTGTTCCGGTCAGATTCCGGCCTCTGAATGGGGATGGAATGGTAGCGGTTATACCAATGCCTTTTTCGGGAACGCGAATGACGACACCGGTGGCGGTTGCGCGCCTACCCCGATGGGGCAGTGCTGGAACTACTGCTGGTCGAATGCCACCAACCAGGGTTACCAGTATGCTCCAGGAAACTATGTCTATAACAACTCCTCGGTGACGAATGGGCGTGTTGATTCCACGAATGTGGCGCAGATGACCAATGTCTATCACCCCGACGGCTCTTTCGCCAACCTGATCGGCTGTCCGATGAACGGCACATGGAGCATTGAGGTGATGGATGGTTTCTCCATCGACAACGGCTATCTGTGCGGTTGGGAGATTGCCCTCGATCCGGCATTGCTTCCTCAGGACTGGTCGTACGATGTGACATTGGACAGTGCTTGGGTGGAAGGTCCCGGCGCGAACGGTCCCACGGTTATCCCCGACCAGGCTGGTGAGATCACCTACACCATCAAGGTGTTGGATGAGCTGGGTTGTATTTACGATACCATCAACCACATGGAAGTTGTCGGACATCCCGAGCCGAACTTGGGCGACGACTACAAGATTTGTTACGGCGACATCACTGTTCTGGCTGCCAACTACGATCAGGCCGGTGCACAAGGCCAGACCACGGAGTACTATTGGAACACGGGTGACACCACTGATTCCATCGAGGTGCTCACGGCCGGCCAGTATTACGTGAACATCGTCACCACCAGCGATGAGACCGGACTTGCCTGCGAGGGCTCCGACACCATCAACATCGATATTTTCGAGCGGCCCGTGATCAATATTGCGGATCCCGATTTGTCGGGTTGTGCGCCGCTGAACCTGCGTATTGAGAACAACTCCACCCCGGCGGACTCCTATTTCGAATGGTATCTCATCGAGTATGACGATTTCGGGACTCCTCGTGTGGCCTACAGCTCCACGGCGAAGGACCCGGTGTTCCAGCTCAACGACCCCGGCACGTATTCTCTTGCAATGAAAATGACGACTCCCGACGGCTGTGTGGATTCCATGACGTTGTACAACGCCATCGTCGTGAATCCGCAGCCCATCGCTGAATTCGAGGCTGACCCGGCCATCTCCATGCTGAGCGAGAGCGGTGGTGTGGTGAACTTCATCAACTATGCCGACCAGTCGGTGGTGACTGGTGGCAACGGCAGCTTCTATTGGGATTTCGGCGACGGCACTATCGATTCGGTGAACTTCTCGGATCCGCACGTCTATACCACGTGGGGCGACTTCGACGTGACGCTGCACGTACAGAGCAATTCCGGCTGTTCCAGCGAGATCACGCACACCATCGTGATTGAGCAGGATCTGGTCTTCCCGAACGTGATCACCCCGAACGGCGATGGCATCAACGATGTGTTCGCCATCGAGAACCTGAACACGAACATCAATCCCGAGGATCCCGACGGTTACCGCAACAATCGCCTGCAGATCTTCGACCGTTGGGGCAAGAAGGTGTATGACGCCAAGAATTACGATACTTACGCCAAAAGCGGCACCATTTATCCCGGAAACCAGATTTTCGACGGCTCCGGTCTCTCTGACGGTACTTATTACTATTCATTCCAATACAAAGGAAAAGCTAAAACGGTCACGTTCAACGGCTCCATCACGATTTTAAGATAACTATTGGATGGCTTCGGGGCTACAATGATGTTGTTATTACATCAAAAACAATTTTGATTGATAAAATTCGGATAATATGAAAAAGATAACAATCCTTTTTGTTTTAATGTGCGGAATCCTGTCGCTGCAGGCCCAGGTCATCACCTTGGGTGTGAGCACGCAGACTTCCGTGAATGGCTGTTCCGTGTCTGTTTATGACAACGGCGGCATCAATGGCGACTATAGCCCCAACATGGACAACTACGTCACAATTTGCTCCAATGATCCCAACAACCACTCGGTCCGGGTGAACTTTGATTTGGCGTCGTTTGACGTGGATTGTTCGGACACGTTGTTCATTTACGACGGTTCGTCCATCAACGACCCTCTGTTGGCTGTGTTGACCAACTGTATTACCGACTCCGTCACATCACCGACGCTCGCGTATGCTGCAACGGTCTATAACACGTCAGGCTGTTTGACGATCCGTTTTAAGACAGACGGGCAGGACGAGGGTGCCGGCTTTGCCATCACCACCGACTGTGTGCGCCCCTGCCAGCGCATCAACGTGACTCTCGACACGGCGGCCTGCAGCAAGTATCCTCATCTGGAGGATGATGGTTATCTGTATCTTGACGTGTGTCCGTATGACACCATCCATTTGGTGGCACACGGCGAGTTCCCCGACAACGATTACAGCTATCACCAGAGTGACGCAATCTGCACCTTCACGTGGGATATGAGTTGGGAGGTTATCGACACGTTCGGTGTCAACTATCTCGACTACATTTTCCCGCAAGGACGCGGTTATGATGTGGCCATCAGCATTGCCGACAGTGCGGGCTGTGAGTCTTATGTCCCCTACACGTTCCGTGTGCGGACCTCGTCCAACCCCATTCGCGACGTGCTTGATTTCCCCGCCGTATGTGCCGGTACTGAAGTGGAACTTAACGTCGGTTACGACTTCCTTTCAACGGTGCAGGTCGATACCGTGGGTAGCGAGCAAGTGACCGCTCTTGCTGTGTTGGACACCATTTTCCTTCCTGACGGACAGCCCTGTAATGACGGACAGGAGATGACGGGACAACTTCAGTATTGCTCATACGTTTCTCCGGTCACGTTCACCAGTTTCTCTCCTGCCGCCACGATCCAGTCGGCTAACGACATCTGGTTTGTCCGTATCAAATTGGAACACTCTTTCGTGGGAGACTTGTGGATTAAGTTGACGTGTCCTAACCAGCAGTATGTTTCCATTCTGCGGAAATACACATCGGGTAGTTCCGGATGTTCTGGACAGATTCCCGCATCGGAGTGGGGTTGGCTTGGAAGTGGTAGCAGTGGCGCGGACTTCGGTATTGTAGGTTCGTCGAATTCCTCTCCCAAATGTAATCCCAATGTGAATCCGATGGGCACGCCGTGGAACTACGTTTGGTCCAATAACACCAACAATGGTTACCAATATTCACCAGGCAACTATGTTTATGCCACGAGCAATGTCAACAATGGTCGCATGGATTCCACCAATGTGGCGCAGATGACAAACGTGTTCCATCCGGAAGGTTCGTTTGCCAACCTGATCGGCTGTCCGATGAACGGCACATGGAGCATCGAGGTGCTGGACGGTTGGAGCGGTGACAACGGCTGGATTACCGAATGGGAGATTTCCCTTGACCCGGCATTGCTTCCTCAGGACTGGTCTTACAACGTGTTGCTGGACAGTGCCTGGGTGGAAGGCCCCGGTGCGAACGGTCCCACGGTTATTCCCGACCAGGCCGGTGAAATCACCTACACCATCAAGGTGTTGGATGAGCTGGGTTGTATTTACGATACCATCAACCACATGGAAGTTGTCGGACATCCCGAGCCGAACTTGGGCGACGACTACAAGATTTGTTACGGCGACATCACTGTTCTGGCTGCCAACTACGATCAGGCCGGTGCACAAGGCCAGACCACGGAGTACTATTGGAACACGGGTGACACCACTGATTCCATCGAGGTGCTCACGGCCGGCCAGTATTACGTGAACATCGTCACCACCAGCGATGAGACCGGACTTGCCTGCGAGGGCTCCGACACCATCAACATCGATATTTTCGAGCGGCCCGTGATCAATATTGCGGATCCCGATTTGTCGGGTTGTGCGCCGCTGAACCTGCGTATTGAGAACAACTCCACCCCGGCGGACTCCTATTTCGAATGGTATCTCATCGAGTATGACGATTTCGGGACTCCTCGTGTGGCCTACAGCTCCACGGCGAAGGACCCGGTGTTCCAGCTCAACGACCCCGGCACGTATTCTCTTGCAATGAAAATGACGACTCCCGACGGCTGTGTGGATTCCATGACGTTGTACAACGCCATCGTCGTGAATCCGCAGCCCATCGCTGAATTCGAGGCTGACCCGGCCATCTCCATGCTGAGCGAGAGCGGTGGTGTGGTGAACTTCATCAACTATGCCGACCAGTCGGTGGTGACTGGTGGCAACGGCAGCTTCTATTGGGATTTCGGCGACGGCACTATCGATTCGGTGAACTTCTCGGATCCGCACGTCTATACCACGTGGGGCGACTTCGACGTGACGCTGCACGTACAGAGCAATTCCGGCTGTTCCAGCGAGATCACGCACACCATCGTGATTGAGCAGGATCTGGTCTTCCCGAATGTGATTACCCCGAACGGCGACGGCATCAACGATGTGTTCGCTATCGAGAACCTGAACACGAACATCAATCCCGAGGATCCCGACGGTTATCGCAACAATCGCCTGCAGATCTTCGACCGTTGGGGCAAGAAGGTGTATGACGCCAAGAACTACGATACTTACGCAAAAAGCGGCACCGTTTATCCCGGAAATCAGATTTTCGACGGTTCCGGTCTCTCTGACGGCACGTATTACTATTCGTTCAGCTACAAGGGAAAAGCGAAAACGGTTACATTCAACGGATCAATCACGATTTTGAGATGATAACGGTTAATGATTAATTATTGTAGGGCTGCCACATTGTGACAGCCCTACATTGTTATTGTAACAGTCTAAAAACGTTCTATTCGTTCGCGATGAGGAAATGGAGGCGGTTGAAAACGTTGGCCTCGGAGGTGCCGCCGTCGAAGTCGAGGAACAGCAGATTCACGTCAGGATAGAGCTTACGCATCTTCTTTTCGATGCCTTTGGAAATGATGTGGTTGGAGATGCAGGCGAACGGCTGCAGGCTGATGATGTTCTTCACGCCGTCTTCGGCCAAGGAAGACATCTCCGCCGGAATCAACCAGCCCTCGCCGAAGTTTGCCGCCATGTTGATGATGCGTTCCGCCAGTTTCGCCTCGTGGAACATGTCCGCGAACGGCCGGTAGAACGGGAAGTCCTGGCAAACCTTGTCGTACGACTTGGCGTAACGGAAGATGATTTTGTAGGCCACGTCGGTCACGAAAAGCGGCAAATCCACAGGTTTGATATGGTTTTCCTTGTTGATGTGGCGGTTTACAAAACTGTTGATGAAGAAGTTGTAGATGGACGGGGCGACGACTTCCACGCCTTGTTCGGCGAGCCAGTCGAGGACATTGAGGTGTCCGAAAGAGTTGTATTTGATGTAGATTTCGCCTACCACGCCGACTTTCGGGAGTATTTTCCCGGTGTCAATGTTGGCGGTGAATTCGGATGCCGCCTCTTTCAACAGCCGTTTCATGCCGCGGTAGTCGCGGGCTTCGATGAGCGGCAGACATTTGTCGATGTATTTCTGGTGCAGTTCTTTGGCAATGCCGGGCTGTTTCTCGCGCGGTCGTGAGGCGTAATAGATTCGTGACAGGCAGTCGGCATAGAGCAGCGCGTTGATGGCGGGCAGAGCCAGATCTTTGGCGTTGAACGTGAATCCGGGTTGCTCGTTGGCCAAGGTGCTGCCCAAGGCGAGGGACAACACAGGCACGTTTTCGTAGCCGGCGGCCACCAATGCCTTCTTGATCAGCATGATGTAGTTGGTGGCGCGGCATTGTCCGCCCGTCTGCGTGATGATGACCGCCGTTTCGTCCAGCGGGTATTCGCCGCTGCGCAGGGCCTTCAGCAGACTGCCCACCACGATGGTGGCGGGGTAGCAGACCTCGTTGTTGGCGTATTGCAAGCCTAAATCGACACATTCCTTGTCGCCGAGCGGCAGGTTGATGAGGTTGTAACCGGCCATTTTGAACACGGTCGGGATGAATTCAGAGTACCCGCCGGCGAAATAAGGTCCGATGATGGTTCGGCGACGGTCGGCGTCCGTGAAGGGTGGGGTGGTGACAAACGGTTTGTCGATTTTCTCCTGTCGGCTGAACTTCAGGCTCTCCACCATCGAGCGCACGCGCAGGTGCAGCGAGCCGATGTTGTTGACGTCATCGACTTTCAGCAGGGTGAAGCTCTTGCCCTTGCGGTCGAGAATGTCGTGGGTCTCGTCGATGATGAAGGCATCGGGGCCGCATCCGAAAGAGGTGATCATCATGAAGTGGACGTTGTCGGGGCTGTTGGCGACATAGTGGGCAGCTTTGAATACGCGATTCGGATAGGTCCACTGCGTGACGGCCATCAGTTCGCGATAGACGGCGGCATCTTCTTCGCCGGCCACGTATTCCGTGACCACGTCGATGCCCATGTCGGCGATGCAGTCGGAGATTTTGTGTTGGATGATGGGGTCGGAGTGGTAGGGTCGGCCTGCGAGGACGACCACCATGCGCCCCTCTTTTTTCGCTTTCGCTACGATTTCGGTGGCTTCGGTGTGCAGCTCTTCTTGATACTCCTTTTGTGCGGCTATGGCTGCGTCAACGGCCTTGTTGGCCATGGATTTGCCGATTCCCAGGGTCTTGAGGTATTTCACGCAGCTTTTGCGCAGGAAATCTTCGTTGTTCATGGAGATAATGGGCTCGTCGGTGGGGATCCCGAAGCGCTCCTCCGTGTCGATGGCGTTGCGCACTACGTCGGCATAGCCGGCCACGATGGGACAGTTGTAGCTGTTTCGGGCATGACTGTCGTCAGGGTTTTCCATGACGATGAAGGGGTAGAAGATGCGATCGACTTTCTGTCGTGCCAGGTCGAACACGTGCCCGTGCATTAGCTTGGCGGGGAAGCAGATGTTCTCGCTCATCACCGTGTGGATGCCTTTTTCGTATTGTTTCACGGTGGAGGGGCCGGAAAGGACGGTGCGGATGCCGCATTCCCGGAACAGTGCGTGCCAGAAGGGGTAGAGTTCGAACATACCGAGCGCGCGCGGGATGCCGATGACCGGCTTGCCGCCCGACTCGTTCAGCATCGGCCGCCGGAACAGCATTTTCAGTCGCCGGTGATGCTGGTTGAAGCCTTTCTTCTGGACTTCAGTGTGGTTGGTGTATATCTTTTCGCAGTTGTTGCCGGCGTAAAATGTCTGCCCGTTCGAGAAGTGGTACTCCAGCACGGTGCAGTGGTTCGGACAGCCGGGACAGACCTGCTGTTTGTTCTCGAACTGTTGGATGGAGAGCAGGTCGTCGAGGGAGAGCACGTTGGTGACCTCCTGCTCGCGGGCGTAGAGGGCGCAACCGTAGGCGCCCATGAGTTCGGGGATGTCAGCGAAGCGGACGTCCTTGCCGGTGAGCAACTCCAGGGCACGCACCACCGCGAGGTTTTTGAAGGTACCGCCCTGCACCACGAGGTGGTCGCCGAGCTCTTCGATTTTTCGTAATTTTAACACTTTGAACAGGCAGTTCTTGATGACGGAGTAGGCGAATCCGGCGGAGATGTCCTCCGCGGAGGTGCCCTCGCGCATGGCCTGTTTCACTTTGGAGTTCATGAAGACGGTGCAACGGGTGCCGAGGTCGTAGGGGTGCTTCGCCTCGCACGCGATACGGGCGAAATCGGCCACCGTGTAGCCTAACATCTTGGCAAATGTCTCGATGAACGATCCACAGCCGGAGGAACATGCTTCGTTGATTTCGAGTCTTCTAATGGCTTGGTTTTCAACAAAGATGGCTTTCATGTCCTGCCCGCCGATGTCGAGGATGAAGGAGACTTCCGGCGACACGCGTTTCGCGCCCAAGTAGTGCGCCATGGTTTCCACCACGCCGTGGTGCAGCCCGAAGGCCGTTTTTAACAAATTTTCACCGTAGCCGGTGACCGCGCTGTTGAGAATGTTCGGCTCGAAGTCGTGCTCTTTGCATGCCTGCTCGAACCGTTTCAGGGCTCCGTGGAACGCCTCGAAACTGTTGCCGTTGTTGGAACTGTAGTCGGAGAAGAGAATGCGTCCCTCTGCGTCCAACACTACGAATTTGGTCGTCGTGGAACCGGAGTCGATGCCGATATAGACCTCGTTGCTCTTCACCTTGTCCCAGTCCACACGCTCCACGAAGAAGTTCTGCTTCTCCGATTTCCATCTTTCAAAATGCTGTTTGTCGGTGAACAAGGGGTCTAACCGATTGGATAACAGCCGCGATTCGTCGCCCATGGCTTGGCTGTTGACGGTTTGGATGAAGTCGGCCATGGGAATCGGTTTGGGACAGGCGGTTTTGGCCATGAGGGCGGCGCCTTGGGCGGGCACTACGCGGGCGTCAGGCACGGCCACGCAGTCCTCCTCCGAGAGCTGGAGGTTCTCCAGGAACACCTGCTTCAACTTGGGCAGGAAGGCGAACGGGCCGCCGCAGAAGAAGACGGGAGCCTGCACATCGACACCTCGTGAGAGTGTGCCCAGGACCTGCAGGCAGACCGCATGGAACACCGACAGCGCGACATCGGCCTTGCTGACGTTGCGGGCCAGCAGGTTCTGGATGTCGGTCTTGGAGAATACGCCGCAACGGGACGCGATGGGATAGACATGTTCGGCTTTTTCGGCTAAAACGTTCAGCTCCGCGGTGTCGACATTCAACAGGCTGGCAGTCTGGTCGATGAAGGCCCCGGTGCCGCCGGCGCAGTTGCCGTTCATGCGGATGTCGGGCATGCGGCCTTTGTCGAAGAAGATCATCTTGCTGTCTTCGCCTCCGATGTCGATGAAGGTGCGGGTTTGCGGGAACGACTCTTTGACCAGCGTGGCGGCGGAGATGACCTCTTGCACAAACGGGAATTCCCAAAGGTCGGCATATCCCATGCCCACGCTGCCAGTGACGGCCACGCGGATTTCGGTGTCTTTGAACCGTTCCGCCACAGGCCGGAGCGCGTTCTGAACGGTTTCCCGAACATTCATATTGTGTCGCCGATAGTCGGCGTAAACGGTCTGGTTTTCAGCATCTAACACCACCACTTTTACGGTAGTGGAACCGATGTCAATTCCAATATTCAGGGTGTTATCCATATTCAATATTTGGGGGTGCGAAAATACGATTTTTTAAGACTTAGAAATTAGTGCCGGAAGCTTTTGGATTCAGGCGTTTCAAGATCAAGGTTATGTTTTCTTTTTTTCTTCTTTCGTAATAATCATTGTCGCTTGTGTGGCATTCGATTTTGTGCAGCGTGGGGGCTGCCAGGTGAAAGAAAAGATTCAAGGCGATGATGTCTTCGACGAGCGTGCGGGCATCGATGGCTTCGATGGATCTTTCTGCCGCCGCGGAATCAAGGTCCTTTTGCAGGATTTCGGTCATTTTGGCGATGTCTTGTCGCGCTTTTTCCCTGATATCCTCAAAAAGTTCGGGGTGCCGCTCCATCTCCTGGAATTGAAACCGCAAATAGTCCACGTTGTCCTTGACAAAGTCGAAATGCTCTCCGATAATGCTGCTCAGCTTGTTTGTTGCGGTGCCGTCGGCTTCATCCCAACTGACCATGATGGCTCTCCGCAGCAGTCCTATTTTTCGCTGCACCACATTGTTGAAAAGTTCTTTCTTCGTTTTGAAATGATAGTAGAGCAACGGGTGCCCGACCCCTGCGCGTTCGGCGATTCCCATGATACGCGCACCGTCATAACCCTTCTGTATGAACTCCTGCTCTGCCGCTTTCAGTATTTCTTCCCGTTTGCTGTCTTTTTGTTTGTCTGACATAAAGGCGTTTGCTTCAAAAAAAAACTGACAAAATTGTCAGGGCGCAAAAATACGATTTTTTTTCATCTGGAGCATATTAACATTCGTGTGTTAATTATTTTTGTATTTTTGCACTTCTGAAATGGTATTGGTCTGTACTAAATATTTTTGAATCAAATGATTACGAAACTACGCATACTGCTCTTTTGGTTCGCGTTTTTGTTGAGCCTTCCCGCAGCGTTTCCGCAAGGTCAGAACCTCACGGTGCAACTTTTGCAGGGCACGCATATCGACACGGTGCTGAACCATTACCTCGCCGGCGAGGGTGTCCAGCTTTCCAACGGGAAGTTCAACAATCACCAGGGAAACATCAATTCGAACCAGATTGGGGTCTTCCAACGGAACGGATTCACACAGTTTCCTTTCGTGTCCGGGCTGGTGATGTGCACCGGAGGGGCGACAGTGGCGCAAGGACCCAATAACTCCACCAGCAAAACGGTGGATGTGAGCAGCAGCTATACCGAGTCGGCTTTGTCGTCATTGTCCAGTGATTTGCATGATTGTGCGTCGTTGGACTTTGATTTTTTGACGAACTCGGACACGTTTGTTTTTCGCTACATTTTCGCCTCCGAGGAGTATTGCGAGTATGTGAATTCGGATTACAACGATGTTTTCGCCTTTTTCCTGACAGGTCCGGACCCCGTGACGCTTGTACAAACCACAAAAAATGTGGCCATTATCCCGGGTTCGGTTTCCGCGGCCCATCCCAACGGCGTCCCGGTGGCTATCAACAATGTGAACCATGGATATCATAGCAGTGGAAACGGTCCGGGGACAGAGCCCTCCTACCCGCAGTATTTTATCCATAACAGCTCGACGACTGGCATCCAATTTGACGGCTATACCACGGCCTTGGAGGCCGGCAGCCCGATTCAGGCCTGTGTCAGCTATCACATGAAACTGGCCATTGCGGACGTCGGTGACAGCCAATATGATTCTGGGGTTTTCCTTGAGGAACACAGCTTCGAGAGTGCTCCGGATCCCGCGCTGTCGATGTCGGGGTTCTATTGCCTCCACGACGACATCGTCTTCAACTATACCGCCTTGAATGTGGATTCCGTGCAGATTGTCACTCCTTCGGGCGACACGCTGCACCAAGCGCCGTTCGTCATTCACGACGCCCTGGCTTCCGACACCGGTTACTACTTCCTTCGGGCGAAAAAGGCGGTGGGCTGCAGCGGGAACCCATGGGTGACCGACAGTGTCTTCATCTCCGTCAGAATCCCTTGCGTGTCAGCGATTTGTGACGGTCCTTCCGTCTGTGCCGGTGAGGTGGCTTCGTTCGCTTACGAGCACGACTCCATCGTGGGACCTTGGGTCAACTATCTCGGAACCACGCAGTTCTCCCTCAACCCGCCCGCCACGCTCGCCCACGACACCTCCATCGCTTACCGGTTCAGCATGTACGACGACTTTGGCTGCCACTTCGACACGATTGTCGATGTGAACTATTATGCCCTGAAGCACACCTTTATCGACACAGTGGTGTGCGACAGTTACCTCTGGTCCGACAGCTTGTACGTCACTTCCGGTACCTATTCGCGCATACTGGCCAATCCGGCGGGCTGCGACAGTGTGGTGACGCTGAACTTGACGGTGAACCACAGCGTTCAGAGTAGCGATGTGCTGACCTTGGTGCAGAACCAGTTGCCGTACTATTTCGCGCCGGCGGACACCACCTTCCAGGTCGGGTCGCCCGCGCAGTTCCAGTTCTCCTACGTCCTGCCTACGCAGCACCAATGCGATTCGACTATCGCGCTGACGGTTTTCATCAATATGAACACGTCGAACTCCTTTGACACGACAGTGTGCAGCGCAAATCTGCCGTTCACGTGGCACGGGCACACGTTCACGGACGCGGGAGATTACACAGAAACACTCTTGGCGGCAAACGGCTCTGACAGTGTGGTGACGTACCATCTCTCGGTGGACATGTTCTCCGCCAGCTATGGCAATGTGACCCCGGTGACCTGTTACGGCGGCTCTGACGGCGGTGCGACGGTTCTCCCGACTTCCGGACAAACGCCCTATACTTGCCAGTGGACCAGTTCGTCCGGCACGACGGTGACATCCAACACGCAGCTGAGCAACGTGTCCGCGGGTACCTACACTTTCACCGTGTCGGATGCGTTGGGGTGCACGATCACAGATTCGGTACTGATTCAAACCGTTTCTCCTCCTATGGATGCTGGCATAATTGGCGATGATCAATCGCACTGCATAGGGGAGGAGTTGCAGCCATTCACTGGCACTCCTGCTGCTGGACACGCCAATATCGACTATCAGTGGCAGATCTCATATGACGGCACGAATTGGCAGCCGGCGCCGGGTTCCAGTACAAGCCAGAATTACACCTATCCGTCAGCGGCAGGAGAACCGTTCTTCCTTCGCCGGCAGATGAGCTGCTTCTGTGGTACCGCCTACAGTAATGTTGTTTCGCTCACGGTTTCCTCCTCCTTTATTGATACCGTAACGGTGCCTGTCTGCCAAGGCGTGGAATTCCAATACGATGGTTTCGAATTTCCGGGAACATTGACGGATAATCCCGGTGACTACTATTTTGAAAATTCTTACTCCACAGGACTGTGCGACAGTGTGTTGGTGTTGCATCTCAAGGTGAACCCGGTCTATGAGCGGGATTTACAGGAGTCCGTGTGCGAAGGCGCCGGCTATTTCGCCAATGGTTTCTATATCCCGGGCAGCGCTACTGTCGGGTTGGAGTCGATCGACAGCACGTTGACGCTGCAAACTTTGGGCGGATGCGACAGCGTTTTGCGGTTGCATATTGACTTTGTGGACACGACATTGCGCATCGTCTCCATGACGGAAGACTTCTGCGAGGCGATGATGGCGGAGCTGATGGTGGTTACTCAGTTTGCTGATTATGTGTGGAATACGGGAGAACAGTCGCCGAACATCACCGTTACCATGCCGGGCGTGTATTCCGTTACAGCCGCGCAGGACGGTTGCCAGGTGACCTCGCATATTCAGGTCTTTGGCTGCGAGTTGCAGGTGATCCTCCCCAATGCGATCAGCCCGTCGAAAAACGACGGGCTGAATGACTATTTCTGTGTTCCCGAACTTCAACAACGAATGATGAACGACTTTGAAATCCGTGTTTTCAGCCGTTGGGGAGAGCAGGTGTTCTACAGCACGGACAAAAATTTCCGTTGGAACGGGGAAGTCAATGGCAAGCTTCCTGTCGGTTCTGTGTTCAACTATGTCATCCGTTGCACGGACGCCAACGGCAAACCTTTCGTTTTCACTGGCTCTCTGACGGTTTTGTGACTTCGCGTCTTCGTCATAAAAATCCCCAAAAATGGGGATATCGTAGTTCTGTGTAAATTGCATTTTTGCAGTGTGGATTTTAGGCAAAAGGCAAAAGGAGTAGAAAAATGAAAGAATCGATGAAGAGTGAAGAAAATACCGAGAGAGTGTTGACGCTTGCCGATGTGAAGACGGGCGAATATGGTGTGATCGTGAGGATTACGGGCCACGGAGGGTTCCGGCATCGGCTGATGGAAATGGGTTTTGTACGGGGCGAAAAGGTGAAGGTCATTCGCAATGCTCCTTTGCGCGACCCCATTGAATATGAGATCATGGGCGGTCATGTGTCGCTGCGCCGCATTGAAGCCCGCCGTGTCGAGGTGGTGCCGGTCACAGAGGAAATAGCCAATAACTACAGTTTCCACGGTACGGTCACCGAAGAAACCGAGCGCATCCTCGGTCACGAAGGCAAGAAAATCAATGTCGCCCTCGTCGGCAATCCCAACTGCGGCAAGACCTCCTTCTTCAACCATGCCACCGGCATGAGGGAGAAGGTCGGCAACTACAGCGGCGTCACGGTCGATTCCAAACTCGGCTATTTCCGGTACAAGGACTATACCATCGCGCTCGCAGACCTTCCCGGCACCTATTCGCTAACCGAATATACTCCCGAGGAACTCTATGTGCGCCAGTATATTATGGAGCAGCATCCGGACATTGTCCTCAACATCGCCGATGCCTCCAACCTCGAACGCAACCTCTTCCTTACCACCCAGCTCATCGACATGAACGTTCCCATGGTGATGGCGCTCAACATGTACGATGAACTCGAAAAAAACGGCGACAAACTCGACCTTGACACCCTCAGCGAACTTTTCGGATTCCCCATAGTCCCGACGGTCTCTTCGAAGGGAACCGGAATCCAGGAGGTGATGGCCAAGATTGTGGATTTGTACGAAAACTTGGAGCAGCACACCAAGCACATCCATATCAACTACGGCGCGGATTTGGAGAAGTCCATTGACGTCATCAAGGAGGAAATGAGGGTGCATTTGGACCTTTCGGGCGCTTTCTCCACCCGTTATTTGGCCATTGAGATGCTTGCAGGAGACAAGGTGATTACGGAGTTGGTGAGCAGATTCGACGATGACGGCAGTGTCGGCAAGGTGGCCGACGAGCAGCGTGCGATAATCGAAAAACGCTACAATGAGGATGCCGCCACGATCGTCTCCGGCGCGAAATACGGCTTCATACGCGGTGCTCTGTTGGAAACTTATACGCAAGGCAAAGACAAAAGTAAACAGCCTGCCTATTCTGTTGATAAAATATTGACGAACAAGTGGTTGGGATTTCCTATTCTGATCTTTTTCCTTTGGTTCATGTTCCAAATGACCTTCACATTGGGGGCATATCCGCAGGCTTGGTTAGAGACTTTTTTCGGCTGGTTAGGTGATGTCGCCACGCGTCTCTTGCCCGACGGCATCCTCAAGGCCCTTATAGTGGACGGCATTATCGCAGGTGTGGGCGGCGTCTGTTCGTTCTTGCCTAACATCTTGATACTCTTCTTTTTCATCTCTATTTTGGAAGACACGGGCTACATGGCTCGCGCGGCCTTCATCATGGACAAACTGATGCATCGGATGGGGTTGCACGGCAAGTCGTTCATCCCCTACATCATTGGCTTTGGGTGCAGTGTGCCCGCCATCATGGCCACGCGAACGTTGGAGAACCGCAAAGACCGAATCCTCACCATTATCACGGTGCCGTTCATGTCGTGTTCGGCGCGATTGCCGGTCTATTTGCTGCTCATTTCCGCCTTCTTCACGAAACACCAGGGACTTATTCTCACCAGCATTTATCTTCTCGGTATTGTGATGGCGATTGTCACCTCGTTGATTGTGAAAAAAACGGCATTTAAGAAGGAACGCGACCAGTTCGTGATGGAACTGCCGCCGTATCGCATCCCGACGTTCCGCAACGCCGTGATCCACATGTGGGACAAGAGTGTGCAGTATCTCAAGAAGATGGGTACGGTGATTCTTGTAGCCACGGTTATCATCTGGGCGTTGGAATATTTCCCGCAGCACAGCCCGCAAATCGATGCTTACACCGCGCAAATTGAACAAGTGGAGGCTGACGGAACGATGCCGGAGGCCGAGAAGGCTGCCGTTGTGGCGCAGTTGGAACTCGACCGGTCGGCGTGTCAGATTGAGAATTCCTACATCGGACGTTTCGGCCGTTTTGTGGCGCCAGTGTTCCGTCCGCTCGGTTTCGACTGGCAGATGGGAGTCTCCTTGATCACGGGCTTTGCCGCCAAGGAGATTGTGGTTTCCTCCATGGGGGTGCTTTATCATAGCGATGCGGAGGCCGACGAGAACTCCTCTGCGTTGCAGAAAAGCTTGCAGACGCATACTTGGTCGTCGGGACCCGATGCCGGGAAACCTGTTTTCACCCCCTGGGTGGCGTTCGGTTATATGGTGTTCATACTGCTTTATTTCCCGTGTGTGGCGGCTTTGACTGCTGTGAAACGGGAATCAAACGGCAAATGGATGCTCTTCACCGCCGTATATACCACTACTGTGGCATGGCTCGCTGCGTTTGCGGTCCGGTTGGTCAGTTTGGCCGTCGGCGCTTGATAATAGTCTAAATTTCGTGTTGCGTTTAATCGAATGCCGGAGATTGGTTTTGTTTTCGGACACGTGATATTTTGCGAAATGTGAAAATATTTTTAACAAATATTTGTTAATTTTAATCGAGGAAATTTCGCAATTTGCTGATCTGTAAAGAAATAATTTTTTTTCAAAAAAATAACAGAAGTATTCTTTTTTGTTGTATATTTGCGGCGAAGTTGAAAAACAAAAAGAAATGGAAGTTAGTGTTCTTATTGCAGTTATATTAAATGGCTTTGGGGTGGGTTGGCTCATCGTTGAGGTGCTTAAGTTAAGCAGGCAGATGGGTGAGCTCACGGGGGTCGTCAATGGTCACACCCGCGACATTGCCGAGATCAAAGATGAACTGAAGACGAAGGCGAGCGCGGCGGATGTGGCCGAGATCAAGGAGGAGCTGAAGACGAAGGCGAGCGCGGCGGATGTGGCCGAGATCAAGGAGGAGCTGAAGACGAAGG
>Ga0247611_10002466_pt1 | contig 29774 bp, 28 predicted proteins | sample 177DNAGHGhighgp2_FD_192422 | JGI IMG/M metagenome (GOLD analysis project Ga0247611, IMG submission 192422) | Sheep rumen microbial communities from Palmerston North, Manawatu-Wanganui, New Zealand - 1770 DNA GHGhigh gp2 | ecosystem: Host-associated > Mammals > Digestive system > Stomach > Rumen... | reverse complement strand
TGCATTCGCTATGGATGCTGCTAAGATGGCTATGGAATATAAGAATGTTGCTGCTATTATCACTATTGGTGGTAAAGATATGGCTAGAGCAGTATCTAAATTTAGACCAGCTGCACCTATTATCGCAACTGTTCCTCAAACTAGAGATGCTAGAGCTCTTGCATTAAATTATGCAGTATATCCTGTATTAGGTGATGAAAAAGATGCAATCAAATTCATCAAAGCTAATATTGAAGATATTAAGGGTAAAGTAGCTATCGTTGTAGCTGAAGATTCAATTAAGATTGTTAATCTATAATATTTAGAACTCCTCATCTGAGGAGTTTTTTTATTAAATAATTTGAAAGATAAAATAAATCATTTTATAATATAATTGTTAAGGAGTGATTTTATGGCTTTAACAGTTATATTATGTTTGCTTATTCCTTTTATAGGAACAACACTTGGTAGTGCAATGGTTTTCTTCTTGAAAAAAGAAATGAATGAAAAGTTACAAAAAGCACTACTTGGCTTTGCTGCTGGGGTAATGATTGCTGCATCTATTTGGAGTTTAATTCAACCAGCTATAGAAACATATAGTGATTATAGGAAATGGTTAGTTCCAACTATTGGTTTTATAATAGGTGTTGGATTCTTATTATTAATTGATTATATTGTTCCGCATATTCATGTAGATAATAATGAGGAAGGAATAAAAAATAATAATTTAAGCAAAACATTTAAAATGATGCTTGCGGTAACTATTCATAATGTTCCTGAAGGTTTAGCAGTAGGTGTTATTATTGGTAGCTTTATTACTGGTAATGTAAATAAAGAAGCAATGCTTGCCTTATCAATAGGTATAGCTATACAAAACTTCCCAGAAGGTGCAATTATATCTATGCCTTTAAAAGAAACAGGTATATCTAAACCTAAGGCATTTATGCTAGGTATGTTATCAGGAATAGTAGAGCCTATCGCAGGTGCACTTGCTATACTTTTAATATCTATAGTAGAAGTAATATTACCTTATACATTATGCTTTGCCGCAGGAGCAATGATGTATGTAGTATTTGAAGAATTAATACCTGAAGCAAATAGTGGAAAACACTCAAATTTAGCCACTATTGGTTTTTCAATAGGATTTATCATAATGATGATTTTAGATATCGCATTAGGATAGAAAGGAGATTATATGCCATATATTGAAATTAAAGCTTATCCAAAGGATGAGAAAATAAAAAAAGATGTAGCAAATGACATCTTGGAAGTATTTGCCCAAAAATGGGGATGCAAAAAAGAAGCTATTACTATTTCATTTATAGAAGTTGATCCTAAAAATTGGGATAATGACGTAGAAGAAAATATCATTTCAAAAAATGAAGATAAAATGTATGTGTTACATGGTAAGACTAATAAATAACTTGAAATAATTATATAATTATTGTATAATAATCTTGCGAATAGAGAGCAAACGCAAACGAAAAGAGCAAGGTTGCCGCCTTGCTCTTTTCTCATTTTTAAAGGATGTAACGAATAGAGAGCTCTAATTATTTTTTATGATAATTAGATGCAACTATTACAATCACCAAGAAGATGATTAATAATAGTGCTAATATAGTCAAGTATTCCACTTAACTATACCTCCTTCTAGTTCGTTAGACCCCCTAGATTAAGAAATCTCATCTTCGTTATCTCCTTATTAAAATGTTTGCAGCCTATTTTTACTAGACTGACGCATTTATTATATAATAATAAAATAATATGTCAAATTTTATAAAAAAATATTTATCTTTATATTTAGATAATTTGATAAAAAACGCATATTATAGCCGTTTATTAAAGTATTATTATACATAAAAATGGCTATTTTTTATATAATTTTTTTTGTAAACATTTTCACTAACTTTTTTTGTATTCCTTTTTTTATTTAACATTTTATTATAATATTGTATAATTATTTTTGGAGGTTTTATTTATGGAGTGGTATTATATATTGATAATAGTTTTGGTAGTATTATTCATACCTTACTATATTCTATCTATAATTACATATAAACATTTAATTCCAAGAGGAGTAGAAAAACCTCTAAATGAATGTGACTTATCTAATACTCAGTATAAACCATACATTTCTAATTTATATTCTGATATGGATTATATGTCGAAACTTGACTATGAAGAAATTACCATCAATTCATTTGATGGACTCAAGTTAAAAGCTAATTATTATAAAAATAATGATTCAAGCAAAGTCGCCATTCTAATCCATGGTTATAAGGCAACACCACTAAATAACTTTTCAACAAGTGGAAGGTATTTACTTGATATGGGATATAATTTAGTAATGATCTATCAAAGAACGCATGGTAAAAGTGATGGAAAATATATTACATTTTCTAAAAAAGAAGGACTAGATTTATTAGAATGGATCAAGTTTTATGATAAGAAAGAAGAAGTAAAAGAAATTATTTTATATGGTGTATCTATGGGCTCAAGCACATTGATGAGTATAAGTGATAAAATAAATAGTGATAAAGTAAAACTATTAGTTTTTGAATCAGGGTTTATAAAAATAAGTAGAATGATTAAAGATTCTTTAAAAAGAAAAAACAAATTATTATTAATGTTTTATCCTTTAGTAAAAATACATGCGCTTATATTTGCTCACTTTAGAATAAGTGGTTATGATATTTCAAAAAGATTAAAGAATTGCACATATAACAGTTTATTAATACACGGAAAAGAAGATAGATTAATTAATTATAAAGATACCATTCATGCTTATAATAATAAGGTAGATAAAAAAGAATTATTATTAATTGATGGTGCTGGGCATAATATGTGTAACTTGTATAATAGGGATATAATTAAAGAAAAAATAAAAGAAATGACAAAATAAAAAAGCTTAGATAACCTTATATCTAAGCCTTTTTTAATTATTTTTGTAATACTTCATTCATTATATCAGTTTCTTGCTTTAAATCTTCTGATATAGGTTTACCCATGTAGAAAGCAGCCATTAGTCCTGGACCTACATTTATACCACATGATGGGAATACATCATTAATTATAATCTCTTTTGGATGGAACTTTTCGTTTAACATTTCTTTAAATGCTAATGCTTGTTTCATATGATTTGTTTGAGCAATTAATATAATTTGTTCACTTGGATTTTCTATAGTTTTATCAATATAATTTAGTATTGCTTGATAAGCTTTCTTTTCACCTTTAGCTTTACCTAAAACTGTAGTTAAACCTTGATGATTAAATTCACCAAGTGGCTTTATACCAATAAGTGTTCCAAAGAATGCCTTAGAATTTGATAATCTACCTTTCTTTGCAACAAATGATAAGTCATCAAGCCAACCCATTTCATGGAAACAATTTTTCTTTTCTTCAATAATTTTAGCTACTTCATCAATTGATTTTCCTTCACTTCTTAGTAGTGATGCATAAATAGCAATTAAACCAAAGCCATTAGAATATCTTTGGCTATCAATACATATAATTTTAGAATCAGGATATTCTTCTAAAGCTAAATCACGAGCTTTAATCGCAAAATTATAAGTTCCTGATAATGCACTTGAAATAGTTAGAGCAAGAACGTCATAACCTTCTTTAATATATTTAACGAAAGCCTCTTTATATTCATCTATATTTGCTGGGCTTGTTGAATAAGCATTTGGATTACTCTTTAATGCTTTATAGAATTCTTCTCTAGTTGAGTATTTCCACTCTAATACTCCCTCACGCTCTATATTATCAGGGAATACTATATGTCCCTTAACATATTCGATGTCAAATCTTTCTCTAAGTTCAGCACTTAAATCACATGTAACATCTGGTAAAATAACAAATTTTTTCATAACCTTCCACCTCTATCAAAAGAAATTATATACCAATTTCCTCTTTTTGTAAACAAAACGGATGCCTTTATAAATAAAATATGATATAATAACTCTATATTATGTAATAATATAAGAGGTATTAAATTATGGATGTTAAGGTACTAGATGGCTTATTATTTGAAAAAATGATTTTCAATGGTCTTAAAAATTTAAAACAAAATGTAAAATTAATTAATTCACTTAATGTTTTCCCTGTTCCTGATGGTGATACAGGTATTAATATGTTTTTAACTTTAGAGAATGGTTATAAAAAAAGTAATTCACAAAGGCATTTAGGAAATTATTTAAAAGAGTTTTCTAAGGGAATGTTACTTGGCGCTAGAGGTAATTCAGGTGTAATATTATCTCAGTTATTTAGAGGTCTTGCTAAAGCTTTACAAGATAAAAGTGAAGCTAATACTTCTGATTTAGTTAATGCTTTTATTTCTAGCTATAGAGCTGCATATAGTGCTGTAGTTAATCCACAAGAAGGAACAATTTTAACTACATCAAGAGAAGCTATTGAATTAGTAAAAAATAAAGTAGATGAATCTACTACAATTGATAAATTAATAATGATGTATCAAAATCAACTTAAAATATCTTTGGCTGAAACGCCAAAACATTTAATAACTTTAAGAGAAGCTGGAGTAGTAGATAGTGGAGCTTATGGCTTAATGATTATTTATGAAGGAGTAGTAAAATATTTAGAAGGTATTATCTTAGATGATATAGATCTAGATGATTTAGAAAAACAAGTAACTGAAAAAAAGGTAGAATTTAGTGATTCAAAATATAAATATACAGTCAAATACAAGCTTCAATTAGATTATATAAAAATAGATTTTATTGAACAAAATATTAATAATATAAAAGATGAATTAATGCTTCTAGGTGAAATATATGATTTTAACTATAAAGAAGATTATCTAGATGTATATATTGCAACTGATACTCCAGGATTAGTAGTTAATGCTAGTCAAAAATATGGTGAGTTTATTGATATAAATATTAATACACTAGAAGAATCTAAAAAAGCTGATGAAATAGCCTTTTTCGCTATATCTCAAGGAGAAGGATTAATTAATACATTAAAAGAACTTGGATGTAAATATGTGCTTGAACGTGGTAGTAATACAACTATTTCAACTGATGAAATAATTGATGTATTTAAAGATATTAATGCTAAAAATATTATTGCTCTACCTAATAATATTTCATCAGGTATAATTATAAAATGCGCAAGTGAAAATATTAAAGATAAAAGAATATATACTCTAGATACAAAAACACCAGTTGAACTATATTTAGCTATGTCTATGGTAGTAGGTGATAATTTAGATGTTAATTTTCAAATAAATCAAATGCGTAATGGTATTAAAGAGGCTAAAACTATTTTTATTAAAAATGAAAATGATTATTATGCATTACTTGATGGAAAAAAATATCAAAAAGAATCTCTTAATGATACAATTAGTGAAGTATTAAAGAAAATAAATATGGATAAAAAAGAAATAGTCATTATTTTAAAAGGTATAAATATGCCAGATGATTTATTAGATGAAATTGTTGAATTAATAAATGATGAATACCCTGATTTAGAAGTAGGTATAATTGATGCCCTACAAGATGACTATGAATTAATAATAGGAGTTAATTAATATGAGAATAATAATAAATGCTCTTGGTAGTGATGATAAGCTTAATGACATTTTAGATGGCTTAAGCCAGTCAATGAATAAAGTTAAGAACTATGATTTTACTGTAGTTGGTCCAAAAGATTATATTTTTAAATATTTAGAAAATAAAGTAGATTTTAAAAGATTAGAAATAATTGATGCTACTAAAGAAGTAGATGATTTAACTAATCCTATGTCTTTACTTAGAGATTTAGATGATACAGCACTAGTAAAATCTTTAAAGAGAGTTAATAGTAGTGATGCTATAGGATTAATTACAGCATCTAATACAGGATGCGTTTTAGTTGGTTCAATAATGCATGTAGGGTTAGTAACTAAAACTATTATGACACCTGTTTTATGCTGCTTAATAAAAGATGTTAATTTAAAGGATATATGTCTAGCAGATTGTGGTGCTAATATTAATTCTACAAGTAATAATATATTAACATATGCAAAGCTAGCAAATGCCTTTGTTATGAGCTATTTTAATATTGAACGTCCAAGAATAGGATTACTTTCAAATGGTAAAAGTGATAAAAAAGGAGACAATATTATTAAAGGTGCTAATCAACTTTTAAGAGAATCTAATTTAAACTTTGTAGGTAATATAGAAGCTAGTGATATATTTAATAGTAATATTGATATTCTTGCATGTGACGGAATGCTTGGTAATGTCGTATTAAAGAATAGTGAAGGTGTTGCTAAAACTATTATGAATATGACTAATGATTTAGAGTTAAAAGAAAAAATAACAAGAATGTTTGATTACTCTAATTTAGGGGGATCATTCTTACTTGGTACTAAAAAGATGATTGTAAAAACTCATGGTAATGTTAGTAGCTTAACTATTAATTCAGTAGTAGATAGATTAATTACATTATATGAAAATGATTATATTTCCAAAATAGAAAATATTTAAGGGGGAATATTTATGGTTAATGTTAGAAAAATAGTTAATACTAGATATAAAAATTTAATGAATAGTAATATGGATTTAGAAGCTATTTATAATGTAATGTTTAGTAATAAAAAATGGATATTTTCAGAAGAAAATAATGGATATAGAATTATTAAATATACTTATGGTGATGTAGATAAGAAAATAAAAGATTACGCTTATTCTATTAATTCTATGTATCCAAAATTAAAAGATGAATATATTGGTATATCTATAGATTCATCACTTAACTGGATTTATGCATTTTGGGCAGTTATTTTATCTAGCAATAAACCATTTTTAATTAATTTAAGACATCCTAAAGAATTAACAAATAATCTATTAAAAGATTTAGATTGTAAATATTTAATAGGGCTTGATTTAGGGTATGATGGCTCTTTAATTGAACTTGATAAATTAAATATGGAATCTCCAAGTGACTATAAATTTAATTTTTCAAATGAATTATGCCTATCAACTAGCGCAACAACATTAAAGAGAAAAATAGTATTTTATACAGGATTAGAATTATCTTACCAAATACTTAATGTAAAAGAAGTACTTAGAAGAAATAAACAAATAAAAAAGCACTATAAGAACCAATTAAAATTATTAGTATTTTTACCACTATATCATATATTTGGACTTATTGCGGTATATATTTGGTTCTGTTTCTTTGGTAGAACACTAGTATTTTTAAAGGATTATTCATCTAGTACAATATTAAGCACTATAAAGATGCATAAAGTTACTCATATATTCGCTGTACCACTATTTTGGTCATCTATTGAAAAAGAAATATTAAAAGAAGTAGAGAAAAAAGATATTAAAACCAAAAATAAATTTTATAATGGAATAGATAAAACTATTAAGCTACAAAAGAAATTTCCAAATTTAGGTTTAAAAATAAGTATGAAAGCAATGAAAGAAATCACTGATAATTTGTTCGGTCGTCAAGTTAAGTTTTTAATAAGTGGTGGATCATACATTAAAGATTCTACATTAAAACTAATAAATGCCTTAGGTTACCCTCTTTACAATGGTTATGGTATGAGTGAAATAGGTATAACAAGTGTTGAATTAGGTAATGTAAGTGATAGACTAAAAAATTCTGTAGGTATACCACTACCTTCAGTTGAATATAAAATAATTGATGATATTTTATATGTAAAAGGTAAATCTATAAGTCATAAAATTATGATTAATAAAGAAATAGAAATAATTGATGATTACTTTAAAACTAATGATATAGTAAAAGTTGATAAGGATAATAGATATTATATAATTGGTAGACTTGATGATTTATATATTTCAAATAATGGTGAAAATATAAGCCCTGATGAAATAGAAAAAGAATTAGATTTAAAAGATGTATTAAATTATTCAGTACTTAATTTAAATAATGAATTAACACTTGTTATTCAACTAAAAAAATATATTAACGAATCTTTAAAAGATGAAGTTTATAATAATGTTTTAAGTAATATTAATAAACTAGATAATTCACTTAAACCTACTAAAATTTATTATACATTTGATAATTTAATGAGCGAAAATGCGATTAAAGTTAGTAGAAAATATTTGCTTGATAAAATAAAAGAAAAAGAAGTTACTCTTCTTGATTATAAAGATATAAAAGTAGAAAAAGATATAGAACTTGATGTAAATAAGGATATATTAGATAAAGTAATAGAAATTATATCTAAAGTACTAGATAAGGATGTAAAAGAAATAAATATTGATTCTAACTTTTTCTTTGATTTAGGTGGAAGTAGCCTAGATTATTATAATTTAATAAGTATGCTTACAACTGAATTTAAAATTGAAATTAATCTAGATTCTAATTCATCTAATTATACTCCAAGAACTTTAGCTAAAATGATTGAGGAATTAGTATGATAACTTTTATATTTTATATATTAGGCTATATCATGGCATGGCCCGTGCAATTTATATATTTTAAGAAAAAAATATATTATGAAGATAGAAAAAGCCAAGGAAGAAGAATTAAGGGTGGAGCAATCATAGTTTCTAATCATAGATCATTTAAGGATTATATGATGTATATGTATGTTTTCTATTTTAGGAAAATGTATTGTTTAATGAGTGAACTCATTTATAAAAAAGGTAAAATTTTATCATTTTTAGTTTCAACATTAGGAGGAATAAGAGTAGATAGATTTTCTTTTGATATGTCTTTTATAGGTAAATCAGTAGATTTATTATCTAGAAAAAAGAAAGCACTAGTAATATTTCCTGAAGCTAAAATTAATAAAGAAAAGAGTCTACAACGCTTTACTACAAGTTACATAATAATGGCTTTAAGAGCCAATGTTCCAATTATTCCAGTTTATACTTTAGGTAAGTATGGACTATTTAAGCGTAGTAGAATGGCTATAGGTAAAAAGATATATTTAACTGATTATTGTAACACTCCTAATCCATCAAAAGAAGAATTAGAATATTTAAATAAAATAGTTAAAGATAAAATATACGAACTAGAAAAAATGGTAAAAGAACGTATGTTAATTGAAGAATATGGAAAAGCATTTTCTTTAAAAAAGATATCATTTGATTTAGGTAGACTTATTACTTTTTCAATGAACCTACATTTTAGAGTTAAAGTAAAAAATAAAAAGAATAAGAAAATTAAGGGTGGCTTTATTATTGTATCTAATCACTCAATGTTTAAAGATCCATTAATTTTAATTAATGCCTTTAAAAGTAGAAGACTTAGAATATTAGCCGCAGAAATAGTATTTGATGGGCATAAAGTAAGAAGTCATTTAATGAGAAAAATGGGTATTATTAGAATTGATAGAAGAATATATGATATAGATGCCGTAACAAAATGTATTGATGTACTTAAAGGTCATGGTGTACTTGTAGTATTCCCTGAAGGACAAATAGATAGAGATAGTGGAATAAAACAATTTAAAAGTGGTGCCGCATTTATGGCCCAACAAGCAAATGTACCTATTTTACCTGTCTTTATTGATAATAAGCGTCACCATTTAAGATATGTAGTACATATTGGTGAAAAAATAGATACAAAAAGTATTTGTACAAATAAATATTCAACTGTTGAACTAGATAAACTTAGTGAAACAATCTTTGATAGTATTAAAAAATTAGAAGAAAGTGTTGTGAAAAAGAATGGATAATACATTTATTAAATTAAAAGAAATTTTAGAGAGGATTATGCCAGATAATGATTATTCTAATATTACTGAAGAATCAGATATTAAATGTGATTTAGGTTTAAATTCTATAGGATTTTTATATTTAGTTTTAGGCATAGAAGAAGAGTTTAATGTTGAAATACATAATATAAATGCTGATGAATTTAAGAAAGTAAAGGATGTCATTAATTACTTAAATAAATAATGGAAAAATATATTGTTAAAGAACCTAAAGCTGGTGATATAGTAAAGGTAGAAATATCTAATAAATTATATCACTTTGGTATTTATTTAGGAGAAGATAAAATTATTGAATATGGTAGTGCTAAAGATTTTTTAAACACTAAAAAAGAAGATGTAAAAGTACAAATTAGTTCTATGAAAGAGTTCTTAAGCGGAAAAATGGCTTTAGTAAGAGTTTATTCACTAATAGATAAATTAAAGAAAAATAGTGTTAAAAAGACTATAAAAAAAGCAATGGATAGAATTGATGAACAAAAATATGATCCTATTAATAATAACTGTGAGCATTTTGTGAATGAATGTGTTTTTAATAAACATATATCAAAACAATCAGATAAATTTATGCATAAATAAAAACCACTTCAAACGAAGTGGTTAATTTTTTATGCAGTTTTTTCAGTTATTTTTACATTAGCAATATAGATAGTAGCAAGTGATTCAGTGTTACCCATATTAAATTCAAATCTAGCGCCATTATCTGATTTTTGAGTCATTGTAAATTCATAAGTATATTTCTTATGTTCAGTTGTATCTAATGTAATTGATTGAGCCCAGTATCTAGACCAATTTGCATTTGGAGCATCAAAGCAAACTTCATTAACTACTCTTTCATCATCTGCCCACATTTCAAATTCAATTTCATATGTTTTACCTTTAATTACTGGCATTACACCATGTAATAATTGAACTGAATAATCTTCTGTACCATTAGCAGTAGTTGTAATTTTAAGTACGCCATCATCTAATAATTCATATGTAGCATTTCCACCTTCTGTCTTATAGAAGTACCATCCTTCTTGACTAGCTGATTTTACAAAACTATCAGTAGCAAATGGTTTTACATAGTTTCCACCTTCATATGGTTCACGGTAATTCTTTTCAGGCTTCTTAACATTTTCATCATATTCAGGTTTTTGATAAATTCTAACATAATCAATTTCAAATTCAGCATCTTTAATATATTCAGCACCTGGTTCTGGGTTACCTGGCCAGTCACCACCAACAGCTAAGTTTATTTGCATACAGAAATCTTGATTAAATGGAGCTGGATATTCAGCTTCTTCTGTACCATCTTTTGATGTGAACCAGTCATTAACTACTAAATAAGATTCTCCATCTATAAACCATTCAATTTGTCCTGGTTCCCATTCAATTGCATATGTATGGAAACTATTAGCAAATGTAGTGCCACCACTTAATGTAACGCTACCTTGTTGTTCAGCATGAGGAACACCATAATGAAGTGTACCCATAGCTTTTGTTGTTTCATTACATAAAACTTCCATGATGTCGATTTCTCCACATCTAGGCCATTCACCATATAATTCTTGTACCTTTGGCATCATCCAAATTGCTGGCCATAAACCTAATCCTTCAGGTGTTTTAGCACTTACTTCAATTCTACCATACTTAAATGCAGCTTCATCATTTGCTCTAAGCTTACAAGAAGAATAAGTAGAAGTAACACTTCCTGAGCCAACTGCTTCTTCATAAGCTTTAATTACAAACTTACCATCACGGATAAAACCATTCTTTTCATCATTGGTATACTCTTGAAGTTCGTGGTTTGTCCAACCTTTTTCTCTAACTTCACGATGCCATAATGTTTCATTTAACTTTTCACCATTAAATTCATCACTCCAAAGAATGTTATAACCATCTTTAGCAGGTGTTGCTGGATCAATTTTTGGCGCAGTAGTTATTGCTTTTGTAGTAGTAGTTTTCTTTTTACCGCAACTAGCAAGTAAAGTTAGAGCTATACCGCAAGTCATTACTAAGCCAAATCCTCTTAATAATTTTTTGTTCATAATATAATCTCCTTTATTATAAAATTTTAAAATATTTATTGACATGTCGTTACTTTTATTATATTTCTTTAATTTTTTTTATTCAATTAGCCTAAATTTCAATACATTAAAATTGTTATAAATTTTTAGTATTTTTTATATAATCTTTGATTTTTTATATTTTTTGTTATAAAAAAATAATAAAATTGATATTTTTTTGTTTTATTGACATTTTTTATATTATAATGGTTGTAGATGGAGTGATATTTATGATAGAAAAAGTAATACTAAACAATAAAGAAATGAATTATTTTAAGTTTGGGTATGGAAAGAAAATAATGGTAATGATTCCTGGCTTAAGCATTAAAAGTGTAATGCTAGCAGAATCTGATATAATTAATATGTATAAAATGTTTGAAAAAGATTATACAGTTTATTGTTTTGATAGAATTACTAATCCAAATAAAGCTTATAGTTTAATTGATATGGCAAATGATACAATTGAAGCTATTGAAAAGCTTAATTTAGATGATATTTATTTATTTGGTGCATCACAAGGTGGAATGATTAGTATGCTTATTGCTTTAAAAAGATGTGATCTAGTTAAAAAAATAGCTATCGCATCATCTTGTGCAAGAATAGATGATTTTATTAAAGAAAAAATGAATGAATTTATAAATTATGCTAAAGATAGAAAAAAAGAAGAATTAGTGTTAGAATTTTCTAAACTTATTTATCCATTAGATTATTATAAAAAAATAGAAAACTTTTTAAAAACTTTTTCTAATACTATAACAAATAAAGAATTAGATGATTTTATTATATTTGCTAATGCTATCTTTGATAACAATATAATAGATAAAATAAATAATATAAAAATACCTTTTATGCAATTTCATGATACAACTGATAAATTAATTAATATAGATTTAGCTTATGAAATAAAGAATAAAATGAATAATGATTATAGTTTAATAACTTCAAATGGATATGGACATGTTTTATATGATTTGTCAAATGATTTTAGATTAAAGATGTTAGAATTTTTTAATGAGTAGGTGATTATATGACATATAAAATACTTATAGTAGATGATGATAAATCTCTAAGCTATATTATGGGTGAAGCACTAAAAAGACATAACTATGATGTAATGTTAGCTTATAGTGAAGAAGAATGCTATCAAATATTAGAAAAAAATACTTTTCATTTAATAATATTAGATATTAATTTACCTGATTCTACAGGTTTTGATATATGCAAAGATTTAAGAAGAAAATCAAATGTACCTATTATTTTTGCTAGCGCAAGGAGTAGTGTAACTGATAAAATAGATGGACTAGATATAGGCGGAGATTTTTATTTATCTAAACCTTATTCAATGAGTGAAATGTTAAGTGTTGTTAATGCACTTATTAGAAGATGTTACAATAATAGTGAAGAAGAGATAATAGAATTTGATAATATTAAGATAAATATTACATCTAGAAGTGTTACTAAAAATGGCTTAAATGTGCAATTATCTTTAAAAGAGTTTGATTTACTAGCATACATGGCAAAAAACATAAATCAAGCTATTAATAAGGATAAATTAATTAGTGAAGTATGGGGTACATTTAGTGTAGTTGAACAATCTACTCTAACTGTACATATTAGATGGTTAAGAGAAAAATTAGAAGATGATCCAGCTAATCCAAAACATATAAAAACAGTACATAAGGTAGGATATATGTTAGAAAAATAGGAGGGGTTTTTATGAAAAAAAGAATTTTTTTTATATGTGTATTCTTTATTATCATAATAGCTATATTTACAATATCATTTTGTATCTATCAGCATAATCTAAATTCAGATACAATTAAGAATAATCAAATAGTAAATATAAATGAAATAGAACAATTAATAAAAATAGGAGATATAGATTTAGCAACATCCAAATTAGATGATTTAGCTACTTATCTAAGAGGAACAAATACAGGCTTTAATTATACTCCTATAATAATTATGGCATCTATATCTATATTATTTGTTTTAGTTTTATTTGCTTATATATATTATCAAATACTTCGTCCATTTGATAAGCTAAAAGGTTTTGCTTCTGAAATTGCAAGTGGCAATTTTGACTTGCCTCTTGAATATGAAAGAAGCAATTATTTTGGTAAGTTCACATGGAGTTTTGACATGATGCGTAATGAGATAAAAAAGGCTAGAAGATGCGAAAAAGAAGCAATTGAAAACAATAAAACAGTTATAGCTTCCTTATCTCATGATATTAAAACACCTATAGCAAGTATTAAAGCATATTCAGAAGCTCTAGAAGCTAATATGGATAATACTTATGAAGAGAGAATGAATTATATTAATGTTATTATGAGAAAAGCTGATGAAGTTAAAAAACTAACTGATGATTTATTTGTTCATTCTATTTCTGATATGGATAGAATTAGTTTTAATAAAGAAAATATTAATTTAAATGATATTATTATCAATTCATGTAATGACTTTAGAGCAAATACTATAATTAATTATATAAATAATATTAAAGAAGCATATATTTATGCTGATAGAGATAGAGTATATCAAGTATTTGAAAATATAATTAATAACTCCATAAAATATGCTAATACTAAAATAGATATAACACTTGATGAAAATAGTAGTGAATATATTGTTTCTATTAAAGATTATGGCAAAGGAATAGATGATAGTGATATGCCATTTATCTATGAAAAATTTTATAGAGGAAATAATTCCAAAGAAAAACAAGGTACAGGTTTAGGATTATATATTGTTAAATATATGATGGAAAAGATGGATGGTAAAGTTGAACTAGAAAACAAAAATGGACTTTTAGTTAAATTATTTTTTAAAAAAATTATAAATTAAATTCTTTTCTTAAGGATTTCTTAATATTTCGTATAATATAATGATGACGTAAAGGAAAGGAATGATTATGATGAGTAATATAATTTTAAAAGCAAATGAAGTAAGTAAAAGTTTTGCTCATGATGGTGGACAAGTACATGTATTAACAAATGTTAATCTTGATATTTATGAAGGAGATTTTACTGTCATCATGGGTGCAAGTGGTTCAGGTAAATCAACATTACTATATGCTTTAAGTGGGATGGATAAAGCAACAAGTGGTAATGTGTTTTATAATGGAATTGATATTAATTTAATGAAGGAAAAAGAATTAACAAAACTAAGACATACAGATTTTGGTTTTGTATTCCAACAAATGCATTTAGTAAGCAATTTAACATTATTCGAAAACGTCTGTATTTCGGGATATTTGAATAAAGATAGAAAAGCAAATGATGTTAAAGAATATGCAACAGAATTATTAAAAAGAATGAATATAGATGATGTAAAAACACATTTACCTAGTCAAGTTTCTGGTGGTGAACAACAAAGAACAGCAATCGCTAGAGCTGTTATAAATAAACCAAAATTAGTGTTTGCAGATGAACCTACAGGAGCCTTAAATAAAAAGAATTCAACTGAAGTATTAGACTTATTATCTGAACTTAATAATGAAGGACAATCTATTATTATGGTTACTCATGATATTAAAGGTGCTATTAGAGCAGATAGATTATTATATTTATCAGATGGTAATATTGTTGGTGAATTTAAAATGCCAAAATATAGTAAGGAAATGGAAAAAAGTAGAGAGCAACAAGTATCATCTTGGTTAAACTCATTAGAATGGTAGGTGCTAGTTATGGAAGTACGTACTATTTTAAAACAAGATATTAAAAAGAAAAAAGGAATATTCATTTGTATAGCTTTACTTACTTTATTAATTGTTACAGCATTCTTGACTATATTTGGTGTAAACAATGAATATAAAGCAGGTAGAAAAAAACTAATTAAAGATACTGATACGGAAAATATATTATGTTATATGTATTCTACATTTTATGATCCAACTTTAAATGATAGAATTAAACAAGTTGAAGGAGTTAAAGATAGTAGAGAAATTATAACTTTACAATCTATTAATAACAATCATAGAATACGTAAGGGAGATGATCCTAAAAATCTATCTAAAATATATGAAAGAAATACATATGTTATAGAAAAATATAGTGATGCAAAAGATCATATTAAACTATTTAATAGTTCCCTAACTGGTTATACAGATATGGATGATCTACAAAAAGGTGAAATATATTTACCTTTAGGATTAAAAGACAAATTACATTGCAATATAGGAGATTATTATGTTGATGATTTTGGTATTAGTATGGAAGTTGATGAAGATGGGAATAAAACATACGAATCAGTAGAATATCAATTTAAAATTAAAGGCTTTGTAGCTAGCCCAATGATGGCGTCATATTCCATTGGTTGGAAAGAAATATTCATCTCAGATGAAGATTTTGCTGAAATTTATGAATTGAGTGTATTAGGTACTGAAGTAATTCAAACTAACGAGTTAAGCACAGATTCTAATTTTAGTCTAGTTAATTATGTTTATAAGGTTTATTCAGATGGTTCAATGTCTGATAGTGAATTATCAAAAAAAGTAACACTTGAAACTAAATTAGGAGATCTTGCAGAAGGCTTAATTATACAAAGCCAATCAACACATTATACAGGATTATATATTTCTATTATTGGTGGTATATTAGTAGCATTTGTTATTATATTAGTTGTTGTTGTAGTAATAGTTATTTCTAATAGTGTTAGTGGAGAAATAGAAAGTGATTATAAGAAGTTTGGTATACTTAAAGCATTAGGATTCTCTAACTTTAAAATAGGTTTAACACTAAGCTTATTATATATAATCGCCGAAGTTATAGGTATTGTTTTAGGACTAATTTTATCAATCTTCTTAAAGATTTTACTTGGAAAAATGTTTGTTAGTAATACAGCTGTAGCACCGCATAGTTATATTAGTTTTACTAACTTGCTTGTAGTAACTTTAATAGTATTAGGTTCATCACTATTCTTTATCTTTATTAAGTTATTAAAGATTAGAAAAATATCGCCTATTAAAGCCATTAACGGAAATAGTAACGATATATATTTCTCACCTAGAATTAATGCACCACTTACTAAAAGAGGCTTATCATTTTCTATATCTTTAAAGCAAATATTATTCTCTCCAGTAAGATATTTAGGTATCGCATTTGTCATGGCATTCTTAGCATTTGCGATGCTTACTGGTATGAAAGCTGTTGATTTAACTAAGGCTAAAAGTGTAGCTAAATCATTTGGTATTGATACATCAAATTTATATATTAGTTGTTTTTCAGAGTGCCCACTTAATCAAGAAATGATTGATGAAGTCATTAGTGAAGTAAGTACTGTAGCTGAAATAGATTACTATAGTGCTAGAACAAGTCAATATTTCACTTTCGATGGTGATCAATTGCTTGGTGAATATACAATGACACCTGATGCCATTTTAAGTGTTTATAAGGGTAGAACACCAAAATATGATAATGAATTTGTCACTACAAAAAATGTTTGTGAAATGTATAATTTAAAAATTGGTGATAAAGTTAGAATTGCTTCTAAAACAGGTGAGCAAGAGTTTATGCTTGTTGGTATTATCCAATCATCAAGAGATACAGGTATGACTTTCACAATTACTTATGATGGAGCTAAAAAAGTAGATAACAGTGTTAGAATTCATTATATGACTTTAAATGTTAAAGATGAAAGCAAAGTAGATGCTGTTATAAATAAGTTAGAAGAAATAAATAATAACAGATATAAGATATATGATGTTAGAGAAACAGCAATGGATGATCTAGAAGAATATACTGGTATATCACTTGGTATATGTGCTATTATTTTAGTATTCTCAAGTATATTTGCTTTAGTTACTATTAGATTAATTACTGTTAAATCATTCTTGCAAGAGCGAATTGATTTAGGTATTTATAAAGCGAATGGTTTTAATACATTTAAGTTAAGAAATACTATGGCAATACGTTTTATGTTAGTAGCATTCCTAGGCTTAGTAATAGGTTGTATTATGAGCACATTCTTATCAGATATAATGTTAGGATACTTACTAACTAGCTTAGGATTAGGTAGAATAAATAGTCCAAATAAATTTACTAATATGCTAATAGTAATATTAGGTGGAATGATTATAGTATACTTATCTGCATACATTGCTAGTCGCAGAATTAAAAGAGTATCTATTAGAGAATTAGTAGTAGAATAATTAGAATGGATTTACTCCATTCTTTTTATTTATATGTTTAAATAAAATAAAAAATAATGTAAAATAAAGAGTAGATTAGTAACCATGGGGTGATTTTATGACAGATGAAATGCTTGAAATAGAATATAATAGAGCAAGACGCCTTATTGAAAGTAATGAATATAAAAAATTAGTTGAAGCAAAAGATGTTTTAATTAAAATAGGTGATTATAAAAACGCAAATAAATATTTAATAGAAGTTAATTCAAAAATAAATTTATATGAAAGTGAATTAGAAAATAAAAAGCTTGAAAATTATAATAGAGCAGTTGAATTAATTAGCTCTAAAAAAACAAGTCAAAAACTAGATCAAGCAATTAAATTATTTAAGGAATTAGATGATTATAAAGATAGCAGGGAATTACTTGAAAAAACAATAGAAGAAAGAAAGAAAATAATGGTAAAGGATAGAAAAAACTTAGATAGATTTAAGCTTGTTGGTTACCTATGTGCAGGTATAGGTGTAGTTATTATTGCTTTTTTAATTCTAGCAGTTATTTGGACATTAACTGAATAAATGAAAAGTGGCTATGTAGCCACTTTTTCTTTTTCTATTGTTAATTCGTTACGAGTTTATTTTCACTAGATTCTACCTTTTTATTTTCATCTAATTCATTTGTTTCTTGTTTCTTTTTATTATGCTTTTTAGTTTGATCTTTCATGCTTATATATTCATCGTTTCTATATACTATAATAAAGTAGATGAATGCTAGTATTAAGGCATAAGCTAAAATTAGATAGAATACATAATAACTTGTTGAATCTATTACATGACCTAAAACTATTTTTAATAAAGCTTGGTATACATTAATTACAAATGTAGATACAATTATTGCTAAACCACCATTATGTTTACCTGTTATATGTATAATAAATTGTCCCCATAAGAAGGCCTGTATACCCATGGTTATACCTTTAGTTAAGCCAAGAGTAATTACAATAGGTAAAGCACCTCCATATGCATTAGTGAAGAATCTAATTATTGCACAAACAATAGCTATAGCATATAAGTGTTTAAATTTAAATTTCTTTTTAAATCTATATAAGAATATAATAACAAAACATTCTACAACAATAAATGATGCCCATACATATCCATACGTGTCATATGTGAAACCTTTAGTTGTTTCCATATATGTTCCATAAAAATCATCACCTACATTCATTGTTCCTATAAATATAGTATAGAATATAGCAAATAATATAAATTGTTTATGTTTGATAAGGGCTTTAACATCCCTTTTTTGGTGCTTTTCTTTATCAAGTGTTATTGGTAGTAAGTAACTAAATAAGGCTGATAGTAAGGTAAATACTAAAGCTATCATACTAGCTATAAAGAATGAACTAAATTTTGTAATAAATCCAGAAAATGATAGACCAAATACATAAGCTATAGAACCATATACTCTAACCTTTGAATAGTCTGTATGTTCATGGTTTGAACAAACAGAAGCAAATGCTTCAAGTATACCAAAGTTATTAGCTTGAAATATATTATATAGTATTATGACTACCAATAATCCAGTATAATTGGTCAACTTAAAAAATAGAAACATACATATAGCATTTAGTATTGTTATAACTGTATATATGTTTTTGGTTACTTTAACATTTTTACAAATAACTGAATAAATTGGTGATAAAGTTATACCTACTAAAGGAGGCATTGCTAAAAATAGGCCAATTACTTTTGCGCTAAATCCTAAATTTTTAAAATAAATTGCTAAAAATGGTAAGAACATTGCTTCAGCACAAAATTTTAAAAAGAATAAGATTTTTAATTTTGTTAGATTGCTTAAATTAATTTTACTTGTCATATTTTACCTCCTTAATATTATTATATTTGATAAACAAAAAAAATAATACAAAAAAATGTATCATTTTATTATGTTTCATTTATCGTATTATTTTTCTTTTTGTTTATTTCTTCAGTTAAATTATTAACATAATTATTATTGTGATAAGCAATAACAAAATAAATTAATACAAATATTAGAATATATGAAATTACTAGATAGAAGATGAAGTAATTTGTTAGATCAATTAATCTACCTAATACTATTTTCATTATAGCCTGGTATAAGTTTAGCGTCATTACAGCAATCATAACACCAAATGTTCCATTTTTCTTTCCAACAATATTTACAATAAATTGTGCCCATAAATATGAATGTATCCCCCAAGTTATACCTCTTGTAAGTCCTATTAGTACTATTACATATATAGGAGCATCTAGTGCACTTAAAAAATATCTAAGTATAGGAAAGAATATCGCTAGAAAATAAAGATGTCTAAATTTGAATTTTTTTCTAAAACTAAATAAGAATATTATAACTAATCCTTCAACTACAATAAAAGAAGCTTGTAAATAACCGTAGGTATCATTAGAGAATCCTTTAGTCTCTTTTAAATATGTTGAGTAAAAGTCATCCGCAACATTAGTTGTACCTATAAATAGTGCCATAAATATAATAAATATAAAATATCTCTTTGTTTTAAATAATGTCTTTAAATCACGCTTTTCTACTACTTCGTTAGTTGGTGTGACATGAAGCATAAAACTTAATAGAATTGAAAAGATAGTAAGTGCTCCTGCAATACATATTGCAAAAAAGAAGGAGTTCATTTTAGTTAAAAATCCTGATAATATTAAACCAAATACATACGCAAATGAACCATATACTCTAACTTTTGAGTAATCAGTATTATTAGTTGTTGCACAAACGGATGCGAATGCTTCAAGTATACCAAAGTTATTCGCATGGAATATATTAAATAAAATGATAATTATTAAAATATAAGGATAAGTATCTAATTTAAAATATAAAAACATACATATTAAACTTAATATACTTATTATAGAAAAAGTCATTTTTGCTACTTTAACATTTTTACAAATAACTGAATAAATTGGTGATAAACATATTCCTACTAAAGGAGGGATTGCTATACATAAACCAATTTGTGTTTCTGAAAATCCTAGAGATTTATAATATAAGGCTAAAAAAGGTATAAACATTGCTTCAGCCATAAACTTTAAAAAGAATATAATTTTAAGCTTAGTTAAATCTTTCATACATAAACCTCCTTCATTCTTACATATTATAGTAAAAAAATATGAAAAATTATAATATAATTTATATGTTGATATAAAAAAAATAAGGCATTTTTCTTTGCCTTATTTTGCTTTTCTTCCAATTCCAAATTTGTTTCTAACTTTTGCCATTTTCTTTCTAGCTAAATATGTTGCATAATCTCTACCATTATCTAATATTTCATCAAGTTCTTTAGAATTAATTAATTCATTATATCTTTCTTGAATTGGTTTAATTTCATTAATAACTATTTCAGCTAAATCAGTTTTAAATTCAGCATAACCTTTTCCTTCATATTTATGCTCAATTTCATCATATGTTAGTCCAGTCATGCATGAATAAATAATCATTAAATTAGAAATACCAGGTTTATTATTCTCATCATATCTAACTTTTCCATCTAAATCAGTAACAGCACCTTTAATCTTATTTTTAATTTGATTTAAATCATCAAGTAATCCTATATAAGCTTTAGGGTTTGGATCTGATTTGCTCATCTTTTTAGATGGGTCAATTAATGACATAACTCTTGCGCCCCTATCAGCAATATATGGCTCAGGTACAACAAATGTATCACCAAATCTAGAATTAAATTTAATAGCTAAATCTCTTGTTAATTCTAAGTGTTGCTTTTGATCTTCACCTACTGGAACAATGTTTGTATCATATAATAAAATATCTGCGGCCATTAAACATGGATATGTTAGAAGTGCGGTTGATACACCTTCAACATGACGTTTTTTCTTATCTTTATATTGAGTCATTCTTTCTAACTCACCAATACCACCAATACATTGCATCATATGACCAAGTTCAGCATGCTCTAATACTTCTGATTGAATAAATAAGTGAACTTTATTTGGATCTAAACCACATGCGATATATAATGCAGCTAAGCTTTTAATATTTTTTCTTAAAGCTTGTGGGTCTTGTGGAATAGTTATAGCATGTAAGTCTGCTATAAAAACTAAAAAATCTATATCTTCTAATTCATTTTGTAGTTTAACAAAATTCTTAATAGCTCCTAAATAGTTTCCTAGTGTTATAATTCCTGTTGGTTGAATTCCGGATATTAATCTTTTCATAATTTTAACCTCCATTTTTAACATACATACTTATTATACATAAAATTATATTGATTATCAATTAAAAAGTGTGATAAACTATATTTAGGTTTTTAATTATAAATTAAAAAGGAGGTATTTTTTTATGGTTAAAATTTATGTAACACCAACATGTTCATCATGTAGAAAAGCTAAAAAGTGGTTAGAAGAACATAATGTCAAATACAAAGAGATTAATTTACTTACAACAAAACTAACCGATGAAGATATAAATTTAATATTAAAAAATACCGAGAATGGTTTTGAAGATATTATTTCAACTAGATCAAAAATAATAAAAGAAAATAATATTGATATAAATGAAATGACAGTTAGTGAATTAAAACAATTTATTATTAGTAATCCTACAATATTACGTAGACCTATAATAGTTGATGATAAAAGATTACAAGTAGGGTATAATGAAGAAGATATAGATATTTTTATGCCTGATGAGCTTAGAAAATTAATGATTAGTGTATGGTGTGAAAGTGATGAAGATTGTGATTATAAAACAATTTTGAAAAGATATTTAGAGGAATCAAGAAATCAAGATAGAAAGTAGGCATAATTATGGATGCTTTAAGAGTAGAAAACTTAACAAAAGTATATAAGAAAAAAGTAGTGTTAGATTCTATTTCTTTTAGCATAGAAAATAACAATACTACAGTAATACTTGGTTTAGATAAAAGTGGAAAGTCCACTTTAACAAAAATATTATCACTAATAAAAAAACCTAATAGTGGTAATATTTATTATTTTGATAATCTAAAAATAGCAAGTGATAACTATACAAATGATGTAAGCTTAATGCCTGAAGAAGTAGGATTATCTGAACATTTAACTGTATTTGAAAATATTTATGTAATGGCTTTAACTAGACATTTTAAGGCTAAAGGGGTTAAAGAATTAGTTATAGAATATATGAAAAAATATGGTCTATATGATAGATTTGATGATAAAGTTAAAACATTATCTATTTCACTTAAAAAGTTAGTATCATTTGTTATTGCATTAATTACAGATAGCAAGGTAATTATATTAGATGAGCCTTTTAAAGATGTTGATATACAAACAAAAAGAAAAATGATTGAATATATCAAAGAATTAAAAGGAATAAAAACTTTTATAATAACAACTGAAATGCCTGATGTAGCAATTGAACTATCTAATAATTTATTTATATTAGAAAATGGTAAAATAAAAAAATTAGATGGTTTTAGCGATTCTAAACTATTAGAAAATAGGCTTTTAAATGGGGAGGTGTTATAATGTATAATTTCTTTCCATTTGCTAAAAGAACTTATAGAGAATTATTAAGAGATCCTGTAAGTTTAATATTTGGACTTGCCTTTCCGTTAATATTAATGGTAGTATTACAAATAATATGCAAGAATGTTTATACTTCAGGAAGTGATGTATTAGAATGTTATGAAATAGATAAATTAATGATTGGTATATCAGTTTATTCATTTTCATTCACATCATTTTATGCTGGTATAAGAGTATCTAAAGATAAAAACGAAGGATATATTCAACGTTTCTATTCATCTAGGTTAAAACTTGTTGATTTTCTCCTTGGATATATTGCTCCATTATTATTAATAACTTTTATGCAATCAGTAATGTGTGTTACAACAGCATTCATATTAGATGCAATACTAAGCTTAGATAAGCTAAGTTTTGGATTTAATTATTTCATAATAATATTAATGATGCTACCATGTGAATTAATATTTATATTTATTGGGTTAATGCTAGGATGTAGCTTTAAGGCAAAAGAAAGTTTTGCTATATTTATTCTAATTATCATTATTACTCTTATGACAGGAAATATTTTCTTTCCTGCAGAAAGCTTTGGTAGTGGTTATGTAATATTCTGTAAAATACTACCATTCTATCCAACAGTTACTGCCTTAAGTTGCCTAATAAATGGCTTTTCTGAGGCTTTTCCGTATTATTATGTTACTTTAGGATATTTAGTAGTTTTATTTATTTTAACTATTGTTATTTTTAGAATTAAAATGTATAAGTAGGGGGCGCTATTATGCTTCAAGTATTAAAAATGAAAATTCCATATATAATTACATTTGTTATATTTTATTTCATATTTGAAGCATTAACATATAACTTTGTAAATATGAATGGTATTGCTAAATATTTCATTTTAGATTTATTTATCGTACTATTCTTTATTATGTTTACTGTTTTATTTAAAAGTAACAAAGTAACGATAATATTACTGTCTATATTTATGTTTTTTATAACAGTATTATTTTGTGTAAATGCCCATATATATAAAATATTTGGTGATGTATTTTCTATTAATTATTTATCTGTTTTAAATGAAGCTGAACAAGTATTTGATTGGAGCTTTATAAGCGCTGGAATTATTGGACTAGCTATATTTGTGTTTTCTATATATGTAATTGCTAATTATTTCTTATATAAATCATTTAATGAAATAAAATATACTTTAGAAAGAGATTATGTAGTTAGTAGTTTATTTGTTACTATATTATCTACATTAGTTATTGGAATATTTATTGCATTTAGTAGAAGTATTGCAGATAATAATACTTTTGTTAATGGCAAAAAAATTAAAGATTCTACCTTTGTTACAACACTAACAAAAAAAGCTTTTAAGCATTATGGAATATTAGGCTTATATTATAAAGAAATAGAAATAAAAACTAGAAAGAAAAGTGGCCCAATAAGTGGTAATAATAATTATTCATCAGAAAGTGATTATGAAGGATTATTAAAAAATAAAAATGTTATTACAATAATGGGTGAAACACTACAGGATTATTGTATATGTGAAACTTTAACACCTAATTTATATAAGTTAACACAAGAAGGGATACATTTTTCTAATAATTATTCTGTAAATAAAACTAATGTAAGTGAAATGATTGGTATAACAGGAAGTTATTATTCATTTTATGATGCTAATTATGATGTTGATTTTTCTATACCTAATGTTTTAGAAGGGAAATATACTACAACATATGTTCATGATAATAAACCTGAATTTTATGCAAGAGATAATTTAATGAAATATTATGGATTTGAAAACTCATATTTCCATAGTGATATGTATGCTCCTGACTTTAAAAATAGTGTTTATCCTAATGGTATACCTGGATGGGAAGATAATGATTGGCACTGGGCCGGTGATTATACACTTGATAGTGTAACTATGGAATTGGCTCTTCCTTACCTAATTAATACAGAAAAACCTTTCTATTCATTTTGGACATCATTATCTATGCATGGTCCATATAGTGGTGGAGGTTATAGTAATATAAAACTATTTAAGGAATTAGGCTATTATAATAAAGTTATTAATGCTATGGAAAGTGGTAAATGGAATAATCCATTAAAGGGTGTAGATAAATATGAAGATTATTTAATATATTATGAGTGCGCAGCAATAGATTTTGATAAAGCAATTGGTAAATTATTAGATGATTTAGAAGAAAAAGATTTACTTGATGATACTTTAATAGTAATATATGGTGATCATGAAGCGTATTATCATGATATATATCTAAAAATGGCTAAAACAAACGATAAAACACAAGTAGATAAATTATATCAAACTACATTAATAATGTATAATCCTACATTAAATAATAAATATTATGAGGATTATAATACTCATAGTCATAAGGAATTTACTTCCCCATTTGCAATTGCCCCAACAATTCTAGATTTAATAGGTGTAACTTATGATAAGAACTGGTATGCAAATTATTCAGTATTTGATAAAAGATATATAAAATCCTTTTATTCTTATCAACAACGTGCCTTTATGGATAATAATTTTTATTCAGAAGATTTAGAAAGTATTGCTTATGCAAAAGATAAGAGTATTAATAGTGAGGAGTTTATATATAACTCCATAGAATTAATGGAGCGTCTTGCTTATGTTGAAATCCTTTATGAAGGTAGTATGCTAAGATAATAATAATCAAATTGACTTTAACTTTATAATTATGTATAATTATAGTGATAGGAGAGTGTTTAAAATGGTTTTTGATAAAATTAAAGAAATAATTATAGATGAATTAGGAATTGATGAATCTAAAGTTACTATGGATGCTAGATTTAGAGAAGATCTAGGTGCTGATAGCTTAGATGCTGTAGAAATCATCATGCAAATTGAAGAAGAATTTGGTGTTGAGATTAATGAAGATGTTATTCAAAATATGAAAGTATTAGGAGATATCGTAAAATACATCGAAGAAAACAAATAAAAAGCCAAAAGGCTTTTTTTAATATATGAGGGGATTAATATGCAATATGATTTTAAAGAAGTAGAAAAACGTTGGGCAAATTACTTTGTTAATAACAAGATATTTAAGAAGATGAATGATAATTTTCGTCCTCGCTTTTTTGCGTCTAATAGATTTATTAACCCTAATAAAAAAAATATTGATTTTAGTGAATATAAATTATTATTAACTACAGATGCAATTTCAAGAATAAAAAGAATGCAAGGATATAATGTATTATATTCTCTTGCCTTTGATTCATTTAATATAGAGGCTGAAAAATATGCTATTAAAACATCTAATAGCCCATTTGAATATTCGAAGAGAAATGTTAGAAAAATGGTAGATGAATTACTTAATTTAGGTATAAGCTTTGATCCTGAGCTTGCTGTTAATACTTCTAATAAAGACTTTTATAAATGGAGTCAATGGCTATTTACTAAATTATATGAAAAAGGCTTAGCAAAGCAAAAAGAAGATGTTGTTTATTACTGTGATATACTTAGAAAAGTAGTAGATGAATCAGAGATATTTTTTGATGGCTCATATAAAACAAAAAAAGAAAGATATAGTGTTTTAAAAAAGACAATTAATAACTGGTATATTGATATTGAAAGTTATAATGAAAGAATATTAGATAGCCTAGATAATTCTAATTATCCTACAAATATAAAAGAGAGTATTAAAGAAATAATAGGCAAAACAAATGGGTATAATTTAAAGCTAAGAGTAGATGGTACTAATATATTCTTTAATAGTTATACAAATAGAGTTGATAATCTTTTTGGAGCAACTTTCTGTGTTATTTCACCAAATAATAAATTAGTTTATGATATTACTAATGGTGATGAGTATAACGATGTAAAAGAATACGTTGATAACTGCCTAGATAATAAGGATGTTAGTGGAGTGTTTAGTGGTTCATTTATTATTAATCCTATTAATGGTAAGAAACTACCTATATGGGTATCTAATTATTTTGTTAATGAATATGAAAAAGACTTTAAAATATGTATACCTTCATGTGATATTTTAGATTATGAATTTGCTAATCTATATGGGCTTGATACTATTAAAGTTATTGATGATGATATAATTCCAAATATTTTTGATGGTGTTCATATTAATAGTGATTTTTTAAATGGTCTAGATAATAATTTAGCTAATAAAAAAGCAATTAGTTATCTAAAAGAAAACGGATATGGTGAAGAAATTATCACTTATAAACTAAAGGATATTTGCATAACAAAGCCTTATTTCTTTGGTGAGGCAATGCCTTTAATATATTTAGATGATGGTTCTATTAAAATCTTAAATAGTACTGAATTACCTTTAGAATTACCTAATATTATTGTAAAAGAAACATATAATGAATATTCACCACTTGCTAATGCAAAGGATTGGCTAAATACAAATATATTAGATAAGCACGGATTAAAAGATACAAATACACTTAATAATTACGCTGATTCTTCATGGTTTTATTTATCATTTATATTAAAGAGTAATGCAGGTATTATTCCTATAAATAGTCCTGATGCTAAAACGGAATTAAATAAATGGATGCCTATAAATTTATATGCTAGTGATAATAATAATCCTCTTGAAATAATATATCAAAAATTTATGATGTATGTATTATCTGATTTAGATTATATGAAAGATGTTGAACCATTTGATACATTGCTTAATATAAAAAGAATAGAATTACCTTTTAATTATGAAGAAGTAATTGATAAATATGGCTATGATGTATTTAGATTATTTATTTTAAATTCAACTAATAATATAGATTTAATAGATCTAGATGTTTTTAGAAGATTTATTGATAGATTAGTTAGATTATTTGAATTAGAATTAAAAGATGATTTAACAAATAATTATAAAGAATTAGCCCAAAACATAAATAATTTATATACTGAATATAACTTTAAAGAAATAATTAATATTATGAGTGAGTTAATTAATGAAATACATAAGACTAAAATTATAAGTAAAAAAGAAGCTATATTGATTTTAAAGTTATTAAATCCTATAATTCCTTTTGTGACAGAAGAGTTATATCAAGAATATATTACAAAGAAAAATATATTATCATTTTTAGAATGGCCTATAATTGACTAAATGGTTGATTTTTGTCTATTATAGGCTTTATTTATTGAAAAAAAAGATAAAAATATTGTATAATTTATTTAAGGAGGATTTATATCAATGAAAAAAGCACAATTATTTAGTATTTGTACAATTGCTTTAGCAGCTTTAGGAATTATTCTTTATATGTTCTGCCCAGCAATTAAATCTGGTGATGTAACTCGTACAGGAATTGAAGTAATGTTTGGTAAGAAAGAAGGTAATGGATATCTTACTGTAACTTATTTGAATTTCTCATTCCTATTATTCTTAGGATTTATCTTTGCAATTGCTGGTTTAGTAATTACTATTTTACCTATGGCTGGTGTTAAGTCTAAACTATTCCCAATTATCGCCTTAGCATGCTTTGTTGTAGCTGCATTATTTGCATTTTTATCAAGTGCTTGTGCACAATATAAAGCAGATGATTTATTAAAATGGAGTTTAGGAATTGGTTCAATTATAGCTGGTATTCTTTATATACTTGCTGCTTGTACTTCAGCTCTTCCAATTGTATTAAAGAAGTAAATAATATAAAGAAAGCATCGAAAAGATGCTTTTTTTATTATATAATAATAGTGGTGATATTATGGATATATTAAATATTATTGAAAATAATAAAAATAATGAAGGAAAAGCTGTTATTAAAGAATACAATGAATTAGAACCATATTATTCAGAAAAAATAAATGCTTATATATTCCCTAGTGGCGTTATGTTTATGAATGATTTTGATATAGATATTGATATGTATACAACATATATTTATGCGCCTAATGTAAAATGCAGGAACTTATATGCTACAGATATGGTTAAAGTTGATAGCATAAAGACAAATGATTTATATGGTAAAGCTATTGTTTGTATGAAAGATTTAGATGCAAAAGAAGTAATTTATAAAGCAATTATAACTGTTATGGGTAAAAATAAATGTAAGAAAATGAAAAAAGAGGATTAGTCCTCTTTTATTTTATCCCCTTGATATATTTTATTTTTTCTCATTAGTTTATCTATTTCATTTAATACAACAAACTTTTTTAAACTCCAAGTAGGCTCTATTAGTAATTCTTTATTTGGATCACCTGTAAGTCTATGAATAACCATAGAAAGTGGTAAATATTCTAATTGATTAACTACTATATCTATGTATTCATCACGAGTTAATATATGAAATTTTTCTTTTTCATATAAGTCTAATAATTTAGTATTTTTAATTACATATAACATATGTATTTTA
>Ga0247611_10002464_pt1 | contig 29810 bp, 22 predicted proteins | sample 177DNAGHGhighgp2_FD_192422 | JGI IMG/M metagenome (GOLD analysis project Ga0247611, IMG submission 192422) | Sheep rumen microbial communities from Palmerston North, Manawatu-Wanganui, New Zealand - 1770 DNA GHGhigh gp2 | ecosystem: Host-associated > Mammals > Digestive system > Stomach > Rumen... | reverse complement strand
TTATTGTTTAGAGTTTACTGTTTAGAGTTTAGAGAAGGATTGTCTTCTGAGTCTCTTATTGTTTAGAGTTTACTGTTTAGAGTTTAGAGAAGGATTGTCTTCTGAGTCTCTTATTGTTTAGAGTTTACTGTTTAGAGTTTACTGTTTAGAGTTTACTGTTTAGAGTTTACTGTTTAGAGTTTAGAGAAGGATTGGCTTCTGATTCTATCTTTATTAATAATGATTTTCTTAACCCTGATAATAACTTTCCTATTTCGTCTACCATATTTTTATAATCATTAAATATGTCTTCTGATATATAGCCAAAATCATGTGAAAGTTGCAATTGACAATATACTTCCATGAGTGAACCATAAGCTATGGAAACAAATCGTAATTGTTCTTTGGGAGTTACACGTCCACTTCCTTCTGCTATGTTTGAAGGGATAGATATGACAGCTCTTCTCAGTTGGCTTGATAAAGCAAACGTTTCATCTTTTGGGAAACTTTTTATGAGCTGAACCAACTGTCCAGCCATCATCCTGGACAACTGATACACTCTCAATTTCTCAAAAGCAAACAGTGGTGAATCTATCATAACGTTACCTGATTTTGTTTTTGCGTGTGCAAAAGTACATCTTTTTTGCCAATTACGTAACAAAAGTGCATATTTTTTTGCAAAAAAGTTAATAAACAGTTCAAATGGCTTGCTGGATAATGCTTAAAAATACTTCTAAATACAATAAACAATCCAAAAATGACGTTATTATGTTGTATTATTATAATAATAACGAGCGATGGGCGATGACATACGAGTGGACGAACAATCCTTCTCTAAACTCTAACCCCTAAACTCTAAAGTGACGGGCGATGACATACGAGTGGACGAACAATCCTTCTCTAAACTCTAACCCCTAAACTCTAAAGTGACGGGCGATGACAAACGAGTGGACGAACAATCCTTCTCTAAACTCTAACCCCTAAACTCTAAACATTAAAACTATGATAGAATACATCAGGGGTGAGCTGACAGAGCTGACTCCGGCATTGGCTACGGTCGAGGCTGCAGGCGTAGGGTACGGTCTGAACATTTCGCTGACCACCTATTCGGCCATACAAGGGAAGAAGGACGTAAAGCTGTACGTCTACGAGGCCATCCGCGAGGATGCCTATGTGCTGTATGGCTTTGTGTCGAAGAAGGAACGCGAGATGTTCGAGCTGCTTATCACCGTCAGCGGCGTAGGTACGAATACGGCCCGCATGATGCTGTCGTCGATGAGCGTCGCAGAGTTGTGCAACGCCATCTCCCGTGGTGACGAACGTCTCATCAAGGGCATCAAGGGCATCGGCAAGATGACGGCCCAGCGCATCATCGTCGACCTGCGCGACAAGATTGTCGCCTTGGGCATTGCCGACGAGATACCCGCCGGCGGCAGCGTGGCAGCACCCGTCAACAATGCCGTCCGCGACGAGGCCGTGGCAGCCCTCACCATGCTGGGCTTTGCCCCGGCACCCACACAGAAGGTCGTCGTCGCCATCCTGCAGAAAGAACCCAACCTGCCCGTCGAACAGGTCGTCAAACAGGCACTGAAACAGATTAAGTAAGTGAAGAGTGAAAAGTGAAGAGTGAAGAATTTGCTACCGCACGGTTGGTGCGCAGAGTAGTTGTAGGACTGCTTGTTGTGATGCCGCTGATGCTGCCATTCATGATGGCGGCAGCAAATTCTTCACTCTTCACTCTTCACTCTTCACTCTCTACTCTTCACTCTTCACTTCCAGAGGACACGCTGGAGCAGGCGCGGTGGAAGGTACAGCGGACGGTGCCTGTCGAGGTGGCAGACCTCGACTCGTCGGCCCTGGACCTGAAGCGGCCCGAGAACATCAAGCAGCAGGTAGACTACAACGACTCGCTGAACTACTACCTGATAGGCGCGAAGATGGGCGAGGCCTTCCTGAACACCCCCGTGCTGATGTCACCGGAGGAGTATATGAAGTGGAGCGAGCTGAAGGAGCGCTATGCCTTCTTCCGCAAGAAGGTGTCCGAGAATGTGCAGGCCCAGGGCAAGGAGAAGTTCTCGTTTGCCGACATGCACTTCGACCTCGGACCCGCAGAGAAAATCTTCGGTCCTGGCGGCGTGCGTATCAAGACGCAGGGTACTGCCGAGCTCAAGTTAGGCGCCACGCTGAAGAACATCGACAACCCGTCGCTGCCCGAGCGCAACCGCAAGACCAGTGCCGTCGACTTCGACGAGAAGATCAACCTCAACGTCAGTGGTAAGGTGGGTGACAAGATGAACATGAACCTGAACTACAACACCGACGCCACCTTCGACTTCGATACCAAGAACTTGAAGCTGCGCTACGAGGGCAAAGAGGACGAAATCATCAAGCTCGTCGAGGCCGGCAACGTCACCTTCCCCAGCAACAACTCGCTGGTGCGCGGTGCCAGCAGCCTGTTCGGTGTGCGTACCGACATGCAGTTCGGCAGGCTGAAGCTGCAGACCGTGCTGTCGCGCAAGAACTCGTCGTCGAAGAGCGTGTCGTCGAAGGGCGGCACCCAGCTGACACCCTTTGAACTGGACGTTGCCAACTACGAGGAAAACCGCCACTTCTTCCTGGCGCACTTCTTCCGCGAGCATTACGACGCTGCCATGGCCCAGTTGCCGAACATCATGACCGGCGTCAGCATCACACAGGTAGAGGTGTGGGTGACCAACAAGTCGGCATCGACGTCTAACACCCGTAACCTCATCGCGCTGACCGACCTCGGCGAGAGCCGGTCGCAGCTGTGGGGCAGGGGAGGCACCCTCTCTGCCGTGCCTGCCAATGGTGCCAACGGCGAATACGAGGCGATGACCACCATCTATGCCGATGCCCGTGACATCGAGAAGGCGTCGACGGTGCTCGACGGCGTCATCGAGGGTGGTGCCGACTACGAAAAGCTGGCCTCTGCGCGACTGCTCAACGCGTCGGAATATACGCTGAACAGCGCCCTGGGCTTCATCACGCTGAAGACGGCCCTGCAGACCGACCAGGTGCTGGCCGTGGCCTTCCGCTTCACCTACGGCGGCCAGACCTACCAGGTGGGTGAGTTTGCCTCCGAGCGTACCCAGGCCAGCGATGCCCTCTTCGTGAAGACGCTGAAGAACACGTCGAACAATCCCCGGCAGTTCAACTGGCCGCTGATGATGAAGAACGTCTACTACCTGGCATCGACCGTCGAGCGTGAAAAGTTCCGCCTGGACATCAAGTTCCAGAGCGATACCGCGGGCGTGTACCTTAATTATATACCCGAGCAGCAGGTCAAGGACATCACGCTGCTGCGCGGCTTGGGCTGCGACCGCCTGGACAACAGCTACAAGACGCACCCCAACGGCTATTTCGACTTTGTCGAGGGCTATACCGTCAGCAACGGCCGCGTCTTCTTCCCGTCGGTCGAGCCTTTTGGCACCACGCTGAGGAACTTCCTCGTGCGCTACGGCATCCCCGAGGAGCAGGCTGCCCGCTACGTCTTCCAGGAACTGTATGACACCACGCGCACCGCTGCCCGCCAGATGACCGAGAAGGACAAGTACCTGCTGGTGGGACAGTTCAAGGGCTCCAGTGCCAACGTCATCTCCCTCGGAGCCTATAACGTGCCGCAGGGCTCCGTGGTGGTGACGGCAGGCGGCGTGACGCTCACCGAGGGCACCGACTACAGCGTGGACTACTCGGCCGGCGAGGTCACCATCCTCAACCAGAGCATCATCGATGCCGGTACCAATATCAACGTCTCGTTAGAGTCGAACACCGAGTATGGCATGCAGCGCAAGACGATGGTCGGTCTGAACTGGGAGTACGACTTCTCCAAGAACTTCCAGGTGGGCGGTACGCTGCAGCACCTGTCGGAACAGGCGCTGACGTCGAAGGTGACCATGGGTTCCGAACCGCTGAAGAACACGCTGTGGGGCCTGAACGTCAACTGGAAGACGGAGAGCCAGTGGCTCACCAACATGCTGGACCGCCTGCCCCTGTTGCACTGCACGCAGCCCTCGCAGATTACCTTCACGGGTGAGTTTGCCCACCTCATAGCCGGCAACGCCAGCGGCACGCAGGACAACGCCTCGTACATCGACGACTTCGAGAACTCCACCAACGCCATCAGCGTCAACGAACCCAAGTCGTGGGTGCTCTCCAGCGTGCCGACGCTGTTCCCCGAGCATGCCGACCGCGACTCCGTGCTCAGCGGTGCCAACCGCGCCCTGCTGGCCTGGTACACCATCGACCCGCTGTTCACCTACCGCACCTCGTCGCTGACGCCCAGCCATATCAAGAGTGACCTCGACCAGCTCTCCAACCACTACGTGCGTGCCGTCTACGTCAGCGAGCTGTACCCCAACCGCGACCAGTCGACATACAGCGGCGCCACCAACACACTGCCCATCCTCAACCTCGCCTACTATCCGCAGGAGCGCGGACCCTATAACCTCGCTACCGACATCAACTTCGACGGCACGCTGAACAACCCGCTGCGCAAGTGGGGCGGCATGATGCGCAAGCTGGACACCAACGACTTCGAGACTGCCAACGTCGAGTATATCGAGTTCTGGCTCCTCGACCCCTTCATCTACTCGTCACAGGAGCCCGACGCTGCTGAGTATGGCGGCGACCTCTACATCAACCTCGGTGAGCTCAGCGAGGACGTCCTGCGCGATGGCAAGAAGTTCTACGAGAGTGGCATGCCCGTCGACGGCACCTCCTCGTTCCAGCGCTCAGCATGGGGTAAGATACCCGTACAGGCCACCCAGACCTACGCCTTTGCCACCACCAGCGGCTCGCGAGCCCTGCAGGACGTCGGACTGGACGGTCTGACTGACAGCGAGGAGCGCTCGTGGCCGGCCTACAGCCAGTTCCTCAACGGCATCACCGTCAACGACAGCCTGCGGGCAGCCTGGAACAACGACCCGGCCAACGACGACTACCACTACTTCCGCGGCAGCGACCTCGACGAGCGCAAGGCCAGCATCCTGGAACGCTACAAGCGCATCAACATGCCGCAGGGCAACTCGCCCGACAGCGACCAGCAGACCGAGGGCTACGACACCAGCTACAAGAGCTACCCCGACGTGGAGGACATCAATCAGGACTTTACGCTCAACGAGTATGAGCGCTACTATCAGTATAAGGTGAGCATCCGTCCCGAGGACATGCGCCTGGGACATAACTACATCACTGACGTCCGCGAGTATACCGCCTCGCTGCGCAACGGCAACAAGGAAACGGTCAAGTGGTACCAGTTCCGCATCCCGCTGCGCGAATACGAGGACCGCGTGGGCGGCATCAGCGACTTCTCCAGCATCCGCTTTATGCGCATGTTCCTCACCCAGTTCAGCAAGCCCATCGTGCTCCGCTTCGGTTCCCTCGACCTGGTGCGCGGCGAGTGGCGCCAGTATGAGCAGCATCTGACGGGTACCACCAATAGCGGCACCATGAATGTCTGTGCCGTCAACATCGAGGAGAACAACGACCGCCGCCCCGTCAACTACGTGCTGCCGCCAGGCATCAGCCGCGTCACCGACCCCTCACAGCCCCAGCTCACTGAGGCCAACGAGCAGTCGCTGTGCATGATGGTGCACAACCTGTCGCACGGCGAGTCGAAGGCGGTCTACCGCAACTCCACCCTCGACATGCGACAGTACAAGCACCTGCAGATGTTCGTCCATGCCAACCACCTCATCGACGACAACACGCTGGGCGACGACCAGCTGGCCATCTTCATCCGTCTGGGCAGCGACTACCGCAACAACTACTACGAGTACGTGATACCCCTGAAGCTCACGCCCGACCGCAACGACTATAACAAATACAACCTGGATGACTGCCGTGCCGTGTGGCCTCAGGAGAACATGCTCGACATCGACCTCAGCGTCTTCACCCGACTGAAGAAGGCCCGCAACAAGGCCCGCGCCGCGGGTGCCGCCAGCTATACCCAGGAGTTTGGCGAACCGGACCCCGACAATCCCGCCAACCACGTCAGCATCCTCGGTAACCCGTCGCTGGGCGAGGTGAAGACGATGATGATTGGTGTGCGCAACCTGGCAAACCAGCCCAGGTCGGGCGAGGTATGGGTCAACGAGCTGCGCCTGCAGGTGCCAAACAACACGGGCGGCTGGGCAGCGTCGGGCAACCTGAACGTACAGCTCTCTGATGTCGGCACCGTCAATATGACGGGAAAGATTGTCACCGAGGGCTTTGGCGGTCTGGAGGAGGGCGTCATGCAGCGCACTACCGACAACTACAAGGCCTACTCCGTCAACACCACGCTGGAGTTAGGCAAGTTCTTCCCCGACAAGCTGAAGGTGACGGCACCGCTCTACTACTCCGTCACCAAGGAGGAGAACCGCCCCAAGTACAACCCCATGGACACCGACCTGGAACTGGACGATGCCCTCGATGCCACCGTCGACCAGCACGAGCGCGACAGCATCGAGTCGATAGCCGTCACCAAGACGACCACCACCAACTTCTCGCTGTCCAACGTCCGTATGGGTGTCAAGACCAAGCGCCACCCCATGCCCTACGACCCCGCCAACTTCTCGTTCTCCTACAGTCACCGCCATACCTACAACTCGGGCGAGACCACCGTCTACGAGAAGGACGACGAGTGGCGCGGCGCCTTCAACTACAGCTATACGCCCGTCTATAAGGCGTGGGAACCGTTCAAGAAGTCCAAGTCGAGGTCGAAATGGATGCAGCTGCCCAAGGCCTTTGGTGTCAACTACCTGCCCCAGAACCTGACGTTCAATACCGAACTGCGGCGTACGTACTACGAACTACAGGAGCGCGACATGGACGACCTCGGTGGTTCGAAGATACCGGCCACGTGGAGCTCTACCTTCCTCTGGAACCGCGACTTCTCGCTGCGCTGGGACTTCACCAAGAACCTGCACATGAACTTCTCGTCGGGCACGCAGGCCGAGATCGAGGAGCCATACGGCAACGGACTGCCCATCAACAAGGACCTCTATCCCGACCGCTACGAGGCGTGGAAGGACTCCGTCTGGCAGAGCATCAAGCGCTTCGGTTCGCCGCTGAACTACCGCCAGAACTTCACCGCCTCCTACCAGCTGCCGCTCAACAAGCTGCCCATCTTCGACTGGGTCACTGCTGACGCCAACTTCAACTCCACCTACAACTGGGTGCGCGGCACACAGCGTGAGGACGGCTTCGACCTGGGTAACACCATCTCGAACAGCCGCCAGTTCAACATCAACGGCACCCTGAACATGGAGACGCTCTACAACCACTTCCCCTTCCTCAAGAAGACCAACGAGCGCTTCAAGAAGGCCATCCCCAAGAACCAGCCCAAACCCAAAACCGCCGCTAAGGGCAGCTCCACCGCTAAGAACGCTCCCTCTGGAAAGGATGCCTCTGGGAAAAATGTCGCCAGTGGTTCTGCCACTGGCAAAAATGCCAAAAACCCCAAGCCCAGCAAGGCGGAAGCCGCCCTGCCCAAAAACAAGAACGCCTTCGAGAAGGAGCTGCAGCTCCTCCCCGACAGCAACTTCATCGTCAGCCATAACAAGAAGTCGAAGCGGCTCATCGTCAGCGCCAAGACCAAGGAGGGCAAGAGCTATCCCATCAAGTATAAGGTCGTCGACGACAACAAGATCAAGGTCAAGGGTGTCGACTCCACCAAGGTCAAGATTACGGTCATCGCCAAGCCGCCGTTGGACAATGAGAAGTGGTACAAGGTCGCCCAGTCTGCCGCCCGTCTGCTGATGATGGTACGCACCATCGGCATCTCCTACCGCAACCAGTATTCCATGTCGTTGGCGGGCTTCATGCCGCGTGCCGGCGACGCCTTCGGACAGAACACCTCCGGCAGCGTCATGGCACCAGGTCTCGACTTCGCCTTCGGTATGGCTGGTGACGGCTATATCGACAAAGCCGTCGAAAACGGCTGGCTCTCGGACAGCATCACCACGCCGGCCGCTACCAACCTCACCACCGACCTGCAGCTGCGGGCCACCCTGGAGCCGCTGCGCGACCTGAAGATCGACCTCAACGCGTCGCGCTCGGAGACCCGCGCCCGCAGCATCCAGTATATGTATGCCAACCGCCCCACCACGCAGAGCGGTTCCTTCACGATGACCACCATCTCGCTGTCGTCCGCCTTCGAGTCCATGGGCGATGCCAACAGCGGCTACCCGTCGAAGACCTTCCAGCAGTTCTGCGACGCCCTGCCGGCCTTCCAGGCCCGTGCTGCCCAGCACTACGGCACCGCTGTGGAACCGTATAGTGCCGCCGTCATGATACCGGCATTCCTCGACAGCTATACCGCCAGCGGCGGCTCCCTCGACTTCCTGCCGTCGCTGTCGCGCCTGCTGCCCAACTGGACCGTGCGCTATTCGGGCCTGTCGAAGCTCACGTGGTTCAGCAACCACTTCAAGTCAGTCAACATCAACCACTCCTACAAGTCCGTCTTCGCCGTTGGCTCCTATACCAGCAACAGCGAGATGGCATCGCAGTTAGGATGGAACGTGCCCACGGTGAGCATCAACGAGAGCTTCTCGCCGCTGCTGGGTGTCGACGTCACGCTGCTGAACAACATGACCGTCAAGGCTGAGTTCCGCCGCACCCGCACGCTGTCGCTCTCCATGACCAGCGTGCAGATCAACGAGGGACGCTCCAACGACTGGGTCGTAGGCCTGGGCTATAAGATTAGTGACTTCAAACTCTTTGGCAGCGGTGCCTCGCGCAAGATCAAGAAGTCGCAGCGCGGCAGCAAGAAGAACGCTGACGACAAGTCGCAACGCGCTCAGACATCCTCCAATCGTTCCAGTGTCAACCACGACCTGAACCTGCGCCTCGACATCTCGTTGCGCGACCAGGCCGCCATCACCCGCGACATCGCTTCCCGCACGTCTGCCGCCAGCAGCGGCAACTCCGCCCTGAAGATCTCGTTCCTGGCCGACTACACCCTGTCGCGCCTCCTCACCATGTCGTTCTACTACGACCGCCAGACCAACACCCCGTTGCTATCGTCCAGCAGCTATCCCACGACCACCCGCGACTTCGGTCTGTCGATGAAGTTCTCACTGACGCGGTAATAAACGGAAGGTTGGGGCAAAACCCCAACCGACAACACATTAAAAAAACGGTTGGGGCAAAACCCCAACCGACACATGAAACGGAAGGTTGGGGCAAAACCCCAACCAACAGTTATTTACTTCTTGTCGTAGGCGTGCAGGGGGTAGTCGGTGGTGAAATGGAGGCCGCGGCACTCCTTACGCTCCAGGGCCCAGCGGGTGATGAGGTAGCCCACGTTGATCATGTTGCGTAGTTCGCAGATGTCGCGGGTGGGACGAACGCGCTTAAAAAGGCGCTCCGTCTCTTCGTAGAGCATGTCCAGACGGTCCCAGGCACGGTGCAGACGCAGGTCGCTGCGCACGATGCCGACGTAGTTGGACATAATCTGGTTCACTTCCTTGACGCTCTGCGTAATCAGCACCTTCTCCTCGTTGGTCATCGTACCCTCGTCGTTCCATTCCGGTACGCGTTCGTTGAAGTCGTAGAGGTCGACATGTGCCAGGGAGTCCTTGGCAGCGGTGTCGGCATAGACGACGGCCTCGATGAGGGAGTTGGAGGCCAGACGGTTGCCGCCATGCAGACCGGTGCATGAACACTCACCAAGGGCATAGAGGCGCTCGATGCTGGACTGTCCGTTGAGGTCGACCTTGATGCCGCCGCACATATAATGGGCTGCGGGGCGCACGGGGATGTAGTCGGTGGTGATATCGATGCCGATGCTGAGGCACTTCTGGTAGATGTTGGGGAAGTGCTTCTTGGTCTCGGCAGGATCCTTATGGGTGACGTCCAGACAGACGTGGTCCAGACCGTGGATCTTCATCTCCTTGTCGATGGCACGGGCGACGATGTCGCGTGGAGCCAGCGAGAGACGCTCGTCGTATTTCTCCATGAAGGTCTCGCCGTTGGGCAGCTTCAGGATGCCGCCGTAGCCGCGCATGGCCTCGGTGATAAGGTAGGCGGGATGTGTCTCCTGGGGGTTGTGGAGCACCGTGGGGTGGAACTGCACGAACTCCATGTCGGCCACCGTTCCCTTGGCACGGTAGACCATGGCGATGCCGTCGCCCGTGGCAATGACGGGGTTCGACGTAGTCATGTAGACGGCACCGCAGCCACCGGTACACATGACGGTAACCTTCGAGAGGTAAGTGTCGACGGAGGGTTTCTTGCCTTTTTCCCTGGGGTCCTGGCAGTTCAGCACGTAGGCACCGTAGCACTGGATATTGGGGGAACGGCGGGTGACGCGGACACCCAAGTGGTGCTGGGTGATGATTTCCACGGCGAAGTGGTTCTCCTTGACCTCGATGTCGGGGCAGTTGCGCACGGCCTCCATGAGGCCGCGCTGGATCTCGGCACCCGTGTCGTCGGCATGGTGCAGGATGCGGAACTCCGAGTGGCCGCCCTCGCGGTGCAGGTCGAAATCACCACCGTCCTTGCGGTCGAAGTTGACGCCCCAGTTGACCAGTTCCTCAATCTGGGCGGGAGCCTGGCGTACCACCTGCTCGACGGCAGCGCGGTCGCTGATGTAGTCGCCGGCAATGAGTGTGTCGGCGATATGCTTGTCGAAGGTGTCGACCTTCATGTTGGTGACGCTGGCGACGCCGCCCTGGGCGAACGACGTGTTGGCTTCGTCGAGACTGGCCTTGCAGATCATGCAGATGCGAGGCTTTTGGCTTTTGGCTGTCGCCTCTTTGCTGTGGAGACCACGTGCCACCTTCAGGGCATAACTCATGCCGGCAACACCGGCACCGATAATAAGAAAGTCGTACTTGTAAACCATAGGTTTTTACTGTTATAACGTTGCAAAGGTACAAAATAATTGATAATTGACAATTGATAATTGATAATTATTTTCTAATTTTGCAGTCGAAATGAAGAAATATCTGTTTTTAACCCTTATATTTTGGCTGTCTGTGGTCGCTTTGGCACAGGATAGCCTGCGCGTAAAACTGGACTCGCTACTGCGGGACCCGATGTTTGAAACCTCGCAGGTGGGCCTGATGGTGTATGACCTGACGGCCGATTCTGCACTCTATAAGTACAACCACCGACAGCTGATGAGGCCGGCATCGACCATGAAACTGGTGACGGCCATCACGGCGCTCGACCAGCTGGGAAGCAAATACGAATACCAGACACGCATCTATTATGACGGCGACATTGTAGACTCTACGCTGACAGGGAATGTGTACTGTGTGGGGGGCTTCGACCCCTCGCTGACATCGGACGATGTGGCGGCGCTGGCGGAATGTGTGCGACGGCTGGGGGTGGACAGCATCCATGGGTTGCTGGTGGCGGACCGCACGATGAAGGAGGCGCTGGACTATGGCGAGGGCTGGTGCTGGGATGACGACAACCCCCTGCTGACATCGCTGACAGTGGGACGGAAGAACGTGTTCCTGACCTTGTTTGCCGAGGAGATAGCCCGGCTGGGTGTCAACCTGGAACGCGTGCGGCTGGAGGAAGGACGCCGCCAGGCCCATGCCCGTCTGCTGGCAACCTGCAAGCACCCCATCACGCTGGTGCTGGAGCGGATGATGAAGATGAGCGATAACTTCTATGCCGAGTCGATGTTCTATCAGACGGCAGCAGCGGCCGACAAGGGCGTGGCGCGTGCCGCTGATGCCCGGAACATCACCAAGCGGCTGATCAATAAGATAGGCCTGAAAGGCGACAACTACAAGATTGCCGACGGTTCAGGCCTATCGCTTTATAACTACGTGTCGCCAGAACTGCTCACCATGCTGCTGCGCTATGCCTGGCAACAGCCGGATATCAAGGATGCCCTGCTGGCATCGCTGCCCATTGCCGGGGTGGATGGCACGCTGAAAGACCGCTTGCGCGGCAATTCCACCAAGGGGAACGTGCGTGCCAAGACGGGTACGCTGACGGGCATCTCCAGTCTGGCGGGCTACTGTACGGCAGCCAACGGCCATGTGCTGTGCTTCACCATCATCAACCAGGGCGTCATGCGCACCCAGCTGGGACGAAACTTCCAGGACCGCGTCTGCCGCGTGCTCTGCGAGAATTAGAAGTTGACACCGAAGTTCAGGAACAGGGCGTTGTTGTGGGCAGTGACACCGTCCTTGTCAGCAAAGTTGGTGACGCCAAACTGGTAGCCTAATTCCAAGTAGAGCTTGTTGTACTCAGCACCGCAACCGAACTTGAAGCCCATGTTGTTGCGGTTCGGGCGGAAAGCTCCTTCATACTCCACACCATTGATCTTGTAGTCGTAGTCGGAGCTGACAGCGTAGGCGAAGTAGGGACCGATGAACGGCAGGAGGGCAATATTGTCGGATACCTGGAAGCCGTACTTGACCACGATGGGGATCTCGAGGTTGTTGGAGGTGATGTCGATATTGTCCTCCTTGGCACCACGCTGGGTGTAATAGAGACCGGACTCGAGGAAAACAGGTGTCGATTGTGACAGGCGCAGGCCAATGATGCCGGCGAGGGTCATACCAATCTTCGAACCTACTGAGACGTCACCGCTGACGGAAGCACTGGTACCACCGAAGCGCACACCATAATACAGATTTTCCTTACTCAGGTCGAAACCGCCACTGGAGAACTGGGCGAACGTAGGTACAGCCATCAGGACTGCTACCAATGATACTAAAAGTTTTTTCATCATACTGTAATATTTTTATTGTGAATGAATCATCATTCGATGTTATGACGGTGCAAAGGTACAAAATAATTGATAATTGACAATTGATAATTGATATTTATTTTGTACTTTTGCAGCCAAAAAGTGACAGAACAGTGAGTGACTTCTCCATGACCCTGCTTCGATGGTTCCGCGAAAACGGCCGGGAACTGCCTTGGCGTGAGACACAGGATGCGTATGCCATCTGGCTGTCGGAAATCATCCTCCAACAGACGCGCATCGAACAAGGACGGCCCTACTGGGAGCGCTTCATGAGGCGGTGGCCGACAGTGGAGGCACTGGCGGCGGCCTCGGAGGACGAGGTGCTGAGGGAGTGGCAGGGCCTGGGCTACTACAGCAGGGCACGTAACCTGCATGCTGCCGCCAAGCAGGTGGTGGCACAGGGCGGCTTCCCCACCACGCTGGAGGGTATCAAGGCATTGAAGGGCGTCGGAGACTATACGGCGGCTGCCATCGGCAGCTTTGCCTTCGGACTGCCTGCCGCCGTCGTCGACGGGAATGTCTACCGCGTGCTCAGCAGGCATTTCGGCATCGACACACCCATCAACAGCACCGAGGGCAAGAAGGTGTTTGCCGCCTTGGCACAGAGCCTGCTCCCGACGGCCTCTTCAGACTATAACCAGGCGCTGATGGATTTTGGTGCCATGCAGTTTACGCCGGCATCGCCCCGATGTGGTGACTGTCCGCTGGCAGAGTCGTGTGTGGCCCTGCGCGAGGGACGTGTCACGGAGCTGCCTGTGAAGTTGAAGACGCTGAAGATCCGGGAGCGCCACCTTACTTATATATATATAAGGTGGAACGGTCAGACGGCCATCCGCCGCCGCCCCGCCGGCGACATCTGGCAGGGACTGTATGAACCTGTGTCCATTGAATGGACACAGGTTCATGGACAATTGATAATTGATAATGGAAAATTGCCTTCGGCTCATGGAAAATTGCCTTCGGCTCATGGACAATTGATAATTGAAAGTTGGGCTTCGCAAAATAATTATCAATTATCCATTGCCAATTGTCAATTACTTGCTTCGCAAGTTAAACATGTGTTGACGCACCGGGTGCTGTATGCCGACTTCTGGCTGTGGGAAACCAACGAGCAGCCGGCACTCCCAGAAGGGTACTTCTGGATAGACGAGGCTGACATGGACCGCTATGCCGTCCCAAGACTAATAGAAATTTTATTGAAAGAGATATGATTAATATTCTTAGACCTAAAGGTCAAAGTGTGGCACGCATTGCCATCTTTGTGTCGGGTAGCGGCACGAACTGTGAGAACCTGATACGCTATTTTGCCGACAGCGACAGCGTGTGCTGTAAGCTGGTCGTCAGCAACAAGGCTGACGCCTACGCCTTGGTGCGTGCCCGGAACCTTGGCGTCGAGACGGCCGTGGCTCCGAAGGCGCAGCTGAACGATGCCGGATTCATGATGCCGCTGCTGGAAGAGCACCACATCGACTTCATCGTGCTGGCAGGGTTTCTGCCATTGGTTCCCAACTTCCTGATTGATGCCTACCCCCGACGCATCATCAATATCCATCCCGCCCTGTTGCCCAAGTATGGGGGCAAGGGCATGTGGGGGCACCACGTCCATGAGGCGGTGAAGGCTGCCGGGGAGACGGAGACGGGGATGACGGTGCATTATGTCACGCCCGTCTGTGACTCGGGGGAGATGATTGCGCAGTTCCGTACGCCATTGTCGCCCGACGACAGCGTCGATGATATTGCCGAGAAGGAACACCAGCTGGAGATGCAGCACTTCCCCCACGTGGTGGAGCAAGTGCTGAACGAGACGTTCGGAATATCTGTCTGACCTACTGTTCTGCATCCGTCGTCATCTTGACGACGGCACCAGTGGCCGGATGGAGCTGTAGGTGGGTGTTGTTTTCTTTGAAGAGTCCGCCGTCGCGCAGATCCACGAATCCGAACTGGGCGAAAGGAATGTCGAAGGTGGCCAACTGCTGACCATCCTGTTCGATGGTCATGCGGGCCAGCGTGGGTACATTGACATAGAATCCCTCATGTTTTTTGTTGTCGGGGGCGGGGATGCCTTCTGCATCGTTGAGCTTCTTGAGCGTCAGGTAGAAGGGGACGCCCGACAGGTCGTCGGCATCGACCAGACCCAGACGGCGGGAGAGACGGAATAGGACGTCGTGCTCTAACTCCCGGTCAGGGCAGATGGTGAGCACCTGCTCGGTGGTGTCGCGGGAGATGGTACCCGTGAAGAGTGATGTCAGCGCATTGCACTGGGCATCGATTTCGTTAATCATCAGTCGCAGCTGACTCTCGTCCTGCGGCATCTCGTCAGCCTCGCCGGTGACCAGCAGCTGGCGCTGCTCCTTGAGCTCTTGTATCTGCTGGGCGGTCAGCTCAGCCATCTTAGCCGTGCTGCCAGCCTGTAATGCCTCGCGGCCAAGCAGCTGCATGGGATTGGTGATCTTCGGTTTGCGGGCAGGACGGAAGGTCTGATGCGGCGTCAGTCTGATGGGGGTGTCGTTGACGGCCTGCAGGATGCCGTCGTCGCTGAGGTTGATTTCCGTGGTCTTGCTCTTGCCCTTCAGCCGTACCAGATAGCACTTGGATGTGTCCCGGACGCCTACCGTCGAGACATCGAAACGGACAATGCTATGGCTGACCTGTTCTTGCTGGGCGATATCAGACAGACGCAGGTAGCGTTCGGCATAACGGGCAAACTCCCCCGGCGTGTAGGTCGTTTTCTCGATGAGCAGATGGACCTGCAAGGTGGTCTTGGGTAGGAAATAGACGGTGCCGTCGACAGCCTGTCCTGGCTGCAGGACGCTAATCTCGGGCTGGGCAGAGGCGGATAAAGGTAAAAAGGTAAAAAGGTAAAAAGGTAAAAGGGTAAAAAGGACCTTCACCCGATTTCTCATGATGTCTGTTGCTGTCGTTCTCATACTTTTCTGTTTTTTATTTCACCTTTTTACTATACTGTCATTCTTTCAAACGTTTGAAGGCTTGGGGAAGGTAATGGATGATGTCACCGGCCATCATGCACTCTTCTCCTAAGTTCTGGGCGGCCATGTCGCCAGCCAGTCCATGCAGGTAGACACCGACAACGCAGGCATCCTGAGGCTTGTAGCCACGTGCCAGCAGACCAGTGAGGATGCCCGTCAGCACATCGCCGCTGCCTGCCGTTGCCATGCCGGCATTGCCCGTGGAGTTGAAGACCACCTGACCGTCGGGCATGCAGATAGCGGTATGATGGCCTTTTAAGATGACGTAGCCCTGCAGGCGCTGAGCCAGGTTGCGGGCTCTGGTCAGCCGTTCGTAGCTGTCGGCAGAATGACCTTCCAGCCGGTCGAGTTCCTTGGGGTGGGGGGTGAGGATGATTCCCTTGGGCAGCTGCTGCAGCCATGCGCGGTGGTTGGCCAGCATGTTGAGCGCATCGGCATCGGCCACGATGGGACACTGCGTGCGACGAAGCTGGGAGATGAGGGCGATGGCCGACTGTTCGCTCTGTCCCATGCCCGGACCAATGCCCATGGCGTCGAAGTCCTCGGTGTCGACGGCTTCAGCAAAGAAGGTTTCCTCGGTACCGCTCTGGACGACAGCCTCGGGGACGGACATCTGGATGATGGGGATGTTGCGCTTGGGCGAGTTGACCGTCACCTTGCCGGCACCGGAGCGCAGACAGGCACGTGCGGCCAGTACGGCGGCACCGGCCATGCAGTAGCTGCCGGCGATGAGCAGGGCATTGCCCATCAGGCCCTTATGGGCGAAGGCATTGCGGGTGAGCATGCGGGAGCGGATGTCGTTCTCCTCGATGATGGAATACTGGCTGTCAATCTGCTGGATTCCCTCCAGGCTCAGTCGGATGTCGAGTACGCGGAGCTGACCGATGACCGACTGGAACTCTGGGAACAGAAATGCCAGCTTGGGCTGCTGGAGCGTCAGCGTATGGGTGGCCCGGATGATGTTGGCGCGGACATTGTAGGTGTTGTCCTCGGTCATCAGACCCGAGGGAACGTCGATGCTGACGACTTCTGCGGGAGAGGCGTTGATATACTTGACCAGCGAGGCAAAGCCACCGGCCAGCGGTTTGTTGAGACCTGAACCGAAGAGACCGTCGACGACCACCATGCCTTGCTCCAACCGCGGTGGGTTGAACTCCTCGATGACTTCGAAGAACTCGTGGACACGCTTGGTCTCCTGCAGGCGCTTCTTGTTGGTGGCGCAGTCGGGCGACAGGCTTCCGCTGATGTTGAACAGGTAGACGCTGACCACATAGTCTTTCTCGGCCAGCATGCGTGCCACTGCCAAGGCGTCGCCACCATTGTTGCCGGGGCCGGCAAAGACGACAATGGGTACTGACGGTGTGTAAATCTCCCTGATGGCTCGCGTCAGCGTCTGGGCTGCGCGTTCCATCAAATTGATGCTTGAGACTGGCTCATGCTCGATGGTGTAATGGTCAAGCTCATGTATCTGAGCACTGGTAAATATCTTCATTTGACTGCAAAAATACAAAATAATTCTTAATAGTTACTACTTAATTCTTAATTATTTCGTAATTTTGCGCCATATTTAGCATTTTAAACATTATGGGTATCGTAAAAATAAAGGATAAGAGGTTTAAAACCTCTATATCGGAGGCGCAAATCAAACAGCGTGTGAAGGAGTTGGCTGAGCAGATCAGCAAGGATTATGAGGGTAAGCACCCGCTGCTGCTGGGCGTACTGAACGGAGCATTCATCTTCGCTGCCGACCTGGCACGAGAGCTGACCATACCGTTTCAGATTTCGTTTGTCAAGCTGGCATCCTATCAAGGCACCATCTCTTCGGGAAAGGTCAAGGAGGTGCTTGGTATCAATGAAGACCTGACGGGGCGGCATGTGATTATCATCGAGGATATCGTCGATACGGGACATACCATGAAGCAGATGATAGAGTCGCTGGGTACCCGCGGGCCCGCATCGGTGGATATTTGCACCTTGTTTGTGAAACCCGACAAGCTGGAAGAGCCTATCCATATTGAATATGCTGCTTTCTCGATTCCTAACGACTTCATTCTGGGCTATGGACTGGACTATGACCAGGAGGGACGCGGACTGAAGGAAATATACTCTCTGGTAGAAGAATGAGACAGATCAAACTACCCCATTTGCCGAGTGATGTCGAGGCAGGGAAGGGCCAGAAGGACCTTCTCACCGACTTGTGGTACAAGAATAAGGAACAACGAGCTAAGATAGACGAACAAGAAAAAAGAATACAAATGAAGAATATTGTGATTTTCGGTGCTCCCGGTTCAGGAAAGGGAACACAAAGTGACTTGATGATTGAACACTACGGTCTGGGACATATCTCGACCGGCGATGTGCTGCGTGAGGAAATCAAGAAGGGTACGGAGCTTGGGAAGACGGCGCAGCGCTACATCGATGGTGGCAACCTGATACCCGACGACCTGATGGTGAGCATCCTGGCCAAGGTGTACGACGGCTTTGGACGTGGACATAAGGGCGTCATCTTCGACGGATTCCCCCGTACCATCCCGCAGGCTGAGGCTTTGAAGAAGATGCTGGACGAGCGTGGCGACAAGATTGCCGCCATGATAGAACTGGACGTTCCCGAGGAGGAGCTGATGGACCGTCTCATCAAGCGCGGCCAGATGAGCGGACGTGCTGACGACAATGAGGAGACCATCAAGAAGCGTCTCGTCGTCTATCACTCGCAGACGCAGCCCCTCATCGAGTGGTACAAGCAGGAAGGCCTGCACCACCACATCAACGGCAGCGGCACGCTGGAGCGCATCTTCGCTGACATTTGCAAAGTGATTGATAATATTTAATGAGTAATTAGTAATGAGTAATTAGTAATTATGATTACTTTCAAGGCGTATTTGGACTGGGGTGTTCTGATGTTATTTTGCGCTTGTACAAATCATAATTACTAATTACTCATTACTAATTACTAATATAGTTATTTATGGAATCTAATTTCGTAGACTACGTGAAGATTTTATGCCGTTCGGGTAAGGGTGGCAGGGGCTCGATGCACCTGCGCCATGTGAAGTACAACCCTAACGGCGGTCCCGACGGCGGTGACGGCGGCAAGGGCGGCAGCATCATCCTGCGCGGCAACCATAACTACTGGACACTGCTGCACCTGAAGTATGAGCGCCACATCTTTGCCGAGCATGGCGGTAATGGCGGCAAGGACAAGTGTCATGGTACCGATGGCAAGGACGTGTATATCGACGTGCCGTGCGGAACGGTGGTCTACGATGCCGAGACGGGTAAGTATGTATGTGATATTACCTACGACGGGCAGGAGATTGTGCTGCTGAAGGGCGGCCGCGGCGGACTGGGCAACTTCCAGTTCCGCTCCGCTACGAACCAGGCACCGCGCTATGCCCAGCCGGGGGAACCGATGCAGGAGATGACCATCATCCTGGAACTGAAACTGCTGGCTGACGTCGGACTGGTGGGCTTTCCCAATGCGGGCAAGTCGACACTGCTGTCGTCGCTGAGCAATGCCCGTCCGAAGATTGCCAACTACCCCTTCACCACCATGGAGCCCTCGCTGGGTATCGTGGGCTACCGCGACAACAAGTCGTTTGTCATGGCCGACATCCCTGGCATCATTGAGGGTGCAGCAGAAGGAAAAGGCCTCGGACTGCGCTTCCTGCGCCATATCGAGCGTAACTCGCTGCTGCTCTTTATGGTGCCTGGTGACACGGATGATATCAAGCGTGAATATGAAATCCTGCTCAACGAACTGGGCCAGTTTAATCCTGAAATGCTGGACAAGCAACGCGTGCTGGCCGTCACGAAGTGTGACCTGCTGGACGACGAGCTGATAGAGATGCTGCGTGAGACGCTGCCACAGGATCTGCCCTGTGTCTTCATCTCTGCTGTGGCCAACAAGGGACTTGACGAACTGAAGGACGTGCTGTGGCGTGAACTGAATGCGGAGAGCAACAAGCTGGCTGCCGTGCTTGCTGAGGATAGCCTCGTACACCGTGACAAGGATATGACGCGCTTTGCCGAGGAACTGGCGGACGAGGGTGAGGACGAGGACATCGAGTATATTGACGATGTAGAAGATCTGGACGATCTGGAGGATTTCGATTACGAAGAGGACGAGCAATGAAAGTACGCTATCTGCTATCTGCCACGGTGTTGACGCTGGCCTTATCGGCTTGTGCGCAGAGCAAGTTCTCAGCCTTGGAACAGCAGCAAATCAGTATTGAGGACCCGCAACTGTTTGAGAAGTCGGAGGCCTTCACCATCGACTTTGCTGCTTTGCGTGAAAAAGACTATTCGTTTCCACTCCCCGTTGGCAAGGCCAAGATGGGCAAGGACTATAACGTGGAGATAGAGACGACGAAAGGCGATGCCGTCAAGGCGATGTTCAGTGGCGTGGTGCGCCTGTCGAAGAACAATCCGCCCTTTGGCAATGTCATCGTCATTCGTCACGACAACGGCCTGGAGACAGTCTATGGCAGCAATGCAGAGAACCTGGTGAAGTCGGGTGACCGTGTCAAGGCGGGACAGACCATCGCCATCGTCGGTACGGACAAGGGACGTACCTGTTGTGTCTTTGCCATTATGGTGAACGGCAGTCGCATCAATCCGGAAATCATCATCAGCCTGCAGAGTCACCAGTTGCGCCCGCAGACCGTGCTCTGTCAGAAGACGGCGACATGGAAGGTGGACGTCAGTGTGCTGAAGGAACCGAAGAGAGAGAATGAGGCTGCCAAGCAGTGGTGGTGCTATCCGTTGCCGGATGCCAAGGTCATCAGTGCCTATGGCCGTCGTGGCGGACGTCAGCATTCGGGTACTGATCTCAAGACGAAAGCGAATGATGATATCTATGCGGCGTTTGACGGCGAGGTGGTATTCTCGGGACCCTATCATGGCTATGGTAACCTCATCCGCATCAAACATGCCAATGGTCTGGAGACCTATTATAGTCACAACTCGAAGAATCTGGTGAAGACTGGCGACCGTGTGAAGGCAGGACGGGTCATCGCTTTGACGGGGCGTACAGGTCGTGCCACGACAGAACATCTGCATTTCGAGACGCGTGTCAATGGGCGCGTCGTCAATAGCAATACGTATTTTGACCACGTCCACCACACCATCCGCTTGAATGCCTTCAAGAAGAGCAAGGACGGTTATGTGATCAAGAAATAGAAGCAAGGAAAAGACATCAAAAAACAGCGGAAGGCTCCGAGGGGCCTTCCGCTGTTTCTAGATATGATATGCTTTAGTTGAATTTCAGAATCTGTCCGGCCTTCAGCTTGGCGTTCTTCTTCAGGTGGTTCAGCTTCATGATGGCATCGACGGTGGTGCCGCGATGTCTGGCAATGCTGTAAAGCGTCTCACCCCTCTTGACCTTGTGGAAGCGAGACTCCTGCTTGTAGCTGGCTGCGGGGGCTGCCATGGCCAACTCCACCTCGTCGCTGTCGCCACTGTTGAAACCCACACCGCTGACACCGCGCAGGCGGGTAGCCACTTGTGACTCCTTCTGATAGGTAGACTTGCGGAAGGTGTAGTAGTCGTCGACGACATCCTGGTTGCGGAAGTCGAACATCAAGGCGGGATTCAAGGCAACACCGCACAGGCGTGTCTCGAAGTGCAGGTGAGAACCCGTGCTGCGGCCTGTGTTGCCACCAAGACCGATGGGGTCTCCGGCACGGACTATCTGGTTTTCGACAACCAGCTGCTTCGACATGTGTGCATAGTAGGTCTCCAGACCGTTGTCGTGGCGGATGACGACATACTTGCCGTAGCCACGTCCTTCGTAGTGTACCACACGCACCTTGCCATCGAAGGCGGCGCGGATGGTGTCACCGATATATACCTTGATGTCCAAACCCTTGTGCTGGCGTCCCCAGCGGGCACCGAAGTTCGAGGTCAGCACACGGCTGTCGGTAGGCATGCAGAAATTCTTGAGGGAGATACGGAAGGAATCGGGCATCTCGGCTACGCGGCTGTGGGCATGTGCGTTGTCCCAGTCGTCATAGAGGTCAGCAGACGGTGCATCGTAATAAATCTCTGTATCTATCAATCGTTGCAGGGCTACACTGTCCACTGCTTTCATCTTGCGATCAATGGGGGCCTGGCGTGCCAACAAGTCCTGTCCCATGGTGGGAAGTGAACTCATCGTTGCTAATGCCAGAAATGCAATGGTCTTTAATATTTTCATTATTCTTTTTAAATTGTTTCGGTTACAATTATAAGTTCCTCAGGGAACAAAACGTTGCAAAGGTAACAAAAATTGTTTTAAATCAAGGCATAGGTCATGAAGGTTTAAGGTTTATTTGTGTGTTTTAACACTTAAACTTTCCTTTTGGGGGCTTCACTCACGAAATAGCACCCCAGTTGATGTTGGTCTTGCGCAGTTCCTTGAGTCTGTGCCATAGGATAGCGTAGCGGTCGGAGGTACAGGTGGGGTCGTCGTCGATGATGGCGCTAGCCTCGTCGCGGGCCATCTGGATAAGCTGGCCGTCGCGGGCAATGTCGGCAATCTTCAGGTCGAAGGCCATACCACTCTGCTGGGTGCCTTCCAGGTCGCCAGGACCGCGCAGCTTGAGGTCTGCCTCGGCAATGCGGAAACCGTCGTTGGTCTCGCACATGATGTCGATACGCTTACGGGTGTCTTCAGCGAGTTTGAAACCGGTGACGAGGATGCAGTAGCTCTGGTCGGCACCGCGCCCCACGCGACCGCGCAGCTGGTGCAGCTGTGACAGTCCAAAGCGCTGGGCCTCGAGGATGACCATCACGCTGGCGTTAGGTACGTTGACACCGACCTCGATGACCGTCGTGGCGACGAGGATCTGTGTCTCACCACTGACGAAGCGCTGCATCTCAGCCTCCTTGTCGGCAGGCTTCATCTTGCCGTGTACCTTGCTGAGGCGGAACTCGGGAAACACCTGGCGCAGCACCTCAAAGCCGTCTTCGAGGTTCTTGAGGTCTATCTTCTCGCTCTCTTCGATGAGCGGGAAGACGATGTACACCTGTCGTCCCTGTTGGATCTGTTTTCGGATGCCGTCATACAACGACGGCAGGCTGCGGTCAAAGACATGCTGTGTGACCACGGGTTTGCGACCAGGCGGCAGCTCGTCGATGATGCTGACGTCGAGGTCGCCATAGAGCGTCATGGCCAGGGTGCGGGGGATGGGTGTCGCCGTCATCACGAGAACGTGCGGCGGGTTGACGCTCTTGTTCCATAGCTTGGCACGCTGTGCCACGCCGAAGCGGTGCTGCTCGTCGACCACCACGAAGCCAAGGCGTGCAAACTGCACCGTGTCCTCGATGACGGCATGGGTGCCGACGAGAATCTGTACCGTACCGTCCAAGAGTCCGTCGAGGATTTTCTGACGGCGCCTGCCCTTGACGATGCCCGTCAGCAGGGCTACGCGGATGGGCATGTCCTGCAGGAAGTCCATGATGGTCTTCAGGTGCTGTTCAGCCAGGATCTCCGTGGGGGCCATGATGCAGGCCTGGTAGCCGTTGTCCAGCGCGATGAGCATCGACATCAGCGCCACCAGCGTTTTGCCGCTGCCCACGTCACCTTGTAGCAGGCGGTTCATCTGACGTCCGCTGCCCATGTCCTTGCGGATTTCGCGGATGACGCGCTTCTGGGCACCCGTCAACGGGAACGGCAGGTGGTGATAGAAGAAGTCGTTGAAGCAGTCACCGACCTTCGGGAATACGTAGCCGCGGTATTTGCGGCGCTGGTCGCTGGCGTACCTTAATATATTAAGCTGGACATAGAAGAGCTCTTCGAACTTCAGTCGTACGCGAGCCCGTTCCAGTTCCTTGGCATGCTGGGGGTAGTGGATCTTTCGTAGTGCCTCGTCACGGGACATCAGGTGCAGCTTCTCGGTGATAAAAGGTGGCAGGGTCTCTGGCAAGGACTCCTTCAGCACGTCGAGCAGCGTCTTGGTGAGACGTTCCATGGCCCGGGAATTCAGCCCAGACTTCTTCATCTTCTCCGAGGTGTTGTAGTGGGGCTGCATACCCATGACAGACAGTTCCAGTTTCTCTGCGGCATCGATGTCGGGATGAGTGACGTTGATGCGACCGTTGTAGACGTTGGGTCTACCGAAGACGATATACTCCTTACCGATGGTGTAGTTCTGCTTCGCATACTTGCCGCCATTGAACCATGTCAAGTCCATCACCTTGCCAGTGCCGTCGGTGAAGTGTGCCACCACGCGTTCCTTGCGAGCACTCATTTTGAAGGTCTCGAAGCTGAGGATATGGCCTTTCACCTGCACAAAGGGCATGTCGCCGTTCAGCTCGCCTATGCTGTAGAGTCTGCTGCGGTCGACATGCTTGTAAGGAAAGTACTCCAACAGGTCACCAAAGGTCTGGATGCCCAGTTCGTCGCTGAGCATCTTCCGCCGGTTGGGGCCTACGCCCGCCAGGTATTGGATGTCTTGTTGCAGAATACTTTGCATCGGGTTCTTTTATAGCAGCGGACTACAGAACTTAAGGACTTTCTTTTTTAGCGGACTACAGGACTTGATGTTATACCAACACTTCGGCGATTTTCAGGTCGTATGGGGTGGTGATCTTGATATTTTCACGGTTGCCCTCAACGAGGGTGATGTCGAAGCCAAAAGCTTCGACGACACTGGCATCGTCGGTAAAGCCGTCGTTGTATGCTTGGCGGTTGGCGGCCTTGACCTCCGGTCGAGTCTGCTCATGCTCGGCAGAATCCAAGCAAGTTTGGTCCTGCGCTCGCTTATACGCAGCCTTCAGCAATTGGATGTCGAAGGTCTGAGGGGTCTGCACCAGCCGGTATTCGTCGCGGGGGACGGTGACAGAGTGGCCGCCTTGTAGGTGGCGAACCGTTTCTACTATGGGGATGACGGGGATGACGGCTTTCTTCTCGCGGGCCGTGTCGTAACAGCGGCGGATGACGTCGATGCTGGGAAAGGGACGCACACCGTCGTGTACGCCAACGACACCCTCCGCATCGTCGGGAATCAGGGCCAGCCCGTTCTGTACGGAATGGAAGCGCGTCTCACCACCGTTGGCCAAGAGGTAGGAGCCTCCCCCTGCGCCCTCCATGGGGAGAGGGAAGGCGTACTCCTGACAAAGCTGCCGCCAGTAGTCCTGTTGGCTCTTGGGCAGGACGAGGATGACCTGCAGGGTGGGGGAGTACTCACGGAAGCGCTCTATGGTGCGCATGAGTACCGGTTTTCCGCTGATGGGTAGAAACTGTTTTGGGGTGTCACTTCCCATGCGCAGGCCTTTCCCGCCTGCTACGATGATGACATAGTCCATTAGGCCATCAGGTGCTTGAAGCGCATGCCTTCCGCTATCTGGTCGGAGGCCTGCTTGTTCACCAGCTGGGTGAGCAGCTCGTAGGCGAAGGGGAAGGCGGCGGCGGGACCCTCACCGGTGGTGACGTTGCCGTCGACGGTGACGAGGTCGCCCGTATAGGTGGACTCCGTCAGTGCCTGTTCAAAGCCCGGATAGCAGGTGGCGCGCTTGCCGTCGAGGATGCCTAATGGGGCCAACACGACAGCGGGCGAGGCACAGATGGCAGCGACCTTCTTGCCTGCGGCGTGCTGGTCGACGACAGCCTTGCATACGTCCTTGTTTTCAAACAGGTTGGAGGCTCCTGGCATGCCACCCGGCAAGAATAGCAGGTCGGCATCCGAGAAGTCGCACTGCTCGATCATCATGTCAGCCTCGATGTTTACTCCGTGTGCAGACTGTACCAAGGGGAAGTCGGTAATGCTCACAGTCGTTACGTCAACGCCTCCGCGACGCAGCACGTCCACGGGAATCAGCGCCTCGACTTCCTCGAAGCCATCTGCTAAAAACACATATACCTTTTTCATTTGACTATATGACTTTTTTGACTGTTATTTCAGGGCTTGCAGATACTGCTGAATGGTTTCGCGGAGGCCCAGGTAGAGGGCGTCGCAGATGAGGGCGTGCCCAATGCTGACCTCGTCAGTCCAGGGAATCTGCCGGTGGTAGTAGTGCAGGTTCTCGAGCGACAGGTCGTGGCCGGCATTCAGTCCTAGTCCGACACGGCGTGCCTCCTCAGCAGCGGCGATGAACGGTGCGATGGCGGCCTCACGATTGGCCTGATAGCCGGCAGCGTAGGGCTCTGTGTACAGCTCTACGCGGTCGGCACCGCAGGCCTTGGCACCTTCCACCTGTCGGGGGTCGGCATCGACGAAGATGCTGGTCCGGATGCCGGCATCCTTGAATGTCTTGCAGATGGACGTCAGAAAGGCCTTGTGCTCGATCGTGTCCCAGCCGTGGTTCGACGTTATCTGGTCGTGACTGTCAGGGACCAGCGTCACCTGATTGGGTTTTACCTGCAGCACCAGTTCCGTGAACGAGTCGATGGGGTTGCCCTCGATGTTGAATTCAGTGGTGATGATGGGGCGGATGTCGCGCACATCCTGATAACGGATGTGACGCTCGTCAGGACGCGGGTGGACAGTAATACCTTGGGCCCCAAACAGTTCTGCGTCGCGTGCCACTGCCAGCACGTTCGGATTATTGCCACCTCTGGCATTGCGCAGTGTGGCAATCTTATTGATGTTTACACTCAGTTTAGTCATTGCTATGCTCATTAGTTGATGGTGCAAAGATACAAAAAAAAGGAATACAAAGATGCAAAAGACGCAAAAAATGTGTATCTTTGCACGCAAAAAGGTGAAAATCATGACTACGCGTAAACTCCGGTTTGCCATTTTCGGCAACATCTACCAGCCCAAGAAGTCTGTCTCCATACAGAAAATCCTTGCCTGCATGGCACTCCATGAAGACGAGGTGTATATAGAACGGGCCTTCTATACCTTTATTACTGAAGGACAGCAGTTGCCAATCAGTGGCGTACGCGTGTTCGATGACAACAACTTCGAGGCTGACTTTGCCATCTCGATGGGGGGTGATGGTACCTTCCTACGGACGGCCAGTGTCGTCGGAGCCAAGCAGATACCCATCCTCGGCATCAATACCGGGCGCCTGGGCTTCCTCGCTGACGTCAACGCACAGGAAATAGAGCATACCATACAGGCACTGCATGACGACGACTTCGCCGTCGATACCCGTTCTGTCATACAGGTGGAGACCAACGGACAGCCTTTGACGGGCTATCCTTGTGCGCTGAACGATGTCGCCATCCTCAAGCGCGACACCGCATCGATGATTTCCATTTACGCCACCATCAACGGTGAGACGCTGGCCACCTATCTGGCTGACGGTCTGATCATATCGACACCTACAGGTTCTACAGCTTATTCCCTTTCCGTGGGTGGACCGGTTATCGTTCCGGGGACGCACGTGTTCTCGCTGACAGCCGTTGCACCGCACTCTCTATACGTGCGACCTATCGTCATTAGCGAGGACTCCCTGATCGAACTGACTGTCGAGAGCCGCACCCACAACTTCCTCGTGGCGCTTGACGGCCGCAGCGAGAAGCTGCCTGACTCCACACGCCTCACCTTGACCAGGGCGCCTTACCGCGTGCAGGTCATTAAACGTGCAGGTACCAAGTATTTCCATACCCTGCGCGAAAAGATGATGTGGGGTGCCGACCAGCGCCATTGACGGCCCTCCCCCTACACGCAAGCTTTGTCTGCCTTCGCGAAGTTTTTCCTCACTTCGCGAAGGTTTTTTCTTGGCGTGTCTGCAGATTTCTTTTTTCTTGGTTAGGAAAGTTCTGTACCCAACTTGGAGACATAAGTTTCCAAGTTGGGTATAGGTGTTTCTAAGTTGGGTACATATGTTTCCAACTTGGAAACATAAAATCCATAACTATCAAAATACTTTTTCCATTCGTGTCTGGGAAATGTTTCTCTCGTGCCAAGACGGTAGTTGCTCCGTGCCGGGCGTGCGTATATTTAATAAGGTGGGAATGTTAAAAGTGTGTTAATTAGAAAAATAATGCCTGGAAAATTTGGAGGGAACGTATATTTGTCGTACTTTTGCAGTGTACTATTAAAGTAGTGCACCGAGAAAGATAATTTTCAACCTAAATGATACGATTATGATAGACGTTAAAAACATCAGTTTCAAGTATGCAGGCCAGAAGGAGTTGGTCTTCGATGACTTCAGTCTTCGGCTGGAGCAAAACCGCATCTATGGTCTGCTGGGCAAGAACGGTACGGGCAAGTCGACCCTGCTCTATTTGATTTCCGGCCTGCTGCGCCCGAAGGCAGGTTCCGTTTCTTTCGACTCCGTCGCCACGTGCAAGCGACAGCCCGGCGTGCTGAGCGAGATGTTCCTCGTGCCTGAGGAGTTCGACCTGCCCGCTATGTCGCTCTCACAGTATGTCAGCATCAACGAGCCCTTCTATCCGCGCTTCAGTCGCGAGGTGCTGGAGTCCTGTCTGAAGGACTTCGAACTCTCCACCGACCTGAAGCTGAACGCGCTGTCGATGGGGCAGAAGAAGAAAGTCTTCATGGCTTTCGCCCTGGCCACCAATACCCGCCTCCTGCTGATGGACGAGCCGACGAACGGGCTGGACATCCCCTCGAAGACACAGTTCCGCAAGGTCATTGCCCAGTACATGACGGAGGAGCGCACACTCATCATCTCCACCCATCAGGTACACGACGTGGAGCAGTTGTTGGACCACATCCTCATCCTCTCGCCGCAACGACTGTTGCTCGACGCCTCGGTGCAGGAGATTCAGGAGAAGTATGCCTTCGAGTATCGCACCCCCGACCAGATGCAGGACGTGCTCTACAGCGAGCCCTCCCTGCAGGGCAATGCCGTCATTGCACAGCGCAAAGCCGACAGTGCTGAGACGCAGATTAACCTCGAACTGCTGTTCAACGCCGTCAACGAGGGGAAGATTTAAATACGAAGAGTTTCACGAATAACGCGAATTGTTATGAAGCAGTTTGATATCAAAAGATTCGGAAAACTGGCCCGCTGGTCGCTGACCAACGACAAGAAGTACTACGTCAAGTCCATGTTGCAAGTCTTTGCTGTGTTGGTGTTCTTCTTCCTGTTCTTTACCCATGTGATGAGAGAACACACGCCGGCAGATGGTTATAAGGTCTGTTGCTTTATTGTCGTGACTATGTTGATAGTCACCTTCGTGGTGGGTCCTTCCTTTATGTTCTATAGCATGGAGGGCAAGCACGACCGTCAGACGCTGCTGATGCTGCCTGCCTCGAACTTCGAGAAGTACCTGATGCGCTATGCCTCGTGGATTCTCCTGTTGCCCCTTTATCTGGTAGCTTTGTTGGGAGCCGACGCGTTGCAGTATGTCGTCAACCTGATGGTGGGTCACGAGTACGTCACCTTCGTCACCTCCACGGTGGTGGACAGCCTCAGTCGGATGCAGCAGGACATACCTGACGATGTGCACTCCATGTTCTGGAATTCCTTGTGGCTGCTTGTTGTCTGGTTCCACTCGCTCTATGCTCTGGGAGCCACCTTCTTCCGCACCCGTAAGTTCAACTGGGTGCTGACTACTATCGTCATCATCCTGCTGACCATCTTGCAGGCGTGGGCTTATCCTTACGAGGAGTTTGTGTCTGATCGTAATGCATCCACCACGACGGATTCCCACATCACCAACCTCGTGGCGCTCTGCTGGGTAGTGCTGAACTTCTGGCTGTCTTATAAGCTTTTCTGCCGTCAGCAGGTCATTGGTAAATTCGTAAATATGTAAAGCTATGAATTCATTTAGTTTCAATAGATTTGGCAAGATGCTACGCTGGGTGCTGAGTGTCAGTCAGCGTCTAATACTCTATGCTATGGCAGGCTCCGTCGTGGGTGTGTTTATGGCTGAAATGATACTGCTTAGAATGAGTAGTTATGACTCTCCTTTCACCATGCTGAGCCGTTACGGAGATGTAGGTGCAGCCGTCTTTGCAGTGGCGTCGCTCATCCTGGTCAGCACCATCGTGTCGGGGGTGAACGAGAAGCGCGAGCGTGAGGCTTTCCTCATGCTGCCGGCAAGCAATCTCGAGAAGTTCCTCGCCCTGATGACCTACACCTCTGTCGTCTGTGTGCTTGGCGTCTTCCTGGCTTTCGTGTTGGGCGACAGTCTCCGCATGGCGTGGTTCTGGATGAGTGGTCCCTACACAGAGATAGAGACCTCGGTGATGGGTAATCCAGTGGAAACCTATTACTGGTGG
>Ga0247611_10002463_pt1 | contig 29815 bp, 23 predicted proteins | sample 177DNAGHGhighgp2_FD_192422 | JGI IMG/M metagenome (GOLD analysis project Ga0247611, IMG submission 192422) | Sheep rumen microbial communities from Palmerston North, Manawatu-Wanganui, New Zealand - 1770 DNA GHGhigh gp2 | ecosystem: Host-associated > Mammals > Digestive system > Stomach > Rumen... | reverse complement strand
CACAACACCATCGCCTCCCTGATCGCCATCCGGCTGGGCTGCCACGGCTATAACGCCACCTATTCCCACCGCGGCCGTTCCTACGAAAGCGCCCTCGAGGACGCCTGGATGCAGATCGCCCTCGGTGACATCGACACCGCCCTCGTCGGCTGGTTCGACGAACTCACCCCGCTCCTCGCGGAAAGCCTCCGCCGCCAGGGCATCGACCCGAAAGAGCACGCCCTCGCGGTGGTCCTTTCGGCCAACCCCGAGGGCGCGTTGGAAGTTCTGTCGATCTGAGGAGGTCGAAGACCGACGAAAGAAACTAGTACCCGAAGATATCCTCCAGCGTAACCTGCTGGACGGGTCCCAAGGTCTTCAGGAAGCCCAGGTCCAGGTCGGACGGGTCGCCGAGGATGGCATAGACGTAGGTGCGGCCTTTGATCCACTTTGCGTGGGTGGCAAGAAGGTCGTCCATCGTCAGGGCGCCCACTTTCTCATAAACCTGCTTCTCGCGGGGCTCGGTGAGGCCGAGTTCCTGCGCGGTCAGGTAGCTGTACAGGACGGAGGCGCCGGTCGTGCGCTGGGTGCGGAGCTTGCCCAGGATGGCGGCTTTTGCGATTTCCAGGTTCTCAGGGGCCTGGGGCAGGTCTTCGATGATCTCGTCGAAGCCTTCGACCGCCTTCTGCAGTTTGTCGTTCTGGGAAGCGATGGTGGCCCGGAAGGCGTAAGTGTCACCCAGGAAGCCCGGGGTTGAAAGCTGGGCGCCGGCTCCGTAGGCGAGGGCACGGGATTCCCGCATCTCCTGGAACACGATGGCGTTCATCCCGCCGCCGTAGTATTCATTGAACAGGTCGATGTACGGATCCTGCGAAAGATCCATCGTCTCGCCCCGGTCGGAATACTGCACATAGTTGAACTGGCGTGCGTTGTACGGAGCCAGGATGACCTTGGAAACCGGGGTCAGCTGCTTGGTGGGATGCGTCTTCACGAGCGGCTCCAGCCCTTCGCAGGAATGGGCGGCCGCGATCATCTCACGGACTTCCTCGATCGGGGCGGGGCCGTAGTAGAGGAAGGTCACCTGCTTGCCCAGAAGGTCCTTCACGGCGCCGGTCAGCGCGTCGGAGGTGAGCGCGGCGACTTCGGCGTTCGTCAGCATTTTGGACTTGATATACTCCGGACCGTACATCAGGTATGTCTGCAGGGCGCTGTTGCAGGAACGCTGGTTCAGCTTGGTATCCATCCGCCTGCGGATCAGGTCCTGCTTGAGTTCGGTGAGGACCGTTTCATCGCCGGCGGCGTTACGCAGCAGATCCTCCACGGTCGCGAGGGCCTGGGAGATGTTCTCGCTGAGGCCGGTGATCCAGATGTTGCTGGTGTTTCCGCCCACCTGGAGACCATAGCTGCAGGCCAGGCCGTACATTTGGGACGCGATGTCCGCGGCAGGATGCTCCGCTGTTCCCAGATAGTCGAAGTAGCTGGCGGAGAGTGCCAGGACGGGATCCGTGTCGCTGCCCTTGTCGTACCGGAAGGTCAGGGAAGCGATGTCATTCTTCTCGTTCTTCTTGTACAGGAGCGGGAGCCCGTTCACGTCGGAGACGGTCATGTCGGTCTCGAAGTCCACGAAAACCGGCTCGATGGGCTTGACTTCGGCATCGGCGATCCCGGCCAGGAAGGCGCTCTGCTTGTCGCGGTTGGTCACGATCGGCGTGATGTGCGGCGCGTCGATCTTCTTGATGGACGTGTCCTCGCCGATGTGCTTATAGACGACGGCGTAGCTCTCGGCCCCCAGGTACTTCCGGGCCCAGGCGACGACATCGGCCTTGGTCACCTTCTGGATCCGGTCCATCTGCCCGACGGCCGTATTCCAGGGAATCCGGTTGACGAAGGCTTCCACGAACTGGTTGGCCCGGCTGCTGTTGGCCACCAGTCCCTGCATCTGACGGAGCTTGTAATTGGCCTTGACGGCCTCTACGAGCGATTCGGGGAAATCACCTTCCCGGAGTTTGGCGAATTCGGCCAGCAGGATGTCGCGGACTTCTTCCAGGGTCTGTCCTTCCTTGGGCATCCCCTCCACGATGAAGAGGCCGTGGTCGGCCCGGTTGTAGTTGACGACGTCGGCGCTCAGTACAGCCTGGTTCTGTTTCACGTCCAGGTCGATCAGGCCGGCCTGCCCGTTGGACAGGACCGATGCCACGATCCTGGAAATCTCACTGTCCAGGGAGGACGCACCCGGGGTGCGCCAGCCCATCATCAGGAATTCGGCTTCGTTTCCGAGAATGTCCTTGCGGAGCGGGGCGGTGACGGGATCCTCCGGCTTCACGGTGAAAGTCGGCAGGTTCTCGTTGGGCTTCCAGGCGCCGAAGTATTTCTCGATGGTCTTGACCATCTTGTCCGGGTCAAAGTCCCCGGAGAGGCAGATGGCCACGTTGTTCGGGACGTAGTAGGTGTCCTTCTGCTTGCGGATGGCCTTCAGGGAAGGGTTCTTCAGGTGGTCCTGGGTGCCGATGACGGTCTGCGTCCCGTAGGGGTGGTGGGGGAACAGGAGCGAGTCGAGGGCGTCGAAGGCTTTGTCGGAGTCGGAGGTCAGGCCCATGTTCTTTTCCTCATAGACGGCCTCGAGCTCGGTGTGGAAGCCGCGGAAGACGCAGTTCATGAAGCGGTCGGCCTGGATCTTGGCCCAGTTCTCCACCTGGTTGGAGGGAATTTCCTCCACATAGCAGGTGACATCGTTGGACGTGTAGGCATTGGACCCTTCGGAGCCGATGATGGACATGAGCTTGTCGTACTCGTTCGGGATCGCGATCTTGGAGGCCTCGTAGCTGATGGAGTCGATCTCATGGTACAGGGCGAGGCGCTCGTCGTTGTCCTTCAGGGTGCGGTACACCTCAAAGAGGCTGTCGATGGCCGCGAGCATCGGCTTCTCGGCCTCGTAGTCCTGGGTGCCGAACTGCTCGGTACCCTTGAACATCATGTGCTCGAGGTAGTGGGCGAGGCCGGTGTTGTCGGAGGGGTCGTCCTTGCCGCCCGCCCGGACGGCGATATAGGTCTGGATGCGGGGTTCGTCCTTGTTGACGCTCATATACACTTTCAGGCCGTTGGGAAGGGTGTAGATCTTCGCCTGGAGCGGATCTCCCTTCACGGTCTCATACTTGGGGCCGCAGGATGCGGCCAGGACGGCCAGGGCCGCCACCATCAGCAGTTTGTTTCTCATACGTAACGAGTTTGAATCAACAAATTTACAAATAATCTGTCATACCTCCAATGAATGGGCCTGGTTTTGGTTTGCGACGGTTTTGGACAGGGGCTGATTAATAGGACCTTGCCCGGAATGTTCGCAGACCATGCCTAAGAAACAGGCTGGAATCCTTGCTATCCCGGCCGGAAATTGTTATTTTTGTCGATTGGATTGACCTGTTTTGGTGGCCCATTTACTCATTTGGACGTAAAATTATTAAAAACAATAACTTATGCACGAAAAACTAAACTATGAGATTCCCGAGGCCGAACTCCTCGTGGTAAGATTTGAGGGAAACATTATGAGTCCCGGAACAGAAACCGGCAATCCGAACCGGCCGTTCGGCGCCCGTTCCTGGACGGTTGAAGAAGATGATGAATCCTAAACACTTCGCCCTATGAAAATGAACAAGTACTTCTATCTGGCTGCCGCCGCGACCCTCCTGATGGGCTGTGCCAAGGAACAGGACCAGAAAGTGGAAGAGGTTTCCGGCAAGGTATATACGATCGAGGCCGCCGTCGAGAATCCGGCGACACGCTCCATCGCCTCTTTGAACGGAACGACGGACTTGTATGAATTCGCCTGGGCGGAGGATGAAACCATCGCCGTCGTTCCGGACGGCTATGACCCGCTGTCTTTCAATGTGGTGGACACGAAGAACGGCACATTCTCCTACACGGCGGGCGAGGGCGAGTCGGAATACACTGGTTTTTCCCTTGCCGTTTCTCCGGAAGATGCGTTGCAGGTAGCGATTGTTGATGGCGATAATGTTCTCTATACCATCCAGTATTCTGGCAGTTACCTCCAAGGACAATCCAACGCCATCATGGTGGCCGGCGCTCCGACCGAATTTTCCGGCAACCAAAAGTTCCAGTTCAAGCACGTCGGCGCCCTTGTGCGGGTCACCTATAACAACGTGCCTGCGGGAACGTTTGCCTTGGTATTCAGCACCGACGACAATTTCATTACCGGTACATTCGAGTTTGAATCTGCTACGGGAGTAGAGGCCATTGCCGATAATATTACTCCTACAGATAACACGGAAGCTTGGGTAATGCTGAAGAATCCCACGACCGCTGTCGTGGAGACCATGGACTTTTACCTCCCTATCCCGACCGGTTCTTACCAGACTTTCCAAGTGCGCCTCGTCGATAAATATGGGGCCACGATTAACGGTACGGAGCAAACCTTCTCCGCCAGCAATCCCTTCACGGTCTCCCGGGCCGATGTCGTCGAATGCCCGGCGATTACCCTGGCGGTTTCTGCCGTTGAGAATTTCAGTTCTTCCAAGGCAACTACGAATAAATATGATTGTAATTCAAGCCTTTCTACGTCGGCAAACCGCACTGATTTCGACTTCAAATGGACTCCGGAAGGAGCGGGTACCGTTTTCCAGAATGGCATCAAACTTGGCAGTGGTACCGCGACAGGTTCCGTTACCAGTTCTGACATCCTTTCCATCATCCCTGAAGGAGAGAATTTCACTGTGAAAATTTATGCTGCGGTTTGGAATAATGATGGTGGCGAATTGGTCGTTACGTATAATGACGTGGCACAACAGGCCGCTCCGGCAAATGACGCCATTACGAGCACGGGCAACGAATACTCCGCATCAGACTTTGTTTCCCCGACTGAATTCGTATTCACAAAGGTAGAAAATGCGACGGGCCTTAAGATTGCTTCTTCCACAAAACGCATTCTTATCGACAAGGTCGAAGTGGTTCCTGGAGGCACGGTTCCAGTCATTGAAACGCTCACGGTCACTCCCGACGAGAACAATCCCGAGACTGTTCCCGCCGAAGGCGGCGTTCTGAACTTTACCGTGGAGACTGCCAACATCGATTCCTGGACTGTTGAATCCAATCATGAAGGCTTCGTGGCTACGAAGACTGCGGACGGATTTACAGTGACTGTTGCGGAAAACGAGACCACTGCCACCAGAAGCGCCACCATCACGGTTGCCGGAGGCAGCAAGAGTGTCGATGTGACCATCAACCAGGCTGCGGCCGAGAATCCCGATGCCAACAGCATCGACAATCCTTATACGGTTGAGGAAGCGCTTGCCATCATCAAAGAACTTGATGATAACAAGAAAACGGAGGCTTGCTATACGCAAGGTACCATTACTGAAATCACAGAGGTCAACACCACAGAATATGGCAATGCCACCTATACGATTTCTTCCGGCCAGAATTCCCTCGTTGTCTTTAGGGGCAAGTATCTTGGCAATGCCGATTTCACCTCAGAGGATCAGATTAATGTGGGAGATGTCGTTGTCGTGTATGGCGAACTTCTGAAATATGTGAAGAATAATGTGACGACCCCTGAGATTGCGAAGGACAACTATATCGCCAAGTTCGCTGAAAGGGCGCCATACTTTACTGCCGCCCTGACCGGTGAAGCCCAGATTACCTATGTCGGTGGCACAAAAACCATTGAGATTGCGGCCAATGTCCCCTGGACGGCAACCGCCAACAATGGTGCAACGCTCCAGATTGGAAGCGGCACGCCGGCTGCCTCCGTTTCCGGAACCGAAGACGCTACGGTAACGGTTACCATCCCTGCCAATGAAAACGGAGCAGAGTATGTCATTAGCTTCTCCTCCAGCAATGAAAACGTCACGCTCCCGGACGATATCCAGATTACCCAGACCGCGGTCCCTACCATCACCGGCATCTCCGTGGAAGATTACACGGCAACGTATTCGGTAAGCGAAGATGAGTATTCCTTTGACGGTAAGGTCTATGCCTTGTATAGCAATGATACCCGAACGGAGATTCCTGCTGGCGACTATAGCATCAGCGGAACTGTAGATCTGTCAACCGAAGGAGAATATGAATTAACTGTCTCCTATCAGACATTTGACAAGGTTATTGTTATTTCTGTTGCGAACATAGAATACCAGTCATCCAGCGATAATCTTGCTAGTTGGACATTCACTTCGAATAGCTATCCATCAAATAATACAAATTTTGCAGCCACGTCTGGTATTTGCACCGAATCTACATTCTATCTTAATGGAAAGGGATCTACCTGGAACTCGAATAAGGGATTTGCTTTCACTGAAGTAACAGATGTGACCATTACCATTAAAGCAGTTAAGGCATTAAAGGCTGGATGTGCTTTGACATTGAGCATGGATACCTTCTACAATAAAGCAAGCAATGCTCCAATGAAAGGCTTTAACATTACTGTGAAAGAGTCTGATGGCACTGCCGCAACTACAGGGTTAAGCGTGTCATCCTGGAGTCTATCCAACTCTTCTGCGAATAAAACTGTTACATACACCATTCAGAATGATGTCGCCGCAGGTAGCACAGTTGTCTTTATCCTCACGCAGACAGGAAAAGCCGGTTCAGGTCAAGGCTACATCAATAATATCAAAGCGACTTATTCAGCTGCCGAATAACTTTCGCTCTGTTTAACATGAAACTATTTGTTCAGGGGCCTCGACATCGGGGCCCCTGCATTATATGCAAATGGCAATGCCCTTCTCCACCTTCCGCGCCATCGCTGTGTAAGCCTCCGACCATCCACGTGTCCTGTGGCTGACGTCCAATAATGCGAGACGCTTACGGAGCAGCGCTCCGATGTCGCCTGTATAGGCAGGCAAGCGCACCAGGAACTCTCCCTACTAATCCATCATGTTCGGGCAAGGACTGACGCTTTTATGGGCACGGTCTGTTTTTCGGCCGCAGGCCGTGCCCGCCCAATCGGTCCTGGAGGCTCTTCTGTGGGCATTCCCCCGGGCAAGGTCTCAAACCCTTTTTCATACCTCGCCCAAATCCCCCGCAGACCTTGCCCGCAAACTGCAAACCGAAAACCTTCCTACCTACGTGAAGTCCGTCTTCGCTGAGGAGGAGATACGCAGGTTTATGAGTGGCGGCGCGGCACACTGGGTGGATCGCCTGCACATGGAATCTTGAAATGCTTGACATAAAAACTCCCCGGCAGATCAATCATACCGGGGAGTTTGCCGTTATTCGGAGGCGATATCTTCTTTTCGATACTCGAGGATATCGCCGGGCTGGCAGTCGAGGGCCCGGCAGAGGGCGTCCATCGTGGAGATCCGGATGGCCTTGGCCTTCCCGCACTTGAGGATGGAGAGGTTGGCGGGGGTGATGCCTACTTTTTCCGCCAGCTCGCCGGAAGACATTTTCCGGCGGGCCAGCATGACGTCAATGTTGATGATGATGGGCATAAGCTACTTCACCTCCTCTTTCTCCTCCTGCACGTCCGGCTTCTGGGCGCCCTTGAGGTAGGAAGGAAGCTCCATGCCGGCCATCTTGAAGAGGTCGTCCAGCGGGGGAACGGACTTCATCATGCCGGAAATGAAGTTGGACGTGGCGGTTTTTCCGTCGGTAGAATTACCGGTATCCCAGACGGTTACCTTGTCGATGTTGATACCCTTCACGGCCTCGACCTGGGTCTTGACGAGTTCGGGGAGCTTGTCGGCGACCATCATCAGGACGGCCTTCTGGGCATCGCCCTGGGCGGCTCCGACGAGCTGCTGGAAACCGGTCGCCTGCTTGGTGAGGATTTCGAGGATACCGCGGGCCTGGGCGTCCATCTTGGCATAGATGGCGTCGGCCTCACCCTGGGCCTTGCGGCGGATCTGTTCGGCCTCGGCCTCGGCGTCAATGATGGCCTTCTCCTTCTCGATCTGGGCGGGGACCACGACGTCGGCCTTCTGGCTGGCCTGTTCACGTTCGGCACGGGCGAGTTCCGCGTCACGCTCGGACTTGTAGGCTTCCTCAAGTGCCTTCGCGGCCTGGACCTTTTCGGCGGCCACGGCGAGGCGGTCGGCCTCGGCCTCCTTCTCACGGCGGGTGGCGTTGGAGTTCGCGATGGCGATCTTGGAGTTGTTTTCACCTTCGACGGCGAGGGCGTTGGCCTCGGCAGTCTTGATACGGGTGTCACGGGTGGTTTCGGCGATCCGGATGTCCTTGTCCCGGTCGGCCTCGGCCTTACCGATCTCACCGAAGCGGTTCTGCTCGGCGACGGACTTCTTCGCATCGTTGATGGCCTTCGCGGCGGCTTCCTTACCGAGGGCGTCGATATAGCCGGATTCATCGCGGATGTCGGTCACGTTCACGTTGATGAGCTTGAGGCCGATCTTGCGGAGTTCCGCCTCCACGTTCTGGCTCACGGCGGCGAGGAACTTGTCGCGGTCGGCGTTGATCTCCTCGATGTCCATCGTCGCGATCACCAGACGGAGCTGGCCGAAGAGGATGTCGGTCGCGATGTTCTGGATGCTGTCGATGGAGAGGCCCAGGAGGCGCTCCGCGGCGTTGGTCATCACCTCGGGCTCGGTGGAGATACCCACGGTGAAGCGGCAGGGGACGTCCACGCGGATGTTCTGCTTGGACAGGGCGTTGGTGAGGTTGCACTCGATGGAGATGGGCTTGAGGTCCAGGAAGGCGTAGTCCTGGAAGACAGGCCAGATGAAGGCGGCGCCGCCGTGGATGCAGCGGGCCGAGGAGATGGAACCGCCGGCGTTCCTTCCGGTCTTACCGTAGATCACGAGGATCTTGTCGGACGGGCAGCGGCGATAGCGCTTGAGGATGGCGGCCAGGGTCACGAAGAGGACCGCCACGACAATGAGGATGATGTAAAGCTGTTCCATATCAGATAATATAAGAGTTCAGTTCTTCCACGAGGAGCGTGTTTCCGTCGATGGTTTCGACGACTTTGACCGGGGTGCCGGTCTTGATGGTGTCCCCGTCCGTGACGGCATTGTATTCCCGGACGGCACCCTGGATGGTGATCTGCACCTTGCCTTCCCCGGCACGCTCGCCCGGGATGGTGAGGTAGCACTTGCCCTGGCAGCCCACAGCGGCCTTATGGACGTTGATGTTGCCGCTCTGCTGCATGGAGCTGAGCCATTTGAACAGGTACATCACGGCTGCGACGAGGGCGACGCCCACGAGGACGGAGACGAAGATCAGGACGAAGGTGGACTTGATCTTCGGCTGGAGGATGATGGCGGTCCAGCCGAAGCCCAGGAAGAAGTTCACGAAGTTCCGGAAGGTGTACAGGTTCGACCCGCCGTCGATGTTGGAGAGGTCACTTCCGTCCAGGGAGGTGTCCACGTCCATGTCGAAGTCGGAATCGGCGTCGGCACCCAGGAAGGTCATGATGGTCTGGATGATGAAGATGAGGGAGGCGGTCAGGGTGACTCCCCAGAGGACTTTCATGATCGGGCTCAAGTCGGCCCACCAAGTGGCTAGCATATCTCGGAGAATTGATTTTGATGCAAATATAGAAAGAAATTATCGATATACAATATTTATTCGAAAAATTTCAACAATTTTTTATTTCCGTCTCTTTTTCTTATATTTGTAGGACATGGAACAGGAAAGAAGCATCGACCGGCTGGCCCGGTACATCATCATTGCGGCCGTAATCGTCCTTGTGGCCTGGCTCTGCCGCACTTTCAGCAATGTGCTCATCTACATCATCGCCGCCTTTGTCGTCTCGCTCATCGGGCAGCCCCTCATGCGGCTGCTGCGGAAGATCCGGATCAAGGGGAAATCCGCTCCGGACTGGCTCCTGTCCATCCTTGTCATCGTCATCATCCTGGGCGGGCTGCTCCTGGTGGTCACGCAGGTCATTCCGGTCGTGACACGCATCGTCCGGGACGCTTCGGTACTGAAAAGTTCCTCGCTGGACGGGAATCCGCTGGATAGGATCAATGACTGGATCGTGGGCCTGTTCCCGGGACTCGGGGCCAATTTCGACCTCATCGGCCTCCTGGTGAACAAACTGAAGGAAGTGACCAACCTGACGAACGTGACGGCGGTCATCAGTTCCGTGACCTCGATCGTGAGCGGCATCGCCGTGGGGCTGTTCTCCATCGTCTTCATCTCCTTCTTCTTCATCCGGGATGAAAAACTCTTCCGGAAGATCGTCCTTTCCCTGGTCCCGGACCGGCTGGAAGAAAAGGTAGGGAAAGCCATTGCGGATATCGAACGGCTGCTTTCCCGATACTTCGTCGGCCTTCTGATCGAGATGTTCGGCGTCGCCCTGATCGACTTTCTGGGACTCTGGCTCATCGCCCGGCTGGGCGTGAACAATGCCGCGGGCATCGCCTTCATCGCCGGCGTCCTGAACGTGATCCCGTATGTCGGACCGCTCATCGGCGAGGTCGTGGGCGTGGTCCTCGCGGTCATCCTCAAGTACGGGACCGGCATCGGCCTGGACGTGAACATCTGGGTCTTCGCCCTCATCGTCCTGGCCATCATGCTGGCCGCCCAGCTGGTGGACAACTTCGTCTATCAGCCGGTCATCTACTCCACGAGCATCAAGGCCAGTCCGTTGGAGATTTTCATCGTCATCCTTCTCGTGGGCCACGTGGGCGGTGTCCTGGGAATGCTGGTCGCCATCCCGGGTTATACGGTGGTCCGCGTCATCGCCAGCCGGTTCTTCTATCATCTCAAACCGGTAAAAAGACTGATTCCGGACCTCGACGGGGAGATCCGGAATCAGTAAGGGAGTGATGGCCGATCGAGCCGGTCACAACGAGGAATCCTAAAAGCGGTCCATCACCTCGAAGATCCGGCAGCGGACCTCGTCGATCGTTCCCACGCCGTCGATTTCCTGATAGCGTCCCGCTTCCTTATAGAACCCCACGAGCGGTTCGGTCTTCTCATGGTAGGTACGGATGCGGTTGTCCACGACTTCGGGTCTGGCGTCGTCGGCCCGGCCCTCGATGGTGGCGCGGTGGGCGATGCGCTCATGGATCATCCCGTCCGGGATCATGATGGAGATGACGGCGGTGACGGCCTCGCCGCCCTTTCCCAGCATGGCGTCCAGGGCCTCGGCCTGGGCGATGGTGCGGGGAAAACCGTCCAGCAGGAACCCGTCCACGCCTTCCGTGCCCTTGAACCGGGCCTCGATCATGCCCTCCACGACTTCGTCCGGGACGAGCGATCCGGCTTCGATGAGCGATTGGGCCTGGAGGCCGAGGGGCGTTCCGGCGGCGATTTCTTCCCGGAGCAGGGCTCCGGTGGACAGGTGGCAGAGGTTGTACTTCTCCACCATGGCGCTGGCCTGGGTGCCCTTGCCGGCTCCCGGAGGCCCGAAGAGGATGTAATACTTCATGTCAGGTCCGATTATTCGTTGTCGAGTATGTAGATGTCCTTGTAATTCCGGCCCAGCCCGTCATAGTCCAGGCCGAATCCCACGATAAAGTCGTCCGGAATCTCCATGGCGACGTAGTCCAGCTTGATGTCCTTCACATACATGTCGGGCTTCAGGAGCATGGTGCAGACCTTGATCTTGGAGGCCCTCCGGGCTTGCAGGATGTTCACCAGGTTCTCGATGGTGCGGCCGGAGTCCACGATATCCTCGATGATGATGACTTCCTTGCCGGTGACGTCGCCGGTGAGGCCCATTTCCGTCCGGACATCGCCGGTGGAAGAAGTTCCCACGTAGGAGGACAGTTTGATGGACATCAGGTCCACATCGAATTCCAGCCGTTTCATCAGTTCGGCCGTGAAGAGGATGGATCCGTTCAGGACGCACAGCAGGATGGGAACGGTGCCGGAGTCACGGTAGTCATCATTGATCCGGGCAGCCACCCGGTCGATGGCTTCTTCCAGCCGTTCATTGGGAATGAAGTACCGGAATACTTTGTCGTGAAGCTTTATTTTTTGCATGTCAGGCGTGTTTTGCAACACAAAAATAATAAGAAAAACATAAAAAATAATCGAAAACATTTATTTCGGACTGAAACAACACGGCCTCCCTACCGTTTCCCGCCGGAATGGCGTATTTTGTGCCCATGAAAGCGAAACTGTCCTTGTGCCTGGTGCTCCTCTGCACCGCCCTTCCCGCTCCCGCCCAGTCCGACGAAGCGGTCCGGGCGGCCCTGTATCTGACAGGGGCCGACAGCCCCGAAGACCTGGACGACCGGCTGCTGGAGGAACTGGAATCCTATCGGCACCGCCCGCTCCCGGTAAACCTGGCATCCCGGGAAAGGATGCTGGAAAGCGGCCTGCTGTCTCCCTATCAGATTGCCTCCCTGGCGGATTACCGGTCCCTTTCGGGCGATGTCCTGTCCCTGGAGGAACTCGCGCTGGTGGATGGCTTCGGGAGGGAGGCCGTGGATGCGCTCGGCCCTTTCCTCAGCGTCGCTTCTTCCCGAAAGCCCGGAGAGGCCGTCCAGGATACGCTGACCGTGTCCCAATCGGCAGTCCTCCGGGCTACTTTGAAGGACGTCGGAGCCAAGTATCGGATTTCGGCCGGCCGTTTCGAGGCGGCCGGAGCCTGGCGGAGTGGCGGCGGCACCTTCTATGCCCTGTACCGCACCCGACGCGGCAAAATCCTCCTGGGAGACATCAATGCCCGGTATGGGCAGGGACTGGCTTTCTGGAGCGCCTTCCAACTCTCCGGCCTCCAGACGCCGGAAGCCTTTTCCAAACGGGCGAACGGCATCACCCCGTCCTGGTCTTTCAGCGGGGCGGGAACCCTGCGGGGAGCGGCCTGGGACTTTGCGGCAGGCCCGTGGCAGGTCGCCCTGTTCGGTGCCTTGGACGGGACACTGGGCGCCCATGCCGGATGGCTGGGACGCCGGGCCCAGGCCGGATTGACCGTATCTTTGGACCGGGTTTCCGTGGACGGAAAATGTCTTTTCCGCGGGATTGAACTGTTTGGAGAGGCTGCTTGGAAAGGGAATCGGCCCGCGGCCCTGGGTGGTTTGCGTTTCCCGGTCGGGGAGCGCTTCCGGGGAGCCGTGCAGCTGCGGGGTCTTCCCAGTGCCTTTACCGGCCGGAAATACGGGGAATACGGCCTGGCGGCGGGAATCGGTTACCGCTCCGACGACCGTACGCTGACGGGATCATGGACCGGGGACCTGGCACTTCTGCCCATTCCGTCGCAGGATCCCCGGCGGGTGCAGGTGAAATCCACCCTGATCGCCTCCTGGACCGTTTCGCAGCGGTGGCTCCTGGAATCCCGGCTTACGTCGCGGTACCGGAGCTACGAGGACAGCCGGACGGACCTGAGGGCAGACGTGACCTGGACGGAGGATGTCTGGACCGTGAAAGGGCGCCTCAACGGGTTGTATTCCGGCGGATTCGGGGCCCTGACTTACCTGGAGGGCGGCTGGAAACCGCCCGGCGGTTTCGGTTGGCTCCGCCTGACGCTCTTCTCCATTCCCTCCTGGCAGGCGCGGATCTATGCCTATGAACGGGACGCTCCGGGCAATTTCACGGTACCGGCCTATTACGGAACCGGGTTTTCGGCCATGGCGTACGGGGGATGGAAATTCCGGATCCGGAAGGTGCGGGTGAAACTGTACCTTCGCGGCTCGTACCTATGGAGAAAGGAAAAGCCCGGACAGGCCGGGCTCAAGTTCCAACTGGTGGCGGACCGTTAGCGGCGTCCCACTTTCAGGCGCTGGCCTTCGCGGATCTTGTCGCTGCGGAGGCCGTTCCAGCTCTTGATGTTTTTGATGGTGGTATGGTTCCGGGAGGCGATCTTGCCCAGGGTGTCACCGCGGCGCACCTTGTAATAGACCCACTGGCCGGAGCCGCCGGATGAAGGCTTCGCCTGCCTGGCTGACGGGCGCGCCCCCTTGCCTTCATCGACCGAGCCGGAGAACATCTCCGTCACCTTGTGCTTGAAGATGGTATCCTGTTTCTCCAGGAAAGCGTTGCTGTAGTTGTAGGGCAGGCGGAAAACCTGCTCGCCCTGCGCACCGGGGACGATGTCCTTGTAATACTGCGGATTCAGGTCGCGGAGGTCGTCGATCGGAATGCCGATCACCTCGCTGACCTGGCGGAAGTGCAGGTTCCGGTTCACCATGAACGTGTCCACATGTTCGGGAATCTGGACGGGAGTGGGCTCCAGGCCGTATTCCTTGGCATAATTTATGGCATACATGGCACCCACCATCGCCGGAACATAGCCGCGCGTCTCGCGGGGCAGGTACGGGTAGATGGACCAGAAGTCGCGGCGTCCGCTGCGTTTGATGGCCTTGTTCACATTGCCGGAACCGCAGTTGTAGGAAGAAATGGCCAGGCTCCAGTCCCCGAAGATGCGGTAGGCGTCCCGGAGATACCGGGCGGCGGCGTCGGCCGAGGCGACGGGGTCCATCCGCTCGTCGATGTAGGAATCGATCCGGAGGCCGTAATTCCGGGCGGTGGCGTGCATGAACTGCCACATGCCTGTCGCGCCCACGCGGGAGACGGCGACCGGGTTCAGGGCCGACTCGATGATCGCCATGTACTTGAGTTCCAGCGGAAGACCGTAACGGCGGAAGGCTTCTTCGAAGATGGGCATGTAGTACTGGGCGAGACCGAGGATCTGCCCCATCTTGGTGGGCATCTTCTCGGAGTAGAGGACCATGTAGTTCTTCACGGTCTCGTTGTAGGGCAGCTGGATGAAAGAGTTCATCCGCTGGAGCCGTTCGATGAGGACGCGGTCCGGAACTTCGCTGGTGAAGCGGACGCTGTCCATGTCATAGCCCTGTCCCTGCAGGTTCTCACGGGCCTGGCGGTGGAGGTACCAGACGCTCAGGAGGCTGTCCGTCGTATTGTCGGAGTAGGAGGGGGTGTCGAAATAGTCCACCGATTCCATCCCGGCGGCCTCGTTCTCTACGCCGGCGAGGTCCATCACCTTTTCCAGGCTGTCCCGTTCGGCGGCGTCCTTGCGGAGCCACTCGATTTCCTGCTGGAGCGACTCCAGCCGCTGCCGCAGCCGGTCGTTCTCCTGTTCGAGCTCCTTGCGGGACTTGCGGTCGAAAATCTGGGCATCGGCGGCCGTGGGAAAGGCCGCCGCGAGAAGAAGGAAGGTGAGGAGGGTATAGGTCTTTTTCATGCGTTGTCAGAATCTGAGGGTGAGGCCGAGCCCCATCCCGGGGGCCTGGGCGTAATCCGGGGTGATGACCGTAGGTTCCACCCGGAGGGTGATGTCGTCGTCGATCTCGAAGTCCTGCATGTAGGCGAAGACATTGGCATCCACGACTTGGATGACGTAGAACAGGGCGGTAGCCAGGATGGAATAGTCCCGGTATCGCCGGAACATGTCCCGGTAATAGAGGGCGTTTTCGGCGGAGACGGGCGGTTTCTCCACGTCCGGATCCGTACTGCTGGCCTGGTCGTAGATCCACTTGTACCGCTCGTAGTTGCGCTTGTTGTCGGAATAGAAATAGACGCCGCCGGCGATGGCGCCCCAGTAGATGGGAATCTTCCAGTATTCGCCGTTGTAGATCTGGCCCATGCCGGGGAACAGGATGGAATAGACGGTGGCCTTGCCGGGGTCGGGATGCTTGTCACTCTGGAAATTCATGGTCCCGTCCAGGAGGGACCCCCACCAGACGAGGCCGGCTCCGACAAAGGACAAGGTGCTGATTGTCTTGTATTTGCTCTCTCCGGTATTCTTATACTTGTTGTTGAAGTGGATGCCCATGCCCACGCCGGCGCCGATGCCGCCGTACACGACGGGCAGTTTCCAGTACTGGCGGTTGTAGATCTGGCTGCCGCCGACGAAGACGGTGGAGCCCATGAACAGGTTCTGGATCTGACCGGGCCGCTTGTGGGCGAGCGAACCGAAATACTGGCGGAAACTGAACAGCTGGGTGCTGTCCGTCTTTTCCTTCCTGGTGGTGTCGTTGTAGTTCTGCGAGAAGGCGTCCTTCTTGAACTGGTCGTCCCGTGCCTGACCGTGGAGCAGGACCGGCACAAGGAGGGCGATGAGAAGGGGCAGAAGGCGCAACCGGGTCATATCGGGATCAGCCACGGTTGGGTTCGAGGGCGTCGAGCAGCCGCTGCATCTGCTCGTCCGAATCGAACTTGATGGTGATGGTGCCTTTGCCGGAGCTGAGCCGGCGCAGGGAGATGTTGTCGCCGAAAATGCGGCCGACGTTCTCCAGCAGGCGGTAATACATCTCCGGAAGCTCCTGGGGCTCTTTTTCGCGGGGAACCGGCTTGTCCAGGGCCTTGACCTTCTCCTCCAGTTCACGGACGGAAAGGCCCTTGCGGACGATCAGGTCGCAGAGCATCTCCTGGACCTTCGGGTCCTCCACGCCCAGCAGGACCTTGGCATGGCCCACGCTCACCAGGCCCACCTTCAGGTCGTGCTGGACCTTGGCGGGAAGCTTCAGGAGGCGGAGCTGGTTCGCGACCGAGGCGCGTTTCTTGCCCACGCGGTCGGCCATCTGCTCCTGGGTGAGCCGGCATTCCTCCATCAGGCGCCGGTAGCTCATCGCCACCTCGATGGGGTCCAGGTTCTCGCGCTGGATGTTCTCCACGATGGCCATTTCCAGCATCCCCTGGTCGTTGGCGTCCCGGATGTAGGCGGGAATCATGTCCATGCCGGCGATGATGCAGGCGCGGTAACGGCGCTCGCCGCTGATGATCTGGTACTTGCTGCCCCGCTTGCGCACGGTGACGGGCTGGATGAGCCCGAAGGTGCGGATGGACTCGGCGAGTTCCTGCAGGGCTTCGGCGTCGAAGTTCATCCGGGGCTGGAACGGATTGGGCTCCATGAGGTCCACGGGGATACGGAGGACGTCGGAGGTATCCTGGACTTCCTTGTCCGAGACCACTTCCTTGTTGATGTATCCGACGGGTTTACGGAGATCCCTGAGGTCGGGCGCGTCGTCTCCGAGCAGGGCGCCGAGGCCTTTTCCGAGGCCGTGCTGAACTTTTGCCATCAGTTGTTTTCGTTCTTTTGCAGCACTTCCTCCGCCAGGTGCAGATAGTTGGAAGTGCCGTTGTTGGTTACGTCGTACAGGATGATCGGTTTGCCGTGGGAAGGCGCTTCGCTCAAGCGGATGGAGCGCTGGATGATGGTGTTGAAGACCAGGTCCTTGAAATGCTCCCGGAGTTCCATCACCACCTGGCTGTGGACCCTCGTGCGCCCGTCGAACATGGTGACCACGAAGCCTTCGATCGTCAGGTCCGGGTTGATGTTGTTCTGTACCAGGCGGATGGTCTGGATGAGTTTCGCCAGCCCTTCCAGCGCGAAGAATTCGGGTTGGACCGGAATCATCACGGAGTCCGCCGCCGTGAGGCAGTTGACGGTGATGAACCCCAGGGAAGGGGAGCAGTCGATGATGATGTAGTCGTAGCGGCTGCGGATGGGCTGGAGGGCCTTCTTGAGGTAGGATTCCCGGTCCGGCCACTTGATCATTTCGATTTCCGCGCCCACGAGGTTGATATGGGAGGGAATCATGTGCAGGTTGTCCAGTTCCGTCTGGATGAGGGCGTCCTCGGCGGGGATGTCCCCCCGGATGACCTCGTAGATGGTCCGTTTCCGGTCGTCCTCCGGAGAGAAATTCAGGCCCGAGGTCGTGTTGGCCTGCGGGTCCGCGTCGATGATGAGCACCTTTTTCTCGAGGACGGCCAGGGAAGCCGCGAGATTGATGGCCGTCGTGGTCTTGCCCACGCCGCCTTTCTGGTTCGCTATGGCGATGATCTTTCCCATTTCCGATGCAATAAGACTACAAATATACGAATTTATCTCCGCCCGGCCAAGGAAATGTTCCACAAAGTTCCACGCTTCAGGCGGGATCCACGTCGATGCCGATGTGGGCGGCGTACTTCCGTTCTTTTCCGAAATCGCCGATGGCCTTGGCGAGCCGTTGTTTCAGGGCCGGCAGCGACTTGTTCCGGGGGAAGGTGATCCGGATCTGCCGGACGGATTCGTCGCCCACGCGGTCCACGACCGGAGCGTACGGGCCCACGACGGACGGCGGCGTATCCACTTCCAGGAAGGCGGCCTGGATGGCGTTCCGAAGCTCCCCGGACAGGAAACCGAGCCTTTTTTCGTTCGAGTCCCGGAGGATGACGTGGACCAGCCGGGTGAACGGCGGATAGCCGAACAGTTTGCGTTCGGCGAGGGGATCCGCTTCTCCGCCTTGGAGACGCGCATAGACCGGATGCCCCGGCTCGCGGGTCTGGATGATGAATTTCCCGCCCTTGCCCCGGCGGCCGCTCCGTCCCCGGAACTGCTGCAGGAGCTGGAAGGCGCGTTCGTCGGCCCGGAAATCCTGCTGGCCCATCAGGCTGTCGGCCTGGATGACGGCGACGAGGCTCAGCCGGTCGAAATCGAAGCCCTTCGTGATAATCTGGGTCCCGACGAGGATGTCGGTCTCTCCGGCGGCGAAGCGGCGGATGATGCCGGCCTGGTCGCCGTCGGGCGTGTCGCTGTCCAGCCTGGCGATGGTCCGGCCGGGGAAGAAAGACTGGAGCTCTTCCTCGATCCGCTGCGTACCGGCGCCGATGGGCTGCAGGGGGCCGCCGCAGGATGGACAGGTCCCGGTATATGGCTCAGAATGACCGCAGTAGTGGCAGATGAGGCGGTCGGGATTCCGGTGCCAGCTCAGAGGGATATGGCAGTGCGGGCATTTGGGAATCTGTCCGCATTCGGTGCATTGGAGGGTGGGGGCGTAGGAGCGCCGGGCCCGGAGGACGAGGACTTGCTCCCCGGCGTCGAGGGTGGCCCGGATCTCGTGGAGGAGCTTCCGGGAAAGGTCGCCCTCCATGCCGCGTTTCCGCCGTTCGGCGACCGTGTCGATGATTTGGACGGTGGCCTCTTCTCCGCGGTGGAACCGTTCCGAAAGGTCCACTTTCACGTACCGGCCGATGGAAGCGTTGTACAGGGATTCCAGCGACGGCGTGGCGCTGCCCAGCAGGACGTGCGCTCCCTGGATGAGGCTCAGCATGATGGCCGTGTCGCGGCCGTTGTAGCGGGGGGCAGGGGAGTCCTGCTTGTAAGAGGTGTCGTGCTCCTCGTCCACGATGATGAGCCCGAGCCCGTGGTGGGGGAGGAACAGGGCCGACCGGGTCCCGAGGACCAGGTAGGGTCCGCCCGCCCGGATCCGGGTGGCAACGGCCCGCCTCCGCGCGACGGAAACGCCGGAATGGAAGACCTGCACGTCCGGGAAGACGGCGGCGATCCGTTGCTCCAGCTGGCGGGAGAGCGCGATTTCGGGAACGAGATACAGGACGTTTTTCCCGGCCAGGAGTGTCTCCCGAGCCAGTTTCAGGTAGATCTCCGTCTTGCCGGAACCGGTGACCCCTTCCAGCAGGGCGGTCTTCCCGCGGGAGAAGGCCTCGCGGACGGCCTTAGCCGCGCCCTCCTGGGCCGGGGTGAGTTCCAAGTCTTTCCCGAGCGACAGGGTTTCCTGCCCTTGCAGACGCTCTTGAAGGGCGCGCAGGGCATCGGCATACCGCTCCCGGGTATCGTCCCGCCGGGCCTTGTCCATCTTGGCGCGGAGGACTTCCATCCGGCTTTCCAGCCGTTCCTGTTCCCGTGCCTGGACGGCCTCCTGTTCCCGTTTCAGGGCCGGATAGGCGGCCTTGTACACTTCGCCGACGGAACACAGGTAGTAAGAGGCGACCGCTTTCCAGAAACGGATCTCCTCCGGCAGGACACCGGGAAGCCCTTCTTCGACGGAAAGAACCGGCAGGATCCGGTCCACGGCGGTCTCCGGCGTGACATCGACGGCGCTGACCGTTCCGACATATTCCTTGTGGGCGAACAGGACGCGGACGCGGCTGCCCACCTCCGCCCGCATCCCTTCGGGGAGGCGGTAGCAGGGATCCCACTCCAGCCGGAGGGGAAGGATGACTTGTATGTAGGCCGGTCCGTCCATGGTGATGCATCTTCCTCGTCGCGAGGAGGGGGTTTATCCTTGCAAATATACCGCTTTTTGTCGTAACTTTGCACGCCCTGGCGGATCGGGCGCAAAGGGCGATAGGTCATGTCCCGCATCATCTTCCATATCGACGTGAATTCCGCTTTCCTCAGCTGGACGGCGGTGAAGCTCCTGCGCGAAGGCCGTCCGGATATCCGGCTGGTCCCGTCGGTGGTCTCCGGGGATCCGAATGACCGCCGGAGCATCATCACGGCGGCCTCCATTCCGGCCAAGAAGCTGGGCATCAAGACCGCCCAGCCCGTGTCGATGGCCCTCCGCACCTGTCCGCAGCTGCTCATCGTAGGCGGCGACTGGATGTGGTATAAGGAGTGTTCGGAAGGTTTCATCTCCATCTGCCGTCAGTATTCCCCGGTGCTGCAGCAATTCTCTATCGATGAGTGTTTTATCGATATGAGCGCCCGCTGCCGGCCGGAGGAAGCGGTGGAGGTGGCGACCCGGCTCAAGGACGAGATCCGGGAGCGGCTGGGATTCACGGTGAACGTGGGCATCGGCTCCAACAAGCTCCTCGCGAAAATGGCTTCCGACTTTGAAAAGCCGGACAAGGTCCATACCCTCTGGGAAGACGAAGTACAGGAGAAAATGTGGCCCCTGGGCGTCCGCGACCTGCTTTGGGTTGGGAAAAAGACGGAGGAACGCCTCGTCGCCTACGGCATCCGCACCATCGGGGACCTGGCCCGGCTGGGTATGAGCCCCCTGACCCGGCTGGTGGGGCAGAAGTTTGCCCGGCAGCTGCACGAAAACGCCAACGGACGGGATGACTCCCCGGTGGAAACGGAGTCGGCCGAGGCCAAGAGCTACAGCGCGGAACGTACTTTCAGTCAAGACCTTTCCGATCCGAAAGATATCGACAAAGCCCTGTTCAATGTGGCCTGCATCGTGGCCCACCGCATCCGCAGGGATGATTTCCGGGCATCGACCGTGTCCATGTTCATCAAGTACAAGGACTTCTCCGTGGCCCAGAAGCAGTGCCAGGTCTCGCAGCCCACGGACGTGACGGCCGTCATCCTGAACGAGGCCCGGCGGATGCTGGCGGAGGTCTGGGACGGGTGGACCCCCATCCGGCAGGTGGGGCTCGGAGTATCGAAACTCACGCATGAAAACGCCGTCCAGATGTCCCTGTTCGAGGACCCCAGGATGGAGTATTACCGGGAATGGGACCGGCAGTACGATCGGGAGAAGGCCAAGGCCGAGGATGCCCGGCTGCTGGCCTATGAACGGAAAAAAGGCGGCGGGAAGGGGAACGGCGGCCCGTCGTCCGGCTAAGACTCCGGGAGGATGCGGCCGGCGCCCATGTAGCGCATCATGAAGTAGGGCTGGGTGGAGCGCTGGATTTCCACGCCGTTGGAAGTGGAGGCGTGGATGAACCGGAAGGAGCCGTGTTCCAGGTCCACATCCACGACGATGCCCACATGGCCGATGTTGCGGATGCTGCCGCGGGCGCCGAAGAACACCAGGTCGCCTTTCCGGAGGTCCCCGAAGCCTTCCACCGGGCGGCTTTCCTTGAACTGGGCCTGGGAATTGTGCGGCAGGTCGTAGCCGAATTCCCGGAAAACATAGCTTGTGAAACCGGAGCAGTCGAACAGTTTGGGACCGGAGGCGCCCAGCCGGTAGGGGACGCCGAGGAAGGTCTTGGCGTAGTCCAGGAGCTCGTCCGCCAGTTCCTTCCGGACGGCCGGCGTGACGGGCTTCTCTGTTTTGGCTGCGATGCTCCCGCCGGCGGTGGCCCTGGCCCCGGACTGGATACGGGCGATGGAGTCCATGACGACCTGCGCCCTTTCCCGGGAGCGGGCGATGTCCGCCGAATCCGTCAGGGGAAGGATGACCGGGGCCTCGGGCTCCTGATACGGCGGTGTGCGCCGCACGAGTCCGCACGACGCCACCGCCAGGGCGGTCAAAAGGAGGATTCCGGTCCGTTTCACGGTTGCAAAGGTCGCAAAATCCCCCGATATGTGCAAAAAACAGGCCGGCCTACCTTCCGGTGGTCTCCAGGAACAGGTCGCAGGCAGGGCCTCCGTTCCCGCCGAACAGGTTGACCACGGCGCACCAGGAATAGCCGGCCGGGTCCTTCTCCTGGGCGGACGCTCCCGGGAAATGCATCAGCTGTCCGGTCCTGTAACTCCTTTGGAACCAGGCTTCCAGCATCCGGTCACATTCCTGCGCAGCATTTACAAGACCGTAGCCGCGCCCCCGGAAGATGGAACCGAACCGGAACTCCATCACATCGGTGCCCGGCCGGAAGGAACCGGAGCGGATCCGGTAGGAATTCAGATAGGACGTTTCGCCGTCTTCGGCATACCGGTCGATTCCCTGGTCGTCGATTTCCACGCTTTGGTAATAGAGATTGTAGGTCTGGCCCTGATAGGACAGGTAATAGCCGGAATTGCTTGTGGAGCCCACATTTTCCCGGATATATATTTCCGAGGCGGCGAGGTCTGCGATGGGGGAGCGGTCTCCTTCCGGAACGACCATCCCGCCCACCATATAAGGCCCGTTTTGCCCATGGATGTACGGTCCGACGGCTCCGATCAGGTACATGTCCAGGTACCCCGCCTCTACGGGTGAAGAGATCTCACCGGTTTCAGCGTGGACGACCTGCGCATACAGGGTCTTCCGTCCATAGCCCGTATAATGCGCCGGGTGCTCCACTGCCGTGATCCGGAGCTTGTCCCCCTCCCGGTCGAACTGGAATTCTTCCGGGCCGGAGAGGACGAAGGAGGTGCTTGCCGAGACGGGGAAACTTACTTCAAGTACCGGCTTCCCGTCCTTGATTGTGAATGATTTACCGTTTTTATAAGAATGGAAGTTCAGGGCCAGTTCCGCCTTCATTCCCAGCGCTTCCAAATATTCCGGAACGCCTTTCAGCGCCTCATAGACCGGCAGGTTGTTGTCAATGACCCCCAGGCATTCCCCCTTCAGCGAGGCGAAAGGATTGAGGACGACAAGTTCCGCTGTGGCGTAGGGAATGCGCGTGGACAGGGCGCCCTGATAGTTGACCCGGCCGATGGTTCCCCCCTCGCTCCAGTCCAGTTCCCGTCCCCGGGCATAGAGCCGGCTGATGCGGATCTGGACGGGAAGGCGAAGCAGGCGCAGGTCGCTGTCGGCCTTCCGGGTGAAGACCGCTTCCACGAACGAAGTACAGTCGTCCACCGTCAGGTAGTCGCTCGGGAAAAGGAGCCTTCTGATGAGCTCCAGGTCGAACCGTTCCAGGTCCCTGGGGGCGAAGGCATGGCTGTCGACGGGAACATAGGCGAGCGCGCCGCCGACCGCCGTCCCGTCCGGAAGCAGTTCGAACGTGTCGGAACTGAACCGCAGCACCGGGGCCTGGATGGGAATGTCCACTTCCTGGGAACCGGTCTCCACGCCCTGGGCGTTGAAGTGATGCAGGATCACCGTCCCTGTGCCCACGGAAAGCCCGGCCACCCCGATCCGGAACATCGATCCGGATGCCCCGGTTTCCCGCACTTCCAAGATCCCTTCACTGCCGGATTTGACCTCGGCCTCCAGGCGGACGATGCCCGGGAGCGGAACGGCCTCGATATAGCCGGTCTGCGCGACATAATCCGGTGCATGGGCTCGACTCACTTCCAGGACCGTGGGCCAGGAGGCGGTGACGGTCCGCTGGTCGGTCGCCTGCCTGCGCTCCGAGCCGGCCGTCACGGTGCAGGCGGCCCCCTCCGGGATATCCGTCACGGCAAGCAGCCGGACGGAGCCTGTGGCGATGCCGTCCTCATCGGCCTGCCAGGTGATCCCTTCCAGGCTCAGGCGGCCATCCGGTGCAAGCGAGACGGAAACGTCCTCCCGCTCCAGGTTGGTCACGAAGTACAGGTCGATGGTTTCTCCGGGCATGACAGTGGGGGATTCCGTCCCCGAAAACTTGAAGAACCGGGAGGCCGGGATCGGGTCCTGAGGCCCGGGAAGGACGATCTTGATGGTCTTGAACAGGTTCCGCCGGATGTCGAAATCCGAACGCATGTCGCTGGTTCCCAGATAGATGGTATATCCCAGGTCCTGATACTCCCCGCTGCTGCGCCGGACTTTGACGGACAGGTCGATGTAGGTGCAGTTGCGGACGGCGGCGAACCCCAGGTCCATGTACACGGTTTTCCAGCTTTCAGCGCCTTCGTGGATGCCCTGGCAGTTCTCCAGCATGTACAGGGTGACGGCATGGCCGTTCCCGCCCTGCTGGATCTCGTCCAGATCCTCTTCCGTGGCCCGGTCGTATTCCACCAGCTTGGACGGGTCCTCCTGACGGAAATCCTCGATGAAGTAGGGGACTTCCGTGTTGGCGTTCTCCACGATCATGTGCATGGCCTGGACCTGCCACTCTTCGGCCTCCACCCTGGACAGGTCGAACCAGATGTTGAACTTGGCGTAGAGTTTCTTCACGTGGACGGTGAGTCCTTCGCCGGCCGCGGACAGGCGGATGTCCTTTTCGATCCCGGCCATGGGCATTCCGGCCCCGGAAGTCTCCAGCCGCTTGAGCTCGGAAGGACCGGTGCTGGTGAAGCGGAGGACCTCCAGTTCGCTTTTCTTCAGGCCGGTCCGGATATAGGAGGCCATGTCCAGCCCCCCGTAGTTCACGATGGCGTAAATGTCCATCTCCGTGTTGACGGGGAGCGTCCAGTTGAAGCGTTGCAGTTGTGTCTCCACGGCGATGGGACGGCCCTCGTCCAGGCCGGCTTCCGGTCCGTAGGAGAGCAGTTCCCCGGTTTGGGGATCGAAGGCGAACAGCGCCGCTTTCTGGAAATGCTCGATGTCGATGGAAACGAGGGACCGTGTCCCCGGCTCCTCGTCCGCCTGTCCCAGCGAGACGGCCACTTCCCGGTACACCGTCCGGTCTTCCGACGGCCCGTCCTGTTCGGGCCGGCAGCCGGAAAGGCTCAGGACGGCACCGAAAGCGGCAAGAAGGAATGATTTGATTTTCATGATATTGTGTTCTTTCATCAAACGTATCAATCTAGTTCTGATTCACCTCCGTCGTCCCATTCGTCATCGATGTCCAGGCCGGACGGGTCCATCAGGTCATTGCCGTGTTTCCAGTCGTCCAGCTGCAGCCCGTCTTCCAGGTAGCGGACCGTCCAGACATAGTGCGCATTCCGCCGGATATCGAAATTGGAGACGGCATCCCTGCCCAGATAACTCCGGTAGGTGATCGATCCTTTGTACTGGCCCGAGGCGTCCACGACGGTCTCCAGGTAGGTGAGCCGGTCGCGCCTTGCCGCGACCTCGCCGCTCCTGTCCGGGCTTTTCCCTTCCGAGTCCGTGATTCCGGGCAGGGTGCCCTGGAGATTCTCCGGGACATAGAAGACGAAGGTTCCGGAAGCCGCCGCGGTCCCGCTCTGGAATTCCTGCCCGTCAAGCAGGTCGTCCGCCTGCCCGGCCGCCCCGTTTCCGAAGGGACGGAGCGCGCGGTTGAGGTTGCCTACATGGACTTCCCGGATGGACGCGCCCGTCCATTCGCAGGACAGGTGGACGGTGACCTTGGCCAGCAGCCGTTCCACCGGGATCACGGACGGGCCTCCGCCATAGTCGAGTTTCCCGGCCATCGGCAGTCCCCGGGCGGCCAGCGATCCGCTTCCTTCCGTATAGGAAGGGATGCGGTAGGCCAGTGCGGCCAGACCGGCCTCCGAGGCCGGCAGGCTGCTCCGGAGGTCTCCCATGTTCACGAGGGCATAGACGGCGTAGGTGACACCCCGTTCCAGATGCAGGGTCATGGCATCGAACTGCTGCGTAAAGTAGGCGGAGGTCACGAGCGAACCGGCTTCGTAGGCGGCCAGCGTGATGCCGGTCTTTCTCGTCTCGATGTCCGGCGCCGTCAGCAGCGACCGGGTTTCCGGTTGCATGTCCTCCGTCCGGAACAGGACGGCCGTTTCCTGCCGCGGCAGCGTGCAGGACGCCGAAATGGACAGGAGGGAAGCGAAAGCAATTGTTCTGATCGTTCTCATAAATGTCTGTACCTGTTAGATTTCCACAAGCGGGAATACCATCCCTTCTTCCCAGTCAGCCACCCTCAGGTCCACCTGCGAATTAACCAGGTCGATGGCGACATAGATGTCCTGGAGTTCTTCCGTTTTCCAGCTGTACCCCAGGGCGGCAATGTATTTCCCGAGGGGGAAAGTGGCCGGCACCCCGTTGCCGGAACGGATGGTGACCGTCAGGGAGTCGTCGGCCTGCCTGGGGAGCCGGAACGTGACGATGCTTTCCCCGTCCCGGGCCCTCGGCTCGCAGCGGAAAAGCCCGGGGACGGGGGAATGGTCCAGGAGGTCGAAGCCCGACGTGTTCCCCTCCACCCGGAATGCGTAGTCCTTCAGTTCCGCGGCTTTCTTCCGGATGTCCAGGAAGACCGTCGCAAACTGCTTCCGCAGGGCAATCTCCACCCGGGCGGTTTCTCCGGTGGCATCGACCTCCGCGAATCCCGCGTACAGGGAATCCGCTTCCCGTCCGGCCGGAATCCCCAGCCGGTGCGTTTCCAGGATGGATTCCCGGACGCCCTTGCAGGCGGCTACGGTCAGGAATCCCTTTTCCACGGGATGGACCCAGGGGATCCCCTCCTCGATCCGGACGGTCTCCCGGAACAGGGCCGATGCTTCCCGCCAGCCCAGCAGCCGGGCTTCACCGCCCGTTTCCGTGCCGGCGAAGGTGACCTGCAGATAGCAGGGACAATCCCCGCGGAGTTCCTTGACGCTGCAGGCGGTGGCGGCCAGCATCCCCAGCGCCAGGATGCCCCGCATGGTCTTTCCTCTGTTTCTCATCCTAAGACTGTTCATGGATTTGATATACGGGCGACCAGTCCTCCGTATCGGTGGAGAACACGGCCTCCAGGGCCCCGGGGACCTCTTCTTCCGGATCCAGGGACCCCAGTCCCCGGATGATGGCCTCCTCGGCGATATAGGTCTTGTTCCGCTGCGTGGCCGGCAGCGTAACCGGATAGTAGTACGTTTTGCCGCCCACCGTCGCCTCGATGACGATCCGCGTGCACCGCGGCGTCCAGGCGGCCCGGGAGCGTGAGTCGCCGGCGCTTCCGACCGGGTTCGGGCAGCCGTAGAACAGATGGGCGACCGTGTGGGTGGCCCCGGATGCGATGCCTGCGTCGATGCCGCTGTCGGAAACCAGCCCGTTGACGGAAGGGTCGGAGATGTATCCCATTGGGTTGGCCCAGGCGCCGGCCGGAGCCAGATCGCCCGTCGTCGCATCCCGGCCCAGGAGGCTTTTCCTCGGGCAGTTGGTCAGATAAACGGCTTTCAGGACGAAGGGACGGGCGGAGAGGACCGGATCCTCCATCCGGACGGTGATTTTCCGGATCCCGGCCTTGAAGACGAGCCGGTCCACCGGGATGGAGCGTGTGCCGCCGTCCGTATCTTCCGGTATCCGAAGGGTTTCCCGCCCGGCCATCAGAAGTCCGGGCAGGCGGTTGTCTCCGAGGTCGAAGGCGGTCTCTTCGAGCTCCTGCTCGGTTCGGACCGATTCGGGACGGAAACGCTCTTCCGGGCAGTTGACGACCGCCCAGGCCGTATAGCTCCCTCTTTCCAATTCCCGGGTGATGGTGTCGGTCGAGGAACAGATACCGTAATCCGCCAGTTCTCCGTCCCGAAAAAGCAGGAGCGTCCAGTGCAGGGCCGCCTGCTCGGCGGCCGGATCCGGCCCCGGAACGCGTGTCGTCTCCGCCGGAGCTTCGATGGCGAAGGTGACTTTCACCGGGCCTGGGCTTCCCTCTCTGTCACAAGCCGTAAAACTTGAAACAGAGCATAATAAAAACAGTGTCCTGAAGAAATGCTTCATGAGATCTTTCCTTTGGTTTCCGGAACCCGGACAGGCGGTCAGGCCCGCCCGGATTGATGCGTCCTTACAGGGTGAGGGTCCCGAGGTTCAGACCGGTCTCCCAGTCGTTGACGGTGATCTGGACGGTGGCGTCCCCGGTTTCCAGCGGCTTGTAGGGCTCCTCGCCCGGACGGTGTTTCACCACCAGCTCGTCGATGACATAGGTCTTGTTGCGCTCCAGGACGGGCAGTTCGATCGGATAGTACCCTTTCTTTCCCTGGAACGTGACTTCGACCACCAGCATCGTATGGCGGGGCGTCCAGGTGTCCGCGTAGGAAGCGGCTTCCGTCGGGTTGGGGTAGGGGTAGAAGACATGTTCCTTCGTGTGGGATTCGCCGTTTCCGAGCCGTTGATTCACGGCGTCATACAGCAGGGCGTCGTATGCGTTGTCCTTGTGCCTGAGCTGGTTGACCCAGGCGGAAGGGGTGCCGTTCACCGCGTAATTGTTGTCCGCCGCCACGTTGATCAGGTAGATCCCGTCAATGGTCAGGGATTCGGAGGCGAGGGCATACTGGTAAGCTGTCGTGATCTTTCCGATGGAAACGCGGGAGACGATGCGCTTCACCGTCACCGGTACCGTGCCGCCGTCGGTCAGTTCCTGCGTCGTGGACCCGGTCATGACGAAAGCGTCGGTCCGGTTCTCGCTGAGCCGGCTCACCCGGCTTCGCAGTTCCTCCTCCGTCAGGATGTCCGAGATGACCGGGGCATTGACGAGGGCCCAGACCGTCCGGATGCCGGAGGTGGCCGTCAGCTGGGCGAGCATCGCCTCGCCGGCGTTCCGGTACTCCTCCAGCTTGCCTTCATGGAAAACATAGACCTGGAGGTTCTCCACCCGGGATTCCGAGGCATACGTCACATCGGTTGCACGGGTGGGTGCGGAGCCCTGGATGATGACGTTCACTTCTACCGGCTTGCCGGCGGCAGGGGAGGTTTCCCGCTGGCAGGAAACCAGCGCGAGTGCGGCCGAGGCCGCGATGAAAAGAAGATTCTTTTTCATGGAAATAAGGTATTAGTGGTTGAATGTCAATGGCGTGTCTTCCTCTTCACGCTGCCTGTCCAGCCCGTATCGGCGGATGAGGGCGGCGATCTCCGGGTCCAGGTTGCCCCGGTGGACGAAAGAAGGATTCATTCGGCAGGCCCTGAGATAACTCTCCACGGCACGGCGGTCGTCCCCGCGGCGGCTGTACAGGATGGCGAGCAAGTACAGGACCCGGTCGGTCCTTTCCATGGGCTCCAGCACTTCCAGGGCGGAGGCGTTGTAGTCCATCGCGCAGTAGGCGACGGCGGTATTGTAGTCCTTGTAGGGCCGCAGGAGCGTGACGGCTTCCTTGTATTCCCGGTCCCGGATCGCCTGGATGCCCCGCATATAGGCCGTGTCCACGACCGTGGTATGGACGGTATCCTTCTGCAGGCCCTTCCGGTGCAGGTGGAAGTCGAACCGGACGGTCCTCAGGCGCGGGTACAGGGTTTCCCGGATGTGCCGGTAGGAGGGGAGGGACTGGAGCCGCCTCTCCCGGAGGTCCGGCTGGGAAATGGCGGCGATCTTCCCGTACTCCTCCTTTTCCTTCCCGGTCATCTTCCCGTCTTCCCGGACGAGGACCTCCAGCATGGACCAGTTCTCCGGATCGTTCCGGGACAGGAACCGGATGGGGGCCGGTGCATCCTCGGTGTAGGTCTCGTCCATTCCGATGCTGAACCCGCTTCTTCGAACGGAATCCCGGTAGTGCTTCAGAAAGCGGTCGAAGTAGGCCGATACGCTCTCGGATCTCCGGGAGGAAAGCTTCCGGTTGTTCTCGTAACTTCCTTCCGGTGAACAGGATGCGGTGACTACGATGGAGTCCAGGTCGAACTCGCGGTTCTGCAGCAGGCTCCGCAGGTTTCCCTCGATCCGGGAGATTTCCTCCCGGTTGTGGCTGAGGCCCTGGCGGATTTCCGCGCGTCCCTGTTCAAAGTCGATGTAACAGGCGGTGTTGGCCTGGACCCGGCGTTCCGTCACCAGGGTCTTGTACCGGACGGTCTCGTCGCTGAGGCCGCTGATGGAGCTGATGTAGAAGGTGAGCGGTTCGCTCCGGGGCACCCGGTAGATCCGCCGGTCCTCCTCGTAAATGTCT
>Ga0247611_10002462_pt1 | contig 29830 bp, 25 predicted proteins | sample 177DNAGHGhighgp2_FD_192422 | JGI IMG/M metagenome (GOLD analysis project Ga0247611, IMG submission 192422) | Sheep rumen microbial communities from Palmerston North, Manawatu-Wanganui, New Zealand - 1770 DNA GHGhigh gp2 | ecosystem: Host-associated > Mammals > Digestive system > Stomach > Rumen... | reverse complement strand
TCAAAAGAGCAGATATTCCGTCCTCTATAAGCAGCCTTTCTTCCGGAATTTTTAATGGATGTACTGCGCTCGAAAGAGTCACACTGCCGGAAGGTATGACGGCGATAGGAGATAATTCTTTTGCGGGGTGTGCGCAACTCGATTCGATTGTTTTACCGCAAAATCTGTGTATGATAGGAAGCGGTGCTTTCAAGGGAATTGTTTTACCGGATTCATTGTTTATTCCCGATAAAGTGGTGGCAATTGGCAGCAATGCTTTTGAGAACTGGTCTTCGCTTGAATACTTGTCTATCGGCAAGAACGTGACGCTCATCGGCGACAATGCCTTCAAAGGGGATAGCGCCATTAAGAAAATCACTGTATGGGCAGCTGTGCCGCCGATGGTATCAGAAGGAACACTCGCTGACATCCCGGATAGCGCTTGGCTTTCTGTACTTCCTGATAGCCGCAAACTGTACCGCGAACATGTGTACTGGGGACGGCTCCGCATGGCGGATGTGCCGGACTCAGCAATGATCCAACGCACTGTGACTGTGGATGCTGCAGAGACGACAGCCGACTTTACGTGGCCGACGGACTCCGCCGCACACTCCTATCAGATAGACATCTACAAAGACGGCGCGGTTTTCTGCAAGCTGACGTTAGGCAACAGGGGACAGCTTCTTGGTATCTCTTTCTCTGCGCCCGGCAGAAAAATGACCAATGACCAATCACAAATGACCAATGACGAAAGTCAGCCTTACACACTTTCCTTCAAAGTCACCGGTCTGGATGAGGCCTCGCGATACACGTATGTACTGTCTGTCTTGGATGAGAACGATGCTCCGCTGCACGTCTATGTGGGAGATTTTGCGACTTTGGGATACGAGGGTGAGTTGCAATACGACGGTAACGAACTTATCCCGACACCGCCGATTATTCCGGGCGATCCGGATGGACAAAGCGTAATCACCGGCATCGAAAAAACCGATTCGGAGGGCTCAGAGAAAAAAGCCATTATTGAAGGACGACTTCTCTTTTTTACACCGCAAGGTATCTATGATATAACCGGAAAACGCATCGAGTAAGTAAGATTTTATGACACGCGTATTTATGTGGATAAATACTGTGCTGATAAGCATGGTATTAGGGGCGACCCATACCTTTGCGCAGAGTCTGACACCCTGGAGCGGAGGTACACAAATGCCCAATTTCAACGGAGAAACATACACTATCCGGACGGCGGAAGAGTTAGCCTGGATAGCCTCTGCGAGCCGTACGGATGACTTTGCGGGGAAGACCGTTCGTCTGGCTGCAGACCTTGATTTAGGCGGCAGCAGCGCGACTCCGCCGAGTTGGGAACCGATAGGCAGCGCTGCCAGACCGTTTCAGGGCGAGTTAGACGGAGCCAACCATGTGATTTATAACCTGTATATACTCTCTTCGTTTCTCCCCTCCGGCGCAGGGCTGATAGCCGAAAGCGGAAACGCGGCGGTCGTTCACCATATAGGCATCGCGCAAGGACAAATCATGACGGATGGCGCAAGTAGCGTAGGATGCCTGGTAGGAACGAACCGCGGGCAGATACACCACTGCTTTAGTATGACGCAGATCATCGCGCACAACGGCAATGATATCGGTGGTCTGGTGGGTACTAACTACGGCGGGATCAGCTTCTCATACAACGCCGGCATCATCACCGACGGCAATAATCGTGTAGGCGGATTAGTGGGCTATAACAAAGCCTCGGCAGTCCTGAACAACTGCTATAGCATGGGTTATTGCAAGGGGTCCGACCATGTTGGAGCGTTATTCGGCAAGAACGAAGCGCCGGAAGACAACCTGACGATGGTTTATTTCGACCAGCAGTTAACGCGTATGTATGCCACAGGGTACGGAGGGGCGGATCCTATCCTCACGGACAACACCCGATACGCGATAGCCAAATCGTCCGATTTCATCGGGAGCAACAGCCCCTATTATGAGAATCCTGAGAACGAATGGCGTTGCTCTGCCGGAGGGTATGAGAGCCACCCGCAGTTGGTTTGTTTTGCCAACCACATTGCCTCGGAGATGTCGGTCAAGACCGTTATACTGGATGCAGAGAGCGTACCAATCATGCGTGCCGAGGGCGTTGGCGCTCCGACTGACGGAAACTCCCCCCGTACCGGTATCGGGTTGGAGAGACAGAACAGCAGTGCTTTCGGTTCCGGCCAATGGTACTCGCCGAGTCCGGATGTCATTTATATTGCAAACCCCAAAGGCGCGTCGGCGGAAGTGAAGCGTCCCTGCGGCAATCAGGAGGTGATCCTGACCATTAGCTGCGGTCCGGCAGTGAAGCAGGTATATACCATCGTGAAGGGCTACGAAGCCTTCGATGCCGGCATCTTGAGCGGGGCTTATACGGCTTGCTGGAATGAGGAGGAGGTAAAGTTTAAAGAAAAGAACAACAACGGCAAGGAAGCCACAGGCGGCAAAGACGACGAGCAGAAGGACGGGCAGTACAGCTACCAATACCAGCTCATCCGCGATACGGTGATCACCGCGGAAGACGGCACCAAGACCTACCTGCCGATGGATACTATCCGGCTCTGTCAAGAGGATTATAACGCATGGGCAATGCCGACCGACGTGCCGGGCGACTATGCCTTCCGCCGCGACGTGCATGACGTACAATGCAAGACCGATTGGACCCGCTCGCAAGGGCGGTTGTTTCTAACCGTGAGAAAAGAGTTCGACCCGGGAGAACTAAAAGAGCAACCCGACACGCTCTACGGCATACTGCCGATGACGACTACTATACAGAGTATTCAAGACGCGTCAGGAGGAGGAGAGGTGTTCCACTATAAATGGATGCTCAAAAGAAGCGAATGGATGGTAGAAGAACGGACCTGGAAACCCGTACCGGAAGACACCCGAAACCCCTTGTATATCGACGGAGAACAAGTGGAGACCCCCTCGCTGACCTACACCTTTGACCAACCCGGCGCTTATACCTTCACGCGAAGCGTCCGGGAAGAGGCATGCAAGGCCAGTATGACCGAGTCCCGAAACCCGCATGTAGTGGTGGTTTTTGAAGCAATAAACCCCGGTTCTATCGAGAGTTTCAACCGAAACCTGTGCTCACCGGAATGTCTGGAAACGATTCATGAGACAGACACCGTCTCCGGCGGAAACGGGATTTATTCCTACCGATGGTTATGCAACGGAGAGGAGATTCCTCAGAGCGACACAACCTTCCTGCCGCTGGGAAACATACTGATGGATGCGGGCAATACATATGTTTTCACGCGCCAAGTGAAGGACGATACGGGCTTGATGGACTGGCTGACCTCAAGGGGCAGTGTTACTATCACCGTTTACGGCGGATATAGCGCCGGCAGTATTGAGCCGTTTGATTTGCAGGTTTGCTCAGATGACGGCGTACCGAGCGAAGTGACCGCCCTTATCCGCGAAGAGGAGCCGGCGCAGGGTAGCGCGGGCAGTGTGTTCGCCTATTGCTGGCTGCTCTATCGCGGCAGTACGGACACGAAGCCGTTTGACACACTCCATATAGACGCGCCGATACTGAACACCGCTATCCCGTTAGAAAAATATCGCCTAACGGCGCCGATGAGTATCTTCTTGCAAAGAGCAGTAAAGAACGTCCTCTGCGAGGGCGAATGGCAAGTCTCGGAGGGCAAAGCCTCATGGCGTTTTGGCAGAGCCGAGAAGAAGACAGAGCGGATTATCATCTGCGCCGGGGACCTGCCGTACGAGTACACCTATACGTTTGCAGACGGACATACGCAGACCTTCCGTTTTATAAGAGACGAAGAGCATTTTGTAGCCGCAGATGAGACCCACGAAGGCTGCCCGATGGACGTGACGCTGGTGAGTGAGGTACTGCCGGTGCCGGCAGTGGAGGTCGTACCGAAAGTGTCGGTATGCGAGACGGAGAACCATCTGAAGATTGCCTACACGGTCGTCAGCGGTACGCCGGAACGCTTCGACCTCTATTTCCCACAAGCCTCCAAAGAAGCAGGTTTCCGCGATTCTATCGGTGCTTTTCTGCCGGAAGAGGATGTCATAGAAGTACCTCTGCCCAAGCGTGTACCCCTGGGACCGCAGGAGGTGACCATCTGCTTTTATACCGATGAAGACGTGCCGGAGAAATGCAAGCAGGCGAAGCCGCAGAAGATGACCTTTACCATTAACCTGGACGGCTACGTACGGCGCAAGGGCGAGGACGTACTATACGTAGATAACAGCGGCATGCACACCGAGGGTGAACTCACTTTCGTAGCGTATCAGTGGTACCGCGACGGAGTGATGCTGAGCGGTGAAACCGACCAGTTTATCCATGAGTACCCTTCGTTGGACGGGATCTATCAGGTGGAGATGACGACACCGGACGGCACGGTATATCGCAGTTGTCTCTACGCGATGTACCCCACGCAAGGGGAAGAAGAGGTGCTAAGCGACCAACGGCCATGTAGAAAAATCATCGAGAACGGGCAATTAGTGCTGGTGGTAGGCGATCAACGATATACGGCAACGGGGCAAAAGATACAATAAGTATAACCGATGAAAATTCGTGCAAGTCATAGGGTATTTGCGCTGGTTCTCTGGTTGTTAGGAACCGGAGGAGGCATGAGCTGGTCGCAAAACGCGTTCTCTCCGAGTCATTATATCGACATAGAGATCGGTGGCGGCATAGGCGGCCTGGGTTATGAGTTAGACGGCGGAAGGACGTTTGTCTCTCCTTCGTTCTCTGTCGGCGCAGGCTATACGTGGTTCTTCCTTCCGATAGCGGGTCTGCAGACAGGAGTCCGGCTCACGCGTATCGCCACCACCGCCATGCTGACCGAACCGATGGAATGGCGTACCGGTACCGATGACGGGCGACTGCGAGACTACATGGGCGAAGAATACACCCACCGGGCATCCTTCAACGAATGGAAGGAGCGTGAGCAGATGTGGTTGTTGCAGGTACCGATAGGTCTGCGTTTCCGCCATTTCGCCAGTACGGACGCCCGCTACGGGCTACATGCGGCAGTAGGAGCTTTGCTCTCTGTCCCGCTGCGATCCTCCTATACCCTCCTCTCTGGCGAAGTGACCCATACAGGATGGTATGAACAATGGAGACTGCTGCTCCATGACCTGCCCGGACGGTTCGAGACAGAGAGCTATCCCCGCCATGAGGCTTCGTTCGGTTCCAGGATCCGACAGCTGGGTTTATCGGCGTACGGGGAAGCAGGTATGGTCATGCGTTTAGGAGAGAGGGCACAGCTGGTGGTGGCAGCATACGTACAATGGATGCCGATGGATTTTGCAGCGATGAAATCGGGCAAACATATTCCTATCGGTTTTGCTACCGAGCGCAATCACTATACCTTCATGAGCGAATATCAAGGCTTGGTCGGAACGGATAAGACCAGTGCTGTCCGGCCTTGGTCAGCAGGGGTAAAAGTGGCGATCTCTCTTTGGCCCGGCCAGACTACCGTCCAACGCAGACGATGCATGTGCACAATGATGAAATGATATAGAAAATAGTGATTTAATAGCGATTTATTTGCGCATGTCAAAAAAGAGCAGTAATTTTGCAGTCAGTTTATCGAGGTGTCACAACGATGTCAAATAATATATGATCATGAAAACGAAAGTATCTATTATTCTTGTTTGCCTGATTTGGATGGCAAGCAACATGTACGCAACAGAAGGCGCATTGCGTGGCAGGTTCGCCATCAGCGCGACGGACACGGTGGCTTTCTCGCGTGGCAACCTTCAGTACCAACCCAGTACGTCCACATGGCGTTTCGCCGAGAACCAGTGGGACTTTGTGGGAACGGCAAACGGACGTATCCGCAGCTACCAATACTCAACCGAAGGTTGGGTGTGGACTTACAAAGGCTGGCTCGATCTCTTTGGCTGGGGAACAGGCAATAACCCTACTGCAAGCAGTACTACTAATAGTAACTACGGCTCGTTCACAGATTGGGGAAGAAATGCTATCTCCAACGGAGGTAAGAAAGCCAATCTTTGGCGTACGTTGACCAAAGATGAGTGGGACTACCTTTTCAGAGGACGCGAGAATGCTGCATCGCTATATGCCAATGGCACAGTGAGTGGCGTGAATGGCTCTATCCTGTTACCCGACAACTGGGTGATACCAGCCGACTTGCATTTCAAGCCTTCCAATAGCACAGACTCCACTGCGGCTCCCAATAACTACACCGCAGATGAGTGGATGTTTATGGAAATGGCAGGAGCGGTATTTCTGCCGATTACGTACGAGCGTACAATGGATTGGCAACGCATGGAATACTGCACCGAGGTATATGTCGAAAATACTGCCCGTTACTGGACTTCCACGCCCAATGGTACAAACGGCGCATATTACTATATACCCTTGGCACCGAATGTTTATCAGGACAACCGCTATGTTGGCAAGGCTGTTCGTCTGGTTCAAAATCATGAAGGCGGTGACCTTTTCCCGGTAGTGCCGAATACCCATAGTGCTATCTTCCAATGGACATCGGTACCGAATGCAGAGACGTATATCCTGCATGTCTATTCAGACAGTACACGGACGGAAGAGGCGTTCTATATCACGTTTGACCGAGACGGCAAAGTGACAGGCCTGCATTTCATTCCTCATGCTCCTTCACGCAAATCCGAGACGGACAGCACCTATACGGACAGGCTTTTCTTCTATACGCTCAATGGCTTACAGGCGAATACGGACTATTGGTACGCTATCTCCGGAGAAGACGTGAACGGTCAGACTATCAGTACCGTTTCCGGCAGTTTCCACACGGCTGCTGTTGAAACAACTCTTGACAAAGTAACGGTTGATCCGGCTCAGACCAGTGCGGTCATGACATGGCCTACTGATAGTGCCGCCGGTTCGTACCAGATTGATATCTACAAAAGCGGTGCGGTCTTCTGTCATTTGACACTTGGTCCGACCGGACAATTGCTGGGAATAACGTTCAATGCACCGCAACGTCACGAGCAAACGACTGATAGCGATACCGGAAATAGCACCCAACTGCCTGCCACCCTTTCGTTTAACATTACCGGTCTCGAAGCTGCAACACGGTACAATTACGTCCTCTCTGCGTTAGACGCAAACGATACGCCGGTCCACGTCTATACCGGTGCGTTTGCCACCTTCGGTTATCCGGGAGAACTGGAAGAAGGAGGTGACGAAATAATCCCGACTCCGCCAATTATCCCATCCAACCCGGAAGCATCCAATCCAACGGACTTGGAGAAGACGGAAGAAGCCAAAGGACAGCACGGAAAAATGTTCCTCAACGGGCAACTTTTCATCCTGCATGGCAACCAACTCTATACGATCACGGGGCAACGTCTATTTTGACGTCCCCGGCAAGGAGCGAGAGCTCCGCTCGTTTTTCAAAATTTGGATGACAAAGTGACAAAGTGGCAAAGTTGATCTATTGTAATTTACACATTTACAGACGTTTTGTCAACTTTGCCACTTTGCCATCGTCTTTTATTTGAACGTTTCTTGTAAATCCAGTAGCTCAGCCGACCAGATGACTCAAATTTTGCATGGCGATATTGACGATCTTGGCGATGTCGCCAAGATCGTCAACTTCGCCAAGTCATTTTTTGTTGACAACCGTCCTAATTTTGTTTACAATCAAACTATCCGATTCTTAAGATTTAGCTCCATGCTTAAGTAAGGGGCTTGTCATGGTTAAGTCCTGTTAATCCTAGACTTTAGTCCTAACGTCACCCTAAGGAAAGGCTAACCAAAGGCATCGCAATTAAGTACGTCCCCTTGACGACGAGTCAGCGTCGTCTATGTCTTTTGCCCGAAAAATACTACTTATGCGAGCATAGACGATATTTTTTCGGCCAAAATCTTGCATATTCCAAATTTTTGTAGTAATTTTGCACCCTAATCTGTAAAATCTGTAAAAAACACGAGTCATGCTATTAAGTATTCAGAGTTTCTTTGGCCAAGTAGATATATGGCAAGTACTGTCTTCCTTTATCTTTCTGATCGCTATCATCGATCCGTTTGGTAATATACCGGTGACGATCGGCATGGAGAAAAAGGGCATCAAGATCAGCCCTTGGCGCGTCAGTCTGGCCAGCTTTATTATCCTGATGGCGTTCCTCTTTGCAGGTGAATGGATATTGAAACTATTCGGCGTACAGATCGAGTACTTCGCTATCGCCGGTGGTTTTGTGATCTTCCTCATGGCCCTGGAGATGATTCTGGACATCACGATCTTCCAGAACGACAAGCTGGAGGGCGTGGAGTCGGGGGCAGGATCGATCGTGCCGCTGGCTTTCCCGATGTATGCGGGTCCGGGTGCGTTCACAGCCCTGCTGGCCATCACGGCTGAGTATAGCATTGCGAGCCTGTGTATCTCGCTCACGCTCTGCATACTGGTGCTGTACCTGGTGCTGGTAGGTACCAACTGGTTGACCCAGTACCTGGGGCAGACGGCGCTGTATATCATCCGTAAGTTCTTTGGCATCATCGTGCTGGCGATAGCCTGCAAACTGATGTTCGCCAACCTGGCTACGATACTTTAAAATCAAAACAACGATATGAAAAGCTTTTCTGAAATGAAGATTGCGCTTGCCAGCGACCATGCCGGCTATGCGCTCAAGCAAAAGGTACAGCTCTTCCTGGAAGACAACGGTGCCACGGTGAAGGACTTCGGTTGCTACAGCACCGAGAGTTGCGACTATCCCGACTATGCTCACCCCCTGGCTGAGGCGGTGGAGAAAGGCGAGTACGACTACGGCGTAGTGATCTGCTCGACGGGTAACGGCATCACCATGACGGCTAACAAGCACCAGGGTATCCGTGCCGCACTCTGCTGCGACACCAAGTTGGCTGAACTGGCACGTCAGCACAACGACGCCAACGTGTTGGGGCTGCCGGCTAACTTTATATCGAGCATCATGGCCCTGGATATCGTTCGTACGTTCTTCCAGACCGATTTCGAAGGTGGTCGTCACGCACGTCGTGTTGCGAAGATCCCTATTCACTAAGGCGGGCAACAGTTTGCGTTGCGCAGCGAGTTATGCACTGAGCCTCATGGGCTTGGTGCATGTTCGTCATATGCCCTGCTTCCTGTCCGTCGAGCCGGCAGCGGTGTGCCAGCTGCGCTGCCCGGAATGTCCTGTCGGACAGGCTAATGGCGAAAGGCGAAAGGCTAATGGCGGTGCCTCCGGGCACTCCGATATAGGGCCAACGGCCAATGGCCAACGACCAACGACTAATGACCAACGACTAATGGCTAAAGAGGTATGGGAGCGGGTGCTCAGGGAGGCGGGACCGTACGTACATACGATGCAGTTCTTCTTCCAGGGTGAACCCCTCTTACACCCCCAATTGCCGGACATGATACGCGACGCGCGCGCGTACCATATATATACTATCGTCTCTACCAACGCCCAAGCCATGACGTCCGAGTTGGCGCAGCGGCTGATGGAGGCCGGACTGAATCGCATCATCGTCTCGATAGACGGCCTGAGCGAGGAGAGCTACGGCGCCTACCGCGTAGGCGGCAGCTTAGAGCGTTCGCTGGATGCCCTCCGTTGGCTCCGCGAGGCCAAGCAGAAGACCGGCGCCCGCTGCACGATAGAGATGCAGTGCCTTCGGTTGCGCACCAACGAGCATGAGTGGGACGAGATGCAGCGCCGCTACCGTCAGCTGGGGGCAGACCGGTTGGTCTTCAAGACCGCCCAGTTCTATGACTATGCGGATGGTCATCCGCTGATGCCGAGCGACCTCAAGTACAGCCGCTATGTGCCGGGCAAGGACGGCCGTTACCACCGCCGTAAGTTGCGCCCCGGATGCTATCGCTCCTGGAGCGGGTGCGTCGTCACCACGGCGGGCGAGGTACTGCCCTGCTGCTACGACAAGCAGGGTGCGCACAGCTACGGCAACATCATGCAGACCTCGCTCCGCGACCTATTCCAAAGCGAGAGTGCCCAACGCTTTCGTCGTCAGGCACTCCGTCATCTCCCGGCTATCTGCCATAACTGCTGGCAGTAGGTCCGGCTATTTCTCTCTCTATTAGAACTTATACGCGCCACCCAGCAGGAACTGGATTCCCTGGGTCTCGTAGCCGTAGTAGAGCTGGTTGTAGCGATGGATGATATTATCCAGTTGCAAGAACAGCTCCAGGTTGGGTATCTCGCGTGCACCGCGTTTGGCTACGCGCTTGCCTACCGCCATCTCGTACTTGCAACCCAGGCCGATCTCGATGATCGGACGGAGCATATGTCCGCCATCGGTAGCCATGGCCAGGCGCGAACCCGTGAAGCGGTTGTCGGAATAGAGCGACCAGTGGCTATCGATACGTCCGTCGATACGCAGACCGGCGGTCCACTTAGCGCGGTCGTAGACGGTAGCGCTATCGAGCTTGACGGCAGGATTGGTGAATGTGTATTCCGGCGTCTCATGGCCGAAGGACTGCCACATATAGTAGTCGCCCCAAGCCTTGACATGCACGATGTCGCGATAATGATAGTCGATGAGGGCACCCACCTTGCCGCGTCCGTAGTCGGAGTAGGCATAACTGAAGCAGCCGGCATTCATCGGCGTACCGTACTTGACGAAGGTGGCATCGCCATCGGCTGCGGTAGCGATGAGCGAAGTCTGGTTTTTCTGCAGCGCATAGCCTCCGTGCAGCTCCAGCAGCAGGCCGGTCATCGGACTGATATGCAGACCCAGTTCGGCATCGATGGGGGTATAGGCCGCTACGTGGTGGGAGACGATACCCGAGTGGATGAGGCGGTAGCGGTTGCTCTCCATGAAGTCCTGGAGACTACCTACGCCGAAATGACCTTGGGCCGTGGCGTAGAGCGTGAGCCACTGCTTAGCCATCTGGGCCTCGAGCGAGATATTGGGCGAGGGGGCAAAGCTGACGTTCTGCGCACCCGAGAGCATCTGGCCCGCACCGATATTCACATCCAGGTTGACGCCGGCATGCAGGTTGATACGCTGGCCGCGGTACTCGTAGTAGGGCTCGATGCGGATCGCATGACGGCTGTTGTAGTCGGCAGCAGGAATAGTGGCCGAGAGACCCGATACTTGCAGGATATTGTTCTGCACCGACAGGTTGCCACCCACATGGTGTGCCTCGCTATGCCAATCCAACGTGGCATGGGTGCGCACCTGATGTTCGGCCACGGCGCCTATCTTGGCAAAGAGCTGGTAGCCCGTCTGCAGACGGTACTGCAGGTCGGCCTTGCTCCGGTTGGAGCGGATACCCACGAAGGCCTCGGCGGTCCAGAGGGCCGTCTTGTCGTCAGCCGTGAGCGAGAGGTTGGGGTTGTAGCCGTTGCCCAAGGTATAGTCGTAGAGGCGACCGTACTTATGGTAGTATATATTGCCACCGTTGACGCCGAAATAGACGTCCATATTCTGGAAGCGGTGGGTGAAATCCATGCCTATCTTAGTCTTACTCAGCGCACGCAGTCCCCATTCGGCGCGATGGTGGGCATAGACGTCCAGCAGCGATTTCTTGGTATCGTCCTTGGTGTACTCCAGGTCGAGCATCGTACCCGTATGGCCGAAACCGGCACGTACGTAGCCGTTGTACTGGCCGGAGGTCTTCCAGCTCTGACGCGGCGTGGACATGGGCGTCAGGTTATGGTCGGGCGAGAGGATGGGGGTGTACTCGGAGTAGCGCACCTCGACGGGCGTCATAGTCTCCTCTACCTGCTCGGGTTGCACCTGTATCTTCTGGGCCTCCTGGATGGTAGGCTGGTAGTCACGTTCTACGGTGATCGTACGCGTGTATGTGCTGTCCTGTGCGGCCAGGCTCAGTCCGCATAGGGTGATGGCTGTTGTCAGTAGGATACGTCTCATAGTGTCAATCTTCATCTTCGTCGGTTACCGTTTGTGTTTGCTGCAGGGCGTTGAGGCGTTCCGCTACGATGGTGCGGATATCGTCTTGACCCGTATAGTTAGCCTGGAGCGAGAGCAGGTACTGCTCGGCCAGGAAGGTATCGCCCTGGCGCTGACTGATATCAGCCAGCAGGATGATGGCGCGTGCGAGCCAGTACTGCTGGGTGGTGTTGGCCTCGGTGAATTCCATCACTTGGGCTTCGGCCTGCTCGGTCTGGTCCAGGTTGTAGTAGGCTTGTGCCAACTGGTACTTGGCCTCGGCACCGATAGCGGTACGTACCTCCTGGCTGAGGGCTTTCAGGTCGATGGTAGCGTCCTCCCAGCGTTGTTGCGCCAGATAGGCCTTGGCGCGATCGTACTGCGCCTCCTGACGCAGTTCGGCCGAAGGGCGCTCGTCCAGGATCTGGGTAGCGATAGTGATCGTACCCGGGTAGTCCTGGGTCTGATAGCAGCAGCGGAGTACGCCCAACTTAGCCGTGGCCTTGTTGTCGCGGGTAGTAGCGATGCCCTGCAGCAGCTCGAAGCTGCGCTTGGCCTGCGCGTACTCGCGGCGGTCGTAGCGTATCTCGGCCGAACGCAGGCAAGCCTCCTCGATATAGGCGTTACCGGCCATCTGCATCAGCTCCTCGTAGAGCGGCAGTGCCTGGTCGTAGTCCTCCAGACGGTAGAGGCAGTCGGCGGCCGAATAGGTGGCGATGGTATAGTAGCGGCTACCCACGCCGTACTGGCGGCGATAGGTGGTCATAGCGGCTGCAGCCTCGCGGTAGCGCGCCTGCATATAGAGCAGTTCGGCTGCGGCATAGGTGAGCGAGTCGTCCTTGGTGACCACCTTCATCTGCTTGAGCGACTTGGTATAGCGTACGTATTCCGATACGCGGTTGGTCTCTACGTAGAGGGCTTCCAGTCCGCTGAGGGCGGTATAGGCCTCGTCGGTAGAGGGATAGTTGCTGATAGTGTATTTATACGCCTTGATGGCTTCTTCGGGCATGTCGAGGTTGCGGTAGAGCATGGCGCGCTCCAGGGCCGATTTGGCACCGAACTTAGGATGACGGCCGTACTGCGAGAGCAACTGGTCGTAGGTCTTGATAGCTTCCGTCTCGCGCTTGAGTTCGATCAGCGTACGGGCTTTCTCGTAGAGTGCCTGTACGACGTAGTCGGACTTGGGGTACTTGGTGATGACGGTATTCATGTCCTCCAGCTTGCTCTCATAGCGGTGGAGCAGACCGCTGGAATAGCCGCGCTGGTAGGTGGCGTAGTCGGCACCGGTGACGTTGCCGGTCTTGTTCTGCTGCTCTACGACGCGGCTGTAGTAGGTATTGGCATCCGCGTAGTTGCGTGCGTTGAAGTAGCAGTCGCCGATGCGGTTGAGCGCGTCGGTATAGGTGCGGTCCGCGCTATTGGCCTGCTGCACATACTGCGCAAACTGCTCACGCGCCGCGGGGTATTTCTTCTGGGCAAAGAGGGTATAGGCCTTCAGGTAGAGCGAGGGCAGACGGTTGGCCGAACTCTGATAGTCCGACTGCTTGCTAAAAGTCTGCAGGTCGCTCAGGCAGGCATCGAAGTCGCGCAGACGGTAGGCCGCTTCGGCACGCCAGTAGAGGGCCTCGGTCACGTAGTGCTGCGACTCGGCTTGATGGTCGATCACTTCGGTCATCTTGGCACGCGAACCAGCTATATTACCCTGCAGGAAGAGGTCGACACCCATCTGGTAACGCAGGTACTGCTTGGTCTGGCGTATCTCGTCGGTCTGCTGCGGGTTGCGGTCCAGCACCTTGAGGGCTTCCTCGCGGTTGTTGGCCTGCATATAGGCCTGGCATTGCAGGCTGTAGATATGCTGGGCATATTGGCTGTCGGGATAGTCCTGCAGGAATCCGTCGAAGGCTGCCACTACGTCACCCAGCGCCGAGTTGGACTCGTACATGGTCAGTGCGTAGTTGTAGGCCGCCTCTTCGGCCACCCGGGGCGTGATGCCTATCTTGCGAGCTGCCTCGTAGTTGAGTTTGGCGGCCTCGATATTATGCAGGTCGATATAGATATTTCCGAGCGTCATGAGGGTGCTCTCGGAGATGGTGTCCTGTTGGGTCTTTACTTTTTTGAGGTACTCGATGGCCTTCTTGGGTTGGTCGGTCTTGTAGTAGGTCATACCCAGCAGGTACATGTCGTTGCGCTCCAGCTCCAGCGGCTTTTGGGGCTTGTTCTTGCCGAACTCGTCGCCCGAGTTGATGGTGTTGATCCAGCTCTCGTAGCGCTCCAGGTGGTGCTGGGCCTCGTCGTACTGGCTACGCTGGTAGTATATCTCGCCCAGCATACGGTGCAGCTCGGCGTTGTTCTGGTTGTCGGGATCGGCCTCCAGCAGGGCGTTGGCACGGGTGAGCACCTCGTCGTAGTTCTTGCGTGCATAGTAGATCTGCACGATATAGTAGGGGACCGTTTTGCGGCAACCGGGCTCTTTCTCCACCTTGCGGAAGAGCGGCATAGCCTTGTCGTAGTCGCCCTTGCGGTAGTCGCAATAGGCGGCATAGTAGGTAGCCTGGATCTCGTAGGGGTTCTCCTTGTCCTTGAGGTCCAGGAGCGTACGGAACTGCTGCTGGGCCTTGGTATATTGCTCGCTCATCACGTAGCAATAGCCCAGGTAGTAGAGGTAGTCCTGGTAGTGAGGACGGGTGAGGAGCGCGGGCTTCTCTACCTTCTGCAACTCCTTGAGCGGCTTGCTCAGGTCGTCCTTCTTGGTCTGCTCCACCTGGATGATGGCATACATGAGCTGCACCTCGTCCAGGTAGGTGCTATAGGGATAAGCTTTCTGATAGTTGCGCAGATCGACCGGCAGGTTCTTGTCGTCTTTCACACGCTTGTCATAGCGCTGACTCAACCGTAGGTAGTCGCGCTCCATAGGCAGTTGCTGTGCTTCTATGCCCATACCGGATAGCAGCAACAGCCCACACAGAATAATACGTAGCAATTTCATCGTTTTCTAAAATTCTCTCCTTTTAAAAAAGTGCGCCCGCGCATACGCGTATTAGAATCCGCTGTACACCATCTTGAGCGTCAGTCCGCTGGCGGCCGAACGTATCTTGGTGGCCGAGAGGGTCTGTGCCTCCTTGACCGACGAGATGATGGTAGTGGACGAGGTGGTGGCGGTCTGTACGTTGACAGGCACCAGTCGCATATCCAGCCATGCCGGCGTGCTATCCTTACGCAGCTCGTAGGTGAGCAGCGTAGCCAGGTCGTAACTATAGTAGTAGGTAGGATTACCCAGCGAGTCGGTACCCTGGGTCAGGGTGCCCACGATGGCGCAGGTGTCGGTGGGTATCTCGCTACCCTTCAGCACGCGTTCGGCCGAAGCCTCGCGGACCAGCAGCATATACGGCGCCGGTTGCAACCAGTCGTTGCGGGTCAGCGTAGATGCACTACCGCTGAACACATTCTCTACGTCCACGCGTAGCTCCGCCAGGTTGACGTACGGCCGCTTGATGAGCGTATCGCCCGTGCTGAAGATAGTCTCTATCAGGTTCTGGTGCATCCGCTGCTCCATCTGCCGGACAGGCAGTGAGATACGCGTATGTACGCCTGCGGGACCGATGATATAGTTGTACTGGGTCGAATCGTTGGCCAGGTTCTGGAGCAGGGCGTCCTTGTCCATATAGCTGATGCGGTTGACGGTACGTACCTCGGAGTTGGCGTAGAACACCTTGATGTCGTTGACGGTAGTATCCCGTCCGGCCTTGTCGTAGCTGAAATGGTAGTACACGCCCATGGCGATATCCTTCACGTTGAGCATGGTGGCACTACCGAAGTCGGTCTCCAGCAGCAGACCTTTGAACTGCTTGTTGAACTCGTCCTGGGTGGTGAACTTACGGATGGCCGAAAACCGACGGAAGAAGTCGGAAGTGGAGTCGGTCATCATGCGCACCATAGGTACATATACATTGCTGGAACTGAGCATCGAGTCGCGCTTCTCCGAGGCCACGATGATGCGGCGGTTGCGCAGAATACTCTTGGTGCGCGAGCAGTAGTCCGAGAGGTTGATGTCGGTCTTGTACTGCCGCGAGTAGTTGAGCTGCTTGCCGTCCATCTCATACACGTTGACCGACAGCGGCGTGTAGCCGTCGCCTACCCAACTGGTGTAGTAGAAGAAGAGCGAGATCGAGTCGATCACCGCATTGCTCGGGTACTCATAGCCCTCGGGGCAGGTCAGTTGGGTGAGTATCTCGGCACGTATCGTTCCGTAGTCGGACTCCAGTTCGCCCAGCAGGGCCGAGTCGGGCAGCGACACGATGGCGCTGCTGCTGTCGATGCGGCTATTGAGCGAGAACGTATCGGCTTTGACGACGATGCTGTCGCCCGGAGTGAGTATGCTCGAACCGATACCGGCCAGGTCGGTATCGCAACTTGCCATCAGCGCGGCAAGCATACATAGCAATATGAATCGGTATTTATTCATTCGTTGTTAACAGACTGTTGTAAAATTCCAAGTAACGTGCTGTGTCTTCCAGGTCGGTATATTCCAAGATCGGTTTGTTCTTCGTGATGGCGTAGTTCTGCACACGTTGGTTGACGTTCGGGGAGGCAAAGACGATGGCGTCGGAGTAGTCGATGGCCAAGCGCATCAGTTCCTCGTAGCCCACCGGGAAACCGGCTATGCTGCGTACGTCGTTGGCGGTGATGCCGTCGTGGGCACACAACTTCTCGGCAAACTTGGTGCTGAAGGGCGTCTGGTACTCCTGGTCGTCGATCACGAGCACCACCTTGGCGTTGGCGAAGAAGGGCTCGTCGGAGTAGGTGCGCTTCAGGAACAGGGGTGCCAAGGCGGTCATCCAGCCCGAACAATGAATGATATTCGGGGTCCAGTGCTGCTTCTTGACGGTCTCCAGCACGCCGCGCGCGAAGAAGATACAACGCTTGTCGTTGTCCGGATACTCTACGCCGTTCTCATCGGCAATACCCTTGCGGCGATGGAAGAGGTCGTCGTTGTCGGTGAAATAGACCTGGATGCGAGCCGACTGAATCGACGCTACCTTGATCAACAGCGGATGGTCCGTGTCATCGATGATCAGGTTCATACCCGAGAGGCGAATCACTTCGTGCAACTGGTTGCGACGCTCGTTGATGTCTCCGAACTTGGGCATGAAGGTGCGTGTCTCAAATCCTTTCTGCTGAAACATCTCCGGCAGGCGGCGATTCAGCATGCGTATGGGAGTCTCTTCCGCTAAGTACGGATAAATCTCTTGCGACAGAAATAAGATACGTTTTGGCTCTTTCATAAGCGTTGTTTTCTTGTTTAGTTATACTAAAGGCAGTGCAAAGGTACAAAAAATTTTTGATATTTGCACATTTTTTTGCAAAAAATTTTCATTTTTTGGATTTTTTGTGTATCTTTGCATGTTTTTTTGAACCAAAACAACCAAAATATGCAAATTTTAACGACCAAACAGGCCCTGCAAGCGGCAGTCGAAACGTGCCGTCAAGAGGGCAAGACGATCGGCCTGGTGCCGACGATGGGAGCCCTGCATGAGGGCCATGCTTCGCTCGTTCGTCGAGCAGTGGCTGACTGTGATGTATGCGTGGTGAGCGTCTTTGTCAACCCCACCCAGTTTAACAACAAGGAGGACCTGCTCCGCTACCCGCGCAACATAGAGCGCGATGCGGAGTATCTGCGTAGCCTGGGAGCACATTTTGTCTTTGCACCTACGCCCGAGGAGATGTACTCGGCCGAGGAGATGGAGACCACGTTCCAGTTCGACTTTGCGGGTCTGGACCAAGTCATGGAGGGCAAGATGCGTCCCGGTCATTTCAACGGTGTGGTGCAGGTGGTGAGCCGCCTCTTCTACCTGGTACGTCCCCAGCGTGCCTATTTCGGTGAGAAGGACTTCCAGCAACTGGCTATCATCCATCATATGGTAGAGCGCTCGTCGATGGCCGGTACGTTCGGCGACCTCAAGATCATCGACTGCCCGATCGTACGTGAGGCATCCGGTCTGGCGATGAGTAGCCGCAACGAGCGTCTGTCGGCAGAGGAGAAAGAGACGGCGCTGGCTATCTCGCGCACCCTGTTTGCCTCGTTGGAATGGGCCAAATCGGCATCCGTGCAGGAGGTGCAGCAGCGCGTAGTCGATCAGATCAATGCCGTACCGGGACTGGAGGTGGAGTACTACGAGATCGTGGATCAGACCACCTTGCTGCCTACCGACACTTTCCGGCATGCTATCGGTTGCGTCACGGTCTATTGCGGTCCGGTGCGCCTGATCGATAATATCAAATATTGATAGTCGAAAGTAAAAAGTCGAAAGTCGAAAGCAGATAGGGATGAAGATCGTTGCTGACATAGGAATACCCTTCTTGAAGGAGGCTGTTCAAACGGGATGGCCCGAGGTGGAGCTGCGGCAGTTTTCTCCCGATGAAATCGACCGTTTGGCGGTGCGCGATGCCGATGTGCTGGTGGTGAGAACCCGTACGCGGGTGGATGCCGACTTGCTGGAAGGATCGCGTGTGCGACTGGTATGCACCGCCACGATCGGGTATGACCATATTGATACCGAATGGTGTGAGGCGCATGGCATAGCTTGGACCGCCTGCCCGGGGTGCAACGCCCAAGCCGTCTGCGACTATATCGAAGAGGTCTTGAATGACATCTATCGACCTATATCGGAGTGCCCGGAGGCACCCAACGACCAACGCCCCACTATCGGCATCGTCGGCGTAGGCCACGTGGGTTCGCTCGTGGCCCGGATGACGGAGCGGCGCGGACTCCATGTGTTGCTCAACGACCCGCCACGCGGCATAGGCGTTTCGCTCGATGAAATCGCGCAGAATTGCGACATCATCACCTTCCACGTACCGCTCACGGACGACACGCACTATCTATGCAACGCGGACTTCTTGCGCCGCTGCAAACCCGGTGCGCTGATCATCAATGCGGCGCGTGGTGGGGTGGTGGATGAGGAGGCGTTGCTCCGTAGCGGCCATCCCTACGTGCTGGACACCTGGGAGGGTGAACCCCATATCTCGGCAGAGGTGCTGGCTGGTGCCCGATTGGCTTCGATGCATATAGCCGGCTATTCGCTGCAGGGCAAACGCAACGCGACGCAGATGTGTCTCACGGCGATAGCCGAGCGGTTCAGCCTACCCGAGATCGCTATTCCCGCTGCGGCCATGACCGATGCTCAGGGCGACACTTCGCCGGGATGGTTGCGCCGCATCACGGAGCGTTTGAAGGCCGCGCCCGATCAGTTTGAACCGCTTCGCCGCACATATCCGCTCCGTTGAGAGCCTACACTACCCGAAAAAATCCGACAAAATGACAAAATAAAACAAGTTTTATTTGCATGTTCGGATTTTTTTTTGTACCTTTGCAGCCGAAATACTAACAAGGCAATAATTACGTACGTATTATGATATATAGAATTACCTTTACATGCGACGAGGGCGACCAGAACTTCCGTCGCGTTTATGAGGCTGATCCCGAGGCTACCTTCCTGGATTTGCACAAGGCTATCCTGGAGTCGGTAGGCTATAAGGACGATCAGATCACCTCGTTCTTTATGTGCAACGACGAGTGGGAGAAGGGTCAGGAAGTGACCCTCGTAGAGATGGGAGCGAACTTCGAGTACGACAACATGACGATGGCCGAGACGCGCCTGAGCGACCTGCTGAAGGAGCAAGGCCAACGCATGATCTATATCTTCGACCCGATGTTTGAGCGTTATTTCTTCGGCAACCTGCGTGAGATCAAGCCCGGCACGATGACCGGTGTCAAGTGCGTGGAGTCCACGGGACGTCCGCCAAAGCAGTTGCGTGAAGATGACATGCAGGCTATCGTGGGCAAGGACGGCAAGGGAGACCTGGACGTAGATGACCTGTTTGGCGAGTCGGAGTTCGACATGGACGACCTGGATATGGAGGGCTTCCAAGACCTGAGTTTCGACGACGGTTCGATGTTTTGAAAACGCTGCTGATCATAACGGGTCCTACGGGCGTAGGTAAGACCGAACTGTCGCTGCGTGTGGCGGAGCGGTTGGGCTGCCCGATCGTGAGTTGCGACAGCCGTCAGATCTACCGTGAACTGCCGATCGGTACGGCGGCGCCTACTGCCGCCGAGCAGGCACGGGTGCGCCACTACATGGTGGGAACGCACAGCCTGCAGGAGGACTACAATGCCGGCATGTTTGAGCGCGATGCGTTGCGACTGCTGGATGACCTGTTTCGGGAGCACGAGGTGGTGGTGATGACGGGCGGATCGATGCTCTATATCGATGCCGTATGTCGCGGACTGGATGAGATACCGGCTGTGCCTCAAAGCGTGCGCGAGCGCGTACGTATAAATTATAAAGAGCACGGATTGGCGTGGCTTCAGGCCGAGGTGGAGCGACTGGATCCGGAGTACTGGCAGATCGTGGACCGGCAGAACCCGGCACGACTGATGCACTGCGTGGAGCTATGCCTGCTGACAGGCGGGACGTACACCGCGCTACGACGGAGGCAACAGCACGAGCGGCCGTTTCTCATCTTGAAGATCGGGTTGAACCGCCCCAGGCCGGAACTGTACGACCGCATCAATCGGCGTGTGGACCAGATGATGCAGGATGGACTGGAGGTCGAAGCACGGAGCGTCTATGCGGAACGCGAACGCAACAGTTTGCAGACCGTGGGCTACCGCGAACTGTTCGCCTATATGGACGGCGAGTACGACTTGGAGCGTGCCGTAGAACTGATAAAGCAAAATACCCGCCACTATGCCAAGCGGCAGATGACGTGGTTTAACCGAGATACAGAAATATGCTGGCTGGATGCCGGCGCAGATTATGAAACGAATTGTACTACTATTATTGACCTGCTGCGCCATGATGGCGTGCAAGAAGATAGACGTTGACTTCAGTTATTCTCCCGACCAACCCAAGGCGGGAGAGAAAGTGACTTTTACCAACCTCTCCACCGGAGGTGAGGAGTGGGCATGGACTTTCGGCGACGGAGGCACCTCTACGCTGAAGTCGCCTACCTACACCTACAAGAATCCCGGAACCTACACCGTGACGCTGAAGGTGGACGGTAAGTCGTCGCGTACCAAGGTGCACGAGATCACGGTGTATGATACCATCCCGACCTACTCGGCTTCGGATTCAGCGTTCGCTATCTACCGCGATTATAGCTTCCAGGCGCTGGTGTATAATCCGTATAACTACGAGGTGAAGTACCTATGGTACCAGCCCGGCGATGAGGCCCCGTACTATACCGTTACCGATACCACGACGCGGGCAGCTACGCTGCACCTCTATTTCACGCGTCCGATGACGGAGGCTCGTCTGGGATTGCTGGTGGTGCTCAACGGCGATACGACGCGGATAGAGAAATCGTTCCTGGTGGCGAATCGTGAGACCAACTCCGTGCTGTTCCGCAACGCCCAGGGCGACTACCGTCAGCGTATCTTCGGTCAGCGTGCCGAGGATCCGCGCCAGGATGCTTCGGCTAAGGCGCTGCTGGATGCCGAGCAGGATACGGCGCAGCTGTATAACGGTAAGTGGTTCAAGATGAGCGAACTGAAACCTATCTTCCCCGAACTGCAGGGCTTCAAGATAGCCGGTCGTAAGATATACTACCGTGCCGAAGGGGAAGGCCTGTGGGTAGCGTCTATCGACGGTGCCAACCCGGTGCAGATCGAGACGGAAGAGTGTATGGCGATGACCATCGACCTGGTGGACAACCGTATCTACTGGGCTGTGGCTAACGAGGTGCGCTATATGCCGCTCGTAGGGGCGGACAACAACCGCTTTGTGACCGACCCCCAGACGATCAATACCCTCGGCGGTGTAACTCGTATAGCGACGGATAACTAAAAACTGAAATTATTAACATTCATGTTGCAACCCGATTATATATTCGAAACCAGTTGGGAGGTTTGCAACCGCGTAGGCGGTATCTATGCAGTCCTCTCCACCCGTGCTGCCTCGATGCAGCGCGAACATCCGGATCGTGTCTTCTTCTTCGGACCCGACTTCGGCGACCATAGCGACATCTATTTCCGCGAAGATAAAAATCTGCTCGGCCGGTGGACCAAACATACCGGTCTGCAGGATATTCCTATCCGCGTGGGCCGCTGGGATATACCGGGTCAACCGATCACTATCCTGCTGCGTGCGGATGCGATGTGGGAGCGCAAGAACCAGATCTACGCCTGGGCATGGGAGAAAGCGGGCGTCAAGAGTCATGCCGCCTACGGCGACTACGACGAGTCGTGCCTCTTTGGCTATGCCTGCGGTATGGTGATGGAGAGTTTGTATCGCTATCTAACAGGCGAAGCCGGTCTAACAGCGAAGCGGTCTAACAGGCAGAGCCGGTCTAACAGCGAAGCGATCTCTGTTTGTATGCATGCCAACGAGTGGCAGACGGCGTTCACCATCTTCTATATGCACGACCACTGCCCCGAGGTGGCGACGCTCTTCACCACCCACGCTACGGGTATCGGACGTTCTATCGCCGGTAACGGCAAACCGCTATACGACTATTTCACCGGTTATCACGGTGATCAGATGGCCGAGGAACTGAATATGGTCAGCAAGCACTCCGTAGAGAAACAGGCTGCCTACTGGGCCGACTGCTTCACGACGGTGAGCGAGATCACGGCACGCGAGTGTGCCCAGTTGCTGGACAAACCTGTGGACGTCATTACCCCTAATGGCTTTGAACCCGACTTCGTACCCGTGGGTGAGGCCTTCGACCAACGTCGTGCCGAGGCACGCGAGGCCCTGCTGCGCGTAGCCGGACAGCAGTTGGGTGGGGTAGTTTCCCCCAACGCCCTGCTCGTCTGCATCGCCGGACGACTGGAGATGAAGAACAAGGGTATTGATGCTTTCCTCCAGGCTATGGAACGTCTGGGCGAGAAGATGTATCATCGGGACGTACAGCGCGAGGTGATCGCCTTTGTGATGATCCCCTATCTGGATCGCCCCGTGATGCGTATCGGTCGAGTGAGTGTAGTTTTTGTGCCGTACTACCTGAACGGGCATGACCCGCTCTTCCAGAAGACCTACTACGACCTGCTCATCGGTATGGACGCTACCGTCTTCCCCTCCTACTACGAACCATGGGGCTATACGCCGCTGGAGTCGGTGGCCTTCCACGTGCCGACGATCACGACCAGTCTGGCCGGCTTCGGTGCCTGGGCCGACACGGGTGTTGTGGGACTGGAGAAAGGTGTGGTGGTCATCCCGCGTACGGATAGCAACTTCCTGTATGTGGTCGATCAGATCGCCGAGAGCCTCATGCAGATGATGGACTATACCCCGGCTATGGTGAAGCGTGCGCGCCGTGCTGCGGCAGCGATCGCGAAGAAGGCCGAGTGGAGCCGCTTCTTCAAGTACTACCGCAAGGCCTACGATATCGCCCTACGCAAAGCGCAAAAGCGTTGTGCCAATCAACCCATAAACTAATCAACTCATCAACCCATAAACTAATCAACTCATCAACTCATCAACCTATAAACTGATAAACATACCAAAATACTACCATGAAAAAAATCCTATTTGTATCCATCCTCTCGCTCCTGAGTACCCTGTGGGTCACTACGGATGCGTGCACCAATTTCATCGTGGGCCGCAAGGCTTCGGCCGACGGTTCGACCATTGTATCCTATGCTGCCGACAGCTATAGTCTGTACGGTTTTCTGCGTTATTCACCCGCTGCCGACTATCCCAAAGGCGCTATGCGTGAGGTCGTAGAGTGGGACACCGGCAAACCGCTGGGTCAGATCCCGCAGGTAAGTCATACCTATTCGGTGGTGGGCAACCAGAACGAGCACCAGCTCACTATCGGTGAGACCACCTGGGGCGGACGTGAAGAACTGGAAGGCGACCAGGGAGTGGATTACGGAAGCCTGATATATATCGCCCTGGAGCGTTGCCGCACCGCTCGCGAGGCTATCCGCTGCATGACCGACCTGGCTACGCAGTACGGCTATGCCAGCAGTGGCGAGACCTTCACGATAGCTGACCCCGACGAGGTATGGATCATGGACTTGATCGGTACCGGCAAGGGTAAGAACACCGTGGTTTGGGTAGCTACGCGTGTGCCGGACGACATGATATGTGCGCATGCCAATCAGGCGCGTATCCAGCAGATTAATTTCCGCGACCGCAAGAATTGGCTCTACTCCAAGAACGTCATCTCCTTTGCTCGTGAGCGTGGCTATTTCAGTGGCAAGGATGCCGATTTCTCGTTCCAGGAAGCCTATAATCCCTACGATTTCACCGGCCTGCTGGCCTGTGAAGCACGCGTGTGGAGTTTCTTCCGCCATTTCTCCAGCGACATGGATCGCTACCTGGACTTCGCGTCGGGTAAGACCTTTGTGGAGTCGGGCGGCAAGAATCCCGGCGAGCGTATGCCGCTCTATATCCGTCCGAACCGCAAGGTAAGCGTCCAGGATATCAAGGAGGGTATGCGTGACGAGTACCAGGGTACGCCGCTGGATATTACCCAGGGGCAGGGAGCCGGTCCGTGGCAGTCTAAGTTGCGCTACGGCGGACTGGTCTTCAAGCTCGACTCCGTCAGCTATTGCTATCCGCGTCCTACGGCTACGCAACAGACCGGTTGGAGCTATGTGAGCCAGATGCGTAAGGGTAACGCCGCCGGTGGTATATTCTGGTTTGGCGTTGACGACGCAGCTTGCAGTTGCTACGTACCGATCTACACGCGTCTGACCGAGGTGCCGGAGTGCTTCCGCGAGGGTAACGGCGACCTGTACAACTACAGCCCCACGAGCGCATGGTGGCAGTTTAACATGGTGGCCAACTGGGCATACACCAAGTACGATCGCATGTACCCCATCATCGCCGAGCATCAGAAGAAATGGGACGAGACATTCAACGACATGATCGCTCGTGTGGATCGTGAGCTGACCAGCCAGGCAACGCCGGAGGAGATGCAGCGCATGGCTAACAAATATGCTGCCTCGATGTGCCAAGACGTGATGGACGATTGGCGTCAACTGGAGATATATCTCCGCACCAAGTTCATCGACGGCCAGGAGCGCAAGGAGGAGAATGGTCAGTTCCGCCGCAACGAATACGGTGAACCCACGGGTCCGAACCGTCCCGCCTTCCCGGAATGGTTCTTGCGTCAAATCAGTAACGAAGTAAATCACGAATAATATGAAAAAGATCGTTATGACGGCCGTTGTGCTCGTCAGCCTGCTCCTGATCCAACAGGTGGTCTATATGACCTCTGCGTATGAAGCGATGAATGCCTATTTCATGCACCACTCGCTGCGCTTCATGGTCTATCGCTCGTTCTGGGTAGCTGTCAAGTTGCTGCTCATCTTCAGCCTCGGCCTCGTCATGTATCTGCGTCGGCGCGAGTTGCCCAAACTGCATACGGGTCATAAGTGGCTCACGCTCCTGCTGGCGGTGGCCTATACCGTACCGGTGGTATGGAGTATGATTGAGCAGCGCTACGGTTGGTTCTGCTACACCAACAATTTCTATCATATCGTCCTGCTCCTGCTGCTCCTGGCCTGGCTCATATGCCTGGTGCGTACCCACTACGAGCATTTCAGCAGCGAGTTGCTGGGTGTGATTGGTGTGCTGGGTGCCTACAGTGCAGCGATGCTCTTTATCTTCGGTGCTCACTCCTTTGTCCTCTATCTGCGCTATCGCTATACGGGCGGATGGAACACCGAGGCGATGATCAGTTGGCTCGTACCCGTCTTCCCGGCAGTGTCGGCATGGGTATATTGGGCCATGAATATGCGTAAATAATAGCAACCAACAATATGAGAAATATACTGTTTTCTATCCTGCTATGCGTCTTTGCATGGCTCGCTATCATGCCGGCTCAGGCCGAGCCGGTGACGCTCGACCGCGTCAATACCTATGCTAAACAGCAGTACCGCAACCGCTGGAAAGAGGCGGCGCTGTCGATCCGTCCGGTGCTGCGTCTGAACGACGAGGGAGGTTATACCTATTCTGCTACGCTCAGCTATCCCGGCAAGAATGCCGATCAGGTGTATGCCCGTCTGCAGACCTTGGCGGCTGCCTATACCGACTCGGTGCTCTCGATGGATGAGGCCGGCCGTACCCTGACGGCGCAGTGCTATCTGTTCAGCGTGGCCAACCAGGTAGGCGGTTTCTATCGCTTCCACCTCTGTCTGCGTCCGATCCTGACGTTCCGCGCTGCCGACAACGAGGCGCAGGTGGAGATCTCGCTCCAGTACTACGAGATCGTTAAGACCGACAAGGGCGTGGTCAACATGCTCTTCCATACGGCCTCGGGTGCTCCGCTACCGGCCGAGCAATGGTTGTTGGCCGATCGCTACCCGTACAACGAGCGCGGCAAGATGCCCCTGGCCACGGCCGAGGCATTCACCAAGTCGTACGCACTCATCCAGCTGCTACTGGAGCAACTGCGCGAGGCAAAATAGGTCGATTTCGAAAATCGTTTTTCTCAGAATCGGTAACTGAATGAGGTGTACCAACCCCATTCCCACATGTGCTGACCGCTTACGATGGGCTGACGCACCAGGTTGTTCAGTCCGAAGTCATAGCCGGCCTGAAGGCGGTAGCGATCCCACTCCAGTCCGCCACCTACACCCATCTGGATATTGACGCGCATCAGTTCGCTCTCCATGCGGTCGTAGGGCGTGGTATGTATGCCTTGCGACTGTAACCAGGTCTCGGTCTTGGTGCTCAGGTGGTTCTGCAGGTAGTCGTTCTCGGCCAGGCCGATCTGCAGCTGCGGACCGCCATAGACGAAGAGGTTCAGTTGCTTCCAGAGCTGCAGGTTGTAGTAGCAACGAACGGGTATCGTCAGGTCGTGCTCCACGACGCGGTGCTGGATATACTCCACCTGCACCGACTGTGCATCCATCGAGCGGTAGTGCTGCTGCTGACGGCCGTAAGCCACCGAGTAGAGCAGACCCGTCTGCATCGAGAAGCGGCGCGGAAGCAGGAACGTGAACGTCGCACCTACGCGTGCGCCGTGCAGGTACATATCGGGGTAGGTCATGTTGCGGCTACGTTGCTGCGGCTGGATATAACCCGCCTCCAGACGGTATTCCACGCCGAAGTGATACTCCTCGGTTTGCGTCTGCTTGCGCGTAGGATCAAAGAAGGAATTATCCGCGCGCTGGATATCCGGCGTCTGGGCTGCCAAGCCTATACTGCTCAATAGCAGAAGGATGAATGCTATTTTTCTCATAAAAGTCATTTTCAGGCTGCAAAGGTACAAAAAAAAATCCGAATGCGCAAATAAAACGCGTTTTATTTTGCCATTTGCAGGATTTTTAGCCTGTAGCTTCGGGGAAATGAACTTGTTCAGGCGGCGTCCGAAATTACAAAAAATAATTGAAAGTAGAAAGTTTAAAGTGCAAAATTTGCAAAAAAATGCAAAAAAACGCGATAAAATTTGCGTATATCAAAAAAAAGCAGTAATTTTGCACCCGCTTTTCGCGACTGGTCCATTCGTCTATCGGCTAGGACAAGAGATTTTCATTCTCTAAAGAGGGGTTCGACTCCCCTATGGACTACCAGTAAAATTAGGTAAAACAGAACAGTTAAATTATTTAAATTTGTAAGATGGCAAATCATAAATCATCTTTGAAGCGTATCCGCCAGACGGCTACTCGCAAGGCACACAACCATTATTACGCTAAGACTACTCGCAATGCAGTGCGCGACCTGCGTGCTACTACCGACAAGGCTGAGGCCGCTAAGGCGCTGCCGAAGGTTAGCTCGATGCTCGACAAACTGGCTAAGCGTAATATCATTCACACCAACAAGGCAGCTAACCTCAAGTCGAAGTTGGCTATCTATGTGAATAAGCTTGCCTAACTAACAATCCCTATCATATGCGCAGAAGGGGCTACCGATAGGTAGTCCCCTTTTATGCTTAGAAAATGTGCTACCCGTTATGGCTGTAGAGATACGCGAAGTACAAACCCGGTGCCAGTTGCGCGAGTTCATCGAATTCGCCAATAGGCTGTATAAGGACTGCCAGTACTACTGTCCGCCGATCTTCTTCGACGAGTTGAACTGCTTCAACCCCAAGAAGAACCCGGCCCTGGAGGTTTGTGACCATAAGTTGTGGATGGCCTTTCGCGACGGTAAGCCTGTCGGACGTATTGCCGGCATCATCAATCGTCGTGCCAATGAGCATTGGAATGTCCGGAAGGTGCGCTTCGGTTGGTTCGATTTCATCGACGATATGGAGGTGAGTCACGCCTTGCTCGACACCGTAGCGGAGTGGGGTAAGTCGCATGGCATGACCGAACTGAACGGTCCGGTAGGCTTTACCGACTTCGACCATGAGGGGCTGCTGCTCGAGGGCTATGAGTACCGTGCGCCGCTGGCCTCGCTCTACAACTATCCGTACTACGTGAAGCATGTGGATGCCTACGGACTGACCAAAGAGTCGGACTGGATCGAGATGCTGATATTCCCGGGTACGAAATGTCCCGAGCGCGTAGATCGTGTTGCTAATATAGTTAAGGAACGCTCGCGCGTGCACGTAGTGAAGGTGAAGAACGTGCGCGAACTGAATCGCCGCTTCGGTCATACCTATATGGACGTGATCGATGCCGCCTATCAGAAGCTCTACAACTTCCAGCCTATGACCCGGCGCCAGAAGGACTACTATATCGGTATGTATCTTCCGCTGCTCAACTTCGATTTTGTGACGATTGTGGCCAATGAGAAGGACGAGTGCATCGGTGTGGGGCTGGGTATGCCTGAGATATCGAGCGCCGTGCGCCGGTGCAACGGCCGCTTGTTCCCCTTCGGCTGGTTCTATATGCTCCGGGCGCTGCGCGCGAAGAAATTGGAGGCATTCAACTTCCTCTTGCTCGCTATCCGTCCCGACTATCAGAACAAGGGTATCGACACGCTCTTTATGCAGGATCTCATCCCGCGTTTCAGTCAGTACGGACTGACCACGCTGGAGACCACCTCCATGCTGGAGACCAACAACAAGATATTGGACTTCTTCAGCGTGCTGGAGCATAAGCAACATAAGCGCCGCCGTGCGTATATCAAACCGTTGTAAAGACGATGCCGACAAAGCGAGTGGTGATAGACTATGCGGTGCTCAAACAGCGACTGGATGAGTACGTGGAGCAGGAGCATATGCGCCGTTCCCTGGTGCGCGATATGGTGCTGCAGGCTATCTGCCAACTGCCGCAACCCTTCAGCGCAAGCGAACTGACGGAGAAGGTGGCAGAGCAACGCGTATCGACCGCTTCGGTATATAATATCATTCGCTTGTTCGTTAAGGCACGGATTTTGCAGTGTGTTAGTAGAGAGTCGACACGCGAACATGCACGCTACGAGGTGCTGACAGGCGATGCACGCATCATTACGATCAAGTGCTGGCGATGCGGACGTGAGAAGCAGATCACGAGTCAACCCATCACCAATGCCATCAAGGCCTATCGCATACCGAACTTCAACATCAAGCGTTATACGCTGTTTCTCTACGGAGAATGCAAGGTGTGCAGAAGCTATAAGCGACTGTTTTAAAACAAGTTAAACTGAATATCGAGACCTATGTATTGGATTATATTTGGCGTATTTGCCCTGCTCAGTTGGCTGGTTAGTAGCAGCCTGGAGCGTAAGTTCAAGAAGTACTCCCAGGAGTCGCTTCCGCTTACCGGTGCCCAGGTGGCAGAGAAGATGTTGCGCGAAAACGGCATCACCGACGTCAAGGTGACGTGTACTTCCGGTCACCTGACCGACCACTACAACCCGCTTACCCGTACTGTCAACTTGTCAGAGTCGGTGTATAGTTCTGCCAACGTGGCAGCCGCAGCTGTGGCAGCCCACGAGTGCGGTCATGCCGTGCAGCACGAGCGTGCGTATGCACCGCTTAAGCTCCGCTCGGCGCTGGTGCCGGTGGTCAATTTCTCGAATCGGTGGACGATGTGGGTCATCCTGGCCGGGTTCTTCTTTATCGAGACTTTCCCGCAACTGCTGTGGGTAGGTA
>Ga0247611_10002461_pt1 | contig 29835 bp, 28 predicted proteins | sample 177DNAGHGhighgp2_FD_192422 | JGI IMG/M metagenome (GOLD analysis project Ga0247611, IMG submission 192422) | Sheep rumen microbial communities from Palmerston North, Manawatu-Wanganui, New Zealand - 1770 DNA GHGhigh gp2 | ecosystem: Host-associated > Mammals > Digestive system > Stomach > Rumen... | reverse complement strand
GTTGCCTTTTTGCATAATTATTGTGGTTTTATTGATTTGTTTGCAAATGAATACTATCTAAAAAACGCAATAATTATGCCAAAAAGACTTCTCTAAAAAAATATGACATTATGACACTAATGAACCTAAATCGGTTATTGGCTAAACTTATTGTAAAAAGTAAAATACTTTAGCTCTTTATCATCAATTCCTTTTTTACTTTCACAACTTGTGCCTTGCCGCCTTCTTTCAACTTGCCAAATAATATCTCGCGCATTAGAATGGGCTTCAGGCGACTGCCTATAACGCGGTCCATTTCACGGGCACCATATTCCTTGCTGAAACCTTCATGAAGCAACATGTCAAAGGCTCCATCAGATAGATGCATTTCAACCTTTCTGGATTTCAGACGATTAGATAATTCGCTCAGCTTCTTCTTTAATATTTGCCGAGCCATTATCTCATCCATATCGTTAAAGGTAACTATCGAAGTCAGACGATTGATGAATTCGGGCTTAAATAGCTTCTTAACCTGACTTTGCATGGCTTCACCTCTGCTTATGCCGCCTGAAAAACCCACGGAGGCCTGGCTCGCATACTGAGCTCCTGCATTACTCGTCATTATCAGAACTACATTGCGAAAATCGGCTTTCTTGCCTTTATTGTCAGTCAGATTGGCATAGTCCATCACCTGAAGAAGCAAATTGTATATGTCGCTGTGAGCTTTCTCTATCTCATCTAATAATAATACGCAGTTCGGATTCTTCCTGATTGCATCTGTCAGCAAACCACCATCGTCATAACCCACATAGCCCGAAGGAGAACCTATCAACTTAGCAACCGTGTGCTTCTCTGTGTATTCACTCATGTCAAATCGAAGCAATTCTATACCCATTTCATCCGACAACACACGGGCTACCTCAGTCTTGCCTACTCCTGTCGGACCTACAAACAAAAGACTTGCCAAAGGCTTCCCTTCGTCCGACAAACCGGCTTTCGACATCTGAATAGCCTCAACCACCTTACCAACAGCCTCGTCCTGACCATAGATGCGCTTTAAAATACGTTTGTCTAAACTCTCAATCATGGCTGTGGTCGACATATCGGTCTTTATCGTGTCTATCTTGCTTATAGAAGATAAGATCGAAGAAACAAGGTCCATCCCTATCTCACGTTTCTTTGTGGGATGAATCTCCATGCGAGCACCTGCCTCATCTATCAAATCAAGGGCTTTGTCAGGCAAAAAACGATCGCGTATGTATTTACTGCTGCCCTCTACTGCAAATCGTATCACATCATCGGGATAATGTACATTATGAAAGGACTCATAGCTGGATTTCAACTTGCTCAATATCTCTATAGACGACTCAATACTTGGCTCTGGAATGTCTATAACCTGAAAACGACGGACCATTCCGCGATTACGTTCTATATAACGCTTGAAATCATCGTATGTCGTAGAACCGATAAAACGAAAACGGGAATCATCCATATAGGGCTTTAATAAGTCTGTAGCATCTAAAGCACTGTCACCTGTACGACCTGCTCCTACTAACGTGTGGATATCGTCTATATAAATGATGGCACTGATATTTGAATCTATAGACGACATTGCATCACGCAGATTCTTTTCCATCTCACCACGATACTGACTGCTGGCCAGTAAACTTCCTAAATCAAGCATATAGACATTTATCCCCTTAAGACGTTCGGGAACATCGCCCTTAACTATCTTTTCTACCAATCCCCATACCAAAGCTGTCTTACCAACGCCTGGCTCACCAATATGAAGTGGGTTGTTCTTTGATTTGCGACACAACACCTCGATGGTACGCTCTAACTCCTTCTCACGGCCGATCAGAGGATCACGACCTTCTAACTTGTCATTCATCAGAGTTAGTATCGAGGAAACTCCTTCTGTATAGCTTGGAGATGATAATCCTGATGATGTGTCAGCTGAATAGATTTCCATCGAAGAGGACTCTCCACTTTTTTCAAGCAAATTGGCATATCGAGAGAGAAACTCCGAAATCTTATCACTGCCGCCTATTTCATTCTGAAGTGTAGTGGAGGCCCACGAGTCTTTTAGAGTTAATATGCTATGAACTAATGCTACATTCTCATGTTGCAATATCTTGTCAGTACTTATATAGGCATAAAGATTCTGAACCATTTCATGAAATTGAATGGATTCAATCACATCACCTGACAACTCTGGAGGAGCCTTGTCGAATGAGGAGAATTTTATATATAACGCATCACTGATGCTGCTTACCCTGCCACCCATCATATGGATGGCATCTTGAAAATCTGGAGTACCTAAAAGGATCATTAATGTGTGCTCGGGAGTCACAAACTCATGGTCAAAATGACGACATAATTCATAAGACAAATTCAATATCTCCGAGCATGGTATTCGTTGTGTTGGCATAATAATTCTTGATTTGAATGTTATTCTTCGGGCTCAACGGTTAGCTCCAGTGGGAAACCTGAATTACGAGCCAGATTTATTCCCTGCTGAGCTTTCGTCTGAGCTATGTCATAGCTGTATGTGCCGGCTATGCCTTTGCCCTCATGGTGAACTTTCAGCATTAAAGCCAATGCTTCGCTTTTGCTCTTGCGGAATACTGTCTCTAATAGTAATACCACAAAATCCATTGTCGTGTAATCATCATTGTGAATCACTACATTGTAATTGGGTGGGGGAGTAACTTTCTCACGCACCTTATACCCTAATGACTTTTGTCGCTTTTGTTCTTCCATTGTGCAGGGGGACTATTGACGCTTTATTTATTGCAAAAATAATCATTTTTATTTATATTTGCAATAATTATATAAATCTGCTCTTTATGAATAAACATAAAAGACATATTTTGATTATCTATACCGGTGGGACAATAGGTATGATTAAAAACCAGAAAACGGGTGTGCTCGACACTTTTAATTTAGAACATCTTCTGAAACATGTGCCTGAAATACGCGAGTTCGATTACGATATTCAGGCGTGCCAGTTTAACCCGCCTATTGATTCTTCTGATTTTATGCCAGAACACTGGAAAAATATTGTTCATATAATCGTGGATAACTATATTAAATTCGACGGATTCGTTATTTTGCACGGTACCGATACTATGGCATACACGGCATCTGCACTCAGCTTTATGTTGCAGGATATCAACAAACCGGTTATTCTAACGGGAAGCCAATTGCCAATCGGAATTCTTAGAACAGACGGAAAGGAAAATATTATTAATGCAGTGGAATTTGCGGCTGCTCATAATAATGGAAAACCGGTTATCACTGAAGTGGCTGTGTGCTTCGGACAATATCTATATAGGGGAAACAGAGTCACTAAATGTAATGCCGACAACTTCAATGCTTTCACTGCATACAACGAACAACCGCTTGCCGTCACCGGAGTTGATATCAAATACCATTTCAATATTCTTTATAAACCTAAAGGGAATTTCGTGCCCCATTTTCAGATGAATCAGCATGTAATTGCTATTACTCTTTTTCCTGGAATTAGTCCTAATATCATACAGCATGTGATGGAAGACAGCGAAATACAAGGTATTGTGTTGAGAACATTCGGCTCTGGAAATGCACCTAAACAACAATGGCTTATAAAGGCTATTACAAAGGCTAACAAACAGGGAAAGGTCATAGTGAATATCACACAATGTCAGAGGGGAATAGTCGAAATGGGAAGGTATCAAACGGGATACCAACTCTATCAGGCTGGTGTGGTGAACGGAAGGGATATGACGGTGGAATGTGCTGTTACAAAACTGATGTTTCTGTTGGCTCAAAATCTTTCACCTGAAAAAATCAGAGAACTTATGGCTGCTAATTTGGCAGGAGAACTAACTGTATGACACGAATCGAACATAAGGTTTTATATCAGATGAATAATTATCCCGAATCGTGAATTTCGCCCTAATGAACGATTGGGGCTTAAACATAATTAATGAAGATCGTTGTTCAACACCACTTGAGCACTCTTGTCTATCTTCTGCTGTGTCGCATGACCACGCAAATTAACCGTACCCATCTGTGCAAACATCTCAAAATAATCTGTATCTAAGGTGTAGGATACCGTCCCATCGGTCTCAATATAATTATCTACCTTAGGACTGTAAATCTCGCTTGAGATGCTACTGCTTCCCTTTATGTCGAAGTAAGCACTCGAACGGGCTTTTACATTCATGGATAAGACCCCTGTGCCTGTCGAAATCACAATGCTTTCATCACATTCCAAATTTCTTATGTCCAATGTGGTGCTGCCACTGCTCTCATAACGGAATTTATTGCAGTCAAGACTGTCTATTGATATAGAACCACCAACCAAACCGCCTAACTGAAAATCATCTGAACGTATTAAACCCTCACTTCTGAAACCTCCACCGGAACAAAGAGCTACGGCTTTTAGTATCGGACAACTCACGTGAATCACTGCATCGCTCTCGTATGAATAACTCTGGAAGTTGCCGTTTGAGTCCATGGGAGTGCGAAGTGTGAGGATGCCACCATCAAATTCGGGGGTTATATGGCTGAGAGTAGAGGAATCGCCTTCGGCTATAATGGAAAATGGACCTTGACGATAATCTATGCAAGCACTGCTGAGATTTGTTATCTGAAAAAAACTGTCTAATACGGCTATCTCCTTGCTTATACGATGGATTGATGACAATTCTGTGGAATCTGAGGATTTCTTTCCGACGGAATTTAATGCATTATTACTCTTGTTTGTACAGCAAGTGAATATAATATGGGTTAATAATATGAAAAATAACGACCTTTTCATCTTTTTTAATGATATCTGAGTAAATTTTTTCACAAATTTAATGATTTTTATCCGATAATTTTAGTAATATTAAAAAATTGTGTATATTCGCATTGTTTTCGACTAAATTTTTTATTTATGAATGATTTTGTCGCGGTTGAATATCAGCTTTTCGTGAAAGACAAAGATGATGAAGAAGAGCGATTGCAAGAACAAAGGACAGAAGAACAACCGCTTGTTTTTATTACTGATTTAAATATGGTCTTGCCTGCTTTTGAAAAGAACATTTCTCTTTTCAATAAAGGCGACAAGATGGATTTCTATATAGAGCCGGCTCAAGCCTATGGGGAGTATAATTACGATCTTATTATAAAAATGCCGGTAGAAAAGTTTCTCGACCAACAAGGGAAACTTAATCAACAGCTTTTTTTTGTCGGAAATGTCATAGGACTGCAAAACCCACAGGGTGAGCAGTTTAATGCCATTATTCGCGACATCGACAAGGATAATGTCACCGTCGACCTTAATCATCCCAGGGCTGGCATGTCTATGCATTTTATCGGGAAGGTAATCGAACGACGAAAAGCTACATCGCAAGAGGTTGAGATGGCTCAACAAGCATCTAAATGTGGATGCGGAGGATGTTCCGGAGGAGGATGTGGAAGCCAGTGTGGTGGATGCGACAGCGGATGTGGAGGATGTGGTTGAAATTTTGATGGTTAAGTACTTGTGGAAGAATTAGACAGGATTATTATGAGAAATACATTCGGACATATTTTCACACTTACATCCTTCGGAGAAAGTCATGGTATAGCTATTGGGGGTATTGTCGATGGAATGCCTCCGGGTGTAGATATCGATGAATCTTTTGTTCAAACCGAATTAAACAGAAGAAAACCAGGACAAAGCAAAATTACTTCACAACGTAAGGAAAATGATAAAGTGGAATTCCTTTCTGGTATTTTCGATGGGAAGTCCACAGGGATGCCTATAGCTTTCATCATCAGAAATAATGACCAACATTCTGAAGACTACCAGAATCTGAAAAATGTTTTCCGACCGTCTCATGCCGATTTCACATACTTTAAAAAATATGGCATAAGAGACTATAGGGGAGGGGGAAGAGCCTCGGCAAGAGAAAATATTGCCAGAGTTGTGGCTGGAGCATTGGCCAAAATGGTATTGAAAAAATGGAACATTCAGATTAAGGCTTATACATCGCAAGTCGGAAATATCATTCTCGACAAACCATACCACGAACTTAACCTCAACCTTATTGAATCTAATTCTGTAAGATGTCCCGACAACCATACTGCTCATCTCATGGAACAACTCATCATGAATGTTAAAAAGGAGGGGGATACTATCGGCGGAACAATCTCTTGCGTTATTAAGAATTGTCCCGTTGGAATTGGTGAGCCTCAATTTAATAAACTCCACGCTGACCTTGGAGCGGCTATGCTTGGAATCAATGCTGTAAAAGGATTTGAATACGGGATGGGATTTAATGCTCTTGACAAAAAAGGCTCTGAAATGAATGACATTTTCGTTAATGACAACGGAATCATTTCCACTACCACTAATAATAGTGGGGGCATACAAGGTGGGATCACTAACGGACAGGATATCTTCTTCAGACTGGCTTTCAAACCTGTGGCAACTCTATTGAAAACACAAAATACTGTGGATATCAATGGAAACGTAACAACGGTTAATCCTAAAGGACGGCACGACCCATGCGTACTCCCAAGAGCTGTACCCGTTGTTGAAGCTATGGCGGCTATCGTTATTCTCGACCATTGCCTCATAAAAAATGCTTATAATAATTTTTAATCGTATATTTATCTTATAAATACTAATATTATTAATTTTTAAAACTATGAACAAGGTAATTTTAATTGGAAACGTTGGAACTGACCCTAATGTTAGGTATTTAGACTCTGGTGTATGTGTAGCTCAAATTCGTATGGCTACTACCGAACGTGGATACACTTTGCAGAATGGTACACAAGTGCCGGAAAGAACTGAATGGCATAACGTCATTTTCTGGAGAAAACTGGCTGAAATTGTTGAAAGTATTGTGCATAAAGGCGATAAAATATGCGTCGAAGGAAAAATACAAAGCAGAAATTATACCGACCAACAAGGTATTTCTCATCATATCACTGAAATTATGGCCGACAATATGGATGTTTTGGTCAGAAAAAATGATACAAGACGCGAAGCCGCTCAACAAGAAACTAATGGCAACGAACTCAAAATAGATGCTGTTGACCCTGAAAACGACGAAATCGAACCTTTTTAATCAAATTCTTGAATAGCGAGACTCGCGAACTTTAAATCTCAACTCTCGACTCTCAACTCTCGACTCTCGACTCTCAACTCTCGACACTCGACTCTCGACACTCGACTCTCGACACTCGACTCTCGACACTCGACTCTCAACTCTCGACTTTTTCAATTATTATGCTATATTACGACAAAAGATCTCAACAAGGATGGAGAATTGCGGTATGGCATGTCACGGAATCTCTTGATGAACTCCTCGACATGCTGCCCGACGACATATCTGTAAAGAATGAAGCCAAAGAACGATTTAAGTCCGAAAGCAGAATTCTTGAATGGACTGCCGTCAGAGTATTGCTTTTCGATATGCTCGACAGGCAGGTGCAGATTCTCTACGATGATGATGGAGCACCATATTTGCCGGAATATGAGAAAATGGATATCAGCATTTCTCATACTAAGGACTATGTGGCTATCGGTTTGGCTGAAAAAGGTGAGATTGGAATTGATGTCGAAAGAGTGGCGGATAAAGTGGAGAAAGTTAGGGAAAGATTTGTAAGAGATGATGAAGATGCACAGTCTCTTAATAAGCTGTTGCTACACTGGTCGGCTAAGGAAACGGCATTTAAAATGATGCATAGAAGAAAAGTCGACTTCATAAAGCATCTTAAGATCCAACCGTTTCAGGAAATGGAAGAAGGCGATTTTATTCTAAAGGAATACAGAACCGACGATGAAGAATCTTTCAATATAAAATATAAGGTGTTCCCTGAATTCGTTCTTACTTATTCCGTTTTCTTCGACGATTAATCTATTTGAAAACAGTGTTGTCTTTATAAATATTCAATCCGATGATTGCATAATCGACAATCATCGGATTATTTTTTCTGTCATCATACATAAGCTAATTCCTCATTTTAAAATCAATTCCTAATTCCTCATTTCCAATCAATTCCTAATTCCTAATTCCTAATTCCTAATTTCCAATCAATTCCTAATTCCTAATTTCCAATCAATTCCTCATTAAATAAAAAAACCTGTAAGACTTTGTCTCGCAGGTTCCAATTCTCTCAGTGGATTAGTCCACTGTTTTCCTAAAAGAATCTTCTGATTATTGCTGAGCAGCAGTTGTGTCAGCAGGAGCTTCAGTTTCAGCCTTTGCATCTTCTGCAGGAGTAGTTTCAGCAACAGCAGCAGTAGTGTCAGCAACTTCTTCAGCAACAGTAGCTGTAGTGTCAGCTAAAAGGCTATCAGTAGCAGTTGTGTCAACATTTTCTTCTACCTTAGTAGTGTCTTCACCGTTAGCTGTCTCTGCTTTCTTAGTCTCGCAAGATACAAATGTCATAGCTGCAACAGCAGCAACCATTAATAATACCTTTTTCATTTTTTTTGATAATAATTAAGTTGTAAAACAATATTGTTACTTAAAAACGATGCAAATTTAGGAACTTTTTCAATACGTTGTCACTTCTACACTCATTTTTTTTTCGTTTTTAACGATTTTTTAACTTTTAATTTGTAACATATTACAAAACGAACAAAAAATATGTAAAATAGTGTAATGTGTGCGTACACAAATTGTTGTTTTTCTTACACCATAAAGAGGTCGGAAATAATGCTGTCGGATACGTAAAATCGTTCTTCTTTTATACGAATACTGTCTCCGTCTTCTATCATATTATCCATCGAAATGTGTTTTTTACTTCTTTCCAGAAAATAATCTATGTGCTTTTCATTAAACAATTTTTTCATCTCATCTAAACATATTCCTTCTTTTCTTCGAAGACGTAGCATAACATATTCATTATATCTGTCTTCATCTGTTAATTCCTCCTCAACTTCATTTAATTCATCATTATCAATACTGGCGATATATTTAGATAGTGATTCTATGTTATAACTGCGCTTTTTTCCATTGTATGAATGTGCACCGGCTCCTATGCCTATATATGGTAAGCCTGTCCAGTAGCTGCTGTTATGAACTGACCGACAGCCTGGTTTCGCAAAATTGGATATCTCGTAGTGGTCATAACCAGACTCTCGCAAGCGAGTGCTTAGCTCTAAATACATTTCCGACATCAACGAGTCGGACAGTTCATGTATCTCCCCTCTCGAAAGCATCCCCGTAAGACGGGTCCCTTCTGAATACATCAGTGAATATGCCGATATGTTCGACACCTTAAGGCTAAGGCCTTTGTCTATATCTCTAACCCACGATTCCTGACTTTCACCGGGAAAACCAAACATTAGGTCTATACTGATGTTTTCATATCCTGACGATTTGCTCAACTCTACACATCTGATGGCTTGTGATGAATCATGGCGGCGTCGTAGAAAACGCAGACGATCGTCATCAAACGACTGAATCCCGAAGCTTAATCTGTTGATTGGAAGACTACGTAGAAAACTTATGTAATCATCATTTATGTCTTCAGGATTACATTCCATCGTTATTTCTATACATTCACTTATGTCATAGCAAGACTCTATACCTCTGAATAATTGTTCCAACTCTGCACCACACAACTGCGAGGGAGTGCCGCCACCTATGTATATCGTGCGTAATTTGGGTTTGGAAATACTGTCACGAGATAAATTCCGAAGACGCATCTCCTTGCATACACAATCAATGTAGTGATTGGTTACTTCTGTATGGGTTGTGGAATAGAAGTCACAATATATGCATCGGGAGGCACAAAAAGGAATATGGATATAAAGACCCTGCATACTATCTGTCGGAGAGAACATCACGATAATACTCCAAGGCCTCGCGAGCTTGATTCAATGCTTCAGCCATACTGCAATACAAACGACCACCGGCGGCATTGAAGTGACCTCCACCATTGAAAAACCGCACACACAAGTCATGGGCGGAAAAATCATCATAAGTACGAACTGACACAAATATCTGATCCTTTTCTGTGTCCTCACGAAGGGATATGCTTACCTTCATGCCCTTTATTTCTAAAGGCATATTAACAAAACCTTCGGCATCACCCTTCTTATATTTGAATCGGCTCAATTCTTCACGGTCAACTGAGAAAATGGACGCATGCAAGTCGGGATAGAGCTCCATCTTGTTCAGAAGGATATAGCCCATCAAACGATAACGACCTTCGTTGTTCTGATTATATAAGTTGCGGATAATCTTGTCTTTGTCTATGCCTTTGCGCATCAACTCACTTATGATTAAGAATATATCGGGGTCGTTGGAGTTATAGGTGAAACGACCTGTATCTGTACACATTCCTGCATAGATGTCCTCTGCCATATACTTGCTTATCTTATTGCTTTCGCCTATTTCTACTAATATTCGGTAAAACAATTCACAAGTACTACTCATATCTGGACGATTAATCGTTAAGTCGCAGAATTTATCAGGATTGTCATGATGGTCAATCATCAACTTTTTTGCACGGCTGTACTCCACGGGTTTGGTCATGTCTTCTAAACGAGACAGACTGTTGTAATCCATCGCTACAACTAAATCGGCATACTGAAAATGACTCTTGCTCAGAGCTCGATGACGGTCAAACAATATTATCTTGTCTGAATCGTGCATCCATTTTAAAAAATCTGGAAAATAATTGGGCACTATCACTTGAACACTCTTGCCCTTGCGAACCAAATATTCATATAGGGCCAGGGAAGAACCTATTGCATCTCCGTCTGGACTTGGATGACAAGTGATTACTACATTATGACATGAGTCTAACATCGATTTTAACTTCTTTGCCTCATCGGGGGATAACACGCGTTTCATCATCTACTCTGGGATATTACATTTAACTTTTTGACATTTACTTATGCGAAGATAATAAAAAAAAATGGCTCTGACAAATACTAACATACATTACGGTTTTTATTTATCAACAATACACCATTTTATTACAAAACCTTGCTTTTATCATCTAAATAATGTAAATTTGCATTTAAACTAACATTTATTTAACCATGCAAATCATTTCACCATCATTATTGGCTGCCGATTTCACTAATCTGCAGAAGGATATAGATATGATTAACCGTAGCAAGGCTGACTGGCTCCACCTCGATGTTATGGACGGGGTCTTCGTTCCTAATATCAGTTTTGGATTTCCTGTACTCGAACATGTTGCAAGAATTTGTAAAAAACCTCTCGACGTACATCTCATGATAGTAAAACCCGAGAAGTTTGTCAAGCAAGTGGCTAAACTTGGAGCTATGATGATGAACGTGCATTATGAGGCATGCCTCCATCTAAACAGGGTTATTCACGAAATTCATGAAGAAGGTATGAAAGCGGGAGTCACCCTTAATCCTTCTACTCCTGTTTGCTTGCTCGAGGATGTCATACGCGATGTGGATATGGTGCTTCTCATGACTGTCAATCCGGGATTCGGAGGACAAAAATTTATCGAACATTCAATAGATAAGGTTCGACAACTCAAGGAAATGATTTTGAGAACGGGGTCTAATGCTTTAATCGAAGTTGATGGAGGTGTAAACCAGCTGACGGCGAAACGACTCGTAGAGGCCGGAACAGATGTGCTTGTGGCTGGGAGTTATGTTTTTGGAGCAGAGAATCCCGAGGAGAGAATTTCTATGCTCAAAGCTTTATGATATCATAATCTTTTTCCATGTGGAAAAATAGTCCTATAGTTCGTCCCGCTATCGCACTAATTATCGGTGCGTTCGGGATGAATTTTTTTCTGACCTTTTCCAGACCATCAATTTACTTCTCTTTCTCACTACTCGTCATTGCTGTGGCTGGAACTGCTGCCATTTTCTATCATAAGAAATTGAAAAAGAAATATGGCCTTTTCGGAGGATTTGCAATGGCGGCTTTTGCTATGATGGGTGCAGTTCTGTTTCAGTGGAACTTCATGAATGTTGAAAATGCATCTCATCAAGGGAAAAAACTACGAATTGGAGCTGTCATAACAAAACCTATGGAAAAGAATAAATGGTGGACATTCCGGATTAAAGAAAAGGATGGGGGAGTGGATATGGTTTATCTGGCTAAGTCCGACTCAAATAATAAACAACCTGATTTGATGATCGGCGACAGCATCTTCATACTCTCATATTTCAATTATCCTACGTCGCATCTCTTGCGAAAACAACTACAACAGCAGATTGATCGGAGAAATATTGAAAAGGAAGAACGTAAGAAGGAACGTGAACATAAAAAGAAACGGAAAACAACAAACATAAGGCGGGAGAATATGTCTCTCGAAAGAGATTCCGCTAACCATAGTGGATTTAATCTGATTGACGATGAATTTGAAGGATATAAAAGATATCTGTTCTATCAAGGGGTCTCTACTGTTGCATACGTGTCCAACACAGCATGGGGATATTATTACGATAATCCCGAGGAACTGGATAAGTACAGAAACGAAAAACCTTTATGGCATGATATTGCTGGAAAAATGCATGATCAATATGTAAAAGCTGGTTTTTCTGAAGATGCAGAAGCAATCGTCGATGCAATGACTACTGGCAACAAAACGGCAATTTCGAAAGAAACAAAGGACAAATTCTCAAAAGCGGGAATCAGTCATGTGCTTGCACTCTCTGGATTCCACCTCACTGTCATCGTGGCGCTACTCGACATTCTACTCATGAGGGGACTCTTAAAACGCAAATGGAAGAAATGGTCTGCATTGATAATCATACCGGTTATATGGGCTTTTGCTTTCATTGCTGGGATGCCACCATCACTTGTCAGAGCTACTGCTATGTGCTCTGTTGTGCAAATGGCTCTGGTAGTCGGACACATGCAAGAATTGAAAAACGCAATTGGAATTGCTCTTTTTGCAATGCTTATATGGAATCCTTTGCAAATTATGGACGTCGGATTCCAACTGTCATTCCTGTCTATAATTGGGATTGCTACTGTTGGAATACCGCTATGCCAATGGGCAAAAAACAAAGTAGGACGATGGGCATATTTTACTGATATTGTCGCTATTTCGATCACTTGCACGTTATTTACATTCCCTCTCGTCGCTTATCATTTCGGACAAGTACCACTATATTCTATCATAAGCAATTTGTTCGTGACTGTCATTGCAACTCTTTTTATGTGGACGGCTGTTATGTGGTGGATTTTTGCATGGTGCCAATTCGTTAATTCTGTACTAACAACATTACTGGATTTCCTGGCTAATGCTATGATATTCACGGCTGATACTGTAGCACAACTTCCAATGGCTACAATAAAATACCAACCAAACATATATGAAATACCTTGCATCTATTTTGCCGGAGCTTTGATAATAATGTTCTTTAAAAAAAGAAAAATGGCATATCTCTACTATGCCATTTCTATTATCATAATTACCTTTCTACTGCATTTTGCTTTCAACACATAATCATCCGCCTCATCTTCCATTCTTCAAATAGTAAAATAATTATTAATTATTAATTATTAATTATTAATTATTAAATAATCTATCCCTTCTGTCCTCCATTCGTACAACGACTTAAACCATTCTGATGCACTGTGATAGCCGTCATTTTCCTTGGCTGCACAAAAACTGATATGGTATCTTATGTGTTGTTGTCCTGGATTGCCTATCACGAGCAAATAATTTAGGTCATCGGTCTTGCTGCTAACGAGATATTCTGAATCTACTTTTACGGCTAATCCAACTGCCTCGGGTGGAAACACATCTTTTTTCCCCATCTCAGGGTAGTCGCTTCCCCATGAGGCGGCCAGACCGCCACGGATAAATCCTTCATCCTTTATGCCTCCGTTATATGAATAGGCATCCGAGCTGGCACCTATCTTCTGAACACCGGTGCAGAGTATCGGATTCTTTATTGGCTTGTCCAAATAGACGTCAACACACACGTCCCTATGACCTGCATATTGTGTATATATGCTCTTTATGTCGTAAAGTTCTCCTCCTATATTCACGCCACGGTCAGTTAGTTCTACTACGCTGCGTACAGGACCACAAGAACAAATGCGCTGACCTCGAACTGACAAGTCTGTCCAGTTTTTGGGAGAACTGCCGTCCCATAGCTTCAGGCTCCCACAACCTATGCTGTTGCCAGCCCACAGTACATCGTTGCCATAACCTGAACTCATTTGCTCTGCTGTGGTGTAAAAACCAGTTGACGACAATTCCAGACGACGCATTCGCTTACCATATAAATCAATATTCTGACGATGGTCGAAATATATGCGGTAAGCGGTTATCTCACTTTCAAAAGCTACACCATGATGGTATAAGTCATTGAAAATATTACTGCTGCCTGGAGCTTCCAAACGCAATATTAATGGATGGTTACCTTTCTTGTCGTTCAGCAGAATGTCGGAGTATAATCGGTTCGGATAATCATCCTTTGAAACAATCTCTGAGAATTCTATCGTTATCTGTTTGCGGCTCTTACTCGATAAATCATATAGAAAACATAATTCGTCATTCGTTCCATCACTATCTATATCATCCAACTGGCATGGACAAACTCTCTCACCGTCAAATACCACCACACCTCTAATTTTGAAGTCTATCATAGGCAGGTCATGCAAATCAACTACTACAGGAGCATCTTTCAATGCATAATCATAGGGATTATGTATCATTATATTAACTGTCTTATCCTTACCGAAACCAAACAATGGCAACATACACAATATCGCAATAAAGAATCTGCGCAAACTATATATTCGTTCCATCATCTATTATTCTTTTTAAATACTAAATCTTATATCTCATCTGAGCGTCTTCTAAAACTAAAATAATTTTTCATTTAAATCCCTTCCACCATCAAGTCTTCTATGCTGCGACATCGTCGCAGCCAATTAAATAATCTCCGCCATTCATTTTTCATTTTTAGTTCATTTCATCACCAAAACCTTCATCCAGTCTTGAAGAACACCTTTGTGGCGATTCTGTGAGTCTGATATCAATAATATCGTCTGACTGCCGTCTTTGAGCTTTGGACCTAAACACATACCCTCGTAATTCGCCCAATTTAAGCCCCTGAACGACATGTGGGTCTTGCTCGACCATAGCAGACTTTTAAACATAAACGGACTATCTGAAGTCAACGGCTCACCTATATTTATTGTCTTGGATGTCTGAGGGGATACCATATAAATCTTGCAGTTAACCCAAGCACCGAAACGTGTCGAAGGGATATAGGCCTCACGTTCCAAAACCAATATCTTGCCGTCGTCAAGGATGCAAATATCACTAACACCATTCGCATAAGTGTTTGCCTTCTTCAAATTATCTGGAGTGTCCACCAGATATGCATACTCGCGTACCTTATTGAAATTGGTGTCAAAAGCCGTCAGACGAACCATATTGGCTACACCATTGGTCGCAGTCGTGTAGTTGCCGCTGTTGTCGCCTAAAAGTGTGCTTTCGTTTATGCTCCATAGCAAGTTGTTCTTTGTGTCGTAACAAAGGGATTCCATACCTTGGTTCGAACGACTACCGGGAAATAAATTACCACTGCGAGAACCTGTGGAACGTCCGTTTAGGTCATATTCCACAATGCTGTTATTCTTCTCACCACCTACGTAGATGGTCTTACGCACTGGATTATATGCCACGCATTCAGCATCTCTGTTTGAGGTGTCGCTGCTGTAAAAACCAGAATTCTCAACCGTCTTTATTGCTCCGCTCTCTTCGTCTAATACTATTTTAAACTTGAAAAAACCATCGCGTATCTCACTGTCTGAAACCACAGCATAATTACTACCGGCAAGGTGAGTTATTCCGCTATAACTTCCTGCTGGAACAAATTTGCGGAGATTTACGGATGGGGATTCCCTAACAGTTATGGTCGACTGAGAATACACAGACGGTGTGCAAAATAATGATAATAACAGAATGGATAATAATTGCTTCTTCATTTTATTTTTAATTTAATTGTAAATTCTATGTAATTTTAAAAGCTATAATATATATCTGGCTCATCAACTATAATAATCTACTCATCAACTAATTCAAACAACTTGTCTACTCGTCTACTCGTAAATTAAAACTTTTGCTAATTTACAACTTTTTTCGCAATCATTTTAATTATATAATGAATTATAACCTTTTTTTTCATAACTTTGCATTTCAACTGCTGTGAATACTTCATTTAGCATACATATATGAATTAATAAATAGTGTATGATTGATACAAATGTCATTTCCGGAAAAACGCTCAGATTTGCTACTCTGGGGTGTAAACTGAATTTTGCAGAGTCATCTGCCATTGCATCACAACTAAGACAAATGGGAGCCAGAGATGCTTTAAAAAATGAAATGGCTGATATCTGTGTCGTCAACACTTGTACAGTTACCGAAGTCGCTGATAGTAAAGGACGACAGGCAATTAAGAAGATTATACGACAAAATCCAAATGCGCTTATTGTAGTTACTGGTTGTTATGCACAACTACGACATCAAGAAATTCAGAATATTCCTGGAGTGGATATCATCGTCGGAGCTGAACATAAAAATCAGGTCATTCCTCTAATATTCGACGCTTTATCTAATAAATCCAACCCGGGAAATTATGAAACGTCGCAAGATAAGAAAAACGAAGACTTCTTCCCATCTTGCTCTCATGGCGACAGAACTCGGTATTTCCTGAAAGTTCAGGATGGATGCAACTATTTTTGTACTTACTGCACAATTCCTTTTGCCAGAGGAAGAAGTAGAAACGGCTCTATCGACTCTATTGTCAAACAAGCACGACTGGTGGCAGCGGAAGGGGGACAGGAAATTGTGCTGACTGGGGTCAATACGGGAGATTTTGGAAGAACAACCAATGAAACTTTTCTCCAGCTTATAAAACAATTAAACATGGTAGATGGAATCAAGAGATATAGAATCTCTTCTATCGAACCGAACCTCCTAACCGAAGAAATCATTGAATTTTGTGCACAATCGGAAAAATTCATGCCGCATTTCCACATTCCTTTGCAAAGTGGTAGCGACGAGGTGCTACAACTAATGAAGAGAAGATATAACACCAAGATTTTCAGAGACAAAATTCTTCTTGTAAAACGATATATGCCTGATGCATTCATTGGGGTAGATGTGATGGTCGGATGTAGGGGTGAAAAACCGGAATATTTTGAAAAGGCATACGACTTTATTGACTCTTTGCCTATATCACAACTTCATGTCTTCTCTTATAGCGAACGGCCTGGTACAAAAGCACTTGAAATTCCTTATGTCGTCCCACACGAAGAAAAGCATGAAAGAAGCAAACGGCTAATCTTGCTTTCCGACAAAAAAACGCATATCTTCTATCAATCATTCATCGGAGATGAAAGACCGGTCCTGTTTGAGCACTCGTCAAACAAAAACTGGATGTATGGTTTCACCGATAATTATATCAGAGTACAGACTAAAACCACGAAGGAAATGTTCAATAAAGTTCAAACAGTGAGAATCTGTGATTTCAATTCGTCTAAAGAAGCAATGAACTGCACATTATTATGAAAACTGCTATTGTAATACTCAATTGGAATGGAAGGGACATGATGAGAAAGTATCTTCCTTCTGTAGTCGAATGTTCTGATATGGACAATGTTGAGGTAATAGTTGCTGACAACGGTTCCGACGACAATTCCGTCAACATGCTAAAGCAGGAATTTCCTTCGGTCAAAATAATACAGTTTGAACAGAATTATGGCTTTGCTGCTGGATACAATAAAGCTTTGAGATTTATTGATGCAGATTTATATGTACTACTCAACTCTGATGTAGAAATAAAACGCAAACAGTGGATAAAACCAATCATTGATTTTATGAAGGATAATCCCGATGTGGCAGCGGCACAGCCTAAGATTAAGGCAATCAATAATCCTGATTGCTTTGAGTATGCTGGGGCTGCTGGAGGTTTTATAGATAAATTCGGATATCCTTTTTGCAGGGGAAGAATAATGGCTACTGTGGAAAAGGATAATGGACAATATGATGATATCGTAGATGTGATGTGGGCTACTGGTGCTGCTCTTGTGGTAAGAAAAGAAGATTACTGGAGTGTCGGGGGACTCGATGAACAGTTCTTCGCACACATGGAGGAAATTGACCTCTGCTGGAGAATAAGAAATAAGGGACGGAGAATTGTTTGTGTGCCGCAAACTGAGGTATATCATCTTGGTGGAGCATCACTAAATCAAGGCAATCCAAGAAAAACATACCTTAATTTCAGAAATAACCTCATAATGCTCTATAAGAACCTGGATGACAATTCAATAAAACATGTTTTAAAAGTTAGATTCTGGCTCGACTATATCGCTGCGTCTTCTTTCTTGCTCAAGGGCGACATACAAAACTTTAAGGCAGTGAGAAAAGCCAGAAAGGACTTTAAAAAATTAATACCATCACTTCAACAGATAAGAAAAGATATACAACAGGGTAGGGAAGGCCTAAAGAATAATGTAATTGGCTGCTTCTCCATCTTGTGGCAATACTATGCTAAACGACATAAAACATTCAATCAACTGCCTGTATAGTTAATTATCAATGTCTGGTTTTAAGTGAGAGTCATGTCCTCGAATTACAAAAAAAACATCCTGTCATTTCTCAACAGGATGCTTTTTATGTATAGTTGTAAATTAAGCTTATTCAGCTTCTTCTACGTCATCTTCTTCTAATGCCTCTTCTGTAGCAGCTTCCTCTTCTGCAGGAACCTCTTCTACTGGAACTGGCTTTTCTTTCTTTGGAGTTGGTATCTCACCATCTTCGTTCTCAATCACGAATGGAAGCTCAACAGATACTTCTCTGTGGAAATTGATTGTGGCGGTGTAATGACCAAGTTCTTTTACCGAACGGAATGCAATTTGCTTTGGATTAACCTCAAGACCTTGAGCGGCTAATGCCTCTGCCAACTGTACTGCTCCTACGGAACCATAGATGTTCTTTCCTTCTGATACCTTTGCCTTCAGCGTCAAATTAACGCCTTCAAATTTCTTTGCTGTAGCTTCGGCATCTGCCTTAATCTTGGCAATCTTGTGAGCACGCTGCTTCATCTCTTCGGCCAAAGCCTTCTCTGCCTTTGGAGTTGCCAATATAGCTAATCCCTGAGGAAGAAGGTAGTTACGGCCATAACCATCCTTTACTGTCAGGATCTCATCCTTGTAACCTAAGCCAAGGACATCTTTCTTCAATATTATCTTCATAGTGCTGCCCTCCTTATTTCATCAAGTCTGTTACAAATGGAAGAAGTGCCAAATGACGGGCACGCTTTACTGCCTGAGCCACACGACGCTGGTATTTCAATGAGGTACCCGTGATGCGACGTGGCAATATCTTGCCTTGCTCATTCAAAAACTTCTTCAAAAACTCTGGATCTTTGTAGTCAATGTACTTAATGCCACTCTTCTTGAAACGGCAATACTTCTTCTTCTTGACGTCAACAGTCGTTGGAGTCAAATAACGGATTTCTGATGTCTGTGCTGCCATAATTAAGCCTCCTCTACTTTAGCAAATTTATTACGACGCTTTTCTGCATACTGAGCTGCGTATTTCTCGTTCTTAACTGTCAAGAAACGAAGCACACGCTCGTCACGACGTAACTGCAATTCAAAATTCTTAATCACTGATGGGTTGGCTTTGTACTCCAACATTACATAGAAGCCGGTTGACTTCTTCTCTATTGGATAAGCAAGCTTCTTCAGACCCCAGTTCTCCTCGCTGAATACTTCAGCTTCGGAATCCTTCAAGATTCCCTTGAACTTTTCTACCGCTTCCTTCATCTGATCGTCAGATAAAACGGGAGTTAAAATGAAAACGGTTTCGTACTGATTCATAATACTTTTGTTAATAATTAAATTAATAAATACGCATGATTTATAGAAATACTATATTTAAATTTATTGTATTTCGCAAAATCGGATGCAAATTTACAACTTTTTTCACGATTTTCAATCATTTCAATCCCTTTTTTTCATTTTAACGCAAAATATTAGACAAAATATTTCGTAATTTCACAAAAATATTGTTATTTTGCAAAAGCATTATGGAGTTTCTGCTCATTTTTGGATGCAATTTTACTTAATTGGATTGATTAATAAAAAACTAAATAAAATGAATACTATTAAAAAAAATCTTGGCATCATCCTGGTAGCATTAGGTGCATTATTGGCTATTATTGCTACGGCTTTCCCTTCTATTAACCTGCTTGACCAACCTTTCAACTGGTTTATTTCATTATGTCTTCTTCTTGTTATTGGAGGACTTGTAGCTCATATTTTCCTTAACAAGTATTTGCCTCTCGAAGACGATGATGAGGAAAAAACTGAACAGGTTGCACAGCAGAAAATTAATCCTCAACCTCAGCAGAAAACTCAAAAGAAGGTTGAAGAAGAAGTGACTAAAGTTGTGGATAAAGAAACTACTAAAATTGTGCAGAAAGCTGAAAAGGCTAAGGAGGAGGCAACTAAAGTAGCTGAAAAAGTAGATAATGAAGCTACTAAAATAGTTAAAGAAGTAGAGAAGGATGTTAAGAAAGCTGCGGAAGACGTCAAATCTAAAACAAAATAAGAACGTTTCCTGATTCTATTTTTACAAGGAATATAAAGAGGGAGCACAATCATCAATTTGATTTGCTCCCTCTTCTATTTTACATCTTTTATAGCTGTTCTTGGTTTTAAAAACAATTCCTAATTCCTAATTTAAAAAAAACTACTCATCTACTATATCTTCAGCGTTATTGTCAGAGATAACAAGCTTGTAGCCTTTGCCATGGACATTCAGAATCTCTACGTTTGGATCAAGACTCAGGTGCTTGCGGAGCTTGGTTATGTATACGTCCATCGAACGGGCATTGAAATAATTGTCGTCTATCCAGATTGCCTTCAGCGCATATTCACGTGGCAATAGTTCATTCACCTTGTTACTAAGCAATGTCAGCAATTCTGCTTCTTTAGTGGTCAGTTTCTTCTCTTCATCCCCTATGGTCAACACTTGTTTTTGAGTGTCGTATGTATATTTACCTATACTGCGAACAACCTCGTTCTTGTTTTGCTTTCCACGTACTCTGCGCAAAATGGCCTCGATACGAAGCACTACTACGTCCATACGGAATGGCTTGGTGATATAGTCATCGGCACCAATTTCAAAACCAGAACGGATATCCTCTATCAAAGTCTTGGCTGTCAAGAATATGAATGGCACATCGGCATTTAGCTCACGTATCTTGCTTGCCAAAGTGAAACCGTCCATCTTGGGCATCATAACGTCAAGGATACATAAGTCATATTTGTTACTGCAAAATGCATCATACCCCTCTTCACCATCTACACACAGATCGGCTTCAAAACCCTTTGCTTCTAAATATTCACGAAGCAACATTCCCAAATTCTCATCATCTTCACATAAGAGAATTTTTACATCTTCAAATTTTTCTTCCATATTGCTTTTATTTAAAGGTTATTATTTCCGTTTTTAATTATTTATTTTTTTTCTTTATCCTAATTTATGAGTTCATCGTTTTAGAATATATTTCTTGTAAACGACGGTTGAGTCGTTGCAATCTTACTCTTAAACAACTCTCATTTTTTATTTGTAAATAGTAAAATAATTATTCATTTTTCATTTATAAATCAATCCTCCTCAACCATCAATGGCAACTTAATTATAAACTTGGTACCTATACCGTAATCACTTTCTGCATGAACACTACCATTATGATCCGTGATTATCTTTTTAACGTACGCTAAACCTAATCCGAAACCCTTCACATCATGACGGTTGCCTGTATGAACACGGTAGAATTTCTCGAAAATCTTCTTCAAGTCTTCTTTCTTTATGCCAATACCATTGTCGGCTATCGATATATATAGGTGCTTGGATGTGTTGCGGGTGGAAACGGTCAACTCAAGCTGAGAGTCCTCACGTTTATATTTAACAGCGTTGTCCATCAAATTGAATATCACATTGGTGATATGCATCTCATCTGCAAGAATGATCGCATTATGTGCCTTTAGATGCGACACTATCTTGCCACCATTCTTTTCAACCTTCAATGTAAATGTGTGAATCACACCCGAAATCAACTCGTTTATATTTAGCTCTACCATGTTTAGATTTGCCTTCTGATTCTCATACATCGACAACTGCAACACCTTCTCCACCTGGAAACGAAGACGCTTCGTCTCAACATTTATCGTCTCAACCAAACGATTCATCATCTTTGGAGTCTTTGGAACACTATCGTCACCTAGCATCTGGGAGGCCAAAGAAATCGAGGATATCGGAGTCTTGAATTCGTGAGTCATGTTATTGATGAAGTCATTCTTCATCTCTGACAATTTCTTCTGACGGAATACGAGTATCATCGTTACGATAAACGTAATCAGAAGAATTACTGTGAATACTATAGAAGGGATTATAAAACCTATCGAACTGAACATGTAGCTCCGAGCTTCAGGGAATACTACCTTCAAGACGCCTTGATTCTCTATTGGATCATTCTCAAATAACTGCTGGGTGAAGGTGTAAGAACCTTCTGGCTCTTCGTAGCAGTCGCATTTATATATTATTTGATTACTGGTCGTCAACACTGCAAAATGATGGTCAAGATTCTTCCAGTTGCTGCTTAAATCGGTATTCAAATTTGCATTCAACTCCGAATTCAAATTCTGGTCCAGACGACGAAAATCTATACGGTCATTCAACGGACGATCCTTGGCTGTGTATAGAACTGTCATTATCAATGTGTCAATCAAATCATGCTTATGCATGTACTGACGTAGCAAGGCGGAATCACCCGACAAAAAAGAATCTACATGACGTGTTATCAACTCTCTATTGAGTTGGTTGGGATCCTTGTTACGATATTTCTGATATTTGTTAACCTGATTAGTTATATCTATCCTGTGGGAAGACAATGTATCTGATGTCTGACCTAACACTGAATCAACTGCTGTACTCATGCCGTTGAATACGTAAGAACGATCCTCCATATATTTGGCAGTCTCGATTATCTCCATATTACGGCTTACAGAATTTAATGCACGACGAACGGATACACCGAAATTCTCACGACGCATACTAACTATATCCTCAACATAGCCTAACTGCATAACCAACAGGCTTATAAAGGATATGCCCATAACTACTGCCAATATGATTATCGTTCGCTTATTCACCCTTATAAATATTTATTAATATTATTAACACACAATTTCTCATTCCTAATTCCTAATTCCTAATTCCTCATTCCTAATTCCTAATTCCTCATTCCTAATTTTTTTATCACTGGCAAATTAACGTAAAACTATTCAATTTAGCATAATATTTAATAACTTTTTTATTTAAAAAACATAAAAAAAACGGCAAATTTAACATTTGCCGTTTTTTTAGTTGATAAATTGATAAGTACAATATGCTTAATCTTCGTCTTTGCTCTGTGCTTCGAATTCTTTGATGAGTTGATTCTGAACATCGGTCGGAACCAATTCGTATGTAGAGAACTTCATAGTGAATGAAGCACGACCACCGGTAATAGAAGACAGAGATGTAGAGTAGTTGGCGAGTTCCTTGAGTGGAACCTTGGCTTGAAGCTTCTCATAGCCGCTTTCGCTTGAGGAACCCATAATCATACCACGGCGACCTTGCAAGTCACTCATCACATCGCCCATCTTGTCGCTTGGTACCAACACCTCTACGTCGTATATTGGTTCCAGAAGCTTTGGACCGGCCTGCTTGAATGCATCGCTGAAAGCATTCCTTCCGGCTAACATAAACGAAAGTTCGTTGGAATCTACTGGGTGCATCTTACCATCGTATACCACTACGCGTACGTCACGTGCATAGCTACCTGTCAACGGACCTTGCTCCATTCTGCCCATGATACCTTTCAAAATGGCTGGCATGAAGCGGGTGTCAATTGCACCGCCTACAACACTGTTGATGAATACCAACTTACCTCCCCATTCCAGGTCTATTTCTTCCTTGCCCTTCAAAGACACTTTGAATTCCTGACCATTGAAACGATATACGGTTGGGTCTGGATCGCCCTCGTTATATGGCTCTACGATAAGGTGAACTTCACCAAACTGACCTGCACCTCCTGATTGCTTCTTGTGACGATAGTCGGCGCGAGCTGCTTTTGTAATTGTCTCACGATATGGAATCTTCTGCTCGTCATAGATAACCTTTATCTTCTCATTGTTCTCAAGACGCCATTTCAGGGTTCGAAGGTGGAACTCGCCCTGACCCTTTATCAACGTCTGGCGCAATTCTTTGCTCTGCTCAAGAACCCATGTCGGATCTTCCTGAGACATCTTCTGAATAGCGCTCATCATCTTCTCGCTGTCTGACTCACTTTCTGCTCTAACACTGCGGATATAGCGAGGGTCGGGATATTTCACCAAGTCAAAACCGTAGTCACAATCTTTTCCTACCAACGTATTGCCTGTGCGAACGTCTTTCAGCTTCACGGAGCAACCTATATCTCCTGCTACCAACTCTTCTACCTTAGTACGGTTGGCACCGGCACACACGTAGAGCTGAGCAATGCGCTCTTTGCTGCCGCGGTCAATGTTTGTTAAATCATCTCCTTCGTGAACCTTACCGCTCATTACACGGAAATACTGTACACCGCCAATATGTGGCTCGTTAGCTGTCTTAAAGAAATAAAGAGCGGTTGGACCATTTGAATCTGGAGCTACTTCTTCACCTGTGCGGGTATGGGCATTTGGCATCTCGTTTACAAATGGTACAACATTGCCAAGGAATTCCATCAAACGACGTACGCCAATATTCTTCTCTGCGCTTACACAGAATACAGGGAATATGCCGCGCTGAACCAAGCCCTTGCGGATTCCTTCACGAAGCTCGTCGGTTGACAACTCTTCCGTCTCAAAGAATTTCTCCATTAAGGCTTCGTCACTCTCGGCGGCAGCTTCTACTAATGCATGGTGAAGTTCTGTGGCTTTGTCTAATTCATCTGCTGGGATATCCTCTATCGTTGGGTCACCACCATCTTTAGTCCATGTCAGCTTCTTCATTAGCAACACGTCAATCAATGTGTTGAATGATGGACCTTCGTTCAATGGATACTGAATCTGAATTACTTTAGGGCCAAATACCTCGCGAAGACGCTCTACGCTCTGATTGTAGTCGCTTTTTTCTGCATCCAGTTGGTTCAGTAAGAAGATTACAGGCTTTCCCAGCTTTTCTGAATAACGGAAATGATTCTGAGTGCCTACCTCAGGACCAAACTGATTGTTAACTACGATAATGGCTGTATCTGTTACGGTCATAGCTGTCAATGCTGCACCAATGAAGTCATCACTACCCGGACAGTCTATGAAGTTGAGTTTCTTGTTGTTAGCCTCAGTGTGGAACACTGTCGAAAATACGGAATAACCATATTCGTTCTCTACAGGGAAATAGTCACTTACTGTGTTCTTCTGAGATACATGACCCTTACGGCTGATTGCGCCAGCCTCAAAGAGCAAGGATTCGGTCAATGTCGTCTTACCTGCTCCCTTATTGCCAAGCAAGGCAATGTTCTTGATGTCTTTAGTTTGGTAAATTTTCATAATTAATTTTACAATTTTGTTAATATTTTGTAGTTTAGTTAGTTACAATAATATACCGCAGAACCTGTGGGCTCCGCTATTAAACTCTACAAATTTACACATTATTTATTATATATATTATAACCTTATTATGTTTTTTAACACAAATTATGAAACAAAAAAAGGACGCATCATCGATGCGTCCTCTTAAGTATAAGGATTAACCTATAGTTACTTGATGTAAACCTTCTTGCCGTTTATTATGTTAATGCCTCTCTGAACACGGTTTAGACGTTGGCCTGACATGTTGTAAATAACTGCATTTTCAAGCTTGAGTACATCGCCAGATGTCTCTATATCTTCGATGCCTGTAGGGGCTTCGCTTCCAATGAACGAAAGGGTAAAGTTATCGGCTGCAAGCCAGCTGGCATTTGTGCCTTCAACCTTCAGACCTACTGTCACTGGAGATACACCGTCTGAATAGAAGCTTACACTGTATTCTGTAGGTTCGGCGGCTGTGCCTTCAAGGCACATATCGGTGAAGTATACTTCATCGCCTACCTTAGCCATCAAGCCGGCACCAGAAATTGGATCTTCTACTGTACCTGCAGATTCCTGACGGATTCCATATCCTACTGCAGATAAGGTGTAATAACCCTCTGGAAGAACGCTAAGAAGTTCTTGACTTACTTCGCCATCGTTCAGGTTAGTGCTCTTGCGCCATACCTCAATGAAATGGCTGACTGCCAAGGTACCGTCTGTATTTGTGTATTCAGCGTTCTGATAACCCTGGTTCTGACCCATGTCTTCACTCAGAGTCCAATAGCTGGCATCTAACAATTCAAATGATGGGTTCAAAATTATACCGGTGATGTCTACTGGATTGGCTTCGCTGGCCTCACTCATATCGCGGCCAAGGATATATTTTGCCCAAGCGGCTGGAAGCTGCTCCTTCATAGATACAATGGATTCGTTTGATTCGAATTCACCACTAGCAATTGTGTTGCATATATCACTGAATTCAGTGCTTGAAGATTCTGCACCATATTCTGCGTCCATAGTGTCGAACTTGTCCTTCATGGTGTTAAGCTCTTCTACCAATGTGGCGCTCTCTTGAGCTAATGCAATTGCTGAGTTCAGAGATCTCAAGGCATTCAAGCGCTCTTCAGTTGTGCCTCTGTCGAGGGCTTCCTCACCATCGCTCACTGCATTAGCAACTGTTATCAGGGTTTGATTAACGCCTGAACATCCTTCATTTGCATATATAGAGGCTTCGTTGATCTTTGCTTCAAGCTCATCATTTATTACTTGGTCATTGCCTTCTATAGCATTGTAATATAGCTCGAAGGTGTACCATACAACCCAGCAGTCTGATTCCATTGCATCGGCTTTAATACCGAACTTCAAGTCGCCTGCATCTGTCAATACAGTAGATACACTCTTCAAGAGTTTTTCGTCATATACGGAATTCTCAAATACGTTGTGAGCACTCTCCCTAGTATTTGGAACGTAGGCTTCACCTTCTACTGCTGCTGCAGAGCCAGGATTGAATTCCTCTGGATCGCTCGATGCTATCTCATATACATTTGCCAATGCTGTCTTCTGACTTCCAGCAAATAAGAATGCGCGCTGGTCATCAGGATTATAGCTTGAGTAGTTCACGTCATTGGATGCTGTACGATAGAATGCACGTACCTTCAATGTGTAAACGCCGGCTGGCATCTCTGTCAAGGTCTGGCTTACCTCGAATGGTGTCTGATTCCATACCTCGGCGGTGCCATACTGAGTCTTGAAGTTGCTTGCATTGCCAAATACCCACTGCTTGTCTGGAACACCTGCACCCTTTGCTTCTCCTGTGCTGTATTTATAGCCTGTGTTGTAAAGGATTGATATGTCAAGGTCTTTGTCAAGATGTTTGCCTTCGGCTACAGCCTTGTCAAACTGACCCTGTACGTATGTTCTGATCATCACTGGAAGGCTTGCAATAGCCTCGTCTATCTGATCTTTGGTCCAAGTGAACTCGTCAAGAGCTATGGATACGTCATCACTCAGAGTTGACAACTGAACGTAAAGTGCTGGCTCTTTTGTCTCATATTTGTCGAGGGCATCGCCTAAGTCACCAACAAGGAATGTTTGCAAACGCTTGTAAGCGTCTATGCTGGCATTTACTTCTGATAACTTAGATTTGATAGCTTCTGTGGCAGCGCGGTTTGCATCTTTGTCATCACTTTCTGAATCTACCAACTCGCGACCGGCATTCACTACTGTTTCAAAGGCTTGCTTCAACTCAGCATTGAAATTCTCTTCTAATAACTTCTCACCACCGGTTACAGCCGACTTAAGGGCGAGGAATGTAGCGTCAATGCCTGTGCCTACATATACCAATGAAATACCATCTGTGAAGAAGTGTGGCATTTTGCCTGAACCTTTCATGTCTGCTGTATAACCCATTGAGAAATAACCTGTGGTCTCTTCTTCCAATGTGAATTCTATCGTCTCTTTCGTCCATGTGTTCAATGGGAATGTGGTCTTGGTGCCTAAGTGCTCTGTGCCGTTGTCTTCAACAAATCCAATAAGGTTCTTGGCAATCGGATCTTGACCTCCTGTGTTATAGTAAGATAGAGTGAGTGTGTACTTACCTGCTGGAAGTGATACATTCTGCATGTACTGAACAGTTTTACCCCAACATGTCACAAAACCAAGTACTTTACCTTCTTTGGTAACTCCGTCTGAAAGAGTGGTTGGAGCTATGTAGTCAGTACCACCAATGAATGCTCCTTCTCCTACATTGTAGATTCCAGATGCACGGCCATTAGGGTTGGAGTCGCCACGGCCTGGTACTTCTGTGTTGTCTGTCTCGTAGCCTTCTGGTGTGTTCCAGCCGTACAATGGTTGACTACCGAAGAAATTAACACTGTTTTTCACCATGTCATAGTCGTATGTGCAAATACCTCCTGTAATTGCATTATCTTCTGTGAAGTGTGGATTGGTGATAAAGGCCTCAGACAAATCGGTCAAACCTGAATCGTTCAGTTCCTTTTGAGCTGCAATGGCTGCTTCTACTTGCTCCATAGTGGCACTTGGATTATCATAAACAGCCTGTGAGGCACTTGTGTCAACTCCATATACTGTTCCCATCTCTATCAAGCCTAACAACTCTTCCTTCAGCTTGTCGATCTCTTCCTGGATAAGCTCTGCCTCGTCTATCTCATAGAGCTTAACTTCGTCTACAAACAAGTGAGGAGCAGAGCCGGAACCACCGCTAAACTTATAACCTACAGATACTTTTCCATCTGTGGCTTCATTCAAAATGAAGGCTACAGATATAGTCTCCCATTCTTGCGCTGAGATAGTTGTTGTGCTTGTCATGTATGAGGTCGTTTCATCTACTACATAGCCAAAGTTACTCTTTGACAAAGTACCGCCACCTGCTGAATTATACACCTTAAACTCAAGCATATAGGCTCCCTTTGGAAGACTTACGTTCTGTGTGTAGGAAATGTCGGAACCCCATACTGCTACCATACCAAGACCTTGGTTGTTTGTACTGCTGTCTATGTATGGAGGTAGGTATTCATCTCCACCAAGACCTGGAGGAGTGATGTCTTGGGTGTCATCATAATAGGCAAACACACCTGCTGCCATGGCATTCAAACCGTCGGTGCGACGATCTGCCTCGGCGTGACTGGTGGATACCATTGTGTTGTCGGTTGGATGAGATGCTGTCCAGCCTACTACTGGCTGCATACCAAACAAACCTACTGCTCCGTCAACTCCAGAACCAGCACCTTGGTCGGGCATGTTGTCGTCATAAGTCACAACTGTATGACTCACTGGAGTATCAGCACCGAAGTTGGCGTTTTGAATCTTGCTGCTCAGATCCTGCTTTATTGTATAGCTGCTCTGAGCACTCGCTCCAATCGCCATTCCACCCAATAAGAGGGTAAAAAGTAAACGATGTTTCATAACATAATTGTTTTGGTTAATAAATGTGTTAATTAATAAATGTGTTAATAAATGTGTTAATAAATGTGTTAATTAATAAGTTTTATATTCCGTTATTCTATTATTTATTAATATAATGTTTATTTATTAATATAATGTTCAAAATAATGTGCAAATATAATACTTTTTTAATTATCATAAAAAATAATTTATCATTTTTCGTGTTTCAAAGTTATGAATTTGTTTAAAATGCATCCTAAAGATTGTGTAACATAAAATGGTAGAATAGTAACAATCGCTATTTTAACTGAAAAAATAATCATAATATAAAGACTTTCGGTGTTTCTTTACAGAG
>Ga0247611_10002460_pt1 | contig 29838 bp, 21 predicted proteins | sample 177DNAGHGhighgp2_FD_192422 | JGI IMG/M metagenome (GOLD analysis project Ga0247611, IMG submission 192422) | Sheep rumen microbial communities from Palmerston North, Manawatu-Wanganui, New Zealand - 1770 DNA GHGhigh gp2 | ecosystem: Host-associated > Mammals > Digestive system > Stomach > Rumen... | reverse complement strand
GCTTCCAGAGTCCCGGAGGGAGCGGACGGCCATCATGAAGATGGATGAAGACCAACAAACCATCTATGACTTGGTCAAAAAACACTGTCTCAAATGACTTGGGTGTCCCATTGACGAAAACAGGAAACATTTTAAGCACTAAACGGGCAAGAAAAAATGAGGTGATTCTCATCACCGAGAGCATGGGGAAATCTTGCTATGAGCGTGTTGACAAGAACTCGGTGAGCTTGGCCACGGCGCGCCCGCGATGGCTGATGCGGTTCTTCTGCTCGGCGGTCATTTCGCCAAAGGCGCAAGCGGCCTCCACGGGCTTGAAGATGGGGTCGTAGCCAAAACCGCCGGCTCCGTGGCGCTCGGTGAGGATGTGCCCTTCTACCTTGCCTTCAAACTGGTGAGTCTCGCCATCGAGAATAAGGACTATAGCGGTGCGGAAGCGCGCGGTGCGCTGCTCCAGTGGTACCCCACCAAGCAGTCGCAGCACCTTGTCGATGTTGCGCTCGCTGTCGTGAGCCACACCGCCATATCGTGCCGAGTGTACCCCAGGCTCACCGCCCAGGGCATCAATCTCAAGACCCGTGTCGTCGCTAAAGCAGTCGTAGCCATAGTGCTCCTTGACCCACTGCGCCTTGATCATGGCGTTGCCCTCGATGGTGGCTGCCGTCTCGGGGATGTCGTCGTGGCAACCTATGTCGGCAAGGCTCAACACATTATACTTGCCAGCCATGAGCTGGCGCAACTCGCTGAGCTTGTGCTCATTATTGGTAGCAAATACTATATCTTTCATAAGTTCATTATTTTCTTGATATTCTAGACTTGCTAGATATTCTAACGGACAAGGCACGCCTTGTCCCTACTTAACACTTAACATTTTACACTTAACACTTATAAAGACAAGGCACGCCTTGTCCCTACTTAACACTTAACACTTTACACTTATAAAGGCAAGGCACGCCTTGTCCCTACTTAACACTTAACATTTTACACTTAACACTTATAAAGGCAAGGCACGCCTTGTCCCTACTTAACCCTTAACATTTTACACTTAACACTTAATTTTCTTCTTGCCTAGCATCCAGGGGGCGTAGTTGTGGATAAACCAAGCGAAAGGGAAGATAATGACCATGACGATGAATGGAGAGAGAAACTTGATCCAAATGTGGTCGTCCATGACGCCAGTGTAGAAGGCGCGCTCGAGCATCACCTTGATGAGCCCTATGGTGTGGTTCTGGAACGCGAGATAGACGGTGCCGTTCATCACCACTAGCTCAATGACACGGTTGCGGCCATAGCGCGAGGCGAGCCACTTGGCAAGGGCTATGTAGGTGGGGAGGACCATCACTCCACAGGCTATCTTGATGGCGTTCATGCTGTTTTTCTCCTCGATGTAGATGCTCAGCGCCATTATCACCAGCGAGGCGATGCCCAGAGCCAGCAAGATTACGGTGCGGCGTGGGGTGGAGAACTCCACCCTAGAGATATACTGCTTGAAGCTGTTGCCAAAGGCATAGAACGGCATATATACCATAGCGTTCCACACGTGCCAGTAGTTCTCTAGCGGGCAGTTGATGGCAGCCACCGAGAGCAGGATGCTCGCCGGGAAGAGCCACTGCGCCGGCAGCCATCGCTGCATGAAGTAGTAGAGCACCTGCATCACCATCAGGCAAGACAAGTACCAGAAGGTGCCCAGCACGGTGTGTGGCTTGCCCTTGACGAAGTCGAGCATGGGTTGCCACCACGTGACATCGGCATCGCCCAGTCGCATGCCAAATAGCAGCCACATGGCATAGAAGACGACAAAAAAGGTGACGTAAGGCACTAATATCTGCTTGCCGCGGTGGGCGAAGAACTGCCCGAAGGAGCTGTATTTGCCAATGTTGAAGAGGAACCCCGAGATGCAAAAGAATAGCGGGATGCGCAAGTTGATGATAATCTTGCCATCCATGATGGGCGTCTGCGGTGGCGTGTGAAACAGTATCACAAGGAAGATACTGAAAAACCGCACATAGTCAAGCCAGGGTATGCGCTCTTGTTTCATTTTTTAGCTAACAAGCTGACAAGTAAACAAGCTAACGAGGCAATGGCATTTTAGCTAACAAGCTAACAAACACACATTACCTATTGCCTTGTTAGCTTGTTAGTTTGTTTATTAGTTAGCTATACTACCACATTAACGATTTTGTTGGGCACCACAATGACTTTCTTGGGCTGCTTGCCGTCGAGCCAGCGTGCTGCGCCCTCGTGGGTGAGGGCTTGCTGCTGCACCTCGTCGCTGGGCGTGCCGGCCGCCACCTCAATGTTGAAGCGTGGCTTGCCATTGAAGAGAACGGTATATTTCACCATGCTCTCCTTGAGGTAGTCCTCGTTCCATGTGGGCCACTGGGCGTCGCACACGGTGCCCTGCTCGCCTAGCTGGTGCCAGAGCTCCTCGGCGATGTGAGGCGCGAATGGTGCCAGCAGCACCACGAAGTCGCGATACACGCTCTTGCTCTTGCACTTGAGGGTGCTAAGCTCGTTGGCACAAATCATGAACGCTGCCACGCTGGTGTTGTAGGAGAACATCTCAATGTCTTGCGACACCTTCTTGATGAGCTTGTGAATCGACTTGAGGGCCTCGGCGCTGGGCTTCTCGTCAACGAGCTGCATGGTGTCGCCGTCGAAGAATTGTCCCCACAGGCGCTTGAGGAACTTGCTCACACCGCTAATGCCGTGAGTGTCCCAGGGCTTGCTCTGCTCAATGGGGCCGAGGAACATCTCGTTGAGGCGCAGGGTGTCGGCACCATAACGCTCCACAATGTCGTCGGGGTTGACCACATTAAACATCGACTTCGACATCTTCTCTACAGCCCAGCCGCAGATGTACTTGCCATCCTCGAGGATGAACTCGGCATCGGCAAACTCGGGTCTCCAAGCCTTGAAATCCTCTATGTTGAGCACATCGTTGTAAACCAGCTTGATATCCACATGAATGGGAGTGACATCGTAGTCCTCCTTAAGGTTGAACGACACAAACTTGTTAGTGTCCTTGATGCGATAAACGAAATTGCTGCGACCCTGAATCATGCCCTGATTCACGAGTTTGCGGAATGGCTCGGGCTCGCACACATAGCCGTAGTCGTAGAGGAACTTGTTCCAGAAACGGCTGTAGATGAGGTGGCCGGTGGCGTGCTCGGTGCCTCCCACATAGAGATCGACCTGACGCCAGTACTCGTCGGCTTCCTTGCTCACAAGAGCGTTGTCGTTGTGAGGGTCCAAGTAGCGCAGGTAGTAGGCGCTAGAGCCGGCAAAGCCCGGCATGGTGTTAAGCTCGAGCGGACGACCGTTGCTTGCCACCCAGTTGCGGGCGCGTCCCAGTGGTGGCTCACCGGTCTCGGTGGGCAGGAACTTGTCAACCTCGGGCAGCTGCAGTGGCAGCTCGCTCTCGTCAAGGGGCTGTGGCTGGTTGTCCTCGTCGTAGTAGATGGGGAACGGCTCGCCCCAGTAGCGCTGGCGGCTGAAGATGGCGTCGCGCAAGCGGTAGTTCACCTTCACCTTGCCAATGCCTGCCTCGGCAATATATTCTTTAGTCTTAGCAATAGCGTCCTTCACTTGCAGTCCGTTGAGCTGCAGGCGCTCGTTGCTGGAGTTCATCATGATGCCGTCCTTGGCATCGAAGCTCTCCTCGCTGATGTCGGCACCCTCGATGAGTGGTATAATAGGCAAGTCGAAGTGCTTAGCAAAGGCATAGTCGCGGCTGTCATGAGCTGGCACTGCCATGATGGCTCCAGTGCCATAGCCGGCGAGCACATAGTCGCTGATGTAGATGGGTATCTCCTTGCCAGTGACGGGGTTGATGGCATAGCGACCGCTGAACACACCGCTCACCTTCTTCTCGATGAGACGCTCGCGCTCGGTCTTGTGCTTCACCTCGTTGAGATAAGCATCAACGGCGGCACGCTGCTCGGCAGTGACCACTAGGTCAACATACTCGCTCTCGGGAGCCAGCACCATGAAGGTGACACCAAAGATGGTGTCGGCCCTGGTGGTGAAGATGAGCAGTTGCTCGTCGCTGCCCACTATGGGGAACAGCATCTCGGCACCCTCGCTGTAGCCTATCCAGTTCTTCTGGGTCTCCTTGATGGAGTCGCTCCACTCAATGGTGTCGAGGTCGCGCAGCAAGCGGCCGGCATAGGCGCTCACGCGCAGGCACCACTGGCGCATCACCTTCTGCTCCACAGGGTAGCCGCCACGCAACGACACACCCTCGCTCACCTCATCGTTGGCAAGCACGGTGCCGAGCTTCGGGCACCAGTTCACCATGGTGTTGCCCAGGTAGGCGATGCGGTAGTCCATGAGTCGCTGGCTGCGCTCGGCAGGGGTCATGGCGTTCCATTGCTCGGCGGTGAACTCGTCCTTAGCGCCGGTGTGGGCATTGCAGCCCTGGCTGCCATGCTTCTCAAAGTGCTGCACCAGCTCGGTAATGGGGCGCGCCTTGTCGAGAGCGGTGTTGTAGTAGCTCTTGAACATCTGCAAGAACGCCCATTGAGTCCACTTGTAGTAGCTTGGTTCGCAGGTGCGCACCTCACGGTCCCAGTCGTAGCAGAACCCTATCTTGTCGAGCTGTTCACGGTAGCGTGCGATATTCTGCTTTGTGGTAATCTCGGGATGCTGACCAGTTTGGATGGCATATTGCTCGGCGGGCAGGCCATAGGCGTCATAGCCCATGGGATGCAGCACGTTAAAGCCCTTGTGACGCTTGTAGCGGGCATAGATGTCGCTGGCGATATAGCCCAGGGGATGCCCCACGTGCAGACCCGCACCACTAGGATAAGGAAACATGTCGAGAACATAAAACTTGGGCTTGCTCTCGTCGATGTCAACCTTATAGGTGTTGTTGTCCTTCCAATACTGTTGCCACTTTTTCTCAATCTCGTTAAAGTTGTATTCCATCTTGAATTATATTATTTTTTGTGATTTTTTTCATTCAAACTGCAAAGGTAGTGAATAGTTTTCAGTTAGCAGTTGTCAGTTGTTATTTTTTTAAAAAAGCGAAGTTTCAGACCTCATTTTTCCACTCGCAGTCTTTATAAATCGATTGTAAATGTCATATAATTCTTTTTGTTAATTAGTTTGTTAATTAAATAAATACCAACATTTATAATATTTAAAGAATCACACTGAATATAATGGATAATTCGTTACCCAATCTTGGTCTTTATATGACGACATTGAATATCTCACGCCCTTCATGCCTGGGTGCTTGTCAACAAGCAGTTTTAATGATTTAGCCTTCACATTTGCCTCAGCTTTCACTTCGATAGGTTCCACTTTCCCGTTTCGCTCGATTATGAAATCAACTTCGGCACTGGCGCCACTTGTCCAAAAATATATTGATGATATTCCATGGCTCAATATTTGCTGAAGCACATATTGCTCAGTAAAAGCACCCTTGAACCCAACAAAAGCATTGTTACCAATTAGCATTTGTTCACTACTTGCACCAGCCATAGCTGCGAGCAATCCGCAATCAAGAAAATATATTTTGAAAGACGATAAGTTCTCATAAAACGAAAGCGGTGCAATCACATCGTTGACACAATTTACTTTATATAATATTCCGCAGTCAATCAGCCATTGAATAGCAATCTCATACTCTTTGGCTCTTGCTCCTGGTTTTAAAACTCCATAGATGAATTTCTTGTTGTCTTTTGCAAGTTGTGAAGGTATTGATTTCATCACCATGTTTATACGAGGTACTTGTTCACGTGGTGCATGTTTCGAAAAGTCGTTTCTGTAAGCATCAAGAAGATTTAACTGTATGTGTCTTACCTGCTCTAAATTCTTATCCTTCACAAAGTTTTCTACTACTTCGGGCATACCACCCACATAATAATACTGACGTAGTAAATCTTGAAGTTTGTGTTCAACACTCGAAAGCACATCCCATTTCCGATTCTCTATTAATTCAGCCCAATCTTCATGATCCATAGCCATTAAAAATTCCCTGAAATTCATCGGGTAAAGGGTTATCATATCTACTTTCCCAACAGGGAATGAGGTGCCTTCATGCATAGCAATCCCTAATAATGAACCTGCAACCATCACATGATATTCTGGAGCTTTCTCAGCAAAATATTTTAATGCCGCAAGTCCTCGCGGAACATTTTGTATCTCATCAAGGATTATCAACGTTTTGCCAGGTTTAGGTTTTATATGAGAAATAGCTTGTAGTTGCAAAAGGATTCGGTCAATATCATAGTCATTGGCAAAAATTGTAGCTGCCTGTGGTTCATCATCACAGTTTAAGTAAATTGTATCTTCATATTGCAATCTACCAAATTCTTGCATCAACCATGTCTTGCCTACTTGTCTTGCTCCCCTTATAATCAATGGTTTGCGATAGATACTAGACTTCCATTTTAATAGTTCGTCCCAAATTACTCGTTTCATTTCTTACACTTTTTTGAAGGAATTATCGCCGCAAAATTACACTTTTTCGAGGGAATAAACAAGCTTTTCTTACATTTTTCCGAAGGAATAATTGCTCAAACTGTACACTTTTCCGAAGGAATACCCTCCTTGCGAGGCTTGTTTTGTCTGTCTGCTCAGTGTGTCAGTCTGTTTTAGACAAACAGATATACATGTTAAGAAATAATAACAACTGATTCATCTGATTAATCTGATTTTTAAAAACAAGTCTGAAATTTCAGAAAATTCTGTTGTTAATACTTTAAGTGGTGGCCTTGTTGCGTGTGGGGCGCTTAGGAAATAAAAATGAAAAACTGTGTTTTCCATTTTGTATTTCTCTCAACTTGCACTAATTGTGGATAAATTAGGCGGCGTCTCTTTTATTTTTGCAGTCGGAAAAGTTTAGATTAACTTTGCCAATAAAAGTTAATTGTTTAACCATAAAACCGAGAGAGGCCGGTGACCTTTGGCTGCGCCTAGACAATATCCAGTTGCCGTATTAGTCCGGCCTCTCTTTTTTTGATTGCTCGCTCCATCTATAATACTTGGTGTCTGCTGCAAGACCGACCAACTAAAAGTGTCAGGGGCAATCGAGACGGTTTTTAAAACCAGTGCAAAGATAATGGATTTAATCCACATTGGCATAGACATTTCCAAGAAAACATTGGACTTGTCTATCTACGGACGAGAGAGGAGGGACAGCGGATTTCTCCATGTGACAAACGACAAAAAAGGATTCAGCAAGATTCTGTCTTGGGTAAAAGGTCTAAAGATTCAGCTTTCCCAGGTTTGGTTCTGTATGGAACATACTGGTGAGTATGGGTACGCCCTGGCTTTGTTCTTCGATGAGCATGGTATAACCTATTCTATGGTGTCCGGAGCTGACATCAAAGGGGCAAATCCAAGCAAGAAGGGCAAGAACGACAAGCAGGACGCCGCTATGATTGCCCGGTATGCGCATGAGAAAAGAGACTCGCTTGCTCCATCGCACTTGAACATCCGCCCTCTGTATGAGTTGCGCTGTCTGCTGAACGAAAGGCGGATGTATGTGCGCCAACGTGCTCAATGGAAGGCACAACGCTCAGAGCGGCGCTTGTTTTCGACAAAACACAGAGACTCTCGCGTCAACAGAGCAATCAAGACTCTTTCTGCCACTATCCGAGAGATCGAGGAGGAAATCAGGTCTGTCATTGCCGTGAACGAGGACATACGGCGTAATTTTGAGCTGATCATGAGTATTCCAGGAATCGGACTGATCAACGCGGTCAACTTTATTGTTGCTACAGCCAACTTCTCCACTTTCAACAATGCCAGACGCTATGCATCGCACATCTGTGTGGCTCCATTTGCCGTCGTGTCGGGAACAAGCATCAACAAGGGCACACATACGAGTAAGATAGGCAGACATGATTTGAAAACTGAGCTTCGCACGACAGTTCTCGCAGTACTGAAGGCCGATTCTGAAATGCGCAAATACTTCGACCGCCGCAAAGCTGATGGCAAAAAATATAACGTTATAGCCAACAACATCATGTTCAAACTGATATGTCGGGTTTTTGCCGTTGTCCGAAGGGGAACAGGATTTGTTGAGACCCATAAATATCTGCAAAAAAAGGAATAGGCTAAACGGACATATCACAGAGATTGCCTCTGCGCCAATGGTGCAGAGCGACTCTGCGTGCATAAACAAAAAATATTATGAAAAACACCGAGGGGAGCGCCAAGCGGCAAGGGGGCGAGCAGCCCCCGTCGAGCGTCCACAATCAATTCATTCAATTTCACATTTATTAACCGTCAAATGCTTGTGCATTTCCTATAATACGGCATAAAAAATAAAAAACTTCGTTTATTATTTTGTTCTGCCCTCAACTTGCACTAATTTTGCAAGCAAAAACCAAACAAACAAAACAACATGAAAAAAGTATTCTTAATGATTGCCATGCTCACCATGAGCATGACAGCTATGGCTCAAGGCCGTGCGGTCTATGGTGATGTAGATGGCGACGGCGATGTCACAATTAGCGACGTGACAGCACTTTACAATTACATTCTCAACGACGACATGACATTTTTCTCTACCAGCGACGTCGATGGTGATGGTAGTGTCACAAGCGCCGACGTGACAGTGGTGTATAACATCCTGCTAGGCATCATCCCCGGTGGCCAGACCCATGAATATGTTGACCTGGGGTTGCCCAGCGGCACGCTGTGGGCAACAATGAACATTGGCGCCAACACCCCCGAGGAGTTTGGCGACTTCTTCGCCTGGGGTGAGACCACTCCAAAGGAATTATATGACTGGAGCAACTACCAGTGGTGCAACGGCACCTTGAGAACGCTTACCAAATACTGCACCCAAAGCAATTATGGCTACAATGGATTTACCGATGGCAAGACCGAACTTGACCCTGAGGACGATGCCGCTACAGCTAACTGGGGCTCACAGTGGTGCATGCCATCTAAAGAGCAGCAAGATGAGTTGCGCAACCAGTGCACATGGACATGGACAACAAGCAACGGCGTGAACGGCTACCGCGTGAGCAGAAATGGCAAATCGATATTCTTGCCTGCCGCAGGCTACCACTTCACTAACAATTACTACAGACCAGGTGAGATGGGCTATTATTGGTCGCGCACCCTCGGCTCCTCACGCTCTTACTACGCTAACTATATCTATTTCTATTCAATGAACGGCTCAGAAGGCATTGACGCATATTACGGCGACCGCGACAGCGGTTTTTCCGTGCGCGCCGTGCGCGTGTCGCAATAATAGCGCATTTTTAAAACCTGATAAGTGAATAAGTAAAGAGCCGTCCCAAGTGTGGAACGGCTCTTTTTATGTTATGGGTAATTCTTACTCATGTGCCTGAATTACCGAAACTTGAGTTTCATTAATCCTGAACTCCAAGCAGCACGTTATAAACCATAGTGATATCTACTGTAGTGACCTCGCCATCACCATCCTGGTCGCCATTGACCATGTTCTCGGTGCTAGCATTCAGGAGGTAGTTGTAGAGGATAGTGATATCTACTGTGTTTACCTCACCGTCGCCATTCACGTCGCCAGCAATGACAGAAGTGGCAACCGGCGTAACAGTGAGAGTCATGTCGAAGGCGTTAACGCTGAAGGTGAACTTGCCACCTTGCTCCATGCGGAAGTTAGCACCGTCAATCATAGCAAGGGGCTGATTGAGCAGGTCGCTGTTGATCAGGAAGTAACCCACTTGGTTGTCGTCAGCACCACCAAGCCATGTCCAGTCATCACCATTGGGAGTGACAACCTTGAACTCTGCGCCAGCATCGAGGGTGCCTTCGGTTTGATAGACGTCCTCGGTGTCGGTGGCAGCAAATGCCAGGCGGCCGCCCTCCTCGGTAAGGTTCCAGCCATTGAACGAGCCCACCAGGTAGAACTCATCGGGCACTGGCGCACCAGGAGTGTAGGTGAAAGTGGTCTTTGGAATAAAGTCGCACTGCTGCTTGTAGTAATAAGTGGCAGTCTCCTGGTCTCCGGCAAGACCGGCGTGCCACATCACGTTCTGGCCACGGAAGAGGAAACGCTTCCAGCCCTCGGCGGTGGTGTTGTCAAAGCCAATGAGCAGATTGCCGCCACGGTACTTGTAAGGAGCGTTAAAGGTGATGGTCATTAATCCATACTCTTCATTGGTAGGACCCACTTTGTCAATAGTCACCTTGCCTTGATAGATGATGGTGCAATTATCCTTTGGCTCAAAATCAAAATGATTATCGGCGGCATTAAAAGCGATGTAGTCAACCTCACCCACATAAACATCGGCACTTGAGGCAGTAGTGTGAGGAGTGTTGTAGGTGGTGGTGTAGAACTTCACTGAAGAAATCTCCCCGCCTTTCATTTGAGTCAAATATTGGGCGGGAATGATGATTTGGCTCCTGGTGCCCACCTTATTCCACTTGCGAATAAATGCCGGCACATAATCGTTGGTAACAACTGATAATGACGTACCAGTCTCCTCGGTGGTTCCGTCAAATACTGTCAAAGTCTCTTCTTGGGCAAAGGCTGGCAAGCACATTACCCACATCAATAAACAAATCAGTAATTTTTTGTTCATAATAATGATTTTTTTGGTTGATAATTGTTGTATAATAAGTTAATAAATCAAGTTTGCTGCTTATGGTTTGTTATCTTTCAACCCACAAAGGTAGGAAATAATATTTAAAAAAAATGAAAATTAATGACATTTAACCCTATTCGATAAGCCTGTGGCTCCTCAGCGATTATTTTCCCAGCCATGCCCCCTTTTTCTATATCGGTGCTTAAAACACCGATTATAACGTCACTTTATAGTGTGAGAATGATGAAATTTTATAATAATCTATTGCATATATCAATATTTTTGACGAATTTTGCATACAAGTTGTGAGTACCGCGATTTGTATTTTATGATTTAAGCACCATTGAAATGTTGTAAATCAGCAATCTGTGCAGCTTGCAACCTTTGTTTACTTAACTTTTTAAACCAGCCAACTAACATAATTATTAATAAATTACTGCACAGTGGCGGTAGCAAATCTAATAAGAACATAAAACATTAACCCATAAACCATTGAATATGTATAAGATTGAAAACCATCCCATTCTTGACCTTCCAAAAGAAGAATTTGTGGAATTCCAGTTTGAGGGGAGAACCGTGCGCGGTCAAAAAGGCAAAACCATTGCCGCAGCCCTTCATCAGGCAGGACTGATAGTGCACAGCCACAGCACCAGCGGTCGCAACCGTAGCCTAGAGTGCGGCATCGGCAAGTGCGGTGCCTGCGAGATGCTCGTCGATGGCCAGGTGCGCCGCATCTGCATCACCAGCGTTGATGGCGTGAAAGAGGTGCGCGAGATTGCTAAGGACTACATGCCCGAGGGTCAGGCTCGCAAGGCCAGTGATACAAAGATTTACAAGACCACCGTGGCCATCATTGGCGGCGGTCCTGCCGGCTTGGCGTGCCGCGAGCAGCTCACTGCCCTGGGCATCCCTAACATAGTGGTTGACAACAACGCCACCGAGGGTGGACAGTTCAACATGCAGACCCACCAGTTCTTCTTCTTTGAGAAGGAGCAGAAGTTTGGCGGCATGCGTGGCTTCGACATTGCCAAGACGCTCGCTGGCGACAGCCACGACGGCATCTTGCTCAACAACACCGTGTGGGACCTGCTCGAAGGCCGCCGCATCGCCCTGAAGAATATCGTCACCCAGGAGGTGAGCTACATCGACGCCGACCACCTGGTGGTGGCAACAGGAGCCGTGCCGTTCATGCCAGTGTTTGAGAACGACGACGTGCCAGGAGTATATACCGCTGCCGTGTTCCAGAAGATGATGAACCAGGAGCACACCCTGCTGGGCAAGAAAGTGCTCACTGTGGGGGCTGGCAACATAGGCTACCTCACCAGCTACCAGGCCATGCAGGCCGGAGCCACCATCAAGGCCATCATCGAGGGCATGGACCATGAGGGAGGCTTCCCCGTGCAGGCCAACCGCGTGCGCCGCTTGGGCATCCCCATCATGACATCGCACGTGCTGCTGCGCGCCATCCCCAACGACGACTACACCGGCGTTACCGGCGCTGTCATCGCCGAGTGCCGCAACTTCCAGCCCATACCAGGCACCGAGCAGGTGATTGACGACATCGACATCATCAACATCTGCACTGGCCTCATCCCCGACAACCAGCTGCTCGTGAAGGGCCGCGCGGTGTTTGGCCGCAACGTCTATGGCGCGGGCGACGCCGTGCGCATTGGCGAGGGCACCAGCGCTGTGCTCCGCGGCAAGCAGGTGGCCTATGAGGTGGCTCAGGAGATGGGCATGCGTTTCCCCTACGAGGACTACCTTGAGGTGTCACGCCAGTATATCGACTCGCAGCAGCGTCCCGTGCGTCTGCTCGACGAGCCACGCGTGCCCACCCAGGAACGCATGGCCTTGAAGCCCTACGTTAAGATCAACTGCCTCTATGGTTTCGCCTGCAACCCTTGCACATTCTCGTGTCCGCAGGGCGCCATCAGCAAGCCCACCACATCAAGCGTGCCCATGGTCGATTACGACAAGTGCATAGGCTGCATGCAGTGCGTCAACCACTGCCCAGGCCTCGCCATCTTTGGCTACGACAAGCGCAAGAATGTGGTGTTCCTGCCAGTAGAATATGACGTGGAAGAGGGCAAAGAGGTGTTCCTCGTGGACGACAACGGAGCCAAGGTGGGCGAGGGCACCATCGAGAAAGTGCTCAAGAAAGACAACAAGACCAATGTGGCACGCGTCAAGGTGGCTCAAGTGGATGAATTGAACCAAGTGAACGGCTTCATCCTCAAGGACCGCTATCCCGAGCCGCTGAACCTGCGGCCTCTCACCCACGACGAGGAAGGCAAGGCATTTGTGTGCCACTGCGAGGATGTGGATGTGAAGACACTGCTCGCCGTCATTGGCGACCGCAAGTACATCTCGGTAGATGAGCTCAAGCACACCACACGCATGGGCATGGGTCCCTGCCGCGGCAAGCGCTGCGTCTCGCGAGCTAAACAGATTCTGCGAGCCCACGGCATCGAGGTCACGGGCGACAGCACGCCACGCGCGCCACTGGCCAACCAGGTGACTCTAGGCGATGTGTATAATGGCGAGAGCCGCGAGACCTTCGTCTTTGAGCACGGCTCAGTAATCGAGAAAGCCGAGACCCAGATTCTCGTGGCTGGCGGCGGCATGGCAGGCAGCGCGGCATTCCGCTACTTTGCCGAGGCCGGCAAGCGCGTGGTGCTCGTCAACTACGACCGCGGCTCCACCTGGCGCTGCATCGGTGGTGGACGCCCGGCATTCTCCAACCCCGACATCAGCGACATCGCCATGCACAACCTCGAGATCTTCCGCGACGACCAGCAGCACTGCAACATCGACCTGAAGATGACGCGCTACGTCAACCTCGTGCACGACGATGCCACCTATCGCTCTCTCGACGCCTCGCGCGCCTGGAGCGAGGCCCGCATGATCGACCGCAAGGACTTCACCCGCGAGATCTCGCCCTACTGGAACCCTAACGACAACATCTACAGCCACGCTCTCATCTCGGAGAACTGCTGGCAGGCCACTCCCGGGCGCACCATCGACTATGTGCGCACCGTGGGCAAGCAGCATGGCGGCGAGGTGCTTGAGGACTGCGAGGTGCTTCATGTGGAGAAAGTGGGCGACAAATTCCGCGTGCTGGTGCGCCGTCACGACAAGCACTATGTGGAATATACCTGCGACCACTTTGTCAACGCCATGGGATGGGGCTCAGAGAAATTCACCGACATGCTAGGCATCGACACCCAGCTATTCCCCGTCAAGCACCAGGCGTTCATCACACGCCGCTTGCCCAACATGGGCGTGAACGGCGACTCGCTCGACATGATCATCGACCGCCGGCACTACAAGGGCTTTAACGCCGTCTATGGCCAGCAGTTCCTGCACACAGGCCAGATAATAGGCTGCGCATCGCCCGACTGCGACCCCTACGAGGCACGCCAGAACCTCAAGTACAACAGCCAGGCCTTCCTCAAGATTGTGAGCGAGATGTTTGCACAGTGGATTCCCAACCTCGCCTCGGTGGGCTTCCATGCCGTGTGGGCGGGATACTACATCGAGCCACGCTACATCATCGACCCCGAGATGGGACTGCTCACCGGCCTGCGAGGACACGGCTTCATGCTAGGACAGTACCTCGCCAAGCTCTATGTTGACAAATACCTCGGCAAGCCAGTACCAGCCTACATGAAAGACCTCGCTATAGGCGGCAAAGGCCTAAGCGAAAACGCCTTCCAGTAAAAAAGCGGCCTTAAAACTAAAAGCCCCCCGAGAGTTCTCAACCCTCTCTCGAGGGGCTTTATTTTGGAAAAATACAGTCTTCTCAGAGTGCAGCAAAACACCATCTTAATTGATGTTCTTTGAGTTTTTAGGAGATTTTATTTATTCAAAAGGTGATGAAAATTTTGCTGAATGGGAAAAAATGCTTAACTTTGCAGTCGCATTTAGGAAAATGGGTAGATTCCAGAGTGGCCAAATGGGGCAGACTGTAAATCTGCTGCGTCATCGCTTCGGTGGTTCGAATCCATCTCTACCCACATTTATCGAAAATCCTAGGCCTGTGTGCGCACAGGCCTAGGATTTTTTAGTTTAGGGATGCTCTATAAATTGCTTGAGTCATCAAAGGGAGTTACTCAGAGGTCAGCCTCTGGCTGAAATCTACATCATCAAAACTAAGCCCCATTTTTTCACAAGCTGACGAGGTACAAGCTGACGAGGCAATAGCAGTGTCGCACTTGGCGGACAAGGCGTGCCTTGTCCCTACTTAACACTTAACATTTTACACTTAATGATTTTCTTCGGCATCTTCTATCTGCTCGATGATATTGCGGTAGTGCCGTTGAGTCTTGAAGTGGACAGCCAGCCCCACCAGCACTCCCGTCACAGTGCAGATGATGAAGAACGGCATGAAGAATTTAAAGTCATCGGCGCCTAACTTCTGCGCCATTTCCCATCCTACCCAGGCAACCCATGCCGTTGCCATGGGGATACCTATCCATTGCCAGCCAGCGTCGCGCCGCTTGGCGGCTGCCACGCGTCGCATGGTGTCGTGCAGGTTGCCCTCGGCCAGCATCGGGTCGCGCAGCGCTCGCCCGTTGAAGTAACAGAATGCCACCACCATGAGCATCATCACGCTACATGCTATCCACAGTGCTACCGACAACCCATTGAGCATCACGAAGGCCCAGTACCCGTAAGGTATCATAGCCAGGGCTATGATAGAGATGACGAGATACCGCTTGTTGATGGTGCTCGCGCCATTGCTGATGGCTCGGCGGATGATGCGGTCGTCAACTATCGTCTGTTTCTCGAGTTTATCTTTTAGTATCGCCATCTGCTGGCGCATTTCGTCAAGTTCGTAGTCCATAATTTGAGAGTTTTCTTTTTTTTAGTCGTTCATTTTTTTAAGTTGTTCTTTGATGCGGTAGAGGCGAGTGCTAACTGCCGTGGTGGAGATGCCCACCACCTGCCCTATCTCCTCGTAGGGCATGTTTTCGAGCCACAACAGCACGATTGCGCGGTCGAAGGGCTGCAGGCGGCTGATGCGCTTGTGCAGCATATCAACCTGGCGGGTGTCCTCGTCATGGTCCTCAAAGAGATTGATGTTCATGGGCAGCGGCTCGGTGGCGCTGCGGCGTTTCTTGCGGTCGAGCGAGATGCAGGTGTTGAGTGCCACGCGGTAGATCCACGTCTTGATGTCGCTGCGGTTCTCAAAGCCTTCAAATCCCCGCCACAAGTTGATGACCGCCTCTTGGAAGAGGTCGCTCACCTCGTCGGCATCTTTTGAGAACATGTAGCACACGGTGTAGATGGTGCTCTTGTTCTGCTTGATGGTTTGAGCAAATTTGCTTTCTAGTTCGTTCATCGTTATTGTATGTGCGTTTTAAAACTTAATTTTGACCATTAGACGCACAACTCTCAAAAAAATCACACAAAAATAGCAAAAAAAATCCATTCTTGCACATTTCAGTGCTGGCTGTGCTGTTTTCGTGAATGAGACACCCATAATAATTTAGGTAGAAAAACAAGATGATATTTAGGACAATAATGTAAAAAAAAGGTCCTCGCCGGTGGTGATGGCGAGGACCCTGTGTGGTAGCGGTCAACAGCGTTGGGATAGCAACTTAGGCTAGGACTAAGGCCTAGGCAAAGGCCTGCCTACCCGCAAAGGCAAAGGCAAAATTGCAATGAGTAGAGCCCCCAACCGGGGCTCTCTCGTTACAAGAAAAAATGCTGGGCGGCAGACAATTAGTCAAGAAACGAATTAAATGTTCGCTGCTTAGATTTAAAACGGCCCTAAGCGTACCTAAAAAATGATATGCTACCCTCGGCTATCGCAAAGTGACCCAAAGGGCACAATTTCGCCCAAGTGTGTCACACCCGCCTAATTATTATTCATTCTCAATCTTCCCGAGCTTGTTGAGCTCATCGTAGATGGGGCGCAAGCGATCGGGCAACACAATCTTGAGCTTAGCGATGGCGTTGCGCTGCTCCACCACATACTTAGAAAACTCTATGTTGAGTTGCTTCACTTGGGCATCATATTGGCTTTGTGCCAAAGCTTCTTGATTCCTGGCCTCGACGGTGCGTTGCTTGATTGTGTCTTCAATCTCGGCCTTGATGGAGTTGAGTCTTGCCTCGTAGTTGCGATAACGGCTCTGGAGGTCGAAGAAGACACGATCCATGTCGCCAGTGGTCACAGTGGGCTCATAATTATAGATCATGGCATCAGTCCCCTGCCCCATGAGCACTGCAGGCTCCTTGGTGATGTGCATGAGCTTAACTCGAGCTTTTGACACATCGCCGTCGCGGTGAATGTGCTTGCCATAGGTAGCAGCATAAGCTTCGAGAGTAAAATACTCGTTTCGTTCTTTGATCGACATGCCGTTGAGTATCGTCTCGCGCGTGGGTACCTCAATAGACTGAGGATATTCAGGATAGGAGATACCCTTGATATCGCAATAGTCATTTATAGTCATTTGTGACACCTTATCCATGAGCTGCTCCTTTACCCTAATGGCTTCTCTCACCCAAGCATTGAAAGAATACATGCGTGCAATTTCCTCGATGAGCATGTTCAGGCGTTCAATCTTGTCATATCCCATGCGCAATGTCTTGCGCTCGCCATTGATGAGCTCTACAGTAGTTGAATAGAGCTCGATGTTAGCCAACTCGGCTTCCAAGTCCTGAATGCGTTCTTTTGCTATGTTGGCCAGGTGGTTGGCCGACGTAGAAGTAATACCCGTAGTAGCAAGAAATTCTGGGATTTTTATTTCCATAATTACAATTTTTTTAGTTAACAAGAGACTAATAAAGCACAATATATTCTACAAAATCATGCATTTTAATTGCAAAAATAACAATTAAATTTTAAATTGCAAAGAAAATGCACATAATCGTTTTTTCCATCATGTAACTAGCCACGTTCAAAGTACCAGGACAATATTGAAAAAACTCCCAACTAATGATAAAAAACTGAAAACTATTTACTATCTTTGCATCTTGTTTTTTGTAAATCAGGTGGAGACATGGAAATAAACTTTATGACTGAAGGGGTGGAGATGCCGTGCATTGACCAAGCTGCGGTGAGCCTCTGGATAGAGGATGTGGCACGCAATCATGGCCAGGCAGTGGGTACACTCACCTATGTGTTTTGCGACGATGAGTACATCCTTGCCACCAACAAGCAATTCCTTGGTCACGACTACTACACCGACATCATCACCTTCGACTACAGCAATAGCCGCCGCATCGCCGGCGACATGGTAATCTCGCTCGAGACAGTGCGCAGCAATGCACAAATGCTGGGAGTGGATTACCAGAGCGAACTGCTGCGAGTGATAGTGCACGGCGTGCTACACCTGTGCGGCATCAACGACAAAGGTCCCGGCGAGCGCGAGATAATGGAGCAGCACGAGAACGAGGCGTTGGCAATGCTTAATAGTTCAGAGTTCATAGTTGGGCTGCGCCTTTTAAAAAAACTGACAACTTCAAACAAATGAGATACGACTACGACGTGATAGTGATAGGTGCCGGCCATGCCGGCTGCGAGGCGGCTTGTGCGGCAGCGCGGCTGGGCTCCACTACCCTACTGCTGACCATCGACATGAACAAGGTGGCGCAGATGAGCTGCAACCCTGCCGTGGGCGGCATTGCCAAGGGCCAGATAGTGCGCGAGATTGACGCGCTGGGTGGCCAGATGGGCATTGTCACCGACCGCTCGTCTATCCAGTTTCGCATGCTCAACCGCAGCAAGGGTCCGGCGATGTGGAGCCCGCGCAGCCAGAGCGACCGCACACGCTTCATCGAGAACTGGCGCAAAATCCTTGACGGCACGCCCAACCTATACATGTGGCAGGACAGCGCCACCAGCCTCGTCATTGAAGACGGTGCCGTTAAGGGCGTGAAGACCGCCTTTGGCGTGACATTCACTGCCAAGGCCGTCATCCTCACGGCAGGCACATTCCTCAACGGCCTGATGCACGTGGGCAGCGTGCAGGTAGAAGGCGGCCGTGTGTCAGAACCCGCGTCGCATGGCATCACCGAGCAGCTGGTGGCACTTGGCTTCATCGCCAGCCGCATGAAGACTGGCACACCAGTTCGCCTGGATGCCCGCACCATCGACTACAGCCTGGCACAGCGCCAGGACGGCGAGGCCGACTTCCATCATTTCTCCTACCTGCCCGGCATCCACAGCTCTCTCAAGCAACGCCCATGCTGGATAGTATATACCAACGACGAGGTACACCGCGTGCTCCACGAAGGGCTCCCCTACTCTCCCCTATACAACGGCCAGATCCAGAGCGTGGGTCCGCGCTACTGCCCCAGCATCGAGACCAAGCTGGTGACCTTCCCCGACAAGGACTCGCACCAGCTCTTCATCGAGCCCGAAGGCGAGACCACCCAGGAGATGTACCTCAACGGCTTCTCGTCGTCGATGCCCTGGGACGTGCAAATCGAGGCACTGACCAAGATTCCCGCGCTGCGCAACGTGCAGGTCTATCGCCCGGGCTATGCCATTGAATATGACTTCTTCGACCCGCGACAGCTCACCCATACTCTTGAGACGAAGCTAGTGAAAGGGCTGTTCTTTGCCGGACAGGTCAACGGCACCACGGGCTATGAGGAGGCCGCCGGGCAAGGACTGGTGGCAGGCATCAACGCCCACCAGAGCATCAACGGCAAGGAGCCTTTTGTGCTCAGCCGCGACGAGGCCTACATAGGCGTGCTCATCGACGACCTGGTGACAAAAGGCGTTGACGAGCCCTACCGCATGTTCACCTCACGTGCCGAGCACCGCATATTGCTGCGGCAAGACGACGCCGACATGCGCCTCACGCCCAAGGGCTATGAGCTGGGCCTTGCCACGCAGGAGCGCTATGACCTGATGAAGAGCAAAAGAGAGCAGGTAGAAGGACTGGTGCAATTTGCCCGCGACTTCTCGGTAAAGGCCGCAATCATCAACCCATCGCTCGAAAAAGCTGGTTTGCAGCCACTTAAGCAAGGAGCCAAACTCTATGACCTCTTGTTGCGCCCACAGCTTGATATTCAGCAACTTGCGCAGTTCATCCCTGCCTTGCACGACAAGATTGAGGCGCTAGAGCAAGCACGCCGCGAGGAGATAGTGGAGGCCGCCGAGATCAAAATCAAGTATCACGGCTACATCCAGCGCGAGGAGATGATTGCGCAGAAAATAGGACGCCTAGAGCAAGTGAGGATAAAGGGACGCTTCAACTACTCCACCATCAAGCAGATTTCTATCGAGGCACGCCAGAAACTTGAGAGAATCGACCCCGAGACCATAGGCCAGGCGTCACGCATCCCAGGCATCTCGCCAAGCGACATCAACATCCTCCTGGTCCTCATGGGCCGGTGAGAAAAAAAGATTGTTTCACGTGGAACAACAGTTCTCACAATTCACACCACTCCCCCATTTCAATTAAAAAAATCGACAACAAAACATCTTACCATAATGGAAAAAGAGAAAATCGAATTTGTAAAAAGCAAAGTGAGAAACATCCCTGATTTCCCAGTAAAGGGAATACAGTTCAAAGACCTCACAACAGCATTTAAGGACGCTGAGTCGCTTCGCATCATGTGCGACGCAATCACCGAGCTCTACACCGGCAAGGGCATCACCAAGGTGGTGGGCATCGAGGCACGAGGGTTTATCTTCGGGGCTATTCTCGCCGAGCGACTCGGGGCAGGGTTTGTGCCTCTGCGCAAGCCAGGCAAGCTCCCCGCAAGAACTATCAAGAAAACCTACACCAAGGAATATGGCGAGGACACTATCGAGATTCACGAGGACTCAATCAATGAGAATGATGTGGTGCTCATGCACGACGACCTTCTAGCCACTGGTGGCACCATGGCTGCTGCCCTCGAACTGGTGAAGACTATGAATCCCGAAAAGATATATGTCAACTTCATCTGCGAACTAGAAGACCTGGGTGGCCGCAAACTATTCCCACAAGATGTGGAAGTGACCTCACTCTTCGCCTTTAAGGGAGAGTGACTGTAATGCGCAATATAAAACACACAAAGAAGAATGCGCAATCAGTAATTGAAATGCTAGTCATTTTCTAAAGGTGGATTCTATAAATTAAGATAAAAGTAAATAATGTTTTGGTTGTATTTTGTTTTCTGTCGGCATCTTTTTATTCAAAGTCTTGAAATGTAGCCCGCTACTATTCTTCAACTTTGAACAAAAACCTGCTCGACATAAATCCAAAATCCATCTCAATTTATTTATAGAAACCACCTAAAATCAGACTTCTGAAACATATCCTCCCATGCGCGACGAGTTAAAGATGAAAATATCGCTGCTGCCTACAAGCCCGGGTGTGTATCAATACCTGAACAAGGAAGGCACAGTTATATATGTGGGGAAAGCTAAGAACCTGAAACGGCGAGTGAGCTCCTACTTCAACCGTGTGCATCCTGTGATGCGCACCAATCTGCTCGTGCGCAACATCTGGGACATGAAATACATTGTTGTCAACAGCGAGGAGGAAGCTCTCGACCTTGAGAACAGTCTCATCAAGGAATATCAGCCGCGCTACAATGTGCTGCTCAAAGACGACAAGTCTTACCCCTGGATTTGCGTGACAAAAGAGCTTTTTCCACGAGTATTCTTGACACGCGAGAAGCACACCAAGGGCGCAAAATACTTCGGCCCTTATCCCAAAACCGAGGTTGCCCATGCGCTGGTCGATACACTAAAGCAGCTCTACCCTATCCGCACTTGCCGCCATGCGCTCACCCAGGAAAATGTGGAAAGCCGCAAGCACAAGCTGTGCCTGCAATACCACATCAAGAACTGTGAGGGCTGCTGCCAGGGGTTTGTTTCACATGAAACATACGCAGGATATATCGACGACATCACCAAAATCCTCAATGGCGACACCAAGCAAGTGAGCGATTTCTTGATGCAGCAGATGATGGCTAGAGCCGAGGAGCTGAAGTTTGAGGAAGCCGAAGCCATAAAACGCAAGTACATGCTGCTCGAGAATTATCGGGCAAAATCGGTAATCGTTAACCCCACAATTCACAACGTGGATGTGTACTCAATAGTGCGTGACGATGCTGCCGCCTACGTCAATTTCATGCACGTGCGCAACGGAGCCATAGTGCAAAGCGTGACGGTGGAGTATAAATTTCAGGATGCGGGATGCGACGAGACAGCCGAGGAAATTCTCTCTACTGCCGTGCGCGACATGCGGGAGCGATTCAGCGACACCTACAAGCACGATAAGGTGAAGGAAATTTTAGTGAATATTGTCCCAGATTTTGAGATTGAAGGCATCGACTATGTGGTGCCACAGCGCGGCGACAAGCGCAAACTTGTGGCAATTTCAATTAAAAATGCCGAGCAATACCGCACCGAGAAACTCAAAATAATGGAAAAGCTCAACCCTGAGCAACGCACCACTCGCACTCTCACCACCATGATGAAAGACCTTCACCTTAACGAGCTGCCACGACACATAGAGTGCTTCGACAACAGCAGCATCTCGGGAACTAATGCGGTGGCTTCGTGTGTGGTGTTTAAAAACGCCAAACCTTCAAAGAAAGACTATCGCCATTTCAACATCAAGGAAGCCGATGGCAACGACGACTATGCACAGATGCGTGAGGTGATAGGGCGGCGGTATTCGCGACTTGTCAACGAGGAAGCCCCACTACCACAACTGCTGGTGGTGGATGGTGGAAAAGGCCAGCTCAACGCCGCTGTGGAGGTCCTAGACGAGCTGGGACTTAGAGGCACGATAGCCACCATAGGCATCGCAAAACGCCTCGATGAGATATATTTTCCTGGCGACAGCGTGCCTCTCTACATCGACAAGAACAGCGAGACACTAAGGGTTATACAGAAGCTGCGCGACGAGGCACACCGCTTTGGCATCACTCACCACCGCAACAAGCGCAGCAAGTCGCAGGTGCGCAGCGCACTCGACGACATCAAGGGCATAGGCCCCAAGACACGCACATTGCTGCTTAAGCATTTCAAGAGCGTGAAACGCATCAAGGAAGCCAGCGAAGAAGAAATTGCGATGGTAGTGGGTGCATTCAAAGCACGAATCGTCGTCAAGGCACTCTCTTGAATTGATAATTCCTATTTTTAAGCAAAGAGGCACACAGAATGTAATAATTAGGTAACCGCAGGTAATCCTAGCGGCAACGGCCTCGATAGTTAAAGAGAGTGGGGGAGTGGTGCCTTTCTTTATTTTTCTGGTCTTTTTATAGAGAGTAGGCGATAACTGGGTTAATAAATTGTCAATCAACGATTTTAGCTAAAAATAAGCATCATTTATCGCATTTTAGCTGCATTTTCAGGACATTTTTTTTGTCTATCGGGTAAATATGCGACTCTCGGAGGCTTATTTTTGGTGATTTCTTCAAAAAAAATTGTTAACATTTTCTCAATTAAGAAAAAATTGGTATCTTCGTGAAATTTTTATTGAGACCATAAAAACGCATTATCATGATTAATGTTTTCCACATAGTATCAAACAAGACATGGGGTGGGGCAGAGCGATATGCTAGCGACCTGGTGGCACACATGCGTCACGATCCAAACTTCTACGTCGAGGTGGTGAGTGCAAAAAACGACGACATCATTGAGCAATTCCAAAAGATGGACATTCCCGTCTCCATCTTGCCACTGAAGGGCATCAGGGACATAGACAGCCCCGTGAGGCTCGCTAGGATGCTCAAGAAAGGCAAGAACATTGTGCATGTCCATTCCTATCGCGATGCGGTCACAGCGGTGATGGCGCGCATCATCAGCGACAACCCAAACACCAAGGTGGTGTTTACACCGCATGGACTCAAAAAGCCTAATCTGAACTATGTGTCAAAAAAGATATACCGTAGCATCGACCAATTTGTCTTTGTGTCGCAGTTTGCTTACGACTACTTTGCATCGCATGCTCCACGCATCAAGAAGCAGCTCACCTTAGTCATTCCCGAGAGTGTGCTCAACACCGACACTAGCGCGCAGGCCCAAGTGCCTAATCTAAGGCAAGAGTTAGCCATGCGCGACGACCAAGCTCTAATCATGTTCCACAGCCGGCTGTGCAAGGACAAGGGTGTAGATGTGCTGCTTAAAGCGCTCACGCACATCGACCGCGACACTTACAGGCTAGTGCTGCTAGGCGATGGCCAGCCCAAGGCCGTGTCGCGCATCAAGAGCTTCATTATTGAAAATAAACTTGTTGCAAACGTGAAGCTGCTAGGATTTCAGCGCAATGTGCATGAGTACCTTAAGCAGTGCGACTTTGGCGTGCAGCCCTCCACCATCGCCGAGGTGCAAGGCATCAGCAACCTCGAGTACATGAAGCACGGCAAGCCCATCATCACCACCAACAATGGGGCACAACCCGAGTATGTTGTCAACAAGGAGAACGGCATCCTCGTCAAGCCCAACAACCCCGAGCTGCTCGCCGAGGCTATTGACCTACTGTGCCGCGACAGGGAGCTGCGCATAAAACTTGGCGCACAAGCCAAGCATGATTTTGACACGAAACTTAATTACGATACATTCTACAGCAAGATAACAAGTCTATACAACAGTTTCTTTTTATAAGTGTCCAATTAAAGATTGAATCAACTATAAAAAGTGGCTTTTCAGCGGCCTGAATTATATATATAATGTGTAAAAAAAGGTGCAAAGATACATTTCCACTATATTTGTTTTATATCGAAATAAGTATTAATTTTGTCATGTAATAGCATTGCATCTATTACTACAGTCGTGTAGTTTATAATTTAATAATTATATATAAATCTTTAAAACAGCACAATTTACAATGAAAACAGCTTTAAACACTGCTGCGGCACCTGCCGCTATTGGACCTTACAGTCAGGGCATCGCTGCCCAGGGCAAAATTATTTTCCTCTCGGGACAGCTTCCCATCGACCCCGCCACTGGAGCATTTCCCGAGGGTGGCATTAAGGAGCAGACACGCCAGTCGCTGCTCAATGCACAGGCCATTCTCAAGAGTGCTGGTCTCGACCTCAACAATGTGGTAAAGACCACCGTGCTACTGAGCGACATCGCCAACTTTGGCCCCATGAATGAGGTATATGCCGAGTTCTTTGAACAACCCTTCCCAGCTCGCTCGGCTTTTGCCGTTAAAGACCTTCCTAAGGGTGCTCTTGTGGAAATTGAGATGATTGCTGCTGAGTAATAAAAACCACTGCACAACAAATAATTAGCGGGTGTTTCATAATTATGTATTTATTGTTTTTATTGACAATACATAGTAATGAAACACCTGCTTTTTAATACCATAAATAACCACTCACAGTTATCAACAAGTGATTGTTGATAACCTCGATTTTACAAGTTGAAAACTTTATGACAAAAAGTGAACAAAAAATTTGGAATTTGATAACTCAACTGGCTTATACGTCATTTTTTATTTTCCAAATTTTTTGTTCACAATCTTTATATTCAGTTTTACACAACTTTTCAAGGCTATTTGTTGATTATTTTTGGAGAAAATTATTAACTTTGCACGTTTTTCACAGCTTGTTGATAACATTCACAATCTGTTATAAATCAATTTTTAAACTTGTAAATAACCTATTAATAACTAATAATGAAACGTTGATATATCAAAATTCAAGCATTTTTGAAAAAAGTTGTCAACCATATTAACAGGCTATTACCATCATATTCTATTTTTATATATAAATTTAAAAATAAAAAAATAAATATATTATGAATGTTGATAAAGGTTATGTTGAGGCACGAATTCCCAAGGGCATCGACCTCAAGCAGGAGATATTGAAACTAAAGAAAGAGAAGAATGCCGTGATCATGGCGCACTTCTATCAGCGCGACGAAATTCAGGAGCTGGCCGACTACATTGGCGACAGCTTGGCGCTGGCACAGCTGGCACAGGATGTGGAAGCTCCAGTGATTGTGCTCTGTGGCGTGCATTTCATGGGCGAGACAGCTAAGATTCTTAGCCCAGAGAAAACGGTGATTGTGCCCGACCTCAACGCTGGGTGCTCGCTGAGCGACAGCTGCCCGGCACCCGAATTTGAGGCGTTCATCAAGGAGCATCCAGGACACACTGTTATTAGCTACGCTAATACCAGTGCTGCGGTGAAGGCTCTCACCGATGTGATAGTCACCAGTGGTAACGCCAAGCAGATTGTTGAAAGCTTTCCCGAGGACGAGAAGCTAATCTTTGGCCCCGACCGCAATCTGGGCAACTACATCAACAGTATCACTGGCCGCAACATGGTGGTGTGGGACGGCTACTGCGAGGTACACGAGAAGTTCTCTATAGAGAAGATTATAGAGCTTAAGAAGCAGCACCCCGATGCGCAAGTGCTGGTGCATCCCGAGTGCCCCAAGCCCATTCGCTTGATAGCCGACAAGATAGGCTCCACCAAGGCTCTGCTCGACTATTCTGTAGCTAGCGATTGCAACAAGTTTATTGTCGCTACCGAGAGCGGCATCATCTATGAGATGAAGAAGCGTTGTCCTGATAAAGAGTTTATTCCCGCCCCTCCCGACGATGCTGGCTGTGCTTGCAACGAGTGTGCCTACATGAAGCTCATCACCCTCGAGAAACTATATCTCTCGCTCAAATACCTGGCTCCTACCATCGAGGTTGACGAGGAAACTAGAGTGAAAGCCGTGCGTCCCATTGAGCGAATGCTCGAGATTTCTAACCGCCTGGGACTTATCAAGAAATAATTATACGTTAATTCAAGTTTATAAAGTTCTAAAAACTTTATAAACTTGAGGATTAGGGATTAAAGATTAGGGATTAGTGATAAATTTTTTTTGAAATTTTTAAGTTACAGCACTTTTGCTCACTAATCTCTAATCACTAATGCCAGTGAGCAAGTTAATAACTTGCGAAATTAAGTAAGTTAAGTATGTTGCGATGTCATCGCAACACATAAACAAAACTACTATCATGAAAAAAACTATTTTATTATTAATCGTTTTATTAAACATTACAACCGTTATGGCACAGACTAGTGTACTAGATTTTACAGTAAAGGACCGCAAGGGCAACGATGTGGCCCTGAGTGAATATAAAGGCAAGGTGTTGCTAATCGTCAACACTGCCACTCGATGTGGCTTCACACCACAATATGAGGAGCTGGAGGCTCTCTATAAGGCCTATAAAGATAAGGGTCTCGAGATTCTCGACTTCCCCTGCAACCAGTTTGGCAACCAGGCTCCTGGCACCGAGGAGGAGATAGCGCAGTTCTGCTCGCTCAACTACGGCACCGAGTTCCCACAGTTCAAGAAAATTGAGGTAAACGGCGAGAACGAGGACCCATTGTTCACTTTCTTGAAGAAAGAAAAAGGCTTCGAGGGCTTCGATCTCAACCATCCCATTGGCAAGATTCTTGCCGAGATGATGGAGAAAAACGACCCTGACTATGCCAGCAAGCCCGACATCAAGTGGAACTTCACCAAGTTTCTGGTTGATGGTAATGGCAAGGTGATAGCCCGCTACGAGCCCACCCACGACATCAAGCTCATTGAGCAGGATATAATTAAAGTGCTTAATAATGATTAAACATTTTAAGGTTAGCGCTTGGTGAAAAAGGGGGCATATTTACCATTGCCTCGTATGCTTGTTTATTTGTTCGCTTTTAAGCTAAAAAATGAAATACTTTATAGTTGATGCATTTACCACCCAGCCATTTGGAGGAAACCCGGCAGGCGTGGTGCTTCTTGATGATGTTTTTCCTAGCGAGAAGTTCATGCAGCAGGTGGCGGCAGAGTTTCGCTATTCCGAAACGGCTTTTGTGCTTCGCAATAGTGAGACAGAGTTTACAGTGCGCTATTTCACACCTGCTGCCGAGGTGGACTTGTGCGGGCACGCCACCATCGCCACCTTTGGCACTCTATATAAACTGGGAATAATAGCAGATGGCACCATGTGCATCAATCACACCCTGGCCGGTGACTTGCAAGTGAGGGTAGGGGAGAAGGTGATGATGCAGATGGCCGAGCCGCAAGTCATTGACACTGCTGTGGAGGTGGAGCTGTTACATCGCATTATGGGTGTAAAGAGTTTGCATAGCATTTTACCAGTGCAGGTGGTGAGCACTGGTCTGCCCGACATCATCATGCCTGTTGACAGCATCGACGAGTTGAATGCTCTTAGCCCCGACATGGACGCGCTGGCGAAGCTGAGCGACCAACTTAATGTGACAGGAGTTCATGCCTTTGCCATGAGCGAGGATGGATACACTGCCCATGTGCGCAACTTCGGGCCTCTCTATGGGGTGCCCGAGGAGAGCGCCACAGGCACTGCCAATGCCGCTCTGACCCACTATCTGCATCACAATGGGCTAATGCAAGCTCCGGCGGAGTGCCGTTTTATGCAGGGCGAGGCAATGCAACGGCCGTCGGTAGTGGCTACAACGCTGCTCGAAGATGGCACAATATGGGTAGGTGGCGACAGCGCAATTGTTGCTATAGGTGAACTCATTGAATATTAACTAGTAAGTGTTAGGTGTTAAATGTTAAGTATTAAGTAGGGACAAGGCTTTATAAGTGTAAAGTGTTAAATGTTAAGTGTTAAGTATGGACAAGGCACGCCTTGTCCGATAGGTGCGACGGATACTATTGCCTTGACCTCTCGTCCCCTCGTTCCCTCGTCCCCTCGTTTTCTTGTCCTCTTGTTCTCTTGTCCCCTCGTTCTCTTGTCCCCTTGTTCTCTTGTTCTCTTGTCCTCTTGTTCTCTTGTCCTCTTGTTCTCTTATTCTCTTGTTCTCTTGTCCTCTTGTCCTCTTGTTCTCTTGTTCTCTTGTTCTCTTGTTCTCTTGTTCTCTTGTCCTCTTGTTCTCTTGTCCCCTTGTTCTCTTAAAAATATATGCAATATCTAGGTGAAATGATATCGATAGGTGTGGCGTTCTCATGGACCGCCACTGCCTTATTGAGCGAGATGGGCAGCAAGCGCATGGGCAACGTCACGCTCAACTTCACCCGCATGGCCATCACGCTCATATTTTCGGCTATTCTCTTCTGGGTAGTCACTGGCAGCCCCCTGCCGGCAAAGGCCAGCAACGAGGCTTACATGTGGATGATGCTCTCAGGGCTGGTGGGATATGTGATAGGCGACTTCTGCCTCTTTCAGTGCTACATCATCATTGGGTCAAAATTTGGGCAACTCTTCATGACACTGGCACCCATCACTGCAGCTTTCATGGCATGGGTGACGTTAGGTCAGGAGATAAAGCCAATGGGATTAGTGGCAATGGCTGTCACACTCATGGGCATTGCCGTCACAGTGCTAGGACGCGGCGACAATCATCACAGCCTGTCGCTCAAACTGCCGCTAAATGGCGTTCTTTTTGCCATAGGAGCCGCCGTGTGCCAGGGAGTGGGACTTGTACTTAGCAAGATAGGAATGGACCACTACGAGGCCTCTATGGCCACACCTTGCCAGCAAGAGTGGATATTGCCATTCTATGCCAACGTGTTTCGCTGCATAGCGGGCATACTGGGATTTGCTATTCTGCTGCACTTTTGCGAGGGCTTAGGCTCACTGCGCCGCAACATCACCGACCGCACCAGCATGACAGTGGCAACGCTCACCACCATCTTCGGACCCTTTGTTGGCGTGGGATGCTCACTCCTGGCAGTGCAGCACACCAGCGCCGGCATCGCCAGCACACTCATGGCACTCACTCCCATCATCATAATACTGCCTGCCTGGTGGATCTTCAAGCAGCCCATCACCCTTAAAAGCGTGGTTGGCGCCATCATCTCTGTAGCAGGAGTGTCATTATTTTTCTTGCTGTAACTCAAGTTTCAAATCATCTGAAACTTGTGAATTTTTTTGGAAAAAAATCAAAAAGCAGCGAAAAAATCAAGCTATTATTTGTCATTTAAAAAAATTACACTACCTTTGCACCGCTTTTCGAGCCCAGATGGCGGAATCGGTAGACGCGCTGGTCTCAAACACCAGTGGGGTAACACCCGTGCCGGTTCGACCCCGGCTCTGGGTACCAAGCAAATTGCAAGACGTTGTATCTCACTTAGATACAACGTCTTTTTATTTTTCTACTAAAACATTTTTTCTTTTTCACTTGCTTGCATTTCAGCATGCCTTAAACAAATGCTCCAGAAAAACGGATTGTTTCTTTTTTACGCCATTATTATTGCACAATCAAGTTATTTGAAATTTTCGGGTAAAAAATCACTAATAAAATGGGTATTGTAATTAAATATTGTGTATATTTGCAGTTGTTCTTTGGCAGAAGTCCGCACATAATGGTGGAGGATGCTAAGGCAGGGAACAGAAGACATAAAAAAGGCGTTTACTTGAACTTA
>Ga0247611_10002459_pt1 | contig 29843 bp, 34 predicted proteins | sample 177DNAGHGhighgp2_FD_192422 | JGI IMG/M metagenome (GOLD analysis project Ga0247611, IMG submission 192422) | Sheep rumen microbial communities from Palmerston North, Manawatu-Wanganui, New Zealand - 1770 DNA GHGhigh gp2 | ecosystem: Host-associated > Mammals > Digestive system > Stomach > Rumen... | reverse complement strand
GGTGATAGTTATAGTTTTAATGATTATCCAATTGAGACAAAAGTAAAGATGACAGATGTTATAAGTCAAAGTAAAACAATAACATGTAAGATAGTTGATAAAGATCCTAAGTATTTTGTTAGTGGTGTATTTAGAAAACGTCATGATAATGGTATGAGATATTTTCTATATGTTCCTAAAAATGTTAATATTCATGAAAAACTTCCTTTAATAGTGTCACTTCATGGGTCAGATGAAATAGGGAATGATTTAAACTTGATTGCTGATGCAGGCCTACCTAAATTTATGTATAATGGTACTATTGATTCTTTAAATTTAAAAGCTATTGTAATTGCACCACAATCAACCGTTTATAAATGGAATGGAGAATTCTCTAGACTTGTACAGTTGATTAATGATGTGAAAAAAGAATACAATGTTGATGAAAAAAGAGTTATTCTTCATGGCATTAGTATGGGTGGACTCGGGGGATGTGAACTTATAAATATGTATCCTGATTTGTTTTCTTGTTTTGTGGCGATTGCTGCAGCAAATCCTGATATTGATGTTTCAAAATCTTTAAATATTCCAATCAGAGCCTATACAGGTGTTATGGATGTTAAATGGCATGAAAAGACAAAGCAATACATCAATAAGATAAAAGAAGCAGGAGGAAATGCTGAAATAATCATTTTTGAAAAGCAGGGCCATGGAATTGGAAATTATGTTTATGAATATGATGAAACAGACATATTAGAATGGTCTTTGAATCAAAGAAGGAAGTGATGATATATGGATTATAATATTGAATATAATGAATTTAATGAATTTAATGAAAATAGTAGCAATAGTAAATTGAGAGATATTTGGTATAACTATAAGAAATATATAATTATTTTGGCGTGTTTTATTTTAATTTTACTAATAACACTTATAATTGTGCTTGGCGGTTTTAATAAATCAGTACTTTCCAATTATAGTGATATAGAGAGAATAATGATAATAAATGCTCAAAACTATATTAAAAACAATAATATAAAAGATAATTACTATGTCTCACTTAATAATTTAAATGTCAAAATAGATGATAAATTAAATTGTGATTTTTTAAGTGGAGTGTATAAAGAAAATGATAATTATTATCCATATTTAGTGTGTCAAAATTACAACTCAAAAGCTATAAGAGATATTTTGGAAAAAAATGAAAATAACAAGGATTATGGTGAATTAAAAGGAAATAATCCTTATATTGTTAATGCAACAAGATATCAAGAGGAAGGTTTAAAAGATAGTGAATATCAAGTAAAGATAAAAGGAAATGATATCGATAATGGATTAAATATTGTTACTTACTATATCAATGATAATGGGAGAAATATTGGAGAATTAAAAAGAATAGTAATAGCAGAAGATGTTGTTGGTAGTGTTCCAGTACTAACTTTATTAGGAGAAAAGACAAGAACAATACCTAAGGGAAGTACTTATCATGATCCTGGCTATAAAGCAATAGACGAAAAAGATGGAAATATAACAGATAAAGTAAAAGTGACTGGTAATGTTGATACATCTAAAACTGATACTTATAAATTAACATATAGTGTAACAAACTCTAGAGGGAAGACAGCAAGCGTTGAAAGAATTGTAATCGTAAATGAAACTGATATTAGTCTCAAGATTACTCATAAGGTTGATACTAAATCTTCTGGTGGTAAGAATGCTACTATAACTATTACTGTTACTGGTGATGGTTATAAATATGCAGTATTACCTGATAAAAGTAAAAAGACATCAAAAGAAATGACATATACTGTATATAAAAATGGGACATATGACTTTTTAATATATGATACAAATAATAATAGTGAAGTATATAATGTTAAAATAATAGAATTAGATAGTACACCACCTGTTTTAACGTGTAAAGGTGTAATTAGTGATGATAAAACAAGTATAACTATGACTGCAAATGAAGCAATCGATTATTATGTTTATGATCAAGAAAAAAGTAAAGAAAACAAAAAAGAGTATTCAAAAGCTTTGGATAAATTGATAGTTTACGGCTATGATATGACTGGTAATAAGGGTACAACTACTTGCCAGGCTGGGGAAAATATGTACTATGATATATTAAAGCCTACTGTAACAGGGACACTTGTTCATTCTGCTAATTCTAAGACATTAGATGTAAAAATATATAAAGATAGTGAAGGATATATTGCTTATATTTGGGCATTAAATCCTTATAAACAATTTAATAAAGCAACTAGTGATTGGGGAAAAAATAGGATGCTTCCAACAACTATGATCGATAGGGTTATTAGTGAGAAAAATTTACAAAACAAAATAGTTGTAGGGGTTAATGGAAGTGGTTTTTATGAAAAGGGAGCATGGTTTCCCTCTTGCTCTAGTTCTAAGTATTGTGATGTCTACAATCGTACTACTGAAGGTGCTCTTACTATAACAGATGGAAAGGTAGTAAGAAATTGGTATTATGATGCAGCTGTTGATAAAAGCAGAAATCATTCAGTATATGGATTATTACCAAATGGTAAATTGATGGCATGGCCTAAAGTTAATTCTTATAGTGAGAGTGAAAGAAAAGTACTGTTTGAAGAAATAATTAATAGTGGTGTTAAAAACACTTTTGTCTTTCGACCAACTATCTTGTTAGATGGTAATGATGTTGGGGATACAACCATGGATATTGGTAAAGAAAATCGTCAAATTTTTTGTCAACGTAATACTAATAATTTTGTCTTTTTAACAGCCCCAAATACTGGTTCAACGAGAGCGGCAAGGATAAGTTTTCTTCGCAGCCTTGGTTGTAAAACAGCAGTTAATTTTGATGGTGGTGGATCAATTTCAATGGTATTTAAACCTGCCAATGGTAGTTTGCAAAAAGTTGTTGGCAATGGAAGACCAGTAGTAGATTCAGCATATTTTACAGAATAAAGAACTTTTAGTTCTTTTTTTCTTTTTTATTCATACTATTTTATTGTAGAAAGGAATGATAAAATAAATATGGATATGTTAAAAGTATCATCAAAATCAAAACCAAATTCAGTGGCGGGAGCACTTACCAATGCTTTTAGAGAAAAAGGAAGAGTAGAAATTCAAGCGATTGGTGCAGGAGCATTAAATCAAGCGATTAAAGCAGTTGCAATTGCAAGAGGATTCATTGCACCAAGTGGTAAAAATTTGGTTTGTATTCCATCTTTTTCGGATATTACTATTGATGGGGAAGAGCGTACTGCAATTAAGTTAACAGTAGAGGCTAAATAGCCTTTTTTATTTTGATATAAACCGTTGATAAATTAAAAATATTAGTTTAGAATATAATTATATTGATATGAAAGGAAATAAAGAAGTATGGCAAATGAAATAGAAAAGGTTTTAAAAGATAGAAAGGATAGTAGCAATAATTTTACTAAAAAAGAAAAAGAAGATGGAAAATTGATGGGTGTATTATCTTATATTATTCCACTAATTCCTTATTTTGTTGAAAAGGAAAATAAATTTGTTAGATATCATGCTATTCAAGGAATGAATTTACTTATTATATCTATAATTTATGGCGTTGCATATTCAATTTTATCCGTATTTTTAGTATTTATTCCAATAATTGGTTGGATTGCAATTTTCTTAATTGGATTACTAGGTTTTGGTATCTTAGCATTATGTATAATGGGTATAATCGATGTTTGCAATGGAAACGCGAGAGAATTACCAATTGTTAATAAGTGTCAATTTATTAAAAAATAATAGAAAAGGCTAATCGCCTTTTTTGTTTTTAATATGGTATAATGATATTGGGTGAAAAAATGAAAAAACTTATTATTTATTATTCAATGCTTGGTAATACTGATTATGTGGCTAGATATATAGCAAAAAAGAAGGAATGTGATTTATTAAGAATAGAATGTGAAAAAGAGTATCCAACAAGAGGTATAAGTAAATTTTATCAAGCTGGTAAAAGTTCTGTTATGGAAGAGGAGCCAAAACTTAAGAAATATGAGGTTGATTTAACTAAGTATGATTATATTATTTGGGGGACTCCAGTTTGGGCTAGTAATTTTGTACCACCTCTTAGAACTTTTATTAAAGAGAATAAGGAAGAATTAAAAAAGAAAAAAATGTCCATCTTTGTTTGCTTTAGTGGTGGTGGTGCTGAAAAAGCAATTGAAAAATTAAAAAAATATCTTGGAATAGACAGTTTTGAAAAAAAATTAGTTTTAATTAATCCAAAGATAAAATATAAGAAAGAAAATGAAGAAGAAATAAATAGATTTTGTGATAATATTTAGGCGGTGATAATATGTATCCTATTTTAAAAATAAATGTTGAAGGTATAAATAAAAATATAAAAATAATAAAAGAATTGTGTCAACAAAATGATATTAAATTAAGTGTTGTAATAAAAGTTTTATCAGGTTATGAGGAAGTGGTTAATAAATTAAATTTTGATTATATTGACTCGCTTTCAGATTCTAGAATTAGTAATTTAAAAAAATATCAAGATTTAAAGATAGAAAAATGGTTAATAAGGATACCTTCTTTTGATGAAATAGAAGATGTTATTAAGTATTCTGATGTTAGTTTTAATAGCAGTTTAGAAACGATTATCCTATTAAACGAAGAAGCTAAAAGGCAGAATAAGATTCATAAGGTTATTTTGATGTATGAACTTGGTGATTTAAGAGAAGGAGTAGATCAAGATAAATTAATGGGTATTATTAAAGAGATTAAAGCGCTGTCTAATATAAAAATATATGGTTTGGGTGCTAATTTAACTTGTTATGGCGGTGTTGAACCAACTATGGAAAATACTGATGAATTGTATATGGTAGCAAAAGAATTAGAAAAGAAAAATAATATTAGTTTTGATATAATAACAGGTGCTAATTCTTCTTCTTATAAATTGTTATCAAATGGGACTTTAAAAGATAAAATGAACTATGTGAGATTTGGCGAATCTGTTTTTCTCGGATTAATTCCAGGTTATTATGAAAAGATAGAAGAATTAAATCAAAATAATTTTATAGTAGAGGCTCAAATCGTTGAATTAGAAAAAAAAGATTCAGTGCCAAGAGGTAAGGTTTTAAAGAATTCATTTGGTGAAGTTCCAAGTTTTGTTGATAATGGTGTTAGATTAAAAGCATTAATTAATATTGGAAAGCAGGATACTGGATTAAATTTAAAACCATTAGATAAAGGTATTAGTATTTTAGATGGAAGTAGTGATTATCTTATTTTAGATTTAACTAATTCCCAAAAACAATATAAGCTTGGTGATATTGTTAGTTTTGTTCCTGATTATGAATCGTTATTAAAATTAATGACATCGCCTTACGTTAAAAAAGAATTACAATAAAAAACATAAATAATATGGCTTAAAATCTTTATGTTTAATATTACATATGATATAATGTAATTAAGAGGAGTAAGCTGAATGAAAAATGATATAGTGAAAATGGGTATTATTTTAGTAGTTGGTATTATTGTAGGATCATTATTACTAATGGTTTCGTACCTTTTGCCAGCTGGTATAATAGAAAAGAATATTAATAAGTCTATAGGTATTTTTGTTAAAGAGGATAAGTATGAAAGTGATATGTATAATTATAAAAATACTAAATTAGACAATTTTACTGATGCTATTATGTTACAAAATGCTAGTTATACTGGAAGAGGAAGTATTATTTCTAAGGCTATGAATGTATATAGATTTCAAAATGATGATGAGCCTTCAAATTCTTTAATACTTCAAATGCAAGGAAAGAAAGATAGTATAAGTTCTTATGATAGATATTGGCATGGATATTTGATAATATTAAAGCCATTATTAATTATTTTTAGCTATAGTGATGTTAGAGTTATTAATTCTATTGTTCAACCACTTATAGTTTTAGCGGTCGCTATTCTTATGATGAAAAGAAACAAAGAAAAGTATATATTGCCATATTTTATATCAGTTCTAGTGATAAGTCCTATGACAATTGCTAAATCTCTTCAATATTCTACTGTTTTTTATTTATTTAATATAAGTATGATAGTTATGTTATTATATAATGATAAATTGAAAGAGAAAAATAGATATACGTTATTTTTCTTAGTTGTTGGAATGCTTACTAGTTATTTTGATTTTTTAACTTATCCGTTGGTTACTTTAGGAATGCCGTTGATGTTATATTTTATATTAAATCCTCATAATGAGATTTTTGCTTTTATAAAATCAATAATAAATAAATCAATAACTTGGGGAGTTGGTTATGTAGGGATGTGGATAGGAAAAGTAGTAATTGGGAGTATCTTACTTGGTAGAAATTTATTTTCTTCCGCAGCTTCAAAATTTGCCGAAAGGACTTCATTAGAGGTGCAGACTGGCAACGTTACTATTTTATCTGTTTTTGAACGTAATTTATTAAGATTAGTTAATAAACCATATTTGTTATTGGCTTTATGCATAGTATTATATGTTATATATAGAATGATAAAAACTAATTATAAATTTAGTAAGAAAGGTTTTATAAGTTTTATCCCATATTTTATTATTTCAATTATGCCATTTGCATGGTATGTGGTTGCTAGTAACCATTCTTATATACATAGTTGGTTTACATATAGAGTAATGATGATAACAGTATTTTCTTTGTTATCATATGTTGCAACAATGTTTAGTTGTGTAGGAGGTAAAAATGAAAAATCAAAAAGAAAAGAAAATAGCCGTTTTGATACCGTGCTATAATGAATCAAAAACAATTGAAAAAGTAGTAACAGACTATAAAAAGGTTTTGCCAGAAGCTGACATATATGTCTATGATAATAATTCTAATGATAGTACGGATGTAATCGCAAAGAAAGCTGGAGCAATCGTAAAATATGAATATAAACAAGGGAAAGGCAATGTTATAAGATCGATGTTTAAAGATATTGATGCTGATTGCTATTTGATGATTGATGGTGATGATACATATCCAAAAGAAAATGCTCGTGAAATGTGTCAATATATTTTAGATAAAAAGGCAGATATGGTTATAGGAGATAGATTGTCTTCAACATATTTTGTAGAAAATAAAAGGCCATTTCATAATTTTGGTAATAGGTTAGTAAGGTTTTTAATTAATACGTTATTTAAAAGCAATGTTAGAGATATTATGACAGGTTATAGAGCATTTAGTTATGACTTTGTAAAAACTTTTCCTGTTTTATCAAAAGGATTTGAAATTGAAACTGAAATGACTATTCATGCTTTAGATAAAAACTTTTTATTAAAAGAAATACCAGTTGAATATAGGGACAGACCAAAGGGTAGTGTTTCTAAATTAAATACTTTTAGTGATGGCTTTAAAGTATTAAAAACTATTGGAAGACTATTTAAAGAATATAAACCAACAATATTTTTTAGTTTGATAGCTATTTTGTTTTTCATTATTTCATTATGTTTTGGAATACCTGTTTTTGTAGAGTATTTTAAAACAGGATTAGTTCCAAGATTTCCAACTTTAATTTTTTCATTGTTTATGCTTATTATTTCAATGTTAATGTTGGTATGTGGAATTATTTTGGAAGTTGTTGTAAAAAAACATCGTCAATTATTTGAATTATTCTTAATTAATATAAAGAGGAAAAATGATTGATAAAATAAAAAATAACAGACTATTTATTCAAATTTTTAGATTTTGTTTTGTTGGTGGCATAGCATTTATAATTGATTATGGTGTTTTAATATTTTGCAAAGAGGTATTGCACTTTAGTGTTTTAATATCAGCAGGTTTGGGTTTTTGTGTTTCTGTTATATTTAATTATTGGGCAAGTATTAAATGGGTTTTTGATGTAAATAAAGAAAATAATTCCAAAAAGAATTTTGCTTTATTTATTCTATTTAGTGTTATTGGACTTATATTAACAGAAATTATGATGTATCTTGGTACTGATGTATTAAAAATAAATTATATGATAGTGAAAATATTTGCGACTATAATAGTTATGATTTTTAATTTTATAACGAGAAAAATGTTTTTAGAAAAGTAATTAAATTATAAATTTAGATCTATATTTGTTCAAGTAAATAAAAAAGGAGAAAAAAGCGATTTGAAGAAAGTCTACACGAAATAAAAAGTGTAGAAATTTGTCAAGGCAGTTTTTTAACTCCTTTTTTTATTTTCCTGTAATGAATGGTATTTTTTTATCAAGATATTTACAAATTGGTTGATATATTCTTAATAATATTAGGGAAAATATTGGGATAATTAATGCAAATTTTTTCGTAAATAAGATATGATTGTTTTTTATTAAATGTAGATAGTCATCAACGAAAAAATAATGTGTTCCAATTATGAAAACAGAATTACTTGCCCAATTTTCTATATTATTTAATAATTTTATTTTTGATAAAAGGTATGATATTATACTGAAGGTGATTGTGCCAGTGATGCCAGTAATAGTAGAGTACCAATAATTGTTTAAGTGTAATTTGTAAAATGCTATTTTATCGTTTTTTAAAGTAAATATTATCCATAAAGTGCTTGATATAATGAATAGAATAGTCAGTAATAATGAATTGTTATTTTTTTCTTTTAGATTATTATATATGTGTCTTATAAATGCTCCTGTTGAAAAGAAACCTAGTGCAATGATTGTCTTATCTAGTCCAAAATGGATAGGAATCTTTTCATAATAGATGATATATCCTGTTATAAAACAAAGTATGGCAAAAGCACAGGAACTAGATTTATTTCTTAAATAGTGCTTAAAAAGATAAATGATTATATATAATTCAAATATAACTATAAAAAACCAACATGGTGAATTAAAAGGACATAATCCATTCCAAAAGATAAATAGTTTAATTAAAGTTTTTATTCGATGTATGCCATTAAAATAAGATTTTATTACTCCTAAGATTAGATAAAAAATAGTTGGTAATAATATTCTTATAAATTTCTTTTTTATATATTTTTCTATGCTAATGTTTGTGTAAATATTATAGACAAAACCTGATAATATAAAAAACATAGGCATATGAAATGAATATATAAATTGATTTACAATTGGGTATTTACTGCTATACCATAAATGACCAACAATTACTAAGAAGACACCAATACCTTTAGCATAATCAACCCATAGAATTTTTGAATTATTATTTTTCATCAACCATTAATCCCTCTCTACGTTATTATTAATTTGATTATATCATGTATTTTACTATACTACAATTTTTATGATATAATTACTTATATTAAAGAGGTGATTATATGAATTTTGAAAATGAGGTAACTGTAGAAGTAGATACAGATTTACAAAGTCTAATCAAGATTGTAGAAAGTAGTGGTTTCAAGTTGAAAGAAACTTATGATTTAGATGACATTTATATGATAAATAAAGATGATAGAATTAAAGAAAAAGATTATCTTTCAATGTTAAATAAGTGTGTTCTTATTAGAAATATAATAGAAGAAAATAAAGAAACAAAAATGCTCACATACAAGTATAAAGAGTATAATGATAAGAAAGAAATAATTAAACAAGGGAAAATTAAATGTTTAATAGAAGATATTAATAATGCAAAATTATTATTTGAAAAATTAAATTTTGAAGAATTAATAAAAATACATGACCATATGTTAGTTTATGCAACTGATAATGATGAAATAGTAATTCAAAGTGTAAATGATAAACATCTTTATATTGAAATAGAGGATAAAGGATATTATTCCGGTAGAGTTTATAATTCTATTGATGAGATGAAAGAAGTATTTACTAAGTATTCTATACCAATTAAAGGTAATAATTATTTTGTTAAAAAAGCTGAAATTGAATTGTATGAAACATATGGAAATATAGAGAATAATTAAAATTAGATTTAAATATCTAATTTTAATTATTTTTCTTTTGTATTATATGATATACTAAAGTTGGTGATTATTATGTTTAAAAAAATTAAAGATATTAAAAATAAAACTATTATAATAGGGGCAATTGTAGGAATATTCTTTGTTTCTGCAACTATATACTTGGTAATATCTAATATTCAATTAAATAATAAAGTTGATAACCTTATTACTTATACTAAAGAATTAAGTAATAAAATAGGTAATTAGATGATTACTATTAGACAATATATTTAATATATTGTCTTTTGCTTATATTTATAAAAGAGGTGAGATATATGAATCATAAACCAATTGTGGGGGTTATAAGCAAACCAAATATTTTTTGCGATGAACAATTATTTACACAACAAATAATTTATGATGGTGTTAGAAACGCTGTACTAAAAAATAATGGACTTGTCGTAGGAATATTGCCAACAAAAATTTCAAATAAGTTTTGTAATTCTGATGAAATTATTGATGGTACATTTTTTAATGAAATGGAATTAAATGATTTATATTTGTTAATAGACAAATGTGATGGCATAATAATTCAAGGTGGATTATCAAGTGATGATTATGAGATAAAAGCTACAAAATATGCAATTGATAATAATATACCAGTGCTTGGAATATGTGCTGGATTTAATAATATTATTAGAGCTATGGGGGGAAAGGTTTTTTGTATAGAAAATACAATTCATAATACAGAAGATGGTTCATTAGTTCACAAGAATATTATTAAAGAAAATACATTATTATATGATATATTGAAAACAAATGAAGTGAGTGTTAATAGTATTCATACAATGTTTGCAAATGAAGAAGATATTAAAAATTTAGATATTTCGGCATATTCTGAAGATGGTTATGTTGAAGCGGTAGAACTAAGAGATAAAAGGTTCTGTTTAGGTGTTAAATGGCATCCAGAATTAATGGCCAATGACGAAAAAATGAATAATATATTTAAATACTTTATTGATGCTTGTAAAGGAGTTGAATGTGATGAACGAAAATAAAACTAGTATAAACTGCCTGCCTTGTATTTATACTGTACATCGATTAAACCTTTATAAAATGGGGCTTTTCAGCAAATAGAATCTTGCAAGTTTTAACAAAAAAATAAGAAATTATTAAAAAAATAGATTAAAATATGCTCATTTTTGAAAGGAATTAGGGTACTGACTTGTAACACTCTGACATTTTTTAAAATATGGTATGTATGTAAAATAGTATAGTATTTTAGAATGGTAAAAAAAACAAAAAGCAAGGAGATGAGAAAATGAACAAATCAAATGATTTATTAATATATAAAAATAGTGAAGGTAATATTATAGTAGATGCCATATATAAAGATGAAACTTTATGGCTTACTCAAAAAGGTATGTCAAAGGTATTTGATTGTACTACTGATAATATCTCTTTGCATTTAAAAAATATTTTTAAGGAAAATGAATTAGATGAAAATTCAGTTGTCGAGAATTCCTCGGTAACTGCTTTAGATGGAAAAACATATAAAACTAAAATATATAATTTAGATGCAATTATTGCTGTCGGATATAGAGTTAATTCTAAAAAAGCAACCGAATTTAGAATATGGGCTACTAAAGTATTAAAAGAATACATTCAAAAAGGCTTTGCTTTAAATGATGAAAGATTCATTAGAGGAAATAAGTATGATGCTAAATACTTTGAAGAATTACTTGAAAGAATTAAGACAATTCGTGTTAGTGAAAGAATGTCTTATCAAAAGATTACTGATTTATTTATCGCAACATCAACTGATTATAATCCAAAAAGTGAAGAAGCATATACATTCTTTAAAATGGTACAAAATAAGCTTCATTATGCAATTAGTGGTCATACTGCAGCAGAATTAATATATAGTAGAGCAGATTCAAATAAAGAACATATGGGTTTTAACAAATATATTTTTAGTATTTGCTGAAGATGAGGCAAAAGAAAGACATGTTATGACAATGCAAGATTGGATAAATGCAACAGATGATTTGTTAAAATTCAGAAGAAAGAAAGTATTAAACAATTCTGGTAATATTTCACATAAAGAAGCTATAAAAAAAGCAGAAATCGAATATGAAAAATATAGAGTAATACAGGATCAAAAATATGTATCTACTATGGATGAATTTTATAATAAATATTTAGAGGAAAATAAAGGTGATAATCATGAATAACGAGGAAAAAGTGTTTCAAAAGAGTCAAATCAATTGCTTGTCCTGTATTTATGGCGACTATCATTTAACCCCTTATAAAATGGGAGCTTTTAAGAATTGAGATCTTGCAAGCTTTACTAAAAAGCAAAGAAAAATAATAAAAAATATGGTAAAATATACTTATTTTTGAGAGGAACTAGAATACTGGCTTGTAATATGCCAACATATTTTATATTAATAAAACGAGGTGAATGTATGGAATATACATTAGGATATGACTGTGATGGAAATGAAATATATGAATATAGAATATTACGTGCCATTTGGTCAAATGATATAGATATAGAAGACTTAGAAGATGCTGATCCAAGACAATATTGTGCTATTGTAAGTGATGACGGAATTGCTTATGCAATTAGCGTTTATGATTGGTGGAATAGTGATTTAATTAGAAAAAGAGAGAATATTAAAGAAAATGACGAAATACCTATAATTGTAAAACCAATAAATGAAATGGAAAATTATGAAGTTGCAACATGTAGTGATGGAGAATTTTATTATAGTTTAAGTCGTAATGAATTAAAGAGAAAACTAAATGCAATCTTAAATAAAAGTCATAATAAAGTAAAAAAATTGGTAAATAATAAAGGAGTTGATCCAAATGAACGATAATAAAACTAATATCAACTGGTTGATAACAATTTAGCCAAGACCAACTCCAAATCCTTATAAAATAAGGAAAAAGTAAAAAATAGATCTTGCATATTTTTAATAAAGATATGCTAAAAGGGGTAAAAAATAGAAAAAACATAAGATTTTTAGTAAAAATTGCTTCGGAATTGATATGGTGAGAACAGCTAGTCAAGACCAGATAAAAAAGAGGTGATAGTATGTATGGAGCTATAGTTGGAGATTTAGCAGGTAGTATATATGAATATGATCAATTAAAAAAAGTTCATAGAGTACAATTGAATAATTTAATTGAAGATAATGCTTTCTATAGTGATGATACTATTTTAACTATTGCTACACTGGATGCGATACTTAATAATAAAGATTATGATTATTATTTACGAAAATACATACAAGAATATAGTGAGTATAAACCTGATTTTAATCCGTATTTTAAATCATCATTTTCACCTAACTTGGTAAAATGGAGCCAATCAAATATAATTGGTACTAGTCATGGTAATGGTGCTATGATGAGAATATCTCCTGTAGGATACATGTTTGATAATGAAAAAGAAGTGATAGAAAATGCAAGGCTTGCAACTATACCTTCTCATAACTCAAAAGAAGCAATTGACTCTGCTACTATGGTGGCATTAATAATATATTATTCTAGAAATGGTTATACAAAAGATGAAATATTTAAATTGATGAATATTGATATTAAATATATTCCATTTACTAAGTTTAATACGACATGTGAAGAAACTATAGGAAATTGTTTATATGCATTATATGATTCAAATAGTTTTGAAGATGCTATTCGAAAAACATTACTTATGGGTGGAGATACAGATACAAACTGTGCTATAGTTGGAAGTATAGCTGAAGCAATGTATGGAATTAATAATGAAACCATAGAAAAAGTAAATGAAAAAATTCCTAAAAAATTTGTTAAAATATTAAGTAGAACAAGGAGTTGATCCAAATGAATGAAAATAAAACTAATATCAACTGGTATCCCGGTCATATGGCCAAAACTAAAAGAGAAATTACAGCTATTATAGATAATATTGATATTGTTATAGAAGTTATTGATTCAAGAATACCATTATCTTCTAGAATACCTGATCTTAAAAATATAATTAAGAATAAAAAGAGTATTATTGTTTTCAATAAATATGATTTGTGTGATATTATTGAGACAAATAAATGGATAGAAAAATATAAGAGTGAAGGCAGTATTGTCGTTACTTGTGATTCTAAGAATTCCAATGATTATAAAAAAATAATTGAAGAAGTTAAAAATATGATGGTAGAGGTTAATGAAAAGAGAAAACTAAAAAATCTTCTTCCTAAAAAAGCTAAATGCTTAGTAGTTGGTGTTCCCAATGTAGGTAAAAGTACTTTAATTAATAAATTAGCTGGTAGAAATATTCTTGGAGTAGGTAATAAACCTGGTGTTACTAAAAGTTTAAATACAATTAAAATAAATGAATATATGGATTTGATTGATACTCCTGGTATTCTTTGGCCAAGGCTTGATAATCATGTCCTTGCTTTAAATATTGCTAGTATGACTATTATTAAAGAGGAAGTATTATCTGTAACAGAAGTAGCAATTCATATTTTAAAAATGCTTGATATGTATTATAAAGATGTATTAAAAGAAATTTTTGGTATAGATCATTATGATGATGATGAGGTTGAAGAGCTATTTGTTAAGATAGCAAAATATAAAAATATACCAGTTAAAAATGAAGTTGATTATGAAAAAATCAGTTTACTTATTATTAATATGATTAAACAAGAAAAAATAAAAAATATTACATTCGATAGAGTGTAATTTTTTTATACTTTACTTTTTTTGTAAATTGTGATATAATTAGCACATATTTAAAGGGGGAAATAGGTATGAAACAATATTATGAACAAAATAGACAGGATAGAAAATTAATGTATATGGTTTCTGATTATAATGCTAAAGTTGGTCCTGCTCAAAGAAAAGCTAAACAAATAGCTGATGCATTTGAATTAGACGGAATAACTGAAAAAAGAATAAAAAATATTCTAGGTAATTATCCTGGATTAGCATTAGAGATTCCAAAAAATATTGAATCAGTTATGGAATCTATGATTAGTTATGGATATGATGTAGCTGATGTTAAAGATTTAATTAGAAGTCATATTGATATTTTGACTCAAAGTAATCTTGGATTAACAACTAAATTACAATCATTAAGAAATTGTAGTTTAGAAGAACGCGCATTAATTAAATCACAAAATCTATTATATAGAAGTGCTGTAATTAATGAAAAAGCAATTGCTGTTATTAACGAATGTTTAGAAGCTTATGGTTTAAATGAAGATGAAATTTGTAATTATTTTTCATCACATGTTAATATGTTAGGACAAAATTCCATTGAATTAAGAAGAACATTTGCTATTTTACATCATCATAATTTATTAGAAAAAGCTTTATTTGAAGATAGTAGAATACTTAGTGTTAAATCAGATGCTTCTCTTATGTATGCTATGATTGAATCTATTCATAATTCTGATATGCCAGTAAATCCTGCAAATTTATATACTTATTATAAGGCTACTAGTGCGAACGGAAAAGATTCATTAAAACGTGCATATCCATTTGGTTTAAAACAAAAAATGGTTGTTGATTATTTTTATAATAATTTTACAAGTCAAGATAAAGATGTTGTAGTAAAAGAAAGAAAATAAAAAGTTTTCTTTCTTTTTTTGTGTTATAATTTTTTTGTGATGTATTTATGTTAGAATATGAAAATAGTTTATATGAAAAAGGTATTGCGTTAATTGCAGGTGTTGATGAAGTTGGAAGAGGTCCTCTTGTTGGACCGGTTGTGGCAGCGGCAGTTATTTTACCTAAAGGATTTTTTAATGATAAAATTAATGATTCTAAGAAGTTAAGTGAGAAGAAGAGAGAAGAATTATATGATTTGATTATGGATAATGCCCTTAGTGTAGGAGTTGGGATAATTAGTAATCAACGAATAGATGAAATAAATATTTATGAAGCAACTAAGGAAGCAATGATTGAAGCTATAAATAAACTTAGTGTTAAACCAGAACATGTTTTAATTGATGCTATGAAACTTGCTTTAGATATTCCTTCTACATCGATTATTAAGGGTGATGCTAAAAGTGAAAGTATAGCGGCAGCTTCCATAATTGCTAAAGTAACCAGGGATAGAATGTTAATTGAATTAGATAAAAAATATCCAATGTATAATTATAAAAAGAATAAAGGCTATCCTACGAAAGAGCATTTATTAGCAATTGAAAAATATGGAATAACTGATTTATATCGAAAGAGTTATAAACCAGTTAAAGATTATCTAGATAAAAATAAATAAAAGTGATATATTATATTTAAGGAGGACATATGGAAAAAGATAAAGAAAAATATGATTTTTATGGACTTGGTATGAAATATAGCCTAGAGCAACATGAAAAAGTAGAAGATATGATTGAAGACTATAGATTAAATTATGGTGGAGAAGCTGCTAGAGAGTTTGCACTAGGTGTAACAAAAGGATTAGAGGCGTTTAAATCTCTAAAAATTGATGATGCAATGGGGCCTTTAGATGTTTCAGAATTATATGATAATAAACCAGATGATTTAAGACACTATCGTTAAGATAGTGTTTTTTCTTTGTTGACATTTTTTGAAAATGATAGTATATATTTTAAAGAAGGAGTGACCTATGAGAAATTTAGTTATCGTTGAGTCTCCTAGTAAGAGCAAAACAATTGAGAAGTATTTAGGTAGTAATTATAAAGTTGTATCATCTAAAGGGCATGTTAGAGATTTAGCAACAACTGGTAAATATGGATTAGGAATTGATATTGAAAATGATTTTAAACCAAATTATGAGTTTATTAGAGGCAAGAAAAAAGTAGTCACTGAACTAAAAAAATTGGCTAAAGATTGTGATATGGTATATCTTGCATCCGATCCCGATCGTGAGGGAGAAGCAATCGCTTGGCATTTAAAAGATTCAATGAATTTAAAAGATGATAAGTATGATCGTGTTGTTTTTAATGAAATTACTAAAGACAAAGTACTAGAGGCTTTTAAAAGTCCAAGAAAGATAGATTATGATTTAGTTAGAAGTCAAGAGACGAGAAGAATATTAGATCGTATTATTGGCTTTAGATTATCAAAACTAATGCAAAGTAAAACTGGCGGTAAGTCAGCTGGTAGAGTACAAAGTGTTGCTTTAAAACTAATTGTTGATTTAGAAGAAGAAATTAAAAACTTTGTGCCAGAAGAATACTATACAATAACAGCGCATTTTAATGATTTTGATTCAGAATTATTTAAATATGGTACTAAAGATATAGAGATTAAAACTAATGTTGAAGCAGATGAAATATTAGAAAAATTAAATAAAAGTTTTAAAATTGAATCAGTTGAAAAGAAAGATAGATTAAAGAAATCTCATCCCGTATTTACAACTAGTACTTTACAACAAGAAGCATCAACTAAACTTGGATTTAATGCTAAAAAAACAATGCAAATTGCTCAAAAGTTATATGAAGGTATCAAGCTTGAACATGAATATACTGGTTTAATTACATATATGAGAACAGACTCCATTCGTCTAAGTGATGATTTTGTTAAAAAGACTTATGGATATATTGCTAATAATTTTGGTAGTGACTATGTTGGATATGTTAAGTTGCAAAAAGAAAAGGATAATGTTCAAGATGCTCATGAAGGTATTAGACCAACTGATATTAATAGAACTCCTGAACTTGTTAAAGATTATTTAACTAATGATGAATATAAATTATATAGTTTAATTTATTATCGAGCTTTAGCGTCATTAATGAAAGATGCTACTTGTAAGACAACAACTATTATATTAGATAATAATAACTATAAATTTAAGACAACTGGTAGCATTTTAGTATTTGATGGATATTTAAAAGTATATTCTAGATATGAAGACAATACAGATACAATTTTACCACCACTTGATGAGTATAAGAGTAATGTTATATTATCTAACAGTATTGAAAAAGAGCAGCATTTTACAAAGCCTAAATCACGTTATACAGAAGCAAAATTAATAAAAGAACTGGAAGAATTAGGTATAGGTAGACCATCTACATATGCTAAAATAATTGACACGTTAAAAGAAAGAGAATATGTAGTCGTTGTGGATAAAAAATTTCAACCGACAGAAGTTGGTATTCTTACTACTCACAAATTACAAGAATTCTTTAGTAATTTAATTAATGTTAAATATACTGCTAATATGGAAAAAGAACTTGATGAAATCGCAGATGGAGAGGTTAACTATATTACACTTCTTAAGGATTTTTATAAAGAGTTTGAGCCAATGGTTAAATATGCTTATGATAATATGGAAAAGAAAGAAGCTGAAAAAACTGGTGAAGTTTGCCCAGAATGTGGCAGTGACTTAGTTCTTCGTAAGGGAAAATATGGTATGTTTACAGCATGTAGTAATTATCCAAATTGTAAATATATTAAAAAAGAAGAAAAAAAGATAGTAAAAGTAATGAAATGTCCAAATTGTGATGGTGATATTATTGAAAAGAAGACTAGAAAGGGTAAAGTTTTCTATGGATGTAGTAACTATCCAAAATGTAATTTTGCAGTTTGGGATAAACCACTTGAAGAGAAGTGTCCAGATTGTGGAGGAGTACTTCTAGAGACTAAGAATGGCATAAAGTGTAATAGTTGTGAATATAAAAGATAACAGGTGTTATCTTTTTTCTTAAAATTATTGACTAAATTGATAATTTATGTTAATATTTTCATGTTTGAAGCGCCTCGCTTTAAACCACATTGAAAAGGTTTAGAAATGGATTATATCCTACCTTAAGAGTGAGTCTTAAGTTATAAAGGAGGTATATATGAAAGCTATTATTGAAACTGGTGGCAAACAATACGTAGTTAAAGAAAATGATGTTATTTACGTAGAAAAGCTAAAAGAAGAAGAAGGCAAGAAAGTTGTATTTGACAAAGTTTTAATGCTAGATGATAAAGCTGGATCACCTTATATTGAGGGTGCTAAGGTTGAAGGTAAAGTATTAAAACATGGTAAACAAAAGAAAATTGTTATTTTCAAATATACACAAAAGTCTCAAGCTTCTAGAAGAAAACAAGGTCATCGTCAACCATACACTAAAGTAGAGATTACAAAGATAGTTGGTTAATATGATTAAAGTTTTAGTAAAAAAAGAAGAAAATATTATTAAAAAAATTAAAATGAATGGTCATGCTAATTATGCTGATTATGGTAAAGATATAGTTTGTGCTGCAGCTAGTAGCATTGCAATTACAACTATTAATGCCATACTAGAGATAGACAAAGATTTAATAGACTATTCAGTAGAAAAAGAATTAACCATAGTAGTTAAAAAAGATAATGAAATATTAAATAAACTTTTAAATAATATGGTTAATATGTTAAAAGATTTAGAAAAAGATTATCAAAAAAATATAATTATTAAGGAGGAATAAGAATGTTACATTTAAATATTCAACTATTCGCTCATAAAAAAGGTGGTGGATCATCTACTAACGGACGTAATTCTGCTGGTAGAAGATTAGGTGCTAAAGTTGCAGATGGAGAATTTGCAACTGCTGGAAGCATTATTTATCGTCAAAGAGGTACTAAGATTTTCGCTGGTGAAAATGTTGGTATGGGAAATGATCACACACTATATGCTAAAATAGATGGCGTTATTAAATATGAACGTCTTGGAAGAGATAAAAAACAAGTGAGTGTTTATAGTAAATAAAAAGAAACTAAATTAGTTTCTTTTTTATTTTAGAAATAATATCTTTTTTTTCTTTGTCATTTAAGTCCTGCCACAATAGTTCAAAGAAAACACCAAAACCAGGTAGTACTAATTCATCATCAGTTGGAATAATCTTATTTAGAGAAGATATTAGAGTTTCTACACTATCTTTTTTAGTATTTTCAATAATATTCTTTCGTATATTTAAGTCCATTTTTATCACCATTAATTAGTATATAAAGTTTATAAATTTTTATTGATATTTTTTTAAAAATATAGTAATCTTTTATTAGAAGGAGATGATTAAAATGATTATACTATTTATAGTTTTAGGGCTTATAGTAGTAGTAGTTTTATGGGGTGTAAAGGTTTATAATAGTTTAATTTCACTAAGAAATAAGAAAGACGATCAATGGGCACAAATCGATGTTCAATTAAAAAGAAGATGTGATTTAATTCCTAACTTAGTTGAAACAGTAAAAGGATATGCTAAACATGAAAAAGAAACTTTTGAGGATGTTGTAAAAGCTAGAAATACTTTTGTAGCAGCAACTACTCCAGAAGATGAAATGAAAGCAAGTGGTGAGTTAACTCAAGCATTAAACAAGTTATTCGCTTTAGCAGAAGCTTATCCAGAATTAAAAGCTAATGAAAATTTCTTAAAATTACAAGAAGACTTAAAAGATACTGAAGATAAGATTAGTTATGCTAGACAATTTTATAATGATGCAGTTTTAACTTACAATAATAAAGTACAAATGGTTCCAAGTAATATAGTTGCTTCATTATGTAAGTTTGAAAAGGCTCCTTTCTTTGAAGTATCTGAAAAAGAAAAAGAAGCGCCAAAAGTATCATTTTAAGACTTACTAAGGTAAGTCTTTTTTAGGAGGAAGAAGAATGAAAAAATTAAAATATTTATTCATATTAGCCTTTTTCTTATTGCCATTTATGGCCAAGGCTGATTCTATTTACAATATAGATATGGATGTGAATATTGATCAAGAAGGTTTTGCTCAAGTTACAGAAAAATGGACAGTTAAGGCTTCTAGTGGGTCAGAATGGTATAAACAGATTCTTGATTTAGGTAATAGTAGCATTCAAAATTTTGTTGTATATATGGATGGTAAAGAATTAACTAGAAAAAGTAGTTGGGATGTAAATGGCTCAATGAATGATAAAAAGGGTTATTATGGAATAAATTATATTTCTAATGGATTAGAATTATGTTTTGGTAAATATGATTATAGTAAACATACATTTACACTTAAATATACTATTACTAATTATATTTTTAACACTAGTGATTCACAAGTTTTGTATGCTACGATGATTTCAAAGGGGAAAACTGATAAAATTAATGTTACAGTATCAAGTTTTTATAGTTTTCCAGATACACTTGATGTATGGGGATATGGATATAAAGGATATGCATTTGTAAAAGATGGAAAAATTACAATGACAAGTGAACAAGGTTTAGATAATGAATATATGGTCTTACTTGCTAAATTTCCTTTAAATACTTTTAAAACAAACAATAGTTATAGTAAGTTTACTGATTTTGATTCTGTAAAAAATATGGCAGATGAAGGTAGTTATCAACATGATTATTCTAATTATGGTTATAATGACTATAATAGTAAACCTAGTGTGTGGGGAATTATTAAAACAATCTTTTATTTTCTTATATTTTTAATTCCATCAATTTTGAGTGCAAAAGCGGCAGCTAGTTCAGGTTATGGTTATAAAGATAATAAAAAGATTGATAAGAATAATACACCAATGTTTAGAGAAATACCATGTAAAAAAGATATTTATTATGCCAATGCTTTAATTAATTTGAATAATTTTGGTTATAAAGAGTCTAATATTTTAGGTGCCATTATTTTAAAATGGGTTAAGCAAGGCAAGATTAGATTTATTAAACCAAAAGAGGGTGGATTATTTAACCGCGAAACTGGTTCAATAGATTTAACTAATAATGTCACATTTGATAATGATATGGAACAAAAATTATTTAGTCTTATGAGAGCAGCTTCAGGAGATGGAATATTAGAGGCTAAAGAATTAGAAAAATGGTGTAGAAGAAATTATTCTAAATTCTTAGATGTTTTTGAAAAAATAAAGAATACCGAAATTAATAAATTAAAGAGTAATGGTATGATTCGTAAAAGAACAGATAAGACAGAATGCAAAAAGAAAAATGTTATGGATGATACCATATACAAAGATAGTCAACAGTTATTTGGTTTGAAATTATTCTTAAATGAATTCTCAAGAATAGATACTAAGGAAGTATTAGAAGTACATCTTTGGGATGAATATTTGATGTTTGCTTATTTATTTGGTATAGCCGATAAAGTTGCTAAACAACTTAAAAATTTATATCCTGAAGTATTAAATGATCCATATAATGATACATATTTTGATTATAATACAATTTTGTTTATAGATAATTTATCTACAAGGAGTGTAAGTGCTGCTACTTCGGCGAGAAGTGCTGCTGAAAACTACTCTGGTGGTGGAGGAGGATTTTCTTCTGGCGGCGGAGGAGGAGGTTCCTTCGGTGGTGGAGGAGGAGGCTCTTTCGGAGGCCGTTAAAAAACACTTGCTATTTATGGATGTTTGTGATAAGATTATAAACGTCAAAAAAAGTGATCCGCTTATATTTGGTTAATGATCACTGGTTATAAGGAGGAATAAGCGTGAACGTAGTTGATAAGATTACTGAAAAACAAATAAGAAATGATTTGCCAGAATTTAGAGTTGGTGATACTGTTCGTGTTGATGTTAAGATTATCGAAGGTAAGAAAGAAAGAATTCAAGCTTTTGAAGGAACAGTAACTGCTATTAAAGGCTCTGGGGTATCAAGAACTTTTACAGTTCGTAAAGAGTCATATGGTGTAGGAGTTGAAAGAACATTCCCAGTTAATTCACCAAAAGTTGCTAATGTTGTAGTTAATAAACATGGTAAGGTAAGACGCGCAAAATTAAATTTCTTAAAAGGTTTTGTTGGTCAATATCGTATTAAAGAAAGAGGACAAAAATAAGGCCAAATGCCTTATTTTTCTGTATAATATGAAGAATAAAAAAGATACAATAAGTTATATAGTTATACTTTTGTTAGTGTTAATAATTAAATTTTATGTTGTAACACCAATAAAGGTTAATGGAGATAGCATGTATAGTACTTTAAAAGATAAAGAAATTATGATTTTAAATGAACTATACTATCGTTTTCATGATATTAAAAGATTTGATATAGTTGTTTTAAAATATAATAAATCAAAACTTATTAAAAGAGTTATTGGACTTCCTGGTGAAAAGATAAAGTATGAAGATGAAAAATTATATGTTAATGATGAAGTAATAGAAGAAGACTTTGTCCATAAATATACGAAAGATTTTGACATATCTAAATTTGGAGATAAAGTACCAGAAGACTCTTACTTTGTAATGGGAGATAATAGGAGTAATTCCTTAGATTCAAGAAGTTTTGGGTTTGTTAAAAAGAAAGATATCTTAGGGCGTGCTAAAATAGTTATCTTTCCTTTTAAAGCAATTAGGACTGTTAAATAAGAAGTATTTAATACTTCTTATTTTTTATTAATTAATTTACTTATTTTCGAACTCATGATAAAATAAATACTAGGAGATGATTGATGTGCCTAAAAAGAAGAAAAGAAAAAATGAAGAAAAAGAAACTAAGAAATATATAGGAGAAATATATGCAATTATACTAATATTAATTGCCATTTTAGGTTATGTTAATAATGCGGGTATAGTTGGTAAATTTATTAAATCGTGTGCTGTGTTCTTAGTTGGCTCGGCTTGGGCAGTATTTCTTCTTTTAATATTTCTTTTAGGAATATATATATTCTTTAAACAAGAACGTCCTGGTTTTTTAACATCTAGAATTATTGGATTATTTTTGATATTTGCATCAATTCTTACATTACTTCATATGAATTATGTAAAAGTAAATGCTTTGGATTCTTCAAAAATCATTACTGAGACATTTGAAAATTTAATGGATAGTATGAATACAATTATTCATTCTACTTCTAAGATAGATACTGCTAATTTAGGTGGTGGTATAATTGGAGGACTTTGTTCATCTGTGTTATACTTGGCATTTAAAGATGCTACTAATATTGTAACTATTGTTCTTGGTGTTATTGGATTAATAGTATTTACCGGTTTATCAGTTATGGAAGTACTTAATAAAGTTGGAAATAAAGGTAAAGAATTATTACCTCATCGTAAAGAAGAAGAAAAGAAGGTTAAACCACTTATTGTAGATAATAATGAAGTAGAGGAAGAAAATAAGATAGTTATTTCTAATTTAGATGAATTAACTAAGAAAAATGCTCCTGCTATAAATAATAATAATAATTCTTTAGAAGAAACACCTGAAATAAAAGAGGTACCAATTAATAAAGATTATCATTTACCTAGTTTAGAACTATTAAATAATACTCCAAAAAATAAAAATATTGGTGCTGATAAAGCTGCTATTGAAAGAAATATTGGAATCTTAGAAGAGACTTTAAGAGAATTTGGTATTATTGGTAAAGTAGTAGAAGTTAATATTGGACCTACAGTTACTCAATATGAAATGGAATTAAAAGCTGGTACTAAGGTTAGTAAACTTTTAGGTATTAATCGTGAAATAGCCCTTGCCTTAGCCAAGAAGAATGTTCGTATTCAAGCACCAATACCTGGTAAAAATACAGTTGGTATTGAAATGCCTAATGAATCAACACAAATGGTAAGTTTAAGAGAAGTATTAGGGGCAATGCCTAAGAAGTATGATAATAGTAAATTAGCAGTAGCCTTTGGTAAAAATATTATGGGTAGATGTGAATATGGAGAACTTGATAAGATGCCACACTTACTTGTAGCAGGTGCTACTGGTTCTGGTAAATCTGTTTGTATCAACTGTATTATTATTTCTCTTTTAATGCGTACTAAACCAGATGAAGTTAAATTAGTATTAGTTGATCCTAAGAAAGTTGAACTTAGCATTTATAATGGTGTACCACATTTGTTAGTACCAGTTGTAACAGATCCAAGAAAAGCATCAGATGCACTAAAGAAAATTTGTATGGAAATGGAAAGACGTTATGATTTGTTTAGTGAAACTGGTTCTAAAAATATTACAAGTTATAATGAAATGATTAAAGAGAAAAATAAGAAGTTACCTGAAGATGAACAGTTAAAACCAATGCCATATATTGTGGCGATTATTGATGAACTTGCAGATTTGATGTTAGTAGCAGCTAAAGAAGTTGAAGATTCAATTATGCGTATTACGCAAATGGCAAGAGCAGCAGGGATACATTTGATAGTAGCGACGCAAAGACCATCTACTGATGTTGTTACAGGTTTAATTAAGGCTAATATACCTTCACGTATAGCATTCGCCGTATCATCAAGCATTGATTCAAGAACTATTCTTGATATGATTGGTGCCGAGAAACTATTAGGAAAAGGTGATATGTTATTTTTACCTATGGGTGAATCTGTTCCACTTCGTATTCAAGGGGCATTTATTTCAGAACAAGAAATAAAGAAAGTAGTTGATCATACAGCGAAAGAACAATTAGCACAGTATGATAACAATTTCTTAACTGCAAGTAGTAACAATAATGATAATAATACGGAAGTATCTGGTTCTCCTCAATATGAAGAGGAATATGATGATCCACTATATAATGATATAGTAGAATATGTTGTAACAACTGGTAAAGCCAGTGCCTCATTATTACAAAGAAAATATCGTTTAGGATATAATAGAGCTGCAAGAATAATTGATCTCTTGGAGGAACGTGGTATAATAGGACCACAGAATGGATCTAAACCAAGAGAAGTTTTAATAAAATTAGAAGAAAAGGAGTAAAAGTTAGTAATAACTTTTACTTTTTAGAAGGAGAGAAAATGAAAACAAAGAGAGTTAAACTAAATTCATATAATTTAATAATGACTAAAGTAAAAGACTTTAAAGAAATAAATATTAGAGTTATCTTTAAAAGACCATTTAATAAAGATGATATTACTAAAGATTCATTACTTATAGATATGTTAACTTATTCAACTAAAACTTACCCTAATCATGTTTCATTTATCAATAAAACTAAAGATTTATATGGAACATATGTAGAATCATATAATGGAAGGACTGGTAACTTTAATTTACTTACTATTTCATTATCGGTGATAAATGGTAACTATGTAGAAATGGATATGTTAAAAGAGGCTATTCTCCTTTTAAAAGAAATAATATTTAATCCTAATGTTAAAGATAAAGCTTTTGATAATAATACTTTTAACATTAACAAAGAAAGATTAGAAGGAATATTAAAAAATGTTAAAGATAATAAAGCTCGTTATGCTGAATTAAGAATGTTAAACAGTTTAGATAAAGATAAACCATATGCTTATAATATTGATGGTAATTTAAAAGATTTAAAGAATATTACTAGTAAAGATATATATGAAGAATATTTAAAAGTTTTAGATGAATCAGAAATAAGTATCTATATTACTGGTGATATTGATTTAGAAGTAGTAGAAAAAGAATTTGAAAATAATATTGATTTCAAACGCCCTAATAAAAAGTATAAAGATATCTTTATTACTAATAGTAAAACTAATAAGATTAGAATGATTGTAGAGAAGACAAATAATATTCAATCTAAACTTTCTATTGGTTGTAAGATTGATAATATAAATGACATTTTATATCCTTTATTTTTATATAATATTATTTTAGGTGCTTCAACTAAATCAAGATTATTCTTAAATGTAAGAGAAAAACTATCGTATGCTTATTATATAAATTCTGGGCTAATTTTAACTGATAATTTATTAGTTATCAATTCAGGAATAGATAAAAAGAATTTAATGAATGTAGTAAATGAAATAAAAAAAGAAATGGACAATTTAAAAAATGGTAATATTTTAGATGAAGAACTTGATATGGCTAAGAAAACTTATACTAATTCTTTACTAATGATGTTAGATAATTTATCATCTATTACTTATACAATAGCAGGTTTTGATATTTTAGGTAGAGATAATTATTTAAAAAGAATTGAAGAAATTAATAAAGTAACAAAAGAAGATATAGTAGAGGTTGCTAAGTTAATTCATATGGATACAGTCTTTTTGCTAGAAGAGGGGGATAAAATTGAAGAGAATAAAGATTAATAATTTTAATGAAAAATTATATTATGAAAAACTTGATAATGGATTAGAAATTTATTTATTTTTAACTCCAAGACAAAAAAGTTATTGTGCTTATTTTACAACTAAATTTGGTGGTGCTAATGATAAATATAAAAAAAATAATAAAGAATATTCTATAATTCCAGGAACGGCACATTTCTTAGAACATAAGCTTTTTGAACAAGAAGATGGAGAAAATGCTTTAACTTTTTATGCTAAAAGTGGTTCTAATGTTAATGCTTGGACTACTAAGAAATTTACAACTTATTATTTTGAAGGATGTGAAAATTTTGAAGGGAACTTAAAATATCTTCTTAATTATGTTTCTAATCCATATTTAACAGATGAAAATGTAAAAAAAGAAAAAGGGATAATAAAACAAGAAATAAGAATGTATAAAGATGATCCTGATTCTATTTTATTTGAAAAATTATATAATAACTTATTTCATATTGATAGTATTAAACGAGATGTAGCGGGTGAAGAAAAAGATATTGATAAAATCACCAAAGAAAGTCTTATGGAATGCTATAATACATTTTATCAACCTAATAATATGTTTTTAATTGTTTCAGGTAATTTTAAACCTAAAGATGTTATTGAACTTGTAAAAAAGGAGATAAAAGATAAAGAGAAAATACCATTTGAAGTAATTAAAAATGAAGAACCAGATACTGTTTTAAAAGAAAAAGAATATCTTAAAAGAGATATTAAGTCTGATAAATTTGTTTTAGCCTATAAAATAAATAAAAAATTATTTGGTGAAGATTTATACTTTGCAAAGTATTATTTTGATATTATACTGGAATCTAATTTTGGAGTTGGATCAGAATTTAGAGAAAGAATGAGACTTAATAAATTATTTACAGGATTTACTACTTATCATGTTGAAAGTAATAATCATTTAGTTGTTATGTTTTTAGTTGAAACTACTAAAACTAATAGAATGATTAATGAAATAAAAAAAGAACTTAAAGAATTAAAAGTAACTAAAGAAGAGTTTGAACGTTCCAAAAAAGAGTATATATCTTATGAAATTAGGAAAGTTGAAAATCAAGATATGGTGGTTGACTCAATACTAAATGATATTATTAGTGATGGTAAATATCATAATCAAAGAATAGATGATATAAAAAGTTTAGATTATGATTATTTATTAAGTCTAATGCATAATTTAGACTTTTCTAATAGTTCTTTAGTGGTGATTTCAAGTAAGGAAAAGAGTAATAATTTTGGAAAATAATTAATATACATATAGAAAGATATTGCAATATTTTTAAATATTTGTTATATTATTATATAGAATAAGGAGATGTGTGAAGATGGACTTTAGTAAGTTTATACAATTCCCAGGGGTTTTAGTTTTAGTAGGAGTAGTTTTATTGATAATTGCAGTGATTATTAGTATTTCATCTGCAATTAAAAATAAAAAGAATAAAGGTAATATTAACCAGCCTGCAACATTTAGTAATGATGTCTCACCACAACCTATGGAAATGGAACAAGGCTTTAATATGATGAATAACAATCCAACTCCTTATATGAATCAAAATAATAATGTAATGGCAAATAGTAATCCAACTAATCCAATGATTGATAATCCAATGGGTGTACCAACAAATAATGGACCAATGCCTGGAGCAGCAAATGATAATCCTATGGCCAGCAATGAACAAGCGCCAAATTTAATGGGTAATAATAATTCAATGGGTGGTATGCCACCATTTGTTAATCCTGAAGAAGCACCTATGGTTTCTCCTATACCTGAGGTTACACCTGTAACTCCAGTTATGCCTGAACCAGTAGTGGAGGAGAAAAAAGAACCTATTACTAATCCTTGGGCTAATGCTTCAACAGCTTATGGCGGTGCTAATCCTATGGATGGAGTTAATTTAAATTTCAATAATGGTCCACAAGAACCATATGGTGAAAAAAACTTTACGGCAAGTCCAACTCCAACGATTAATCCTATGGAAACATCAGCAGTAAATCCTATGGAGCCTCCAAAAAGTGATGATGTAGAAACTTTATAGTTTCTTTTTTTTTTAAAATATTTTATAATTAATTTATAAGGTGGGTGTATTTATGACTAAGAAAGCATTTTTAGTGTTAAAAGGATTCTTTTTAGGGTTGGCTAATTTAATTCCAGGAGTTAGTGGAGGAACAGTTGCAGTAACGCTTGGAATATATGAATATCTAGTAGATGCTATTAACGGTTTAACAAAAAAGTTTAAAGAGAACTTTAATAAACTTTTACCAATTGCAATAGGAGTAGTTTTATGTTTTATCTCTATGAGTAAAGTGATAACATTAGCACTTGATAAATATCAATTTGCAACTATTATGTTCTTTATAGGTTTAATAATGGGTGGAATAAACATTTTATTTAAAAAAGTTAAAGGTAAAGCATCTGTTAGTAATTTTATTTGGTTAGCATTAGCATTTGGTTTTGTTATGTTTTTAGTTTTAGTACAAAATGGAACTGCACCAGTAACCTTAGCAAAGGTTAGAATAGTAGATATACCATTATTAATTGTTCTTGGTATTATTTCAGCAGCTTCTATGGTTATACCTGGTGTTAGTGGATCATTTGTTTTAATGCTTTTAGGATATTATAAAGAAATAGTATCAACAGTTGGTGATTTAACTAATTTCTCACATCTAGGACACAACTTAATAATTTTAATACCTTTTGGTATTGGCGTTTTACTAGGAATATTCTTAATAACTAGAATAATTAAAAAATTACTTGAAAAGTATGAAACAAAAGTATATTTTGGAGTACTTGGTTTTGTAATAGCATCAATTATAGGAATAGTATTATCAATTGAACCATTTAAAGTTACAGTATGGAATATATTAATTGGAGTAGTAACATTTATTTGGGGATTCTTAGTAACAAGAGCACTAATGAAAGAAAATAAGGAATAAAAGAGTTTTATAAACTCTTTTTTTGTGGTATCATTAATATAGGAAAGGATGATATAAATGTTGGAAAAAATAAAAAGTAATGAAACATTATTATCAATTATAGGTATATTTGTATTAATAATATTAGTAGTTGGGATAACATATGCAGGATTTAGTAAAACATCTAGTGGAG
>Ga0247611_10002458_pt1 | contig 29844 bp, 25 predicted proteins | sample 177DNAGHGhighgp2_FD_192422 | JGI IMG/M metagenome (GOLD analysis project Ga0247611, IMG submission 192422) | Sheep rumen microbial communities from Palmerston North, Manawatu-Wanganui, New Zealand - 1770 DNA GHGhigh gp2 | ecosystem: Host-associated > Mammals > Digestive system > Stomach > Rumen... | reverse complement strand
CGGGGGAGTTCACGCAATACATGCGCTGGATGGGTGCCTGCATCTGTGCGCACAGGGTGAAGTAGTAGATGGGTGCGGCAAGCACCAGCACCTCGGCCTCGGCCATTAGTGGATACAGCTCCTGCATGTCGTCCTTCTGGATGCAAGTTCCGTTGCCCTTGGTGTGGCAATACTCGCAGGCGAGGCAGCCAGCAATCTTCTTGCGGGCAACATTCACCAATGTTACGTTGTGACCTGCTGCCTCGGCAGCCTTCTTGCACTCGTCGGCCATCCAGGCAGTGTTTCCATTAGCCCGTGGCGATGCTTGTAAAATGAGAATGTTCATAGTTTGGTTTCTGTTTAATTAGTTATTAATTGAGAAGTGCAAAGTTACATAAACCCCCCGACAATTACTAATTATAGTAAATAAATTATTCAAGTTTATAAAGTTTTAGAACTTTAGAATTAATGTCTTGCATTGTGGGAGTGGTCATTGGTCGCTGAACTCGATTATTGCACTGGTCTCGGTGCCGATGGCCAGGCACACGGTGATGGTGCCGCCAGAGTTGAAAATGGTGGGGGTGAGCAGGTCGCCCAGCTTGGCAGGGACTCGGTACTCCATGCGCATGCTTTTAACCTCGAAGTCCTCGGGTAGCAGTTCCATTGCCATGCGTGCGTAGCAGGCGTTGTTCATGTGACGGTTGTAGTCGATGTCGGCTCGCAGCACCTTGACGGGGGGCGCTTGGATGCCTGCCTCTTTGGGGAGGATGATGCGGCGGTCGCGATAGCTCATGTCTCGCTTGTCGTCCATGACGATGGTGGCTATGATCTCATCGTCGATGCGCTTGAGACGACCAGTGGTGAGGTCAACAAAGGCTCCCATGCTCCACGTTTTGAGGCATGGCTCGCCATGGGCATCGGTGATGAAGGTGTTGCGAAAGCCGTACATGGGCTTCACCTCATAGACCGATGTGGTGACAGTGAGGTCTTCCTTGAATCGTGGCATTCTCACAATCTCAACCTGGCGCGTGGCGAGTAGCTGCGTCATGTGCTGAGAGTGGAAGAATTGCTTCACAGCTGGCTCGCTCTCAAGCCACATCTCGGAGCAGTCTTGCAGCATCTGCAATGCCGAGTAGAGTTTGAGCTTGCCCTCGCTGTCGCAGGTGCTTGTTGTAACTTTAAATTTTAGGCTATACATTTTTGGTTTGTTGTTATTGATTGGATGTTTCGGTTGTTTCGGTTGTTTCGGGCGAGTGGGCTTTCTTGCAGAATTTGCTTTTCAGGCGCTTGTAGCCCTCCACGCCTAAGATTGTCAAGCCGCCGTATTGGCAGGTCTTGGCGAGGCCGAAGAGGATGGTCCACAGCACGCCTTTTGCCGTGACGCTAATGGGCAGTAACATCTGTGCAAACGAGAGGATGTAGAATGGGATGCAGCACAGCAGCACTATCACGCCCGTGCGGAACGAGAGTGACTGTAGCCAGCGTTTCACCTTGTTAAAAATGCCAATGGTGTAGATTTTTATCTTTTTCATGGTTTCCAAATGTGTAGTCCTTCGGCACAGGCTATGCTGCCAATGAGCTGCAATGTGTTCTCATCGTCACCATACACTGCCATGTAGTGGTCGTCGCCAGTGATTGAGAGCATGGCTTGCGATTGCTTGAGGACTACCAGTAGCGGCTTGCGCTCAAGCACTAGCTGTTCTAAGGCGCTAGGGGCGGGATTTTCCTGCCAGGACTCGTCGCTGACCTGATAGACGGCAATGTCCTCATAGCAGTTGAGCTTTAATAGCAAAATGGCAAACTTGCGATAAATGGCATCAATGTGTGGTGGCGACAGGAAATGCTTTTCTATCTCAAAATATTGCCCTGCGGCACCCACCGGCACCTGCTTGGGCAGGATGTCGATAATCCAGCAGGGCTTAGAAAGGAAATACTCAATATCAATCATCACTGAGCATTGACGACATTTGGTGTCCATGCGTTGAAGAAGCGCAACACTTTCTCCTTGTTATAGCCCTTGCCTTCCTCGAGGAAGCTTGAGTCTTGAATGTGAATGACGTTGCCTTTAGTGTCGAGCACTACAAAGACGGGATATCCAAAGCGGCCGGGGTTGCCCAGGCGCTTGAGCATGGCTTTGTCGCGTGTCTCGTTGCTGGAGCTGCGAGGGTTGTAGTTGACGTGTATATACACGAAGTTGCTGTCGATGACCTTGGCAATATCCTCGTCGTTAGTGATGAAGTCGGCAAAGCGCAGGCACCATGGGCACCAGTTGCCACCCACCTGACAAATCACAAACCTGCCCTGGTCGCTGGCTTGCGCCAGTGCTTTGTCGATCTGTGCCATTGGGTCGATGCTCTCGTCATATACTTTCTTGAGCTGGGCATTGGCGCCTAGCGCTAAGACTGCTAAAATCGCTACAATTAAAAGTTTTCTCATCATTATTCTGATTATTGGTACTTCGTGAAGTTATATTTGTCCCTTAATTCGGCCTTTTTCTCCTCGCTTTGGCTAGTGAAGTAGCCTTTCCAGCCGGGACAGAAGTTGATGTGCCAGCGCCAGAAGCGGCCCAGCAGCGAGTTGGGTTTCTTGTCGTAGTGTGCTCGGAATTTACAGTTTTCGCATGTGTGTGCCATAATGATATTGATAATGAGTAGTAAGAAATAATTAATGCCACAAAGATAAGAAATTCTTTTAATATTTGGTCAAGTTAGTGAACGATTTTGTAATTTTGCACAACAAAAAATCATCACTACAATGGCAATAATCGAAGTAACATCGCTGGAGCAGAGTGGGGTGCAGGTCTTTGGCACTCTCACCGAGGCGCAACTGCGCAACCGGCTGGAGCCCGAGAAGGGCATCTTTATAGCCGAGAGTCCCAAGGTGATTGACGTGGCGTTAAAGGCTGGTTATGAGCCGCTGTCGCTGCTGTGCGAGCGCAAGCACATCGAGGGTGATGCCGCTGGCATTATTGCGCGCTGTGGCGACATCCCGGTCTATACTGGCGAGCGCGAACTCCTGGCGCAGCTCACGGGCTACACCCTCACTCGCGGCGTGCTGTGCGCCATGCGCCGCCCGGCTCTGCCCCCGGTGGAGCTGGTGTGCCGTGATGCGAGTAGGGTAGTGGTGATTGACGGTGTTACCGACACCACCAACATTGGCGCCATCTTCCGCTCGGCGGCGGCACTGGGCATTGATGCGGTGCTTCTCACGTCCACCTCGTGCGACCCGTTAAACCGCCGTGCCGTGCGCGTGTCGATGGGCTCGGTGTTTCTCGTGCCCTGGACGTGGCTTGACGCTCCCATCAGTAGCCTCAACTCGCTAGGCTTTAAAACTGTGGCGATGGCTCTCACCGATAAGTCTATAGCGCTCGACGACCCCATCCTCGCTACAGAGCCTCGCCTGGCGATAGTGATGGGCACCGAGGGCGATGGCCTGCCACATGAAACCATTGAGCAGGCCGACTATGTGGTGCGCATCCCCATGAGCCATGGTGTTGACTCGCTCAACGTGGCAGCCGCCTCGGCAGTAGCCTTCTGGCAGCTGAGAACAATTCACAATGCTTAATGCTTAATGCACAATGCTTAATGCTTAATGCTTAATGCTTAATGCACAATGCACAATGCTTTATGCATAATTCACAATGCATAATGCATAATGCACAATGCTTAATGCATAATGCACAATGCATAATGCACAATGCTTAATGCACAATGCTTAATGCACAATGCTTAATGCATAATTCATAATCTAGAAAATCTAGAATTTCTAGAAAATCTAGTTTATCTAGAAGAAACCCTTAACTCTTAACCCTTAACTCTTAACTCTTAACCCTTAACTCTTAACTAAAGGTTCACTACCTCTACTGTGCTGCTCGAGGAGTTGCCTTCTTGGTTGACTCTAATCTGCACTGGAATCTTCTCTTTCAGCTCCTCGATGTGGCTGATGATGCCCACATGGCGGCCAGTTTTCTCATATAGAGTGTGCAGCGTGTCGATAGCCTTTTGTAGGGGCTCGCCACTAAGCGTTCCAAATCCCTCGTCGATAAAGAGCATCTCTACTCTGAGCTGCTGAGCAATATCGCTCAATGCTAGCGCCAAAGCCAGCGACACGATGAAGCTCTCGCCGCCCGAGATGGTGCTGGCAGGCCTTCTTGCATAGCCCTGGTAGGCATCTTCCACAAGAATAAAGAAGGTCCCCCTTTCCACGGTGAGTCTATATCGGTTGGTGAGCGTCTTCAAGAAGGCGTTGGCCGAGTGGATGAGGTTCTCGAGGATGTAGCTCAGTGCAATGTTTCGGAACTTCTTGCCCTTGTTGTCGCCCAGGTACTTGCTCAACTGTCCCCATTTGTCATATATTTCTTTCTTTTTGTTACACTCGTCAAGTAGCTTGCTCTGTTGCTGCTTTAGGCGCTCGTCATTTTCTAGCTTCTCCTTGATGCCGCCCATTTGTTCTCCAAGCTCCTTTACGGCCTCATCGACCTTGGTGCTCAAGGCATTGAGCGACTCGCTTGTTTCGTCTTGTGCAAACTCAGGCTTCTCATCGTTGTGGGTCTTGAGTCGGGTAGTGCAACCATCGACCGCTGTTTTAGCTTGCAACACGTTGTCTTGAATTTTCTTCAGTGATTGCTGCAATGCTGCGATGTCGCCCAGGCTGTGCTGCGACAGTGTCACTAATGTCTCAACGGTGAACGACGGGTTGTCCTCAAGCCACCCTTCGAGCTGTGTGGCCATTTCGCTTTCAGTCTTTTGTGACTGCACGATTTGCGCTTGCAGTGTCGCAATCTTGGTGTTCAGGTCATTGGCAACCTTTGTCAACTGCTTTATTTCTTTTTTGCTGGTGACACTGGCGTCGCGCCACTGAGGCATAGACTTGAGAATGTCGTTGAAAGCGCTTGTGGCGTGGTCATGTTCGCTCAAGGCATTATCAACAGCGGTGGCCTGCTGTTGTTCGTCCTCGACAAGCCGCCTAAACAGCTCTGCCGCCTTTTTTAGCTCGGCCGCAAACTGGCGTGGCTCGGTCTTCCAGTCGTTCTCCCAGTCGCCGGCATTAACAAGCTTCTCCACCTCGCTTTGGTGACCGGCGAGCTCATTGCGTTTTGTCTCGATGATTCTGTCGCTTGACTGAATGTGGGCCTGGTGTTTGCTTATTATCTCTTTTATTTCATTGAGCTTGTTGTTTGCAGAGGTGAGCTCTTGCTGCAGTTTTAGGACTAGTTTGTTTTGGTCATTGCGTTCTTTCTCCTTGGTCTCGCCAGCGGCAATTTGCTGGTTAAGTGTGTCGATTTTATCATTGTTATGGTTTTGCAATGTTTCAAGCTGCTGCTTGGTGTTGTCGCTAAGAGTGTCGATGCCACATTCTCTACAAGCTGCAAGTGCTTTTAGTGTGTCTTTTTCAAGCAGTTTCTTGTACTTGTTGAGTTCTTTGCCTTTGTCGGTTAGCTGTTTTTGCTGAGCTAGGATTTCGGCCTTTGTGGCATTAACCAAGTCTTTCTTCTGCTCAAGCAGCTTGTCAAGATTTTTGAGCTCATTCTCGGCTTGTGCGAAGATGTTGTCGAGCGCATCCTCATGTGGCAACTCATGGCTAATCTTTTGCTGGCACACGGGACACACGTCATTCATTTTCAGTTTGGAGCGCATGTTCTTAGCCCACTTGTCAACGCTTTCGCGCAGCTTGTCGCACACTTCTTTCTCGGTGTCGCGTTTCACTTGCGTGCTGCTGCTCTCTTTCTCTTGTTGCTTGAGCTTTTCTTCGAGCGTGGCAATGGCCTCCTGGGTTGACACGATTGTGTCTTGGGCGTTTTTCACCTCGTCATCGCTCTTCTTTAGCGAGTCAATCATCAGCAATGCAGTGCTAATGCTGGTGGTCGTTTTGGTGAGTTGGTCTTTTCTCTCACGCAACTCGGGCAGTTTCATTGCAGCAAGCTCTTGCTCAATCTTGTCGAGCATTTTTTTAGCTTCTTTTACTTCTTCATCTTTAGTGTTGAGAGCAATTTGTGCCTCTTCAAGTTTTGTCTTTAGCTCGCCGTTGAGTTTGCGCTTTGTCTCATCAATGCTGGTTTGCTCCTTGTTGATGTTGTCCTGGCAGTTGATGATTGCCGTGAGATGCGCCAGGATGGTCTGCTCGTTAGAATACACATTTTTCTTGCTCTCTTGCTCTTTAATGAGCTGTTGAGTTTTTCTCAGTTGCTCTTTCTTGTGCTCAATGTCATTCTCGAGCCATAGCAGTGCGGCTTTAGTCCTCTCAAAGTGTGGCAATAGTGCGTCAAGCTCACTTCTGAGTCGGTTAGTTTCATTAGCAGCCCTGTTCTTGCCGCTAAGCCAGCTGCGTGCTTCGATGGTGTCATTCCATTTCTTGACGAGTGCGGCGTTGTTCTTAAAGTCCTCACTTTCTTGCTGGCGTTGTGCCTGGACAAGTGTAGCTTGCAATCTCTCAAGTTCCTCTCTGAGCAACTTGTCGTTGCTTAGCCATTGTATTTTGTGGCCTATTTGGGCCTGTTGCTGTTTCTTGATTATATACTCGGCGTCGAGTTGCTTCATTCGGGTGTTCATCTGTTCCAATTCCTCGCTGGTGAGCACTTCGATGCCTGCCAGGCGCTGGTTTGCGTTCTCCCAGTCGCGTTTCTTGCTGCTGTAGATTTCAAAGATTTTTACTCCTAGTTTTGTGTAGGTGTCAACACCCGTAATCTTCTCAAGAATCGAACTCTTGTCTTCGTCCTTGCTGTTGAGGAACTTAGTGAACTCTCCCTGTGCCAGCATGGTGGTGCGGCAAAACTGCGTGAAGTCGAGTCCCACGGCTTGATTTATCTCCTCATTGATTTGACCCTCCTTGTTGAGCAAAGTGTCGTCCCCAATGATTTGTAAGGTTCTTTTACTGCTTTGCAGGTTACCTGTGCGAGCTCTTGTCACGCTCCAGGTGGCAAGGTAGCGCTTGTTGTTGCGGCCTTCGAATGAAAGCTCTATTGTGGCCTCTTTCGTCCCTCGTCGCATGATGAGCCTGGGGTCATTGATTTTGACCTCTAGCGTGTTCTCGATTATTGTGTCCTTGTCTTGCCTTTTTACCACCTGAGTGCCCTCCATGCGTGGTGTGTTGCCATATAGCGCTAGGCATATAGCATCGAGTATAGTAGATTTGCCAGCACCTGTCTTGCCTGTAATGAGAAACACTCTGGCCGAAGCAAGCGGTTCTTGCTCAAAATTGATAGTTGCATCTTTGATAGATGCTATGTTGTGCATCTTGAGGTTTAGCAGTTTCATAATGTCATCAATTGTTGTTTTCTTGGTTTAGGTGGGTTCTATAAATTAAGATAAAGTATAATAGTGTTTTGGTTGTATTTTGTTTTCTGTCGGCATCTTTTTATTTAAAGTCTTGAAATGTAGCCCGCTACTATTCTTCAACTTTGAATAAAAACCTGCTCGACATAAATTCAAAATCCATCTCAATTAATTTATAGAATCCACCTGTAATGCCTCTAGTGCTTCGTTGAACATTTGTTCCATCTCTTCATTAAATGAGCCAGCCACATTACTGATGTAGCGTTTTGCAATTTCGATGGGTGCAATCTCTTGCAATTCCTGCACGGTGAGTGCTTGGCCCGTAGTGCGTTCACGGTCTTGGCGTTTTGTGTTGATGTGGCACACCCGGCACGTCTTGCTGGCAGCAATGCTTTGAGCTTCTTCGTTGGCTCCCACAGGCAGGAAGTTTTCCACTTCAACATTGAGCCTGATGTAGGCGGGGATGTCGCTGGGGAAGTCCTCAAGCAGCCGTTTTGCTTCGTCCCACGTGGCATTATAGTCGCCAGGCAACGACACCAGTGGCCGTGGGTTGACAATAGGTATTTCGGTGACTCTGGGCAGTGCCCCATGGCTGTCGATTTCCACCAGTGAGATGCTGTGGTCGTAGTTCTCATCAAAACTCACCGCCAGTGGCGTGCCGCTATAGCGCATGCGGTGCTCGGTGTTGTGGATGAACTGTGCATGGTGGATGTGGCCCAGTGCCAGGTAGTCATAGCCAGTGCCAAAGTAGATATGCTCCACAGCATCAACTCCGCCCACTGTCTTCTGTCCCGTAAGGTCATGGCCAGTAAAGTTGCACCCCTCCACGGTGGCGTGAGCCATCATCACCACAGGAAGGCTGCCCGTGTTTCTTTCTTCAACCATTCCCAGCAGTTGTTCAAAGAAACCCTGGGGGATGTTGCGCTGGTAAGCATAGGGCACCGCCACCACCCATCCCTTGCCAGGAATCTCAATAATGTGGTTGCTGGGGTTCTCTTTGTCGATATTGCCAATGGCGTGTACTTTAAGTTCGCGCCAGGGGGTGTGGAAGATTTCATGCTTAGAGCTGCTGTCGTGGTTGCCGGCGGTGATGACGATGGTCATCTCTGGGCACGCCCGGTGCATTGCCACTATGGCGTCGGTAAACATGGTTTGCACTGCGGCGCTGGGCTGTGAGGTGTGATACACGTCACCGCTGAGCACCATCGCGTCGGGCTGTTCGTTCTTAATAATTTCCTCAATTTGACTGAGCATCGACAGTTGCTCCTGGGTGCGGTCATAGCCGTAGAGCGTGTGCCCAAGATGCCAATCGCTGGTGTGTAGAATTTTCATTAATTTTTAGTTGGTAGTTAGTTTTTAGTTGTCCTAGATTATCTAGAATTCTTTATCAATTACTTCTCATTACTTATCACTGAATTAAACGCGTCCATTATCACCGTGGGACGGTAGTTCTGGAATGCTCCCAGTGGGTAGTGACCCTCGGCTTCGGGAGCCCAGTAGAACACGCCGGGGCAGTTGCCGCCAGTGCGGTTGCGAGCAGCATCAATGAGGCGTGTCATGAATGCCTTGCCCGCCTCGGGTCGTCGCGCCTCATAGCCTGTCTCGACTATCATTACCGGGCAGTGATACTCCTGTGCCAGAGTGTTGATGTTCTCAATCACGCGCTCAAGGGTCTCGTCTTCGCTCTTGGTGAGTCCGGCGTCCATGTCCCAGTAGGGATACACGCTCACGCCTATCATGTCGTAGTGAGCCTTATACTTCTTTAGGCCGTTGAAGATGGTGTGGTAACGGTCGATGTCGCAGGCGGCGTCGAGGTGAACGATGCAGTAGGCATGAGGATATACCTTCTTGGCAGCACGGTAACCTGCCTCGGTGAGTCCGGCATACTGCTTCATGTTCTCGGGAGTGTGAGCCATGGGCCACAGGAAGCCGTTGGTGGTCTCGTTGCCTATCTGTATCCATTTCACATCTACGCCGTTATCTTTGAGTAGTTGTAGCGTCTGGGTGGTGTGCATCGCCAGGGCGCGCTTCATGGCTTCGTAGTTGTAGTGGCGCCAGCGTGCCGGGATGTTCTGCTTGCCAGGGTCGGCCCACCAGTCGCTGTAGTGGAAATCAATCATGATTGCCATGCCTAGAGCCTGTGCGCGCTGTGCCATGGCCAGCACGTCGTGCATGTCGCACTCGCCGTCACGAGGATTGACCCACACCCTGAAGCGTGCTGCATTAAGCCCTAGCTCGCTCATGAGCGTGATGTTGTCGCGCTCCTGACCAGCAGCGTTATATAGTTTCACGCCATTGCGCTCAAGCTCGCTGGTGCCGCTGATGTCGGCACCCAGCCAAAACTCCTGTGCCGCAGCACTAACAGCTATGACACAAGCAACAAGTATTAATGCAATCTTCTTTTTCATAATATATAGGTGGAAAGGGGGAGGGGTATCGTTTATCGTTTATGGAAGACAGTGGTGAGATTATGGGTATTACAACCTGTTGACTCTCTAGCGGACAAGGCACGCCTTGTCCCTACACAATCCTTAACACTTAATCTATGGTGCTACAGCGCGAGCCGCAGACCAATGAATGGGTAACTTCTGCCCTCGTTCTGGTCCATATATTTTATCTCACATTCCTCGGGCGAGCTCTTCCAGCTGCCATTGTAGAACGTGGCTGAGGGGCGAGCAAGGCCTGGGCCAATGTCGGCCGACGTGGAGCGAGTGCCGTCGTCATACTCGGCACACCACTCACTCACGTTGCCGCTCATGTCGTAGATGCCTAGCTCATTGGGCGCCTTAGTGGCCACCGGGTGGGGCTTGCCGTCGCTGTTGCCTTCATACCACGCCACCTGGTTGATGTCGTTGCCGCCAGAGTATAAATATCCCTTGCTCAAGTTGCCGCCGCGGGCAGCAAATTGCCACTCGGCAGCGGTAGGAAATCTAAATGCCTTGCCTGTGAGTTCGTTTAACTTATAGATGAAGAATATGCAGTCTTCATATCGCACATTCTCGACGGGACCGTTGTCGTTTTTTACCTCACTAGGATTATCCTCCATCACCGCTTGCCACAACGCTTGGGTCACCTCGGTTTGACCTATGTAATAGGACTTTAAAGTCACATGCTTTTCATCATATTGGTCATAGCCAACACGATTAGTGGTTGTGAATGACCCACCATCAACAGGCACCATCTCAAACGTCACTCCCTTTACCGTGAAGGTGAGGTTCTTTCCTGCCGACGCTTTTTTACCTTTCTTGCCTTTTTTGGTGACTGCGCTCTTAGCCTTGCCTTTCTTAACCCTGGCCTCAACCACAGGTGTCGTGCCAGCCAAGAATAACGTCACCAGCGCTATAATCCATAAATTGCATTTTCCGAGTTTCATAATTATAGTTTTTATTGTTAGATGTTTTTTTGCAAATATATAAAAAAATCTCAATATCACCTCACAAATTACCCATAAAACGAAAATAAATAGTATTTTTGCAAAAGAAGACGGACCAAAACAGATAGTCATGAAAAAGAATTTATTTTTATTATTAGCAATGATAACACTGATCAATAGCGGCTATGCCCAGGTAGTGCATCCATTCAGAGCCGAAAATGTGTATAACACCCTAAAAGAAGGTATCGCTACCGACCTTGATCACCGCAACGACATGGCACGCCTGTTGAGCACTATGGACACGTTGATTACTGGGCAGCTTTCGATGACACCGAGACACAAAATTACTTCAACGCACAAAAGTGGTACAAAAAGAGTAAGTCTCCAACCGAACTCTCCGACATCGAGAAATTCAACGCAGCCCTCATCAAGCAAGTAATGGCAGGAGAATGATGACTCTAAAAAGCTTTCTTTTTTGAGATTAAGATTGTTTTTATTAGTGAACAGAGATACAAACAACCAATACCCACAAAATTATTATTAACTACTATGAAACAAAGAATCTTCCTATTGGCCACAGCAATTGCCATCTTCACATTCGCCGGCAACGCAGCTTCCCGCTTTCCACAGGAAAAACAGATGAAAGCCCTGTTTGAAAATGGCATAAAAGCTCAACTTGAGCACCGCTTCGATAAGCGACAGGTGCTTGACACAAAGCAGTTCTTTACCAATCACAGACATCTTTCCTACGATGGTCTAGAACTATGCCCTATTGAGACTAATAATAAAGATGGTCTCACACTCTCTGTAGAGAAACTGGGCAATGACACCGTGCTTGTATATCGCAATGCCATTGACGACCCTGTTGAGGTCTATTACTACACTAACCGTTTACATTCTGAGGTTGAATTATCAATCTACGTTCAGTATATCTTGGCTGGGAACTATATGCTCACCAATGGAAAGAATTCAATTTTCGGACTGTGGCAAGATTTTTACACAGGAAGCAAGTATAACACCGATCCTGGAGTATATCGCATTATGAAAATGGAGAAAGACAAAATAAAGATTATCCATAGCTTTGAACGTGTGAGCCATGGAGATCCTAACTCCTCCAATCTGCCGGGAGGAGGTGGTGCTGGTGCCATCTGCCCATTCTTAATGTGGGAGCTAAAGCTCACAGCCGATGGCTTATTGGCCCAAGAGACTTATGGCGATAAATTTGTTGACCACCGCCCTCGTCTCGCAGATGGCAGCAACATGCTCACCAAGGTGCAGTGCCCGTGGAAAGGCATCGACGGCAAATGGGCGTTCACTTCGGTGATGCCTCTCACACACAAATTGCTCAGACTCTTCCCGAAGGATGCTCTCGAATTAATGTACGCTGAAATCTTCGCTCGTCACGGCAACATCTTCGAAGATGACAAGTATCAGAAATACTTCGATGCTCAACCCTGGTACAAGAAGAACAGCAACCAAACGGAACTTACCGACATCGAGCAATTCAACGCCGACCTCATCAACGAGGTGATAATGTCAATGTAACATTAACTTTTTATGGATATTCAACGCAGTTTATTCGACGATTTAGATAACAACAATGATGTGGTGGAGCAGAAGCCCAAGCAAGCCGAACAGCCCACTGGCGACCAGGCACGCATCCTAGAGCTTCGTGACACGCTCAACCGCCACAACCACAACTATTATGTGCTCAACCAGCCCACCATCAGCGACCAGGAGTTTGACCACCTGATGCGTGAGTTACAGGACCTGGAGGCGGCGCATCCCGAGATGGCCGACCCCTTGTCGCCCACCCAGCGCGTGGGCAGCGACCTCAGCCATGGCTTTGAGCAGGTGATTCATGAGCGCCCCATGATGTCGCTGGGCAACAGCTACAGCATCGAGGAGGTGCAGGACTTCTTGCGTCGCGCTAAAGACGGCCTCGGTGGCGAGCCAGTGGAAATAGTGGGCGAGATGAAATATGACGGCACGAGCATATCGGTCATCTATGAGAACGGACGTCTGGTGCGCGCCGTGACCCGTGGCGACGGAGTGCGTGGCGACGATGTCACCGCCAATGTAATCACCATTCGCAGCCTGCCCTTGCAGCTGCCACAAGGCATGGACTATCCCGCTCGCTTTGAGGTGAGAGGCGAGATATTGCTGCCGTGGGCACAATTTGAACGCCTAAACCAGGAACGCGCCTTCAACGAGGAACCCCTCTTTGCTAACCCCCGCAATGCTGCCGCTGGCACGCTGAAACTTCAGAATAGTGCCGAGGTGGCAAAACGTGGTCTTGATGCCTATTTCTATTTCCTACTCGGCGACAACCTGCCCTATTCCACACACACCGAAGCTATGGACGCCGTGCGCTCTTGGGGCTTTAAGGTAGCCCATACCGAAGTGCTCGAATCTATTGATGCAGTGGCCGATTTCATAGGACGATGGGACAAAGACCGCAAGTCACTGCCAGTTGCCACTGATGGGCTTGTTTTCAAACTCAACTCTTTAAGGCAATGGCTCAACCTTGGCGCTACTGCTAAGTCACCACGCTGGGCAATAGCCTATAAGTTTGCCCCCGAGCGCGAGTGTACCAAGCTCAAGTGGGTGAGCTATGAGGTGGGACGCACGGGCGTTATCACCCCCGTTGCCAACCTGGAGCCTGTGCTACTGAGCGGTACCATCGTCAAGCGCGCCTCGCTACACAACGAAGACATAATACGTCAGCTCGACATTCACGACGGCGACATGGTGTATGTGGAGAAAGGTGGAGAGATTATCCCCAAGATAGTGGGCGTTGACACCAAGCAGCGCGAGCCTGGCGCCCAGCCCATACAATTCGTGAGCCATTGCCCAGTGTGTGGCACCCCGCTCAAGCGCATCGAGGGCGAGGCGGCATGGGTGTGCCCCAACAAGTGGGAGTGCCCACCGCAAATCACCGGGCGCATCGAGCATTTTGTGGCTCGTCATGCCATGAACATCGACGGCATTGGCGAGGAGGTGGCAGTGCAGCTGCACGAGAGTGGCCTTGTCAATGACATCGCCGACCTCTATGACCTCACCCAGGAGAAGCTGGTGAGCCTCGACCGCTTCCAGCTCAAGAGTGCCCAGCGCATCATGCGAGGCATCGAGCAGTCGCGGCAGGTGCCTTTTGAGAGGGTGATATATGCGCTGTCGATAAATTTTGTGGGCGAGACCATCGCTAAAGTGCTGGCTCGCCATGTTCACAACATCGACACCCTCATGAGCATGAGTGCCGACGAGCTGGCTGCCATTCCCGAGATAGGGCCAAAGATAGCGCAAAGCATAGTGGAGTATTTTGCTGTGGAGAGCAATCGCGACATTGTGGAGCGGCTGCGATGGGCAGGCTTGCAGATGGCGCTGAGCCAGGAGGAACTTGCCAGCCGCACTACCAAGCTCGAAGGCAAGAAAATCGTTATCAGTGGAGTGTTTCAGCATCACTCTCGCGAAGAATACAAGGCGATGATTGAGCAGAACGGTGGCAAGAACGTGGGCAGCATCAGCAAGGCCACATCGTTTGTTCTCGCAGGTGACAACATGGGCCCAGCCAAGCTCGAGAAGGCGCAGAAGCTAGGCATCGACATCATCAGCGAAGACCAATTCCTGGAAATGATAAAATAATTCAAGTTTGGGGTAATTTTGAAACTTGAGTTAAATAACTAAAAACTTTAAGCTGATAACTCAAAACTTTTCTTTACCTTTGCAGTTTGGTAATAAATTGCTGCGCAAGAATGAAACACTTTGACTTTAAAAAGAACATTTATTCACTCAGTGCCGAGCTTGGGGTTCCGTTTGGAATTCTGTTGTCGATGCTGGCAGTGACGCTGGTGTTCTATGACAGAGTGCCATTTTTGAGTGTGCTGTCGTTGTTGCTGATGCTGGCGGCGCCAGTGGTGTTGTTCCTGTTTCAACGCAAGCGCTTTGTTGCCCTTGAGGGCTTTGCCATATACAGCGACTTGTGGGTCTTGGCGATTTTTACCACATTAGGCGGCTCGCTAATCATGGTGCTGGTAAGTTACTTGACAATCATCTACGCAAGGCCCGACTTCCTTTATGAGCAGATGCGGTATTTCCTTGACAACGCTCCAAATGTCGATGCTCAGACAGCTACCACGCTAGAGAAAATGATCTCGCACCGCGCCTTGCCGTCGCCACTGGAGTTCAGCATGATGCTATTTTGGATGTTTGCATGCTTAGGAAGTTTGGGAGGTGCCATCACGGCATTTATAGCAAGCAAGATACCCTATAGACAACAATAAGACATCATCAAGACGTCATTTTTTAGAACACTACATAATATGGACATTTCGGTTGTAGTTCCTCTTTTCAACGAAGCAGAGTCGCTGCCTGAGCTGGCGGCGTGGATAGAGCGTGTGATGAATGAGCACAGTTTCACCTACGAGGTGCTCATGATTGACGACGGCAGCACCGACACCTCGTGGCAGGTCATCAAGGAGCTTAGCGAGAAGAACCCTTGCATCAAGGGTGTTCACTTCAGGCGAAACTATGGCAAGTCGCCGGCTCTTTACACGGGCTTCGAGCGGGTTAATGGCGATGTCGTCATCACGATGGATGCCGACCTGCAAGACTCGCCCGACGAGATACCAGAGCTTTACCGCATGATTACCGAGGAGGGTTACGACCTGGTGAGCGGATGGAAGCAGAAACGCTACGACCCGCTGTCGAAGACCATCCCCACCAAGCTCTTCAACGCCACGGCGCGCAAGGTGAGTGGCATCAAGAACCTTCACGACTTCAACTGCGGCCTCAAGGCCTATCGCCACGAGGTGGTGAAGCACATCGAGGTGTATGGCGACATGCATCGTTACATCCCTTTCCTTGCCAAGAATGCCGGTTTCGACAAGATTGGTGAGAAGGTGGTTAAGCACCAGGCGCGCAAGTATGGCAAGTCAAAATTTGGCCTTGACCGCTTCGTCAACGGTTACCTCGACTTGATGACGCTGTGGTTCCAGTCGAAGTTTGGCGTCAAGCCCATGCACTTCTTTGGGCTGCTGGGCAGTCTCATGTTCCTTATAGGTCTTATTGCCGTGATTGCCGTGGGCGCCATCAAGCTCTACAACATGCACGCCGGCAACCACTATATCCTGGTTACCGATTCACCTTATTTCTACCTTGCCCTCACCTGCATGATACTGGGCACACAGCTCTTTCTCACAGGCTTCTTGGGCGAGCTCATAGCCCGCAATTCACAAAGCCGCAACCACTACGAGATTGAGGAAGAAATAAGATAGTAAGTGTTAAGGGTTAAGGGTTAAGTGTTAAGAGTTAAGTGTTAAGTGTTAAGTGTTAAGTTAAGTTTTTAAGTTTTAGTGATGAGCAGGAGATATAGTTTTAGATTGACTCTGGTAGCTATCGTGGCTATGGCATTGATGACGGCTTGTAACAACGACAACTGCATTGGCAACAGCACTGGCATACCGCTGGCGGCATTTTATGAAGGCGACGAAGCGGTGCAGGTGCCTAATCTCACTGTCTATGGCATTGGAGCCCCTAACGACAGCCTCATCATTGACAACACCACTGCCAGCCAGGTGTATTTGCCGCTGAGCATCACCAAGAAGTCTTGCCAATATGTGCTCAACTACAACACCGATGGCATTGCCAACGACACCATCACACTGAACTATAGCGAGACACCCTATTTCGAGTCGCATGAGTGCGGAGCGATGTATAACTTCAACATCACCTCGTGGCAGCACACCCGCCACGCTATCGACTCCATCGCAATTCCCGTTCCTCTAATAACTAATGCCGACGTTGTCACCATTAAAATCTACATGCAATGAAACAAGTCTTGATTAGCATATTGTGTGTTGCTTACATGATGGCGGCTACCGGCATCATGCGCGCACAAGACCAGCAGCGCAAGGTGACGCCCGTTAAACCCTCGACCAACAAGGTGCTCACGCCACCCAAAGGCACCGACGAGAAGATAATTCAACAGTATCTCAGTGGCGACAGCGCGCAGGCGCGGGCGCAGGAGCGCAAAGACTCGCTGGCTAAAATCTATCCTCGCTATCCCAAGCTCACCGAGCTGTCGCTGGGTCTGAATTTTGGCGATGCCATTGTCATGGCGTTTGGCCAGAAGTATTCCTCGTTTGGAGTGAGCGCCACACTCAACATGTGGAACCGTTTTCAGCCCATGATGGAGCTTGGCATAGGGCGCGCCAAGGACACTCCCGACGACATGGACTACACCTACTCGGGGAAAATAGCACCTTACGTGAAGATTGGCGCCAACTACAACTTCCTCTTCAAGAGCGAGCCTAGATATCAGCTTTATGCCGGAGTGCGGCTGGGATTTAGCACCTTTAAATATGACATTAACGACATTGTCATCAACAATCCCTACTGGGGAGAATACCAGAACCTGCAACTCAAGGGACTAAGCTCTAACGCCTTGTGGGGAGAGGCTCTGGCAGGACTTAAAGTGAATATCGCCAGCAACTGGTCGCTAGGATGGGAGGTGAAGTTTCATGGAATCTTCAAATACAAGAAAAGCGAAAACGGCAAGCCGTGGTACATCCCCGGCTATGGCACGCGCAACGGCAAGTGGGCCTTCGGCCTCTCGCTCTACTACACCATCCCCCTGAGCCGTGACCGCTGGCCAGTGAAGGAGGAGAAGAAAAAGAAATAAAGGGGAGTAAAGGAATTTTTAATTCGTTCCTGTCACTCCCCGTTATTCTTGGTTATTTCTTGTTACTAGCCCAGGCTGGCGAGGGCTTGTTCATATTCTAGCACGAGTCGTTGCATCACTGTTGCCACTGGCTCGATGTCGTTGCCTTTGAGCAGCGACGCCACCTGGCCTATCTCTAACTCGCCATTGTTGATGTCGCCATCAAAGATACCTACTTTAGTTTTCCCTATGCCGATGATTTCGAGCAGCTCCTCGGGAGAGGCGCCGCGGTTCTCGGCCTGCTCTATGGCATCGTAAAAGCCACCTTTCACCAGGCGCGTGGGCGAGAGCTTGCGCAGCAGCAGCTTGGTGTCGCCCTCGTTGAGGTTGAGGCAGCGACGCTTGAATGCCTCGTGAGCGCCACTCTCTTGAGTGAGAGCAAAGAGGGTGCCAATCTGCACACCCTCGGCTCCGAGCACCTGTGCTGCGAGCATCGCCTCGCCACTGGCTATGCCACCAGCGGCAATCAGCGGCAGTGAGGTAGCCTTGCGAGCTGCGGGAATGAGACACATCGTGGTTGTCTCCTCCTTACCGTTGTGACCGCCAGCCTCAAAGCCCTCGGCGACAACAGCATCTACACCAGCCTCCTCGCACTTGCGTGCAAATGTGGAAGATGCCACCACATGTGCCACCTTGATGCCTCGCTCATGGAGCCACGAGGTCCACTTCTTGGGGCTGCCGGCACTGGTGAATACCACCGGCACCTTCTCCTCGGCAATGACCTGCATGAGCTCGGCAGAGTTGGGCTTCATCAGCGGCACATTCACACCAAAAGGTTTGTCCTCTACAGCCTCCTTACACTGCACGATGTGCTCACGCAGCACCTCGGCAGTCATCGACCCTGCCCCTATAAGTCCCAGTCCTCCAGCGTTGCTCACTGCCGACGCTAGTTTCCATCCACTGCACCACACCATGCCACCGGCAATGATTGGGTATTCAATTCCAAAAAGTTCGGTTATTCTGCTTTTCATAAATATATAAGTTTTTTATATGCAAGCTAATGGGCAAAACATGAAACAAGCTCCCCTATTGGTAAAGGTAAAAAAACATGCTTTGTATCTCTTTGCGACCTCAAATATACTGCTTTTTTACAAAACGGCACCACCCAATAGGGGGAGTTTGATGGCGTTTTGTGGCAAAAAAAAGAAAAATCACGGTTGTTTAACATGATTTGTTTTTGATGGGCAGTAATATGGCACAATGGCACCTTAATTTTGCAGTGTAAAATAAAACAAGGCGCATCAATGTGCCACAAAAACGGAGGACAAAACTATGAATTACAACGCAACATCATTATCGGTCAACGACCAGATTTTTGCCACTCTCGAAGTGGGCGGAAAAACAGTGGCTAGCATCAGCAAGTCAAATTTCTCGAGCATTAACGACATTGTGCGTTTCGTCTGTGCTATTGCAGGACGCTTCATGGGCTTGGCTCGCCTTAACATACGCAACAAGACGCAAGGCTGGGCCATGAACCTCTCGCTTGCTTCTCGCCAGAGCGCACCGCGCCCCTCATTCCACGCAGCAATGCCTGCGCAATACCGTCAAGCTTCATTGTTCAACTGATAAGAAACAAAATATGCCTTGAATCAATGCCTTGAAAACACTGACATTACTCGTAAATTTGTTCGACTTCATTTTAACCGAAAGACCCTCCATGTGAATGGCGGGTTTTCTCGTTTCCTACATGCTGTGTTGAGCTTGCTTGCGTGCTATTTTCCCTGAGTCGAGGGTGCTGATGGTGCTCATGGCGATGTGATGTGGCATCTCGGCTCGTGAAAGGCGAGGGCAGAGCCAGGCTTTGAGAGCGCTTGCTGGCAGTGTAGAGCCAGGTGCGATTTCCACTGTTGCGTTCAAGACGGTGCCAAAGTGGGGGTGTGGCGCAGCAGTCACTACCGATGTGATCACCTCGGGGTGCGAATTGATGACTTTCTCCACATTCTCGGGGAAGACATTCTCGCCGCCGCACACCACCATGTTGTCGCTGCGCCCACGATAGAAGTAGCAGCCTTGGCTATTGCGATACACTAGGTCGCCAGTGTTTTGCCATTTGTTTTTGAGACTTGTCATAGCCCATGCTGAGCGCACCCATAGTGCCCCCACGCCATTACTGTCAACCTCCTCTATCTTGCACTCCACACCACTGATGGGACGCCCTATAGTCACTTCTTCATTGCTTGAGAGGTCTTGCGGCGTGGCTATCATGAAAAAGCCTGCCTCGGAGGTGCCAAAGAGGTTGTAAAGCACATTTCCTAGGTGATCATGGGTGACAGAGGCCCATTTCTTGTCGAGGCGGTCGCCGCCACTGATGATGCACTTCACTGTTCTCATCAATGCCGGTGCCTCATCATTCTGCCACAATCGTGCGAGCATGGCGGGCACTACGGGCACTACTTCTATCTTCTCGGTGGCGATGATTTCTAGAGCGTTATGGGCATCGAAATGACTCATCAGGCACACCTTCTTGCCCATTACTATCGACATGATGAGCGTGGCGAGTCCGAAACCATGATACACTGGCAGCGCAAGCAACACGCTGTTGTGCTCGTCGAGTCGCAGTTGCTCGAGCAGGGCATAGAATGGTGGCAGGAATTGCATGGCAGCCATTTTCCTGGGTGCTTCTTTGCTCTTTCCGCTAGAGCCTCCAGTGAAGACCGAGATTTCGCCACCCCGCATGATGCGTGGCAGCTTCACGTCAATGTCATGGGTATTGTTGAGGATCTCTTGATACAGGTCGTCGCTTTCTCTGATAGGGCACGGCAGGCTGGCATTGTTGTAACGCTCTTTCATGATGGCGTCGCCTATGAGCATATCCATTCTGTTTCTCTCTACTTGTTCTTTGAGCACAGTGGTAGCGATGTCGGTGTTGAGCAGTTTCATCTTCACTCCCAGCCGTGACAGGGCTGGGAGCAGCAATGCCATGGCGGTGTGATTGCGACAAAGCACCCCCACGCGCATCCCTGCCTTGAGGCCATAGTCGCGGTGTAACACCTTGGCAAGACGTGTTGCGTGGTCATAAAATTGTGTGTAATTGAGCCGCTTGCTGTTATGTGTCAATGCGCAATGCTCAGGGTAATATTTTGCGGCAAATCGCAACAGTGCCATCAGCGAGATGCCGTCACGAAAGAAGCTCCCGAGCAGAGTGCAGAGCCCACCTGGGGTGAGGATGTGCAGTTTTATCAGCTTTGAGATTATAGTCCTGTTCATCGCTCTAGAGTGCCCACCACGGTTTATAACGGAATTTATCACTCATCGCCAACTTGAGCAAGATGCATGCTGCCTCATGGGCAGAATAGGCTGGCAGGTTTTTATAGGCCTCGTTTACATCGGCCATGGGAGTGTGTACCAGTGGCATATAGGCAATCTTCACTTTCACTCCCAGCTTCTTGTGCTCATGGCGGGCTGTGCGGCACCAGGCGTTGGCGGCGCATTTCGAGGCGTGATAGGCGCTCCAGCCAGGCACAAACGGATAGCGGCTGCTCACCGAGGAGGTGTAGATGATCTTGCCACTGGCATTTCTGAGCGCTGGCATCAAGGCCAGCGATAATGCCACCATCGAGCGGTAGTTAAGGTCCATGGTGCGGTCAAAGTCGTGCATGCGCTCAAGAGAAGACGTGATGCTGCGCTTTATAGACTTGCCGGCGTTGCAAAAGAGGAAAGACACTGCTGGCAGCTTGGTCCTCAATGTCTCGCACCAAGCGTCAAGTTCTTGTCGTTGCCTCAGGTCTATGGCTTTGTAACGAGCTTGGCAGCCATTCTCGTGAGCTTTGCGGCACAGCAATTGTAGCTGTTCCTCGTTGCGGGCAATGAGCAGTACATTGGCCTTAGCGGCAATCAGTTTAAGTGTCAGTGCTTCGCCAATTCCCGAGGTGGCTCCAGTCACTACCACCCACTTGCCGCCAAAGGTCTCGGAGAGCTTTGCTTCGCTTATCGATTTGGGCGGATAGATGATATGTTTCCAAAAAGAATTCAACATATTGCCGTTGTTTGGTCGCTACAAAAGTACTGAAAATCTTTGGAATAAAGACACTATTGCTCTCATATTTTGTCAATCAATGGTGTTTCGCTGTCTCTCATCCCGCCGCTCCCGCCGTCTCCCGTGAGCTCCCGCCGCCACCCTCGCCCGCCGTCTCCCGCAGGCGCCCGCCGCTGGTCTCTTCCCCGTTGTCACTTGAGCGTGACGCTGCTCCCTGGTTTGCCGTTGTGGAGTGGTTTCGGCTGGTGTTGTGTTGGTGTAGTGCGAGATTTATCTCGTTCATCGCTTGCCGTGCCGTTTTTTTTCATAATTTTGCACTATGAATGACGACCGTGATAAAAGAAGACGAGAGTGGTGGCACCGGCAGAAGACCCCGCCGCCTTTAAATCCCTCTAACCACCGCCGCAAGGCTGGCCATGACTATCGTGGCACCTGCATCTACATGATCACGCTTGTGGTGAAGGACCGCAGCCCTCTGCTAGGCACCTTGCGTGCGAGCGACAGCAACCATTCAGAGCCGTGGGTGGAATTCACCGCCCTTGGTCATGAGGTCCTCAAGTTGTGGCAAGGCATTCCCAACTACCACCCCGAAATCAAGATGCTGAGACTGTGCATCATGCCCGACCACATTCATGGTATTTTGCATGTGACACAACCCCTTAGCTGTCATCTTGGCAATGTGATTAACGGCTTTAAGAAAGGCTGCAACGACATCACCCGTGAGACGCTGGGTGAGGTGCTGTGGGAGCCAGACTATCACGACCGCATCCTCAGCGGCAAGGGTCAACTCGATGCCATGTTCCAGTATATCGGCGACAACCCCCGCAGGTTGTGGATAAAACGCACTACCCCCGAGTTTTTTACCGTTCACCGCGACATAGCAGTGGGCAAGAGGCGCCTTGCGGTTGCTGGCAACACCTTTTTGTTGAATTACCCGCTCAAGACTGCTGTCATTTGTTCGCGAAGCATGAGCGACGATGACATAGACCGGGCAATCTATCAGCATCTGGTGCTGGCACAGCGCGGCTATGTGTTTGTGTCGCCTTGCATAAGCCCTGGCGAGAAGCGCATCATGAGGGCGGTCTTCGATGCTGGCTTTCCACAAATCGTGTTGCTCGAAAACGGCTTCTCCAAGATGTGGAAGCCTAGCGGCGCCCAGTTCGACGCTTGTCACAGAGGCCAGCTCCTGCTTGTGGCTCTGTGGGAGCACCACAGCCAGCGCACAACCATCACTCGTGAGCAATGCCTGGAGCTGAACGCCATATCGCAGGAGATTGCGGCGATGCTCACGCTCGATTAGATAATTCTCACCTCATTAGCTGCAACTTTTATTGCAACAGTCAGGAAAACTCACTACCTTTGCGCTTGTGTTTAAATAATCATCTATCAATGATAAGTAAAAATCAAGCTTTACAATGGCTTAAGTGGGGCGCATGGGTTGTGGTCGTGGCTGCTATTGTCTATTTCTTGAACAAGAATGACGGCAGCCAAGAGCCAACCACCGCCTCTACAGAGCAGTCGCAACCGCTGGCTGCCACAGAGCAAAACACCAGTCACACTCCAGTGCCTGGGTATAACTACGAGACCGTGATGATGCCCCAGGGGATGAGCGATAATGTGGTGAAATATAAAGGTTTTACTGTGCATTTCAACAAGAACCGCCACATCCCCAACTGCGTGGTTTATGAGATTACTGCCACCGAGGCTAAGGGACGTCGTGAGCGTGAGGGCGACTTTGAGCGCGACAGCAAGGTGGCGGGCTGTCCCAACTGGTGGGACTACCGCGACTCGGGCTACGACCGTGGGCACATGGCGCCTGCCGGCGACATGAAATGGGACGAGCAGGCCATGAACGAGACGTTCTATCTCACCAATATCTGCCCGCAAGACAACGAGCTCAACGCGGGCATGTGGAACGACCTCGAACTCAAGGTTCGCGAGTGGGCACGCCGTGACAAGTCGCTGATAGTCATTACTGGCCCCATCGTTGATAAGAACCCCGAGACCATAGGTCAAGACATGGACATCGTGGTGCCCGAGGCCTTCTTCAAAGTGGTGCTATCGCCCAAGACCACGCCCATGAAAGCCATCGCCTTTATCTGTCCCAACCGGGCTTGCGGCGGGTCGCTCAAGCGCTATGCCGTGAGTGTCGATGAGGTGGAGAGGCGCACCGGCATGAACTTCTTTAACGCCTTGCCCGACGACGTGGAAGAAAAGCTGGAATCGACCTGTAATATCAACCAGTGGCTGAGCCGCTAGAGTTTGGCATCGTTTTTGCTACAGGCATGGGTGACAATGACTAAAATTGATGTGGTTATGAACAACAAGTTGACTAAACTATTGTGCGTGATAGCTGCCATTGTGGTGGTGGCGAGTAGTGCCACTTGCATCAATGCCCGTCGTAAGAAGCATGACAACAGGAGCGAAAATCTTGTAGGGAGGGTTGATGACACATCGAGCGGCATGAGAAGTCTCACCGACGTGAGAATAAACTCAAAATACCGTAACACCACCAAACGCTACAGTGCCATGACGGTGAACTTCAACCCCGCCTACCGGGTGCCCAACTGCGTGAGCTATGTGCTCACCAGCAGCATGGTGAAGGTCACCGACGGGCCTGATGCCGAGATGCGTCGCAACTACAAGTTCAACCGCGACCCCTCGGTGGCGGGCTGCCCCGAGTGGTGGGAATACAAGAAAAGCGGCTATGACCGCGGGCACATGGCACCTGCCAACGACATGCGCTGGAGCCGCCAGTCGATGAGCGACTGCTTCTTGATGACCAACATCTGTCCGCAGGACCATGACCTCAACGGAGGCAGTTGGAACAAGCTGGAGCTGAAAATACACTCCTGGGCAAAGACTCACGGCACTATCATCATCGCTACTGGGCCCATCTTCAACGGCTCTAGCCAGCGCATAGGTCAAAACGGCGACATTGTGGTGCCTGGTGGGTTCTTCAAAGTGGTGCTCGACCCTGCTAGGAACCGTGCCATAGGCTTCATCTACGACAACCATGAGGGTGGGGGAGGAGTGAAGCGCCACGCTTGCACCGTCGATGACGTGGAGCGCATCACTGGTCACGACTTCTTCAGCGCCCTGCCCGATGGTGTGGAGCGCGCCGTTGAGAGCACCTGCAACTTCGACCAATGGAATTAGATTAATGCTCAACGCACAATGCATTTCTAGGAAATCTAGAATGTCTAGGAAATCTAGCGGACAAGGCACGCCTTGTCCCTACTTAACACTTAACATTTTACATTTAACACTTATCAAGAAATAAATGGACACAATCTGCGCAGTATCTACACCCCACGGCATGGGAGGCATAGCGGTGATAAGGGTGAGCGGCGATGACGCCCTCGACATAGTGCAACGGCGCTGGCAAGGAAAGCCCATCGCCGGCATGGCGAGCCACACGGCGCACCTGGGGCACCTCCTCGACTCGCAAGGCGAGCTCCTCGACGAGGCAGTAGTCACCATCTTCCGTGCCCCACACTCCTTCACTGGCGAGGATGTGGTAGAGATTTCGTGCCACGGCTCGATGTGGATACAGCAGCAGGTGGTGGAGACGCTCATCGACGCCGGTTGCCGTGCCGCAACGGGTGGCGAGTTCACCCAGCGCGCCTTTGCCAACGGCAAGATGGACCTCTCGCAGGCCGAGGCCATAGCCGACGTGATAGCCTCGCAGTCGCGGGCTTCGCACCATGTGGCGATGAACCAGATGCGCGGCGCCTTCAGCCGCCAGCTCACTGCGCTGCGCTCACAGCTGCTGCAGTTTGTGTCGCTCATCGAGCTTGAGCTTGACTTCAGTGAGGAAGACGTCACCTTTGCCGACCGTGAGCGCCTTACCACACTCGCCACAGACGTGAAAGCCGTTATCGACTCGCTGGCACAGTCCTACCAGGCTGGCAACGCCATCAAGAACGGGTTGCCGGTAGCCATCGTGGGTGCCACCAATGCCGGTAAATCCACGTTGCTCAACACCCTGCTGGGTGATGACCGTGCCCTCGTGAGCGACATCCAGGGCACCACCCGCGACGTGATTGAAGATACTGTGGTGATGGGTGGCACGCTGCTGCGGTTTATCGACACGGCAGGCATCCGCCAGTCGAGCGACGTGATTGAGAGCATGGGCATAGAGCGCTCGTTCAAGAAGATGGACGAGGCGCGCATAGTGCTGTGGGTGATTGATGCTACCGCTCCCATCGCCGAGATAGATGAGTTTTATGCACAAATCAAGCCCCACTGCCGCGACAAGGCAGTGATTGCCGTGGTCAACAAGATTGATGCCAGCGCCCCGCTGCCCATTGTTGAAAAACTGAAAGGACTAGATGTTGGCGTAGTGCAGATTTCGGCGCGAGAAGGCACAGGCATAGAGCACCTTAAGCAAGAGATAGTGGCCACTGCCGCCCTTCCGCAAGTTGCTGACGAGAACGCCGTCATCGTCACCAACTCACGCCATTATCACGCCCTTGTGCGAGCTGGCGAAGCCCTCGACCGCACCCTGCAAGGCCTGGCCATGGGTCTGAGCGGCGACCTCGTGAGCCAGGACATTAGAGAGTGCATGCACTACCTGGGCGAGATTACCGGCGAGATTAGCAGCGACGACATTTTAGGAGAAATCTTCAGTCATTTCTGCATCGGCAAGTAGCCCCCCATTGTCGAAGTCAGGCCCTTAAGCGCATTGACTACAAACGAAACTATGCATAATTCTATTATGATAGTTTGAAAAACTCCGTTACCATTGCTATGAGTTGTTCACTAGAAAGATTGGGGATGCTTGTTTTTTCTATCAGGGAAAATGCTTCTCTGTTCTTGCTGATGACATACTTACGTTCTTTGCCGTCAATAGTTGCAAGGAGGTGGAAATTGCCTTTGTACGCTTGCTCAATACGGATATTGGAAACTGTGTGCCCATTGATGACTTCTGGTGAAATATCAGTTTCTTCCCACTCACCCCATGCCTTCAAATGATTGATGATGGTAGTCTCCACCCTGCCCGTCCACTGTTTTGATACACCGTATTTCGTGGCTATGGTACGGAATTGCTTCAGGGATGCCACCACATCACGGATGATGGCATCAGGACGGCGGATTCCGTTGTCACGAGCAAATTGGATAACATCGTCACGAGTGATGTTCCGCAACTTTCCTCCAATCATCAAACAATGCTCCTTATTGGGCAGATAACCGCCTGTATCAAATATATAAGTCATATCGTAGGCAGGTGAGAGTCGCCATGTGCCTTGACGGTTCATCACGAAAGTGAAGTTTTTGTGATGGTCGTCGGTATTATTGGCAAGGATATTAAACACCATTCGCCGATAAAGTTCCTGACAATCCACTTCTGGAAGATGCAGTTTACGGCATACGGCAAACAACTTTTCGTAGGTGTCGGCTTCCGGATCCATTGCCGCCAATGTCTGGGTATGCAACTTTCCCGTTTCGTTACGATCGAAACGCTTAGTGAGGAAATGGTTTACCCCATCCACTTCAAGCAGACGAGACTCCATCATATTGATACCAGCCGTCAATGCCATTTCATAATAGGTCTGTTCCAATTCGGCTGACGACCGAGATTTATCACCAAACTTCAATATGTAATAGTCCAAGTTTGGCTCCACGTCAATCTGACCACTACGGATTTCACCTGTTTCTCTATCGATGGCAATGATTCCTTTGGGTTGACGACCACCAGCGGAGGTGCCAACGGCAATCAACGACTGTAAGGTCAACGACTCATCAGGCAGAATCCTTACGTTCTCACGCTCTATGGCAATCTTCTCTGCCAAGTCTGCAAGAGCCTTGATGTCTATAACCCCAGTAATCGCACCTCGTTCAATCTCTGGCACAAACACCAAAGCGCCCATTCCCCGTTTGCCGATGAAGGCCAACTTTTCAAGTGAAGTCACGCTTCTTTCCGTGAGTTTGTTCTCTTTCCTCCATTGTTCAAAGAGTTGATTTCCCCATGCATCGGGCAAGGAGTCTGCTATGAACGACGGTAGTTTCTGATAGATGCGTTCTGCCTCACCAAAGATGGCACGAGTGCTGAGCGGATTGTGTATGGATGCAGCCAACGGAGCAATATCCAATGTTCCTTTTAGAAACTCAGGATTATAGAAAAAGAATGTAGTCTTTCGGGCATCATGCCAAGCCAAGCGGCCTATCTCCTGTCCCCATAGAAAAACCTTTAATACCTCTCTCATACTTTCTTATGTCTTACACGTTGAATCTTCTTGCTCTCTTTATATAGATAAGGTGACTCTGGCTGTTCCGGCATCAAGTCGTTCAAGTCGTTGATACAGCCTACCGCTTTCATCAGCAACAGAAATGTACTGAGTGAAATGTTAGTCACCGTACCATTTTCAAACCGATAGACACTCAACACAGACAAGCCAGCCATCTCTGCAACTTCTTTCTGAGTCATGTTGGCTCTCAACCGATAGTCCTTAAAACGATTACCGAGCATCCTCACCAACTCTGGTACTGAATAATCAGAATAGTCTTCCATATACCACATTACAGATTTGATGTATTAAACATCATATTTTATTATAACTTATCAATATTGTATATTTACGGATGCAAAAATACGAAATATCTGGCAATCTTCCAAACTATTTCCTAAAAAACTGCCGATTTAATGATTTATAGGCATGAAAATGACCTTCATTTGTGGAGTTTTACCTAGCTTTGCAAGCGAGAGGTCAAGTGGACACTTCGCAGACTTTGAAAGACTGGAAATTACACATAAGCACGTCGGATGAGTAATTGCATTTTCTTACTTAGATAATCCGCTCTCACTCGACCATTTGCAAGCAAGCTTGCATGGTTCTCGCTTACTCGCGGATTTGTGTCCTTTAATGCTTAAAGTGCTGTAAGTGAAGATTATATAAATGTTGCGTGGGCAAGTAGCATTTCCTTAGTTGTTGAAACTATGTTCAGTGACCCAATCGGGATTGATGCTCGATTGCATGTCTTCACGCTGTTTAAAGCAGGGGAATAAAAAATATCATTAAAAACTTTGGTCAATAACAGGAGTTATTGAAATTGTTTTCGTATCTTTGCAAGTTAAAGTGAAGTTTTTTGTTTTTAGGCTATATTTTTTGTAGATGACGACAGGAAATTGGATACGTTTTGCTTGCATCTTGGGACTGTGGATCTTCTTGGTTTACATAGTCTTGACACGCTCGGCTCGCATCGATTTCATGGTGATATTTGCCATTGTGGCAAGTGGCATCATCGTGTTTGTGCCGCTCTACAAGAAGTATGTGAAGAATAAGAAATGAGTTAAATGTCATCAAAAGAATATATACAGGATCATTTCCCGTTGCTGGCAAAGATTGACAGTCCTGCCGACCTCAAGAAGCTCGACGTGGAGCAGCTGCCCGCCGTGTGTGCCGAGCTGCGCCGTTTCATCGTGCATGAGTTGAGCGAGAACCCTGGTCACTTTGCTTCGAGCATGGGAGCTGTGGAGATTGCTGTGGCGTTGCACTATGTGTTCAACACCCCCGACGACCGTCTGGTGTGGGATGTGGGTCATCAGGCCTATGCCCACAAGATATTGACCGGCAGGCGCGACAAGTTCTCCACTAACCGCAAGAAGGACGGCTTGAGTGGCTTCCCTAATCCTGACGAGAGCGAGTATGATACCTTCCAGGCTGGTCATGCTAGCAACTCCATCTCGGCGGCACTGGGCATGTCAATAGCTAGTGAGCTGCTCAACAACCCCGAGCGCCATGTGGTGGCCGTCATTGGCGACGCCTCGATTAGTGGCGGCTTGGCATTTGAGGGCATCAACAATGCCTCCAACCATAAGAACAACCTGCTCATCGTACTCAACGACAACGACATGTCGATAGACCGCCCGGTGGGTGCCCTAGGCGAGTATATGACGCGCCTCACAGCATCGAAGCGCTATAACAACATGCGCTACAAGACCTATCAGTTCATGCGCCGCCATCACATCATTGGCGACAGTGGCAAGGGTGTGGTGATGCGTTTCAACAACGCCATGAAGTCGATGCTCACCGGTCGTCAAAACATTTTTGAGGGATTGAACATACGCTACTTTGGGCCTTTCGATGGCCATGACGTGAAGCGCTTGGTGAAGACCTTTAGCGACATTAAGGACATGACTGGCCCCAAGCTCGTGCATGTGCGCACTGTCAAGGGCAAGGGCTATGAGCCCGCCGAGAAAGATCCCACCACGTGGCACGCTCCAGGCAAGTTTGACGAGGACACCGGCGAGCGCATCAAGGGCACGTCGAGTGGCAAGCCGTTGAAGTTCCAGGACGTGTTTGGCAAGACACTTGTGGAGATGGCCAAGGATGACGACAAGATTGTTGCCATCACCGCTGCGATGCCATCGGGCACCTCGGTGTCGATGATGCAGGCGGCCTATCCGTCGCGCACCTTCGACGTGGGCATCAGTGAGGGTCATGCCGTGACCTTTGCCGGCGGCTTGGCACGAGAGGGCATGAAGCCTTTTGTGGCAATCTATAGTGCCTTCTTGCAGCGCGCC